>WNFD01000597.1_pt1 | contig 35732 bp, 26 predicted proteins | sample 5400491 | NCBI WGS metagenome assembly WNFD01 (sample SAMN13153343, study PRJNA577476) | soil metagenome | isolation source: 120 cm saprolite under Douglas fir tree site 2 hole 2 replicate 2 | place: USA:California | collected 2015-04-18 | reverse complement strand
TAGGAGTAGACGCATCAGGAGCGGGTGCAGGATTCGCGGCAGCTTGGCTCCCCGCAGTGGTGCCAGGCGCGTTCGTGCCCGGCACGCTTGCGTTGGGCGCGGTTGAGCTGGGCGCGGTAGCTGGACTTGACGAGGAATCCGCACCCGGCGAAGTCGCCGTTTGTGTGGCTGCCGACTGTGTGGTTGCTGGCTGTGACGGAGTCGGCGCAGGTTGGCTTGCAGCCGACGAAGAGTCCGGTGTCGTCGCCGGTGTCCCCGCGCTTGAACCCGGCTGCGATGAATCTGAAGCCGGTGCTGCAGCGGAAGGCTTCTGCCAACCTGACATCAACGACGACAACCCTTCGTGCCGCCAACGCAGGTATCCGAAGCCCACGGCCAGCGCCAGGGCTATCAAAATCAGAAAGATTTTTCCCGCACCGCTCTTCGGTTCGTCGTCATCGTCAAGCAGGTAGTCGAGATTGCCTGAAGTCCGAGACGACTGCGAACTGCGACCAAGATTCGAGCCGCGATCCGAGTTCCGTGCCGGCGGAGCGTTCAAACCCAAAAAGGAAGGTCCGGAAATGGCGGGAACTTCTTCTTCGGAAGCTGGCGCGGCAGTTCGCGGCACTGCGGGCATCGGTGCCGAAGGGGCGCGCATCGGCGAGGCCTGACTCGCGCTTTCGCCCCGGACGGGAGCAGTTGGCACTGTGGCAGCCAGTAACGACGCGCCACAGGTTCCGCAAAACCGGTTCGTCTCCGGATTGTCGTTACCGCAGCGGCTGCAGCGCACAGGTCCTCCCTCCCTATAGCTTACGATATCTGGGCAATTAGATGCACAGCGACAGATTTGGGAGTACCGGGGAAATGACGGAGCGGTCTCGCCGCGACTCGGCAGGGTTCGTGCCTTATTTCTCTCTAGCCACCACAAACTCGGGAGCCCAGAGCAGTGCCCGCTTGATCTCCGTATCCGGGAAGGTGCAGATCGCCTTCCGCGCCGACTCGGCATAACGCGCGGCGCGAGCGCTGGCCGCCTCCAGCGATCCATAGCGATGCAGGATCTCGAGAATCTGGGCGTGCGTCACGCCGTTGAACGCGCGCTCGCCTAGAACGGTCTCAATCCTCCCGCGCTCTTCGGGCGTGCAGCGCTCGAGCGCATGGATCACCGCCATGGTGACCTTTCCCTCGCGCAGGTCACTGGCCACCGGTTTGCCCAGCACATCCTCCGACGCCGTCAAGTCCAGCACGTCGTCCACAATCTGAAACGCCATCCCCAAGTCGTGCCCGTACTGAGCCAGCGCCTCTTCCTGCTCCGCGGTCGCGCCGCCCACTATCCCGCCCAGTCGCATGGACACGGAAAACAGGCACGCCGTCTTGCGATAAATAAGATCGAAATGCTCATCCAGAGTGATGAGCTTGCCCAGTTTCTCCATCTGCAGCAGTTCACCTTCCACCATCTGCTGCGTGAGTTCGATCAGCGCGTCAAGAATACGAAAATTCCGCTCCTGCACCGCGACCTTGAAGGCCTGCATGTACAGCCAGTCACCGGCCAGCACGCACTTCGAATTTCCCCATTCGGTATTTGCCGCGGGCCGTCCACGGCGGGTTTTGGCCTCATCGATAATGTCGTCATGCACCAGCGTTGCGGTGTGGATGATCTCGACGACTGCACCCAAGCGTACCGCTCCGCGTCCCTCATAGTCGAAAAGCTTCGCAGAAAGCAGCAAGAGCGCTGGACGGATACGCTTGCCTCCGCCCGCCCGCAAATACTCGCCAATCTCGGTGATGACCTGAACGTCCGAAACTGCGTCACGCCCGAACTCTGCCTCAAGCGCGACAAGATCATCCCGCAGCAGATCGAAAACTTCTTTCCCGTTAATGGTTGCTGGTGCGCTCAAGAATCAGACCTCGGACTTCAGACTTCGGACCTCAAGACCTTAGACTCCATACCTCAGACTTTCGACTTCACGACTTCGCGTTGGACTGCCGAGGTCGAAGGTCTGAGGTCTGACGCCTGGTTTTTTCTAGTTCGTTCGATAATTCGTAAACTGCAGATCAATGCCAAAGTCGTGTTGCCGCAGCATGGCGATGATTTCCTGCAAGGTGTCGCGGTCTTTGCTGCTGACCCGCACCAGGTCGCCCTGGATCGAAGCCTGCGCTTTCTTCTTGGAATCCTTGATGGCCTTCACGATTTCGCGCGCCTTCTCGATCGGAATGCCCTGCTGCATGGTGATCCGCCGCTTGGCGGTTCCGCCCGCCGCAGGTTCTACCGCGCCATAGGTCAGCCCCTTCAACGGGACGCCACGCTTTACCAGCTTCTGCTGCAAGACGTCATTCACTGCTTTGAGCTTGTACTCGTCGGCGGAATGCAGAACGATCGCGTCCTTCTCCAGTTCGATATTCGACTTCGAGTCTTTCAGATCGAAGCGCGTGTGCACCTCTTTGAGCGCTTGCTGGATGGCATTCGACACTTCCTGCAAGTCAATCTTGCTCACCAGATCGAAAGTGTTTTCCGGCATATTTCTAATCTTTCTGAAAATAATGGAATCTGACTTGAGGTTACCAGAATTGGAGGGATTAACGCGCCGGAACTTTGCTTTCAGCGGTTTCAGTCAATTTGAAAAATTTGTAGAAATTGCGGGATGTCAGCTCGCCGGCCTGGTCGGAGGAAAGTCCACGCAATTCGCCCAGTGTTCGCGCCGTTTCTTTGACGAACGCTGGCTCATTCCGTTTGCCGCGATGCGGCACCGGCGCCAGATAGGGCGAGTCGGTTTCGATTAACATTCGGTCCAAAGGCACTTCCAGCGCCGCATCGCGAATCTGCTGCGCCTTGGGGAACGTCACATTCCCGGCAAATGAAATCATGAATCCCATGTCGAGCGCACGTTTTGCCTGCGGCCAGTTTCCGGTGAAGCAGTGCAGAATTCCGCCCAGCCCTTGCGGCGCCCAATGGTCGTGGATAAGCCCCAGGCAATGCTCCCAGGCATCGTCGCTGCCCTCGGAAGGCCGGCAATGAATCACAATCGGCAGCTTCGCGGCCGCAGCCAGTTCCATCTGCCGGGTGAAGACTTCCTTTTGCGTCTCCCGCGGTGAATGATCGTAGTAGTAGTCCAGACCGATCTCACCCCATGCGAGCACCTTGGGATGCCGCGCCAGCCGTTCCATGTTCAAGTAGGCGCCTTCATCCGCAAGCCTGGCTTCGTGCGGATGAACTCCGATGGTTGCGTAGATGAACTCGTATTTCTCCGCCAACCGAATTCCGCAGTCCACCTGCGCCGGCCCGTCGCCGTTGCCAATCGCAACAATAGTCGCGACCCCAGCCTCCCGCGCCCGAGCGATAACCTCTTCGCGATCAGAATCAAATCGCTCGCCGTCAAGATGCGCATGAGAATCAACAAACATGCTCGTGTGGGAACGGCCTTGTGTGGAACGGTTCGTGTGGGGACGGGCACTCCTGCCCGTCCATGCCGAGCGAAAGCTCGGCTAAGGTTTTGACTTCCTAACCAGGGAACAGGAAGCCAAGAACTACTTCAACCTTGCCCCCACCGGCACATCCTCCAAAAAGCTAGCCAGCACCGGCTTTCCACCTTCCAGCGAAGCCGCCACAATCATCCCATTGGATTCCATCCCGCGCAGCTTGCGAGGCGCCAGATTAGCGACGATCACAACTTTGCGCCCAACCAAAGTTTCCGGCGCATAAGCCTCGGCGATCCCGGCCAGCACCTGCCGCACTTCGGTCCCAATATCAATTTCCAGGCGCAGCAGCTTGTCGGCCTTGGGTACTCTCTCCGCAACTTTCACCACCCCCACGCGCAGTTCGATCTTGGCGAAGTCGTCGATCGAAATCTTGTCATTTCCCGCTGCTGCCGTGGCCGCCGGGGGAGCACTCTGCGCCGCAACTACCTCTGGCATCTCCCCTACCGGCTTTTCCCCAGCCGCGGGCTTTTCCTCCGCCACCGGAACCCTTTGCTGCTCTTCCATCATCTGCATCCTTTCAATTGCGCTCTTGTCCGCACGCGGAAAAACGGGCTGCACCTCGCCCAGCTTCGTTCCCAGGTGCAATTGCCCCCACGTCAATTCGCTGAGAGCCACTTTCTTGATATCGCCCAGCCCCATCTGCGTCCAGATCTTCGCCGTTGCATCCGGCATCACAGGATGCGCCAGGGCGGTCACAATTCGCAGGGCTTCCGCAGCCGTGTAGAGCACGGTGGCCAATCGCGAGCGGCCGTCTTCATCTTGCTTTTCTCCCAGCGACCACGGTTCGTTCTCCACGATATATTTGTCGACCGCCGCCACCAGTGCCCACGCCGTTTCGAGCGCGCGTGAAAACTGGAACTGGTCAAACAACGCGCCAAAATCGCTGATTGTCTTCCGCGCCGTCGCGGCGATGGCATCATCGGCGCCAGTCCGCGACGCGGTGTGCGACGGATACGGCACCTCGCCCTTGAAGTAGCGCGTGATCATCGTCAACGTGCGGCTAGCCAAATTGCCCAGCCCGTTTGCCAGGTCGGAATTGTAGCGCTGCACCAGCGCGTCGAAAGAGAACGATCCATCCTGGCCAAAAACAACCTCGCGCAGCAGAAAATAACGGAGCGCATCCGCACCCAGCACGTCGAGAATGGTCTCGGTGCGCACGATGTTGCCGCGCGACTTCGACATCTTGTTTTCTTCAAACAGCAACCAGCCGTGTGCCACGATCGCCTTCGGCACAGGCAGCCCCGCGGCCATCAGGAACGCCGGCCAGTACACACAGTGGAATCGAACAATCTCCTTGCCAATCATCTGCACATCGGCCGGCCAGTATTTCTTGAACGCCTCCTGCGCCCCCGCATGCGACGATCCATATCCGATGGCGGTGATGTAATTCGCCAGCGCATCCAACCACACGTAGATGACGTGCTTGGGATCGTCGGGCACCGGAATCCCCCACGAAAACGTCGACCGGCTGATCGAGAGATCGCGGAGTCCGGAACGCACGAAGGAAATTACCTCGTTGCGCCGGCCTTCGGGACGGATAAATTCCGGGTTCGCATAAAGCTCGAGCAGCTTGCCCTGAAACGCTGCGAGCTTGAAAAAATAGTTTTCCTCGTGCACGGTTTCGGTGATCCGCCCGCAAGTCGGACACGGATCCCCTGGTTGCGCGCCGTCCACGTAGAGTTCGTCCGAGACGCAATACTGTCCCGTGTAAGTTCCTTTGTAGATGTACCCGTTGTCGCGAATGCGCCGGAACAATTCCTGCACCCGCTTTTTGTGCCGCTCTTCAGTGGTGCGGATGTAGTCGTCATTCGAGATGCCCATCCGCTGCCACAGCTTGCGGAATTCGGCGGAAATCTCATCCGCGTACTGCTGCGGTGTCTTTCCCGCAGCCTGTGCAGCCCGCTCAATCTTTTGCCCGTGCTCATCCGTTCCAGTCAGAAAGAACGTGTCCGCGCCCAGCATGCGCTGCCGCCGCGCAATCGTGTCGCAGGCAATCGTCGTATACGCGTGCCCGATATGCGGGCGCGCATTCACATAGTAAATCGGCGTCGTAATGTAAAACTTCCTGGCCATATCTCTTTCATAACCACACGAAACACCTAGGCATTACCCTGTGACCTCTGTGGTCAATGCTTTTCGTCTTTGCCCAGATACTGCCGCGTGGCTTCCTGCATCACTGTCTTCAACGGCACATGTTGCTCGGCCGCGATCCGCCGGCAATCTTCATATTCAGGGGCGTAGTTGGTAACAGTCCCATTCATGCTGGCGATCTTGATCCGAACCTCGCCCCACTGGGTCTGCACGTTCTCCCACCGCCGCGCCAACGTCTGACGTACTTCATCGCGCCGCCGCACGCCGAGCGTTGTCGTCTCCGTAAAAATGATCTGAGCCAGCTTGCTCGCGTCCTCAGGCTTGCACAGCACGGTCAGCAGCGTCCCCGGACGATTCTTCTTCATCTGCACTGGCATGCCGAAGGCATCCAACGCACCTTCTTCCAGAAGCCGGTCCATCACATAACCGAACACCTGCGGATTCAAATCATCCAGATTCGCTTCCAGCACAGTAATCGTTTCCGACGCTGTCTTCGTCGCGAGAGAGGACGCAGCTTCCCCCACCGTCAACCGCACCACGTTCGGATGCCCGGGAAAATCTCTCGACCCAGCGCCATATCCGGACTTCTCAATCTTCATCTCCGGAAACGCTGCGAAACGTGAAGCCAACGTCTTCACAATCGCTGCCCCCGTGGGGGTGACAAGCTCGGCCCGCACTCCCGAGGAATATACTGACGCATCCTTCAGCAACTCGACCGTTGCCGGAGCCGGCACCGGAAACGTGCCATGTGCGCATTTCACCGTCCCGCCACCAACATTCAACGGCGAGCACACAATCTCATCCACTCCCAGCGCTTCCGTCCCGACAGCCGCGCAGACAATATCCACGATGGCATCGACGGCCCCGACTTCGTGGAAATGCACACTCTCGATGGACGTATTGTGAATCTTCGCTTCCGCCGTGCCCAGCGCGTCAAAGATCGCGATCGCAGTCTTCTTCGCGCTGTCAGGAATTCCAGCCTTGGAAATAATCTGCCGAATTTCCGTTAACCCTCGCCCATGAGAATGTCCGTGGGAGTGTTCATGCTCGTGTGGCGCGGAAACTCTTGTCCGCGAAACCTCACCAGGGTGCGAATGCGAGTGCTCATGGTCGTGATGCTCATGTCGGCCACCCTGGGAATGCTCATGTTCATGCTCACGCTGCTGCTCCCAGTACTCGTCCCGCGGCAAATCCTTCTCCCCGCGAACGTAGACGTCCACCTTGGTGGCGGAAATCCCGCTACGCACCACCCGGGAAATCTCCAGCCGTGCCCCAAGCTTTGCCGACACGTCAAGCGCCGCGACCGTCTCCTGCAGCACCCGCGGCGGAACTCCCGCGTCCACCAGCGCGCCGAGAAACATGTCGCCACTGATGCCAGAAAAACATTCAAGGTAAGCAATGCGCATAAAATTCAAAAATCACTAACCACAGAGGGACACAGAGTTACACAGGGTAGCGCGAGCTTTACTCTGTGGCCTCTGTGGTGAAAGGGTTTTGCCGCCACGACGAGAAACTTTCATCATAGGGAACCCCGCAACCTCCGTCAAACCAGCGTCCGCAGCGCTCTCTGTTAGAATCACTATCTTCTTCAATAGCTTAGAGGGATTCCTTGTATCGTCATCTCGAACACCGTCTCGCCCAAAAATTGCTGGAGTGTCTCCGTCGGCGCCATCCGGAAACCGAGTTGCCCAAAGTCGTCATCGAGCAGCCGCCGAACGTCGAGCTAGGCGACTTTGCCATCCCTATTTTCCCCTTTGCTAAGCCTTTGCGCACCGCCCCCTTGCGAATTGCCGAGGAGGTCCGGGGCGAAATAGGCCCGATCGAGGGTATCGGCGAAATGCAGGTCGCCGGCGCGGGCTACCTCAACGTAAGAATCGACCGCGCCTGGATGGCCGCTGCCCTCGCTGCTGACGAGAAGCCTCCTGCCGACGTTCCTCCCGGAAAGATTCTGGTCGAGCACTCCAGCATCAATCCCAACAAAGCGGCGCACATCGGACACCTGCGCAATGCCATTCTCGGCGACAGCTTTGTCCGCCTGTTGCGTTACGCGGGCAGGGAAGTCGACATTCAGAACTACATCGACAACACCGGCGTGCAGGTTGCCGATGTGGTCGTCGGCTTTACCCACATCGAGAAAAAATCCCGCGCCGAGATTGAATCTCTCTCCCGCCAACCCCGCTTCGACTACTACTGCTGGGATCTCTACGCCCGCGTCTCGCAATGGTACGAGCAGGACAAGCAGAACTTGCAGGCCCGGCTCCAGACCCTGCACGCCATTGAAGACGCCTCAAGCGAAGCCTCGGCCATCGCCGACATGATCTCGACCGCAGTCCTGCGCCGCCATCTCGAGACCATGGATCGCCTCGACATCGAATATGACTTCCTGCCGCGCGAGAGCGAGATCCTGCACCTGCACTTCTGGGACGCTGCCTTCACCAAGCTCAAAGAAGCCGGTGTGCTGACATTTGAGAGTGAAGGCAAGAACAAAGGCTGCTGGGTAATGCGCCGTGCCGGAACCAGTGTGGCGCGGGCACTCCCTTCGACAAGCTCACGGCAGGCTCTGCCCGCGAATGTCGACGCCAAGAATGCGCTTGCGGAGGGAACTGGGCCAGACATATCGGAAGACGGCAAGATCTCCGAAGAAGATCAGAAAGTAATTGTCCGCTCCAACGGCACCGTGGGCTACGTCGGCAAAGATATTGCCTACCACATGTGGAAGTTCGGCCTGCTTGGACGCGACTTTGGCTATCGCAAGTTCTACCGCTATCCCAACCAGCACGATTGCTGGATTTCCGCCACGGAAGGCGAGAAGGACCATCCCCACTTCGGCGATGTGGCGGAGATTTACAACGTAATCGACGCACGCCAGTCTGAAGCGCAAAACACGGTCATCGAAGCTCTGCGGGGACTCGGCCACCAGGAAGCTGCCGACCATTACACCCATTTCTCGTATGAAATGGTCGCGCTCACTCCGCGCTGCGCCGCTGAACTCGGCTACAAATTAAGTGAGGAAGACCAGGCCCGTTCCTACATCGAGGTCTCCGGCCGCAAAGGCTTCGGTGTCAAAGCTGACGATCTGCTCGACACCCTCATCGCCGCGGCCAAGAAGGAAGTAGACACGCGCCATCCACAACTTACCGAAGCCGAGCGCCTCTCGATCGCCACCCAAATCGCCATCGGCGCGCTGCGCTATTTCATGTTGAAGTACACCAAGCAGTCAGTCATCGCCTTCGACTTCAAAGACGCCCTCAGCTTCGAAGGCGACACCGGACCCTACGCCCAATATGCGGTAGTCCGCGCCAGCAGCATTTTCAAGAAAGCCGGGCTCGATCCCGACACTTTCTGCGGGAACCTCGTTAGCGACGCCCCGGACATGGCCAAATATTTAACCGGCGAAAACGGAAACGAGTTCTGGGAGCTCTGGCTCACCGCCTCGAAAACATCCTATGTAGTCGACCAATGCATCGCCACCACCGAGCCCGCCTATCTGGCCAAGCACGCATTCCAGTTAGCGCAGTTCTTCAACGCCTTCTATCATCGCCATCCAATCTTGAGCGAGCCCGATGAGAAGAAAAAACAGTTCCTGCTGGCGACCGTGGCAGTCGTTCGCCGCGAACTGATTCGCACCTTGGCCGTGATGGGCATCACCGTCCCGCCCGTGATGTAAAATCCGCACGTGTGCAGATAAATCGTGTGGCGCGGGACACTCCTGTCCGCGAGCCTGCCCCAGCGAAGTCAAAGGGAAAGGCACCGGTTTCTCACGCTCGCTCTAAATCCCATCCGAACCTGCTACCCTTTTTTCTTATCTTTCATCTATCCGCGCGGATTCGGGATCGACCTCACGTCCGCGCTTCAGGAGCAAATAATGGTCTCCGCGGTCCGCTTACGACGTATTTCGATGGCTCTCATCATCCTCGCCGCCGTTTCATGCACGTCTGTGTCTCAAGGTCAGCAAGCTGCCGCCGCCAATCCAGCACGAGAAAATCCCACAGAGTCTCCGGCCACATCGCGGCCGACTCCTGCGGCCCGCCCTCGGATCGGTCTTGCCCTCAGTGGCGGCGGCGCACTGGGCATGGCTCACATCGGAGTGCTGCAGTGGTTGGAAGAACATCGCATCCCCGTGGATCGGATCGCGGGGACAAGTATGGGCGGCATCGTCGGCGCCATTTACGCTACCGGCCTTTCGCCAACCGAGATGCACAATTTCGTCGCGAAACTTAACTGGGACGAAGCTTTCCTCACCGGGCCCACCTACGGACAGATCGCCTACCGTCGCAAGCAGGATCGTCGCGCTTATCAGGTCTCCGCCGAACTCGGTCTCAAGCACGGCCTCAGCGCTCCTAACGGCATCAATCCCGCGCAGAGCATCGGATTATTGCTCGACCGCATTGCGTTTCCGTATTCGACGGTTTCCAGCTTCAACGATCTTCCCATTCCGTTTCGTTGCGTCGCCACCGACATGCAGGATGGCACTGAAGTCATTCTCAAAGATGGTTCACTGGCCCAGGCCTTGCGCGCCACCATGGCGATTCCCGGCGTGTTCACTCCGGTTGAGCGCGATGGCCACGTGCTAGCCGATGGCGGCCTGGTCGACAATCTTCCCGCCGGCGTGGTACGCGAGATGGGCGCGGAGAAAGTTATCGCTATCGATCTGGGTACGCCGCTGGGTGGACCGGAGCAGCTGCAAACTATCGGCGGCGTTCTCGCTCGTGCCGTCGATGTCATGATTCTGCAGAACGAGCGCCACTCGATGGCCCTTGCCGATGTCGTGGTTACTCTGGAGCCGGGGAAGTATTCCATCAGCGACTATTCCGAGGCCGAGCAAATCATCCGCATCGGATATGAGGGAGCGGCGAAGCAGGCGGGTCAGCTTCTCCCCTACGCTGTTACCGAAGCCGAGTGGCGACAGTACCTTGCCGAGCGCGCGGCGCGCAAGCGAACTTCTCCGCAGTCCGTGGATGCTCTCGATGTGATCGGAGTCAGCGGCGGGGAACAGCAGCGGCTATCCTCCCGCCTGCAGAACACCATTCACGGCCCCGTCGATCTCGCGGCGCTCGGTATCCGTCTCGATCGCGTCGCTGGCGAAGGCCAGTTCGACCGCCTCGGCTACGAAGGCTTTGTCCAAAACGGTGTGCCCGGCCTGCGCATTGTGGCCCATGAGAAAACTTACGGCCCGCCTTTCGTCAACCTCGCGGTCGACGTTCATGGCTCGGGTGTCGCCGCCTTCGATTTTTCTGCTGGCGTCCGCATCACGTTTATGGATGTAAAGAACCACGGTGGTGAATGGCGAAACGATCTCCTGCTCGGCTCGCGAAATCTGGCCGCCACCGAATACTATCAGCCGATCGCGATGACCCACTTCTTTGTTGCTCCGTATGCCTTTGCCTCCAAGTACGCGCGCAACGCCTTCACCGGGCAGACCCGCGTTGCCGTCTTCGGGGACCAGCGCGCTGGCGGCGGCTTCGATCTCGGTTATAACTTCAACCGCCTTAGCGAACTTCGCCTCGGGTATGAAATCTTCGACGGCAAGCTCGCGCCCTTGATCGGGAGCGCCGGGTTGCCCTCGGTCAGCGGCAGCACGGGCCAGTTCCGCGCCCGTTACGTCTACGACGGAGAGGACAGCCCGGCTGTCCCCAGTCGCGGCACGCGCATCGTCGCGAATCTTTCGCGGGTGCTGCAAAGCCCGGGCCTTGCCCATCCCATCGACCAACTTGAAGTCGAGACTTCCACGTTTGTTCCGACGAGTGTCAAGACTTCGCTTTTCTTCGCCGCCTCTGGAGGAACTAGCTTCCGCAGCACCGCCGGTCCCTTTCAGGTTTTTGCTCTTGGAGGGCCGTTCCGCCTCGGCGCCTACTTGCCCGACGAATTTCTCGGCAACCACTTCGGATACGCCTCATTCGGATTCCGCCGCGAACTCTATCGCTTGCCGCAACTGGTGGGAAAGAAAGTTTACTGGGGTGGATGGTACGAGGCCGGCAGCGCTTTCAATCGTCCCTCGTCGGTAGTCGTGCGTGGCACCTTCAACGTCGGCGTGATCGCGGAAACCATCGTCGGCCCCGTCGCCCTGGCAGGCAGCGTCAGCCCCACGGGTCAAAGCCGGGTGAATTTCTCAATTGGAAGGTTGTTCTGACCCAAGGGCCATCGCTGCAATCCACTCGGCTTCGCAAGTCCTTGACGACTCATGTAAGTCGTTGAATCTTCATAAAAGGCCGGGAATAGATTATCTAAAAGATATACATGTAGCGATGCCTTCACGGGGACGCCGCTGTACGCGGTTCTGTTGCCCGATGACCTTCGGGGTCCTCCAGGCCATCGGAATCGACCCTGGGGCTGTTTACGGCCCGGCAAACAGCATTGCGACAAGGGGCCAGCATGCGACTCCGTGGCTGGATGCTTCTCTTCGGTAATATCTTGCAGTTACAACCGTTTCAACAACTTAGACTATATTGACCCTGGCGGGCGGGCAACGCGCAGCTTGTGGCGACCATCTAAGTACTTGAAAAGGCGTGGAGTCGCCTTCAGAGCCTATGAAAAACAAGGGTATTTCTCTCGCTGTACTCGTCGCCGTGATGTGCGTAATGGCGGCGACTTTTTCCATGGCCGCACCCAAGCCGCCGAAAGCGGTGGCTCCGCCGAGCGTTCCGAACTTTCCTGGTACGCTGGTGAATGCGCGCTATGTGTACGTGACCAGCTATGACGGCGATCAGTTTGATCCAAATCTTCTGCCGGAGGATCGCCAGGCCATCAGCTCCGTGCAAGATGCGATCCAGAAGTGGGGCAAGTTCACGCTGGTCTACCAGCCGCACCAGGCTGACATTGTGCTGATGGTTACGAGCCGTCCTTCGGAGGACATTCTCGCCGTCTATGACGCTCACGGCTGGCCGAGCGATCAGTACCTGTGGCGCATGATGGGCCGCAGCGGTTTGCAGCAGAACGAAACGCCGTTCATTACGGATCTGCAAAAAGCATTCGAACGGGCGACGACGAAACGGTAAACCGCGAAGGACAAGAGAACCACCAAGGACACTAAGGTGCACGAAGAAAGATTTTGGCTTCGTGATACTTCATGTCCTTGGTGGTTTATATGATTGGGACGGATTTCCGAATCACGCGTAAAGACCTGCCGGCCATTTGATGCCACCAGTTAACTAAGCCTTTCGCCCCGCAATCATCAACCCTGCCCCAACGACTACGAGAACGATGCTGACGGCGGGCGCGACCTTCTCATCATGTTCGGTGGTGACGCCAATATGCGCGTCACCAAGGTTGACGCCATGATGTTCGGAGTGCGGGACGGGAACGAAGAACGAAAGAATCCCAAGCACCATCAACAGAACTCCCGTGAGTAGCAAAGCTTTCATCGAATGCCTCCTGACTCAGAGCAAACTCAGAACCCAGGCGCAAGAGAAATGAGATGCCAGCGACGCCGAAATGGCTGGAAGAAATCAGGAGATCCGTGAAAATCCGTGGCCGATCTTCTTACTCTTAGCCTGCGAAGTCTTTCACAAATTGCACCAGGCTGCGCAGAGCAATGCCTGACGGGCCTTTCGCGATCCACGGCTTTTGCTCTTCCATCCAGGCGGTGCCGGCAATGTCGAGATGAATCCATGGCGTGTCTTCGGCGAATTCTTTCAGGAACATTGCGGCGTTGATGGCGCCTCCCCAGCGTCCGCCGGAGTTCACCATGTCGGCGATGCTCGACTTGATGTTCTCCTTGTATTCGTCATCCAGCGGCAGCCGCCACATCTTTTCCCCAGCTTTTTCGTTGGCGGTGCGAAAGCGTTCGTAAAGTGCGTCGTCATTGGAGAAGACTCCAGCATTGGCGTAGCCGAGCGCGACCACGACTGCGCCCGTAAGGGTTGCAGCATCAACCAAATGAGTGCAGCCAAGCTGGCGCGCGTAGAACAGGCCGTCGGCTAGAACCAGGCGGCCTTCCGCATCGGTATTGATTATTTCAATCGACTTGCCCGACATGGCGATCTGCACGTCGCCGGGCTTCTGGGCTTTGCCGGAAGGCATGTTCTCCGTCGCGCACACAATGCCGATGACTTTGACCTTCGGCTTCAGGAGCGCGATGGCGCGCATGGCGCCGATCATCGTGGCGCCGCCGGCCATGTCGTACTTCATCTTCTCCATGCCGTCTGCTGGTTTGATGGAAATGCCGCCGGTGTCGAATGTAATGCCTTTCCCGACAAGGCCTAACACGGGTTTGTCGGGCGCGCCTGCCGGTTCGTATTTCATCACGATCAGCGCTGGAGGTTCATCGGAGCCTTGCGCCACGCTCCAGAAGGCCCCCATCTTCATTTCTTTAATCTTGTCGGCGCCGTAAACTTCACATTTCAGACCAACTTCCTGACACATTGTTTTGGCACGCTCGGCCAAAATGGTGGGAGTCATGCGATTGGATGGCTCGTTGACCAGGTCGCGCGTGAAGTTCTGCGACTCGCCGATGATCTGCGCTTCGATAGCTGCTTTTTCGAGAGCTACCTTGTCGCCTGACGTGATGATGGTGAGGGTGTCGATTTTTTGGTCCTTGCGGTCGCTGCGATAGTAGTCGGGATCGAAGTTTCCGATGAACGCACCTTCAACGATCGCGCGCACCGCCTCTTCGGCGGGGATACTGGAGGGAGCAACGAAGGCAAAGCTACGGATTCCACGCGACTTAAGCGAGCGTACAGCGGCGCCGGCAACACGGCGCAAATCATAGGCCTTGAATTTTTTTGCACCGCCTCCACTCACCAGCAAGATGCGCTTCGCCCTCAGGCCGGCAGGCTTATGCATCAGATTGATCTCGAGCGGTTTGCAGGTTACTTCACCGCTGGCCAGAAGATCGGCTGCGACCGATTGCACGGCGGCATCGTCGGCATCGACTTTGAGTTGCTGCTTTGCCTCTTTGTTCTTATTGCCTTGGCCTGGATCTTGTTGTGCATGATCCAGCACAACGGCGACGAGGGATTCAGTTTCGACTTCGGCGGGCTTGGAGAATGAGAGTGTCGTTTTCATGTTTTCGCTGGGTGCTGAAGGTAACTCTCCAGTATCGTCGGCGGGAAGGGAAAAGTGCAAGCGCGGACACACAAGGGTAGTGTTTCAAATTCGTCCACCACAGAGGACACGAAGTCACACGAAGGTATAAATCCCATAAGGATTTCCTTTGTGCTCCTTTGTGTCCTTGGTGGTTAATTGAGACAGTTCCGCATCAACTCGATAGCGCGCTGGGGAAACGGGTCTGGAAGTCCAGCAGACCGACCCATTCCGGCGCAATCCTGATCCGGACCATGTTGGAGATCAAAGTGCGAAGCTGACTTACCCAGGCCTGGCCTTGTTCGAGTCCGAAGTAGCGCTCGGCTGCCATCACGTACTCGGGCACGATTCCGTCGACATTCTCCATACGCGCGGTGCCACGGATCAAGAGAACCTTGTGAGGAAAGGTGTTGTCATCGATGGTGAACGATACCTTGGGATTTCTTGCCAGAGCCTTCAGTTTCGGCGCCCTGGGCGGGGTGGCCATGACGAACTCCCGTCCGTTCCAGTGAAACCATATGGGGATCACCCTCGGCGTGCCGTCGGTCCAGACATAGGCCAGGCGCGCGGGAATCTTCGAGTGCAACAGTTCCTGCGAAGCGGGATGCTGCAGGAGTGCGAGGTCCCCCTGATGAACAGCTTTCATGATGTACTCCTTTTCGTGGAGTGCTCCTAAGTGGAGTAACTCGCCAAAGGGCCAGGAAAAGCTGAGTCGGGTGGTATTGTGCGCTTACCCGCGGCCAGGGGTCAATGGTCGCACGTGACGGCATTTGATTGTCAGGAGTATGATTCCGTCCCTGACGAAATTAGAGGTTCAGCATGAAACTGCGGTGGATCATTTTGTTTTTCCCGGCTGTATTCGTGGCTACGTTTTCGCTGGTCGTGATGAGGAATGGTGCGAAGGCGGCTCCGCCGCAAACACGGGCGGCCACGTCGGTGGGGAAGGCCGCTGTTAGTGCGAGTCCTGCTTCAGTTGGTGCTCTTTCGATCCCCGATACCACGCTGGCCATCAATTCCCCAACGCCTATGTCGCAGCGCGTGGTGCACTACGAGATTGATGCTCGCTACGATGCGGCCAAGCACACCGTGGACGCGACCGAAGTCCTTACGTATCACAATTTGACCGGGCAGTCGCTCGATCACTTTCCGTTTCATCTTTATCTGAACGCATTTCAACCGAAGGCCACGTGGATCCGCGAGGCCAAGCTCCTCGGCAACCGGGATACCAGCTATGAGAAGTGGGAAGACAAACAATTCGGGGCGGAGGAGATTAAAAGTTTCGAGGTGGTGGGCCAGGGAGATCTGACGCAGCAACTGCAATTCATCCAGCCGGATGACGGCAACAAGGACGACAAGACGGTTGTCGATGTGCATCTTCCCAAGGCGATTGCAGCGGGCGGCTACGTGCAGTTCAAGATTGCGTTCCACGACCAGCTGCCCGAGACGCAGGCGCGCACGGGATGGAAGCGCGATTTTGTGCTGGGAGGGCAGTGGTTTCCGAAAGTAGGCGTGTGGTGGAACGGGGCGTGGAATTGTCATCAGTTTCATGCGATGACGGAATTTTTCGCGGACTTCGGCGTCTATGACGTCAAGCTGACCGTGCCCCAGTATGAAGTGATCGGCGCAACCGGGGTGGAAGTCGACAGTGTGAACAATCCGGACAATACGAAGACCCTGACGTATCACGGGGATGACATTCACGATTTTGCCTGGACCATCAGTCCGCGCTACAAGGTGAAGGACGACGGCGTGTTCGAGGGGCAGATGGGGCCGGTAAAGATGCGCATCCTGATGCAGCCCGCGCACTGGAGCCAGGTGGACCGGCACGAGAAGGTCCTGAAAGAGTCGCTGGAGTACTTCGAGCGCTGGTACGGGCCTTATCCCTACAAGACGATCACCCTGGTGGATCCCGAGCCGGGTTCGGCGGCAGGAGGCATGGAATATCCCACATTCATCACCGGGGAGACTAGTTGGTTTATGCCGTCTGGATTGCACTTTCCCGAGTTAGTGGTGGAGCATGAGTTCGGGCACCAATACTGGTATGGCATGGTGGCGACCAACGAATTCGAAGACGCATGGATGGACGAAGGCATCAACAGCTATTCCGAAGTGAAAGTGCTGGACGCCATCCTGGGACGCGACACGTCCATCTTGAATCTTGCCGGGGCTACAGCCGGAGAGCGCGAGATCCAGAGGATCAGCTATATGGGCGTGGCCGATCTTGATCCCATCGCGCAGAAGGCCTATGACTACTACAATTTCGGCTCTTATGGCGGGATCACTTACGGCAAGACGGCCAGTGTGCTGGTCACGCTGGAAGGAATCGTGGGCGAAGACACGATGCAGAAGGCGATGCATGCGTATTTCATGAAATATCGCTTTACGCATCCCGTAAAGGAAGACTTCCTGAAGACGATTGAACAAGTTTCGGGCAAGAACTTGCGCTGGTACTTCAACCAGGCGATCTACGGCACGCAGGTGCTGGATCATGAAGTAGTCAAGATCGATTCGTTCCCGGTGAACTGGTACGAAAAGGAGAAGAAGACGAGCACAAAGGACGACAAGAATACTGTCTACCTCTCGAGTGTCTGGCTGCACCGCACGGCAGATTTCACGATGCCGGTTGAGGTGGAAATTAAGTTCGACAACGGCGAGAAGGTTCGTGAACACTGGGACGGACAGAACCGTTGGACGAAGTTTTCTTATGAGAAGAAGGCGAAGGTGGAGTCGGCGGAGATCGATCCCGACCACACGATCCACATTGACCGCAACAACTTCAATAACAGCCGCACGGCGGAGCCTAACGGAAAGCCGGCCGTCAAGGTGTCTAACTATTGGCTGTTTGTAACGCAATGGATAAGTCAGGCGCTGGCCTGGTGGGCGGTGTAGCAGCTGCGTCGGGCTCCAGGCAAGAGTTCTGGAGATGATTCGGGCTTGGCAATCACAGGAAGCGGAAGTGGTGAAAGGACAGCACGATGGCAGACAACGGAAGTCTCCTTGGCAGCGGCGCTGGGATGGTGGCGCGCAATAAGCGCTACATCTTCTGGTTCTATGTGTTGAACCTGCTGCTCGGCGGCTTTGGCACGGTTGCGTTCTTCGTTCAGTCTGGGACGATGCTTGGCCAGAGTATGTACTCGAACCGACTGGTGCACGGTTTCGACCTGCCCGTGTTGCTCGAAATGTTTGCCCGACCGGAATTTGGGCCAACTGCACCGTCAGCACTGTCCGCGGTATTTTTCTCGGCCGTTTTTTTTCTGTTAACTGCGCTGTTTCTCCCCGGGGTCTTTCAGGGATATGGGTCGAATTATCGGCTGCTGGGAGAGGAATTCTCTGGCTCTGGCGCGTTGCAGGGGTACGCAGCGCAACACCGCTTGCCAGGCGATGAATTTTTCCGCGCCTGTGGCCGGAACTTGTGGCGGTTTATCCGGTTGCTGATTGTCGCCGGCATCGTTTTCCTGATCGTGGCCGGGGTACTGTTTGGACTCCAAGGCGCGCTGGTCAAGAAGGCCGCAGACAGCACCATCGAGGTCCTGCCCTTCACGCTGCAGATGATCTCTCTGGCGCTGATTTTCCTGGTAATGACGACTCTGCGTATTTGGTTTGACTTGGCCGAAGTGGATGTAGTGTTGAGCGACCAGCGCGCGGTGCGCAAGTCAATTGGCTACGCCTTCCGGCATACTTTTCGAGGATTGGGACGATTGCTGGCGAGCTACGTCGTGATCACGATGGTGGCGGCGATTGTCCTGGTTGCAGGGCTTTTAGCCTGGATGAAGTTCGTAGCTCCGGCAAGTGTGCGCGGAGCATTTCTGATCAGCCAGTTAACGCTGCTGGTTTTGTTGATTCCGCGGTTCTGGCAACGTGGAGTTGCCGTGGCGTACTGGCAGGAGTGGATGTTGGTTCCTATCGCGGTGGTCGAGCCTGTCCCGATTGCTCCGGTGCCGCCGCCACTGGTGATTGAGCCGATACCATCGCCGGTGATCCCCAGTGCGCCACCGGAGCCCCAGGAATCATAAGGGCTCGTGCTTCGCTAAAAGTCAGTTTTGTGCCGTCGCTGATTTCAATCGACTTCGATCTCGATGATTGTGGGACGCTAGTGCGCCGCGGCGGGAGCGTGGCGGTCTTCTTGCTTATCCTCTTCTGTTTTATTCAGTTCTTTGTGGTGGAAGTCGAGGCCGAAGTGCGGCTCGCTGCGCGTGCCGGTGACCTTGAAGGGGACTTCGGTGCCGGCGCCATTCTTGTGGAAGAAGGGATCTACCGGCTTCAGCAGAATTGATTTCCAGCCGGTCATCATCTGGGAGAGTTTTGCGTCCAACTTCAGCTTCCCGTGAAAATCGAAGATATTTCCATCAAGGCTGTATTGGCCGGTCATGTCGGCGTGCGTTCCGGGAATCAGGAAATGCAGAAAGGAGAAGGACAGCACGCCAGCGTCCAGCTTGAAAGTGCCTTGCAGCTCTGACGGGACATTCACCTGCAGGTGCTCGCGGGCGGCCTTGGGTTGGCCACGGCTGCGGAGGCTGAGCGAATCGATGCGGCCTTGCATTCTTTCGTTGGTAAAGTAGCCTTGGGGAATGCGGAAATTGCCTGCCAGCTTGAGGCGAGTTGCCACGTCTGGGCTGCCCGGCCGCAGGCTGAGCTTGGTCTTCATTTCGACGGGGCCGGTCATGATGGGCGGATCGGTGCGCACACCGAGCTTCAGAATATCCTCGATGCGGGCATGGCCGAGAACGACATCGAGTTCAATGTCATGGCCGTGCGGATTTTCCTGCCGTACGATTTTGCCGCGGGCGGTCAGCGAAGAGTGCAGAATCTGCGCCTTGACCGGTTCAAGATAAGTGTCGCCGTCGGTGCCATCGACGATGGCATGGAAATCAGTATGAAGTGGGACGGGATGCCCGCTGACCGCGACTCGAAAATCGGGCGTGTCGGTCTTGCCCTCGACTTCAATCCGGCCTAGCGATCCCCCGTATTTGCCAGTCGAGGAAAGAGTTCCACCAATGCCTTTAAGCGTGCTGAGATCGGCGTTAGTAAAGGAATAATTTCCTTCGACGGCGGTGTCGCGCGGGCTGACTTCGTTGAGCGGGCCAAACTGGCCGGTGGATTGAATGTCACCCACAGGTTTGGGATTGACGAGTGTGGCATCGAAACGGAAGGGCTGGCCGGGCCCGATGTCTTTCATGGTGACGGTGCTGATATCGAATACGAGCGGCGCCTTGCCGGGACGGGATGTGTTGATGATGAGTTTGGTGTCCTCACAAACGAATTCCCCGACGGCGATGCTCATTTTTCCGCGCTTGCGCATGTTGCCCATCTGCTGGCGATCCTCTTTGGGAGGAATGTTCAGGCTCAGCCCGCTGACGTGCACGGTGTGCACCCGCATGGGTTCGCGAAATAAATCTCGCAGTGGAGTATGGAAGCGGAATTCCTTGATCTCGAGCAGCGGTTGGACGCCGGGCTCGTAGGGATTGGGATCGGTCGGGCCGAAAATCTGCAGGCTTCCGCCGGAAACCTCCAGGCCCTTGATCACGGAGACGTGAAGGCTGCCCAATTCGACCCGGCTCTTGAAGCGGGTTGTCAGGGTTTCAATGACCCGGGTGCGCAGAATAGGTTCGGCCCGTATGACCGCGATGCGAATGCAAAGCGCAGCGACCATGAGAAAAAGGAGGAGAATTCCGGCGATCCAGCGCCAGCGATGCGAATGCCTGCCTCGCCTTGGCGGGACAAGGTGTATCCGTTGCGTCGGGAGCGCGGGGCGATTTGATGGGGAAGCGGCCACCATCTCCGAGATAGATCAGGGGAAGGGAAGCGACAATCGGGTGATTCCTGCAGAGTGAAGGGCTTATTTCCGGATGAGGATCGCTGGACACGACTTCCCCCAAATTCAGGTCTCACGCGCGCAATGCTAGAGCAGCACAATCGTGATTCCCTGGTTTCTCTTTCCAAGATCGGCGTCACTCTTCAATTCGGGTTGGGCTTGGAGCAGTTTCCACGTCTGCTCATCTGACTTCGACCAACTCTCACCGAAGATGCAGCCGCGGATCTGGCCGTCTTTGGACATTTCGTGTAACCGTTTCTGCACGGCGATGCGAATGTCGCCTCCAGCGCCGCTAGATCCATAGCCATGGATGATCTTCAGGAGAGTATGCCTCTGCTGGCGGGCGAGAGTTAGCTCTCGAGTCAGGTGTTGTAACGCCTCCTGGACCTGCGGCATATCGGATTTGAGGTTTACGGTTTTGATAATGCCCTCATGCGACAAAAGGAATCGGAGCACAAAAAAGCGCCGCACCTGTTGAGCGGCGCCGCTGAATTGCCAACAAGGGTTTGATCCCAGACTTCAGAAGAGCAGAGGCTGAAGCCTCGGTGATTCTAGCGCACTTACGATATGGCTAAAGCCATATCCTGATACGAATCGCGGGTTTGTCAACAGTCTGCGGCGCCGCATTTTATGCGGCGCCGCTGGATCATTCCTGAATCGAGCCCTTACTGCACGGTCACGCTGACATCATCGAGGTACATGTAGGTCAAATCCCCGAAGCCGTCTTGATGATCGTTGAAATAGACGCGGATGGTCTGGCCTTTGTAAGAGGTCAGATCGTAGGCGACCAGCGTCCACGTTTGTGTGTTGGACGCGACCTTCATGATCTGCGCCAGCGTGGTGCCGGAGGTGTTTTGTACCTGTGCCTCCTGCCAGTCGTAGGTAATGGTGTCGGTCGTGGACGGCCAGTAATAGAACGTCAGCGTCGCCTTGGTGGCGGTGCTGGGAATGGCGATCGTCTGGTAGAGAGAGGAATCGCCGTTAGGTTCGCTGCCGGAACTTGCGCCCAGTTGCGCGCTGTAGGTTCCGCTATGTTTCTGCACGCTTGTAGTGAACGGCAAATAGACGCCACCCGCGGTCCAGTTGGCCAGAGTTCCGGTTTCGAATCCACCGTTCTGGATCAACTGAGTGGAGCTGGCATTCACCGTCAAGGAAATCGTAGTTGTCTGCACTAGCGAGCCCGAGGTTCCGGTCACGGTCACATTGGTGGTGCCTGTGGTGGCCGTCGAGGACGCGGTGAAGGTTAAGGTTGACGTCGCACTTCCGTTAGCCGGAGGAGTAACGGGATTGGCCGAGAAAGCTGCCGTCACGCCGCTGGGGAGTGCGGAAGCGCTGAGTGTGGTGGCGGAGTTGAATCCGTTGAGGCTGGTGACCGTGATGGTGCTGGTTGCGGTGGAGCCTCGCGTCACACTGACCGCACTGGGTGAGGCGGCGACCGTGAAGCCCGGTGTTCCGGCGCCCACGGCGAAGATCAAGTCGTCGTGATCGTCATAAGCACCGGTGCTGCACGATGATGCGCTTCCCAGGTAGCGGAAGTTGGCGCGGACGGCTTGCAGGCTGCCGCTGGGCAGCGTGTAAGTCGCCGACAGAGTTTGCGCACCCGCCGCCGGGGGCACGATGGTTGCGATCAAGACCCACGAAGGGCTATTGGCGTTGGCGGTGTAGTAGAGGTCCAGAGCGTCGGACGTATTGGAGCTGTAAGCCCAGACCGTTGCGCTGACCTTTACTGTCTTGCCCGGTGCCAGTGCGCTGCCGTCGGTGGTGGCCACTACGATGCGGTCGTTGGACTCGTCGGAGTGGAACGTTCCGGAAGTTCCGTCAGCGCAGGAGTTGTTGATGGTGTTGGGTTGATTCGGCTCAGCGCCGCCCGACATAGTATCGCGGCCGAGAAGTAGCGATGGGCCCGAGTCGCAGCCTGAGCCCACGTTGACACACTTCGGAGCCTTGAGCGTGGAATCGAAGACGGCGGTCTGCGACCCCGTGGATGAGTTGACCGTCAGGGCGATGGTTGTGCTGTGCGTGAGCGAGCCGGAGGTTCCCGTGATCGTGACCGTAGCGTTGCCGGTGGTCGCTGTAGCGGAGGCGGTGAGCGTGAGAGTTGAGTTTGCGCTGCCGTTGGCGGGCGGTGTGACCGGATTGGTGGAGAACGCCGCAGTCACGCCACTGGGCAGACCCGAGGCGCTGAGCGTGGTGGCCGAGTTGAAGCCGTTGAGGCTGGTGATGGTGATGGTGCTGGTTCCGCTCGAACCCTGGTTGATGGTCAGCGAACTGGGCGAGGCTGCGATCGAGTAGTCGGGCGTCGCCGTGCTGCCGCAAGACGGAAACTTGAAGCTGGCGATACGCGTGTTCCAGTTAAAGCTGCCGGTGGTCTTCATGTACTCTTCGGTAAACCAGAAGGTACAGTCGTCGACCGGATCGACCTGCATGGCGCTGTAATCGCCCCAGCGGGAGAGGTTGCCGTTTTGCGAGCCGGCTCCGCTGACAATGTTGACCTCCGCTTCGAGCGTGCTGGCCGGATCGGTGGGAACGCGTCCGGCGAAACGGATGGAGGGGAACACCGAACTGGCGGCAGAGACGCTGTAACCGAGGGCGAGATCGCCCGCCTGGTCCATAGCGACCGAGCCCATCCAACGGTAGTTGGAGTCAGGCGCGAAGGTACTTTGTTGGGCTACGACAGGCGTGCCCGCAGGATTTTGGATTTCGTACCAGCGGACACCTCCTCCCGAACCCGCCACTACCGAGTGATTCACGACCAGTGACTCGTGCGAACCGAAATTGCGATAGGCCAAGCGGTACATGAGGCGGTCAGCCAGCGAATCGAGTTGTTGCGTGACACTGGGTTGCGGCACGCAGGTGCCCCCTGCGCAGAGCGGACTGAAAGCGGCGACATTGATGACGGTGGGTCCGGTGAAGGCGGAGTTCGCGGGAGTGGTGAAGTCCACGTGGAATTTGAATAGGTTCAGGTTGTTGGTGCCGAAGTACATCAGGTAATTCGGCGAACCCGAGGGGGGTGCGGTCGTGCCATCGAGATCCGCGGGCAGCAGGCCGCCGACCGATGTCCCTTGCTGGAAACAGATTTGCGTGGCCGTGGTTCCGGCCAGCATGGCGGCGCGGTCGTAGGCGCAGGCGTCGGCTCCAACAAATGTGGTGCCACCGGCAAACATGTTGAAGGTTACGTAGTAAGCATCGGGCCACACCGACATCTTCGGATAGTCGTCGAAGTTGCTGTACTGGAACGAATAGCGATTGTAGGTTCCAGTTGCGTCTGAGGTAGTCGAGACCGCGATGCACTGCAGGTAGGGCGTGGTGGAAACGGAGAACTGACTGAAGACCCAGCGCTGCGCCAGTTTATCGTAGGTGACGATGGGGTCGCCGTCGTTGTTGGTCTGGCAGCCGCCGCCAAATCCGGACCAGATAGTGTTTCCCGCAGTTGGTCCGGAAATCAGAGCGCCGTTGGACTTGTTGAAGATGGCGAAAGAGGTGTTGACCCATTGCACATATTGCGTGGCACCGACGGTGCCGTTGGTGTCAGGCGGGGCGCCAGTTACGCTGAAGCCGTACTGGCCATTGCCTAAACCTTCAAAACTCTGCAAGACAGGAGGCGTGGGCGGGGCAACTGTCGCGGTCTGCAGCACAGGATCTTCCTGCAACTGCTCCAGGCCGGGAGGAAGAGGAATGCGCCGCATGGGCTCGACTGGGCGCCGCGTCAGAGATGGTGGAGGAGCGTGTCGGATCATTTCGCTGAGGGGCCGCGAGACGTCGTGGTGGACGTTGCGCCTGACGGTGGTGGGGCCGGACTGGGCTAATAGGGGAAGAGCAAACAACAGCAACAGACTCGCCGCCAGCGCAGAACGCTGGGCGGTCGCACTGCTTTGCTTGTACATTGATAGCCTCCTGGGCTTGGTGAAAATCAGCTACATTTTTCCTTCTTTCCCGGCGCGCATCTCCCGCAGGGTGGCGCGCTTCTCCGCAACGTGGCGCTTGGGAATGTGAATACTCGTCAAAATAGTTGGGATTCTAACTACGCATTGAATGTTTTGTTAAGAAATTATTTTGCTGTTCTGGAAAACGAATAGTTTTCGAAAATGGGAAGAGCCGGGCGGTCGGTTGGCGAGTGCGCGCGGATGGCGCTGTGGGCGGGCGTTCTCGGCTACTTGGTTTTCAAGTCTGCCGATTTCAGGTCGCTGATCAGAGCCGAGCTACGGCTGAACTGGAGCCCGTGCTGCGTGTCCAGGGAATACACCTTCCACCAATTTGCCGTCGCGAACGACCGGAACTCCATTCACAAGTACGAATCGAATCCCGTCGGAATACTGCAGAGGTTCGTCGAAGGTTGCGCGGTCGATGACCTGTTCCGCGTCGAAGATAGTGATGTCGGCGTCTGCTCCCACTCGGATTCGTCCCTTATCTTTGAACGTGGGCGCTCGCTTTTCCAGACGCTGGGCCGGCATCAGCGTCATCTTGCGCAACGCGGTCATCAGGTCCAGCGCTTTTTCTTCTCGCACGTAATGTCCGAGCACACGCGCGAAGGTTCCTTGTCCGCGAGGATGAACCTTCGGTCCCTCGATGCGCATGCCATCGCTGGCGACCATCACCATGGGATTCGACACCGCTGTGCGCACGACCGCTTCCGGAATCGAATAGATGACGACGATTCCTCCCTCCTTGCGGTACTTGTCGAAAGTTTCCGCGGTCAGCCGTTCCCCAGTCTTGGCCCACTGCAAATCTTTGTAAGTAATGCCCATTCGCTCCTGCCAGCCCGGATCGAAGATCGCCGAGGCCAGGTCCGTGCTGGCTGCGACGTACGGATAACATTCCGTCGTCACATCGAGCCCACGTTTTTGCGCACCTTCTACCATCGCCAGCAGCTGCGGAGTATCGCGTAATCCGATGCTGGTGATGTGGACCACATGTAGCGGAGCGCCCGTCGCCGCGGCGGCCGCGATCCCTTCTTCGAGCGCCGCCAGCCCGGTCTGCGGCTCCTGCACTCCTGCGTAGCGCAGATGCACATGCACGGAGGCCCCATATTTCGCCGCGATGCGGAACATCTCGACGATCTCCTGGTGCGAGGCGGCGGCCGTGTAATTGATCCCCATTCCAAGCGCCAGAGCACCGCGCTGCAGTCCTTGCTGTACCTGCTTCTCGATGGCATCGAGTTCCTCCGGCGAGGCCTCGCGGTGCGCCGCATCCCCAACGGGAAGCCATTTCCCGGAATCCTTCATCACGCGCATGCGAACCGGGATGTGGCCGACGCTCACGCCAAAGTTGATCAGGCTTTTGTTCTCGCGGTCGGCATACCATTTGTCGATGTCGTCGGTTCCAACCTCGAGTTCCAGTGAGGCCGTGACCCCATCATGTGCCTGGAACTGATAGTTGCGCGGCTCCTGCCCGTGTTCATGGAGATCGATGAAGCCGGGCGCAACCACAAGCCCGCCGGCCTCGATCATTGTCCTGCCCTGCAACGGTGTGGCTGAGATGGCGGCGATTTTTCCTCCCGTGATGCCAACGTTGCGGATTCCGTCCAGCCCCGACTCAGGATCCATCACACGCCCACCCGCGATGACAACATCGAACTCATTCGCGGCCGATACCGTTTGATTGACTCGCGTCATCACGCCAGCCAGGATCACAAGAACGCCACAGAACAGCATCCGCCCTTGCCGCAAGCCAGTGCTTGTCATCGCTTGTGTCTTCTCCCAATGGGATTTCGAGACTCCACAAAATGCGCTTCATCATAGCTGCTGAACAGAAGGGAAGGGTGGGGAAAACAACGGATTCGCCTCAGGCAGGACTCAGGAGGCTGCGGGAAAAGCACAGTCTGGACGCCTCAGGGGCTAGCCCGCATTGAAAACAGGGGCTTATCGCAACGCTGAAAGCGCTGCGCCACCCAAAACCGGAGTTTTTCTGCAGCCTCTTCAGGTTATGCCGTAAGTGCTGAAATGCATTCGGCTCATCCGTTGCGGGTCGGATTTCTCGTCCCAGATGCTGGGTGAGGAAAACCACAGGAGGGAAAAGCGATGAGGCAAAAAATAAAAGCGGTCGTGAGGGTCCGAACGTCGGCGCGCCACCGACACTGACCCATGACCGCTTACAGGTCCGGCAGATTTCGAACAGGACCTTGATGTTTAACACCCCCACAGTAACGCCCTATCGAAGGTCGGGCAATACAGCAAACACCGTATCTGAGCCGGCTGTCGCGCCCGCAAGAAACCACGTTCTCCTTGCCCGAATTCCCTTGGAGCATAATGTTCCACATGACCATCCGCCGTATGAAGACTTACGCTGGCGCTCAGGGCTACGTCTACCAGTACTACTTCGTCGGCAAGCGTCCGGCGCTTCCTGACGATCCGGACGTCCCGGCCACGGAATACGTCTTTGACGTGACTTCCGACCGTAAGGTGACCTACGCCGTCAGTGTCTTCCTGCCCGCGCAGGCTGTGGCAGCGTGGGCTAACACGCACGGTCGCGCACTGAACGATGCCGAGCAATACGCCGCTGCCAAGCTTCGCCTCTTCCGCGCCTTCGATGAAGTGGAAGACCTGAAATCTCATGGCCGCCGGCTGACTATCGACGTCGCCCTGCTCGAAGAGTCCCTCGCAAGCCTCGGCATGGAGTAGCCAAATCTGGGTGAGTTCGGAGAAGCGACTCTTGCAAATGGCTGGGCTATTGATCAGCCGTAAACCCGAGGATATAAATACAGGCGGAGTTTTCTCCGTGAAAAGACTCAAATACGCCTTCATGACGTCGGTACTGATCGCGCTTGGCCTGTGTACGAGCGTGGCGTCGCCGCAGACTGCGCGCTGGTCCGAGCAGAAGGCGAACGCGTGGTACGCGCAACAGCCCTGGCTGGTCGGACGCAACTACGTTCCCAAGTCCGCGATCAATCAATTGGAAATGTGGCAGGAGCCGACATTCGATCCGACTGAGATCGACAAAGAGTTGACCTGGGCTGAAGCCATGGGCATGAACACCATGCGCGTCTTTCTGCACGATCTGCTCTGGCAACAGGACGCGACCGGTTTTCAAAAGCGCATCGACCAGTTCCTGAACATTGCGTCCCGACACCACATCCGTCCGCTGCTTGTCCTGTTCGATTCCTGTTGGGACCCGCTGCCTCATCTGGGCCCACAACATCCACCGATTCCCGGGGTTCACAACTCAGGCTGGGTGCAGAGTCCCGGTGCGATCGCCCTTGCGGATCCAACTCAATATCCCCGGCTCAAAGCCTATGTGCAGGGCGTGGTGCGAGCCTTTGGCAACGATGGCCGCATCCTCGCCTGGGACGTCTGGAACGAACCCGGCGCCGACAACGCCGGAAGCTACCCCAAAGAGGAGCTGAAAGAAAAAGACAAGACCGCCCGGGTCATCGCGCTCTTGCCTCAGGTATTCGAGTGGGCGCGAGAGGCGAAACCCACCCAGCCTCTCACCAGCGGCGTGTGGGCCGTCGACACTTCACCCGACGGCGCAAACCTTGGCGAACTGCAACAGATTCAATTGCGCGAGTCTGACATCATCACCTTTCACAACTACAGCTGGCCAGAATACTTCAAGAGCGAAGTCGCTTGGCTCAAAAAATACAACCGGCCCGTCATCTGCACTGAATACATGGCGCGTTCCGTGGGCAGCACGTTTGACACCGTGTTGCCGATTGCAAGACAGGAGCGGGTCGGAGCGATCAATTGGGGGTTCGTCGCCGGCAAGACGCAGACCTATTTGCCCTGGGACTCCTGGCAACATCCCTACGTTCTGGATCAGCCGCCGGTGTGGTTTCACGAGGTGCTGCGGCCCGACGGCACACCCTATCGAAAGGCAGAGGTGGACTTGATCCGGCAGTTGACGGAGAAGCCCTAGCCGCGAGTTCAACCTACCGCGCGGATTTCTCCGGCGCCTGCAACTCCCGCGCCCGGCCTATCAGCTTCTTCAGTTTCTCTTTGATCTGATCCAGGATGTGATCCAGACCACACCCACGCGTGACCTTTGACGTTCCCCGTTGCCAGTTATGTGTGCAGAATATAATGGGATGGAAAGGAATTAGGGCGCTGGGGTTGTCGAACCGATCTGCAAGCTCCGCTCCCGCTTGCATGAAACTCAGCGGACTCTGATACTTACCTGGCTTATGGCATTACTCTGGTTGCGCTTCGCGCTGGCTTGCTACCTGATCGGACTGGTCTACGCCTTCGTAGCCCTTACCCGCACCAGCGATCTTTTCAGCCGCATCGCGCTGCATGCGGCCAGCCTGGGCATGGTCTTTCACTTCGTGTCGCTGGTCGAAGTTTTTCTCTCCGATCATGTCGTGTGGGCCTCGGTGCACAATGGCGAATCCTTGCTGGCATTCGCTTCGATGACCTTCTTCATGATCGTCTATCTGATTTACAGAACCATTTCTCCGGGCGTGGTTGTGTTTCCTATTGTTTTTTTTCTGACATTTATCGCGGCCACCGGCCAGCAACCTTTCGTATTCACCTCAACCGTTCAGCAGAAAGGATGGTTGATTGCCCACATCGCCCTCATCTTCACGGGATATTCCGCGCTGTTGCTGAGCTTCGGAGCCAGCCTTCTCTACCTCTTGCAGGAGAGCAGGCTTAAGGCGAAGAAACCGAGCAGCCTGTTTTCCTATCTCCCGGCGCTCGAAGTCATCGATCAGATCGGCTACCGCTCGCTGCTGCTCGGCTTTCCGTTCATGACCCTGGGCCTGCTCACAGGTTCTGTGCTCGCAGTGTCGACCTACGGGAGCGTGAATTTTCTCGATCCCAAGATTTTGCTTTCGCTCCTGATGTGGGCCGTTTACATGGTGATGGTCTTCACCCGCTGGAACTCGGGATGGCGTGGCCGCCGCGCCGCCTTCCTCGCCACGTTCGCGTTCGTCGCTGCCATCGTGGCCTGGATCGCTAATTATTTCAGCGCCATGCATAGGTTTGCTGCCTCATGAGAATCCAGCTCATCGGAGTAAATCACAACAGCGCACCGCTGGAACTGCGCGAGCGCCTGGCGATTTCCGAGTCGCGCCTGCCTGACGCCTGCCGCGATCTGACCGCCTATCCCGGAATCGAAGAAGGGATGGTGATCTCGACCTGCAATCGCGTCGAGCTGGTTACTCATACCACTAACGGAGCGGCTGACCTGCGCGGCTTTCTGCATGAACACTTTCATCTCAAAGCCGAAGAGCTCGACGCGCACCTCTACGAATTTCGCGAGAAGGATGCGGTGCGCCACCTCTTCCGTGTGGCCGCGAGTTTGGACTCGATGGTCGTGGGCGAAGCCCAGATTCTGGGTCAGGTAAAAGAGGCTTATGCCACTGCTCGCGCCGTCGGCGCGGCCCGCGCTCAACTCGAGCAGTTATTTACCCGCACTTTCGCAGTCGCCAAGCGCGTGCGCACGGAGACGGCGGTGGGATCGTCCTCGGTATCGATTGCATCGGTAGCGGTCGAACTGGCCAAGAAGATTTTTGGCACGCTGCAAGGGAAGACGGTTTTTATCGTCGGTGCAGGAAAGATGAGCGAGCTGGCCGCCCGCCACCTGATGGCCCACGGCTGCACCTCGATCTTCGTTTCCAACCGAACCTACGACCGTGCCGTCGGCCTGGCGCACAAGTTCAACGGCGAAGCTATCAAGTTCGATGATCTCTACAACACCTGCGATCGCGCCGACATTGTGATTACCTCGACCGGTTCGCCGCAAGCGATTTTCCGCCGCGAACACGGCGAGCAATTTCTTGCCCGCCGCAAGAACCGGCCCATGTTCTTCATCGACATCGCGGTGCCCCGCGACGTGGCACCCGAAATGGGCAAGCTCGACGGCATCTTCACCTACAACATTGACGACCTGCAGCAGGCGGTTTCTACGCATGTTGCCGACCGAAGAAAAGAAGCCGAGCGTGCCGAGGCCATTATCGCCAGCGAAGTGGAGCGCTTCGAAGCCCGCCAGCAGACTCTTGATGTTGTGCCGACAATCGTTTCGCTACAAGACCATCTGGAAACCATCCGTCAGGCCGAAATCGATCGCATTCGCGGCCGCATGGGTCCGCTGACTCCGGAACAGGAAATGGCCGTCGAGGCGCTGACCCGCGGCATCATCAACAAAGTCATGCATACGCCGATCACCACGCTGAAGACAGCCGCGAGGAAGGCGGAGGCGACCACAGTGATCGACGTTGTGCGGCGGCTGTTCAATCTCCACGCGAAAGATTCGGCAGACGAGGGCAAGGAGGCGGCGACAAAAGGGTCATTGGACAAAGAAGTGAAGTCACGCCACTGATGCTATCTTGCGAGCACCAATCCGCCAAGTTGAGCGATAATTCCTAACGTCCGTCATCCTGAGCGCAGTCTGGGGATAAGCGAAGCGAATCGCCAGACGAAGTCGAAGGACCTCATGCTACCGTGCGGCACCGCAGGCAACAACAGGAGTTCGCAGTGTGGCACTCGGTCTCCCAAGAGCCGGTAGAACATAATAAATCTCATGACTCTCCGCATCGGCTCCCGCGGCTCGCAACTCGCACTCTGGCAAGCCAATCACATCTCCGCCCTTCTGCGTGCGCGCGGTCACGAAGTGGAAATCGAAATCATCCACACTACTGGCGACAAAATCACCGATGTCCCACTGGCCCAGGTCGGCGCCAAGGGCGGATTGGGGAAAGGAATTTTCACCAAAGAAATCGAAGAAGCACTCGCGGCTGGCCGCGTCGATCTCGCCGTGCACTCGCTGAAAGACCTGCCCACCGAACTTTCCCCCGGATTCGAAATCGCTGCGATCACGGAACGACAAGACCCGCGCGACGCCTTCTGTTCGCGCCAGTATTCGCGGATCGAAGACCTGCCCCAAGGCGCGCGCGTGGGCACGTCCAGCCTGCGCCGTCAGGCGCAACTGAAGGCCATCCGCCCCGATCTCGACATTCATCCCCTGCGCGGCAACGTTGATACGCGCCTGCGCAAGCTCGAACAAGGCGAATACGACGGACTTATCCTTGCGTCCGCCGGTCTGAAACGCCTGGGCAAAACTGAGCTGATGAAGCACGTCATCCCTGGCGAAATCATGTGTCCGGCAGCGGGGCAGGGAGCCCTCGGGATCGAAATTCGTGAAGGTGACACCACCACGCGCGAAAAGTTGAAGTTTCTGGATGATTCCGCTACGCGCGTAGCGACGACTTGCGAGCGCGCGGTGCTGAATCGGCTGGGCGGAGGCTGCCAGGTGCCCATCGGAGCGCTAGCCGAATTGCGCAATGGCCAGCTGCATCTGGAAGCTATCGTCGCCGATCCCGACGGCACCAAGCTCCTCCGCGAATCGCGCGCGGGCAGCATCGACAATCCGGAAGAACTAGGAAACGAAGTCGGCGAAGCTTTGTTGCGTCGTGGCGGGGACGAAATCCTCGCAGCCGTCTATGGCCACGGATTCGCCGTCCCGCCACAACCGTGAAACCTGTGTGGGCGGACTCGTCCCTGAGCGAAGTCGAAGGAATTTGCCCCCAACTCTAGCCAAATGAGACGGAGACATGAATCATCGACGACCCGAGCGCTGAGCGGAGTTCGAATCCTCGTTGGCCGGGCGCGCCACCAGGCGGGATCGCTCTCCCGCGAGCTACGCAAGCTCGGGGCGGATGTTCTTGAGATTCCGTTTATTGAGATCCGCAAGCCGCGCTCCTACAAGCCGTTGGATTCCGCGTTGAAGAATCTTGGTGGTTACGACTGGCTGATCCTTACCAGTGTGAATGGCGTCGAGGCCTTGTGGGAGCGGTTGGCGAAGCTGCGGCTGACGAGGAGAAATCTCAAACACTTGCGCGTGGCGGCGATCGGCCCGGCGACAAAGAAGGCTATCGAGCAGCGTGGGATCGAAGTAGATGTCGTGCCGAAGGAGTATGTTGCCGAGTCTGTCGTGCGCAGCCTGCGGCGGCGGGTGAAAGGGAAGCGGGTGCTGCTGGTTCGGGCTAAAGTGGCCCGCGACGTGATTCCGCGGGAGTTACGCCTGGCCGGCGCGCACGTGGACGTAGTGGAAGCGTACGAAACAATTGTGCCGGCGGCGTCAAGCAAGCGCTTGCGGAGCGCGCTACAAGATCCTGCGCGTCGTCCGCATGTGATTACGTTCACCAGTTCTTCCACCGTGCGCAACTTCGTCGCTTTGCTGGACTCGCCTGCGGCTGTACAACCATGCCAAACATTTCGCGGGCAGGAGTGCCCGCCCCACACTAACCCGCACCACATCGGTCTGAATGGAATACTCCTCGCTTCTATCGGTCCGGTTACCTCCGCCACACTTCGTGAGCTCAATCTTCCTGTGGATATCCAGGCCAAACAGTTTACGATCCTGGGACTGGTCAAGGCGATCGTCGAAGCCTTTACCACAAGCAAGCGCACGCGTCCGCGATAACCTAATCTGCTTAGGTTTCTGCTAGATTGCCACCATGAAACCGAAGACGCTGTATCTCGCCTTCTGCTTTGTCGGTGTGCTTCTCCCGTACTCGGAATTCGTTCCGTGGGTCCTGCAGCACGGGCTCAACCTTCGGCTTGTCATTCACGAACTGTTTGCTAACCGGATCAGCGCATTCTTTGGATTGGATGTGTTGGTCTCAGCGATAGTCTTGCTTCGGTTCATCCGCGTCGAGAACGCACGACTCGACATTCACGGATGGTGGCTTGCAGTATTGGGGATGCTCACTGTCGGGGTCTCGCTCGGACTGCCCTTATTTCTGTACTTGCGGGAGCTGCGATTGGATAAATCTAGAGGACCCGATGCGGTTGCAGCGCATCCGTAAGGCGGACGACTTTGAAGCCCTATTCGTTCAGCGAGCAGCTGCAATCTGCCGGCGGAACATGCGCCAGGAGAAAGTCCGCGACGCGCTTGTAGGCGTCGATCTGGTTTTCGACCCGGGCGAAGCCGTGACCTTCATTCTCGTAAATCTTGTAGTCGACGGTTCCGCTGCGCTTCTTGATGGCATCCACCACCTGCTGCGTTTCTGATTTCGGACAGCGGGGGTCGTGTCCCCCCGCAAGCAACAGAAGCGGGGCCTTGATCTGGTCGATGAAGTTGATGGGCGAGCGCTCTTCGTACAGCGCTTTATTCTTCACCACGTCGCCCATGGTTGCGAGATCTGATTGCTGCAGCACTGGATCTTCGTTCTCGATCTCGGTGAACCAGTTCACGAAGGGCACGATGGGCACACCGGCAGCCCAAACTTCGGGAGCCTTGGTCACCGACATCATGCTGAGGTAGCCGCCGTAGCTTCCGCCCATGACCGCGATCTTTTTGGGATCGAGATGGCCAGTTTGTTTGATCCAGTCGACACCGGCGAGAACGTCCTGCAAGTCGCCGCCGCCCATGTCGAACAGATTCGCCTGCTGGAATTCCTTACCATAGCCGGTCGATCCGCGATAGTTGGGAGCGAGCACCATGTATCCCTGATTGGCGGCGTACTGCACGAAGCGGTTGAACGAATTCATGGTCTGCGACGTGGGGCCGCCGTGAATGTAAACGATGGCAGCGTTTTGCCCGTTGCGCGCCATGTTGAAGGGCACATAAAGAAATGCGGAGATGGTCCACTTGCCGTCGCGGCTCGGATAGTGCACCAGATAGGGCTCGACCATGTCTTCCGAGCGCACACCGGCGACGAGCGAATGCGTGACTTGATGCGACTTGCCGGTTGCCAGCGTGTACACCCAGAGATCGCCCGGCGCGGTGGGGCCGTTGTGGTAGTAGAGCAGCCGCGAGCCGTCTTTGGTGAAGTCGGAGTGCCCGCCCGCAGGATCGTTCACTCCTTTCGGAATGGGTAGAGCGGTCGACTTGCCGGTCGCGAGATCGTGCAGGTAGATGTCCTCGTTGCCGTCAACGTTGGCGCTGAAGGTGAGGTGCTTGCCGTCAGGCGAGAACTCGCCGCCGCGGATTTCCCATTTGTCGCGGGTGAGCCACTTGATTTTCAAGGGCGTGAAGTATCCGTTCAGCTCGCCCTTCATGCCAATCCCGAGAAGACCGATATTGTCGTAACCATTCTCAGCGTTGGAGGTGATCAAGATTTGGTCCATGTCTGCACCGGCAGGCACGGGGTCAATATCGTTGGCCTGGTACATCTGCTCCCCTTCGTGCGGCGTGAGCAGAGTGCTCTTTCCCGTAGCGATATGCGCGATAAAAATATTGGAATCCGTGCCCTTAGCCTGCTCCTGCGTGTAGACGATGTACTTGCCGTCTTTCGACCAGATGGGATTCGAGTTGCGCTTGTCCTGCGGAGTATTCGTCGTGAGATGCTTCACCTCGCGCATCACCATGTCGTAGATGTCGATCTCGTAGGCTGCCGACGTTTTTGGTTTGACCAGGTACGCCAGATAGCGGCCATCGGGCGACCACGTCGGGTCCATCTCGGCGATCTCGCGTGTGCTGGTGAGGTTGACGACTTTGCCGGTCTTAGGTGAGACGATGAAAATATCCCACTGCTCGTCGCCGTCGTAATCGGACTGATAGGCGATCCACTTGCCGTCGGGCGACCATGCGGGTGAAGACTGGCGCTGGTCGCTGACCGTGAGCTGTACCGGCCAACCGCCTTCGGCGCTGACCATCCAAATATTATTGCGTCCGCTCATGTTGGAGACGAAGGCGATGCTCTTGCCGTCGGGCGACCACGTGGGACGACCCACCTGACGCGTCATGTAAAGCTTTTCGATGGTCAGGCTGCGCGGCTCGACCTGTGCGTTGGGCTTGGAAGCAATCTGCTTCGGGTCGGTGACGGCCTGGGGGAAGGGAAGAGTCTGGGCGGCGACGGTTTCTGTGACGACTGTACTCATGAATATGACGATAGCAAAGAGTGCGAGAGTGCGCATGCTTGAGCCTCAGGTGAGGGTGGAAGAAAAAGTGTAGCAGAAGGTGACGTGTCATCCTGAGCGCAGGTTGGAGTGCGTGAAGCGCACTCCAGCGTAGTCGACGGATCCCTTACCCGACAGTATTTGCCCGATCTTTGAGAGGAGTTCTGGCACAGCAGCGAGAGCGTCAATGGAAATCCCTCGATGAGCCAGTGACGCAGTACAGAGCCAAGGGGTCCTTCGACTGCGGGTTTGCGCCGGCTTTGCCGGCACAAACGCTTCGCTCAGGATGACAGGCTATCGAGTGTCGCGACATCCGAAAAGGTCTTATCCCTTGGCGTTCTTGTGCATCTCGACCGTGCTCCAGGTTTTATCGGCGGCGTGGCAGATATTTTCCAGCGGACAATCCACACACTTCGGTTTGCGGGCATAGCAGAGTTTGCGTCCGTGCCAGATGATCTGGTGGGCGAAGAGGATCCACTTTTCTCGCGGAATGATGCACATCAGATCCTGCTCGATCTTCTGAGGGTCAGTGTTGGTAGTCAGTTCGAGGCGTCGCGAGATGCGCGTCACATGGGTGT
>WNFD01002785.1_pt1 | contig 35734 bp, 31 predicted proteins | sample 5400491 | NCBI WGS metagenome assembly WNFD01 (sample SAMN13153343, study PRJNA577476) | soil metagenome | isolation source: 120 cm saprolite under Douglas fir tree site 2 hole 2 replicate 2 | place: USA:California | collected 2015-04-18 | reverse complement strand
GAGCAAATCGCCGCGGCGTTCACGCTCGCCGGCACGCTGCGGGACGGCGCGGTCGAGCTTTCGGCATTGCGCGGCTAGCGCGCGGGGAATTTTCATGAGCGAGCACAACGAGCTTTCGGGCCGCGTCGCCGTCGTGACGGGGGCCGGACGCAACATCGGCCGCGCCATTGCCCTCGAGCTGGCCGCGGCCGGCGCCGCCGTCGTCGTCAACGCGCGCTCGAACCGCGAACAAGTCCAGGCGGTAGTGCGCGAGATCGAACGCGAAGGCGGCCGGGCGCTCGCGTGCCTGGCCGACGTCGCCGACGCCAAGGCAGTCGAGACGATGATGGCGGCCGCGGTCGAGCGCTTCGGCCGCATCGATATTCTCGTCAACAACGCCGCGCTGCGCCGCGAGCAGTCGCTCGAGCAAATGAGCTTCGGCGACTGGCGCGAGATTCTCGGCGTGATCCTCGACGGCGCGTTCCATTGCGTCAAAGCCGCGCTGCCGCAGCTTCGCGCCAGCGGAGCCGGCGCCATCGTCAACATCGGCGGCTTGAGCGCGCATACCGGTGCAAGACATCGGGCGCATGTCGTTACCGCGAAGGCCGGCCTCGCCGGCTTCACCCGCGCGCTCGCCCATGATCTCGCGGCCGACCGCGTCACCGTCAACTGCGTCGCCCCGGGGCTGATCGGCACCGCGCGCGTCGCGGGCACGCCGGAGCCCGCCCACCACCGGCGCCACGACACGCTGACCGGCAACCGCGGAACGCCGGACGACATCGCCGCAACGGTGCGGTTCCTGTGCGGCCCGCAGGCGCGCTACATCACGGGACAGACGCTTCACATCAACGGCGGCGCGTTTTTGGGGTGACGGCACGCCGTGCGGCGCAATGGGCGATTGCAGTTGCGTCCCGCCCGCCCCGCAGTCTAACTAGGCGGCCGAGAGAAGCAGTTCCGGGGAGGAACCGATGTCGACGACCAAGGCGGCGGACCGCGCAGCGCGAGCCGCCACGCGTCACGCTGGAGCGAAAGTCCAGCTCGTGTTTGCCGGCGCGTTTGCTGCCCTCCTGGCTCTGGGTCTTCCGTTTGCGGCCAAGGCACAGCAGCCGATCGTCATCAAGTTCAGCCACGTCACCACGCCCGACACCCCGAAGGGCAAGGGCGCCGAAAAGTTCAAGGAGCTTGCCGAGAAGTACACCGGCGGCAAGGTCAAGGTGGAGGTCTATCCGAACTCCCAGCTCTACAAGGACAAGGAAGAGATCGAGGCGCTGCAGCTCGCCGCCGTGCAAATGCTCGCGCCCTCCACCGCGAAATTTGCACCGCTAGGTGCCAAGGAGTTCGAGGCGCTCGATTTGCCGTTCCTGTTCGCGAACGACGACGAATATACGCGGATCAGCAAGGGACCGGTCGGCCAGTGGTTGTTCCAGAAGCTTGTTCCTAAGGGCATCACCGGGCTTGCGTTCTGGGACAACGGCTTTCACATGGTGTCGGCGAACCGGCCGCTGATCGCGCCCGCCGATTTCCAGGGTCTCAAGTTCCGCATCTCCGGATCGAAGATTGCCGATCAGTATTTCCGATTGATGGGCGGGCTGCCGCAGATCCTGGCATTCTCCGAGGTATACCAGGCCCTGCAGACCGGCGTGGTGGACGGCTGCGAAAATACCCCGTCGAATTATCTGACGCAGAAGTTCTACGAAGTGCAAAAACACGTCTCCGCCGCCAATCATGCCCATCTGCAATATGCGGTGATCGTCAACACGAAATTCTGGACCGGGCTGCCGGCCGATATCCGCGGGCAACTCGATCAGGCGATGAATGAAGCGACCGACTATACCAACTCGATTGCACGCAAGGAAAACGAGGATGCGATGGCGGCGATCGAGGGGTCCGGCAAAACCACCATCCAGGTGCTGACGGAACCCCAGCGCCAAGCGTGGAAAACCAAGATGATGCCCGCCTACGATTGGGCAAAGGGGCGGGTCGGGAAGGAAGTGCTCGATCTCCTCAGCAAGGCCATGGACACAAAAACAAATTGAGCCCGAGCGGGGGAGAGGGATTGGCCTGAGACTGCTCACGTTCTCGGCCTAGTTCACCTGAGTGGGGGATTCCGTGCTGGCTCGTGCACTCGATCATCTCGAGGAATGGCTGATCGCCTTCCTCATCGCCGCCGCCACATCGCTGATCTTCGTCGCGGTGCTGCACCGCTACGGCACGGTCGCTGCCATCGATCTGTCAAAATGGGCGGATGCGCACGGGCTGACCCTCATCGCGGCGGCGCTCAACAACATCTTCCTCCGGCTCAGCGACCTGGACCTGTCGTGGGCGCAGGAGCTGTGCATCTACATGTTCGTGTGGATGGCAAAATTCGGCGCCGCCTACGGCGTACGAACCGGCATCCACGTCGGGGTGGACGTGCTCGTCAATCGCGTCAGTCCTTTCGCGCGCCGGCGCGTGATCCTGTTCAGCTTGCTGTGCGGCGCGCTGTTCACCGGCACCGTCGCCGCGTTCGGGGCGATCTTCGTCGGGCAGATGTTCCAAACCGGCCAGGTATCGAACGACCTGGAGGCGCCGATGTGGATCGTCTACCTGGCAGTCCCGCTCGGCTCCGGGCTGATGTGTTTCCGGTTCCTGCAGGTCGCCTGGTCCTTTGCGCGCACCGGCGAACTGCCTCATCACGATGCCGCCCATGTCGAAGGCGTGCCGCAAACGCTCGAGCCGGCGGTGCCTGGCGCAACGACGGGCGAAGCCGTGGCGGATCCGTTCCACCCGGTTGCGCCGGATCCCGCGAGCACACGCAAGGGAAGCCCCCTCGGGCTGATCCTGATCCTGGCCCCGATATTGATTTTGGCGATCTGCCTCGCGCAAACCACCGGGTTCATGGTCCTGCCGCAGGGGGTACGTGCATTCATTGTTTTCGCGCTCCTGATCGCGCTGATGCTGACCGGGATGCCGATCTCGATCGCGCTCGGGCTGACCGTGCTCACCTTCCTGTTCACGCTGACGGAGGTGCCGATCCAGTCGGTCGCTCTCAAGCTGTTCACCGGCATCGAGCGGTTCGAGATCATGGCGGTGCCGTTCTTCATCCTGGCCGGGAGCTTCCTCACCCACGGGGGCGTCGCCAAGCGGATGATCGATTTTGCGATTTCGCTAGTCGGGCATTGGCACGGCGGGCTGGCCCTTGCCGGCGTCGTGGCGTGCGCAATGTTCGCGCTCGTATGCGGATCGAGCGTGGCCACGGTGGTGGCGATCGGCTCGATCGTGCTGCCCGAAATGGTCCGGCACGGCTACCCGATGCACTTCGGCGCGGGTGTCATCACGGTTGCCGGCTCGCTCGGTATCTTGATGCTGCCTTCGATCCCGAAAATTATCTACGCCATCTCCACCAACACCTCGATCGGCGCGCTGTTCGTCGCCGGCCTGCTGCCCGGAACCCTGCTCACCGTCATGCTCTGCGCCGTCACCTGGTACCTCGCGAAAACGCGAGGTTATCCGCGCGTCAACAGGGCAACGTGGATCGAGAGCTGGCGCGCGTTCCGCCGGAGCCTTTGGGGCTTGATGCTCGTCGTCATCATCATCGGCGGCATCTACAGCGGCGTGTTCACGCCGACCGAAGCAGCCGCGATGGCGGCCGTCTACTCGTTCTTCGTTTCGGTCTATGTCTACAAGGACCTCAAGCTCAAAGATGTGCCGCGGGTGCTGCTGCAGGCCGCCAACGTCAGCGCGATGCTGCTCTACATCATCACCAACGCCGTGCTGTTCTCGTTCGTGCTCACCAACGAGAATATTCCGCATGCGCTGGCCGACTGGATCCTGGCGCAGAATTTTGGTCCGATTGGATTCCTGCTGCTGGTGAACCTGCTGCTGCTGATGGCCGGCAATTTCATGGAGCCGTCGTCGATCATTCTGATCATGGCACCCATACTGTTTCCCGCCGCCAGACGGCTCGGCATCGATCCGGTGCATTTCGGCATCACGATCGACGTCAACATGGAAGTGGGGCTCTGCCATCCCCCGGTCGGCCTCAACCTCTATGTGGCGTCAACCATCGCCCGCATGCGCATCGCCGAACTCACGGTCGCGGTGCTGCCGTGGCTCGCCACCATGCTGGTGTTCCTGATCATCGTGACCTACTGGCCGGAGCTGACGCTATGGCTCCCCCGCGTACTCGGCATGTTGTAGATATCGCCAGTCAGGAGACCGCCCCGGCGCGCGCGCGCGCGCGCCGCCGCCCCGATTGCCTACAGCATGGGCGCGGCGTGGCGGCGGGCGTCCCCAGCCGACGGAGCAATTGGACCGCCGGTTGCTTCGCTGAATTTCGAAGCTCGTCTCCATGAGCTTCTTGGTGCCATACCATATTTGGAAGGTGGTCTTCCCAACCTGCGCTTGCCAGTCCTTAACGCGCATGCCGTTCCATGCCTTCCTTCCAAGGGTACGGTCCCACGGGTCGCCGTGCTCGCTCCCGTCCGGATCGATTCTGACGATCTTGACCTGCACGTTCTTGCCGATGGGGGTTCCGTCCAAATACTACCAGAAGCCGACGCGCGGCAGTCCATCGTCGAATTGGCTGACTTCAAAGCCGCCGCTGTCGATTGCCTGGCCCGCCTTCACCAGTTTGTAGCCGGTAGAGATGGTTTTGCCGGTCTTTTCCTCGGTCTTCAGCTGTGCCGAATAAACGCTCGCCTCGAGCAGGCGCGCGCCGGTCACGCTCTGGGCGTGCGTTGCACCCACAAGCAGCAAGCTGAATATGGCTGCTAAAACGGTTCTTGCCCTCATGACTGCCCTCCATTCCCTTCCAGACACCCGTTCGATTCATATCACGGTATCCAATTCTTTTTCCACCATGCGACCTCACCGCGTCGGGTTGGCTCTTCGATCTCGGCTTTCCGACGGATCCCGACGCACGCCAGCATATCCGCGCAACGGTCCCGAGATGGTCGCTTCGGCGGAACTGCCCAAGACCCGCGCTGTGGCACGGTCACTCCTGATGAGAACCAGAAGCATCTCCCCGCAGTGGTGCCAATACGGGCAGGCTTTGGAGTTGCTCCAGTCCGCGATCAACTGTGCAGCGTCCGCAAAGCGTCTCAAGCTGGGCCGCTGGGCAGATCCCGGCCGCGCCGGTTGCGCGCTGGAATTGGCCGGATCCGCGATCCGGGCGGTGGCCGCGGCTATTGCCTGCCGCGTCGCGGCGGTTTACTTATCGCGGTGACGGGGCCACGTGGCGGAGTGGTTACGCAGCGGTCTGCAAAACCGTTTACCCCGGTTCAATTCCGGGCGTGGCCTCCAAGCAAAATCAAAGACTTAGCTCAGTTTACGCACTGCACCGATCTTCGATAAAATCTGTCTAGTGACTCGCTAGGGACTCACTCCCCGGAGGGAGACCTATGCAACTCGGACTGTTTCAGGGGCGGCTCGGCTTCGGGCGCGCAATAGTGCTTCTCGAGGAGGGATGCGAAGAATTCTCCAACATCCAGGGGCTGGGGCAAATCCGTTTCCCAAAAGGGAATATCAGCGCAAAATTTGAAGAGATCAGAGCCGTTCGCGGGCATCTCCCTTGAAGCCTGCGCGGCGTTCCCTGCCAACGATCCGATGTCCCTTCATTCGTTATCGAAGCGTAGCCATCGATTTCGTACCCAATCCCCGAGTCTCTAACTGCAGACTCCTGTACCAAGTCAACAAGGAAGCCAAGCAAATCATCAGCGTGATGCCTGAAGCGCTCACGGCCACTTGAGCGACGGCGCCGAGCGACCATTCGAACAGGATGACGTGCGCTGCGAACGACAGGAATACTCCGGCGCAGAAGATCTCGAGTGAGTGCTGCCCGCATAGGATAGCTTGGCGGAACACGGGCGCTTGCCAAGCGACCCATTCACGCGGGACGAAACGCAGGACGATGAGCGTGAGCGCCAGGAAATGCAGGAGCCGAAATGGATGCACGTCGGTCTTGTCGATCGGATGGTTGATGATCCACTGCGTCAGCCAGGACGGCTGGATCGCCGCGAAGGACCGCGAGTGCCAGCCCATTGCAATGAAGAACGCCACCACGACGCAGATCGCGGCGGCGATGATGGCGATGCGGGATTCGGTCACGCCACGCAGGCGCTCTGCGCCACCCGCCGCGCACCAAGCCCCGAGCACGAACAGGAATTGCCAGGCGAATGGATTGAAATACCAGAGCCCGTCCGGATAAGCCGAAAGATTCCAGCCGAACAGCCATACGCATGCATAGAGGGCCGCCGATCCGGCAAGAACCAACTTCGGCGCGCGCTGCAGGAGCCAGAGGGTCGGCGGGAAAGCGCCGAGCACGAGGACGTAGACGGGGAGCACATCGAGATCCACCGGCTTGAAGTGCAGCAGCAATGCTTGGGCCATCGCGGCCCCAGGATCGCGAAAGAAGATCGACGTATTGGTGTAGTTCTCGAAATTGGGAGCGCCAAATTTCGCGGCGGCATATCCCACCTCCGCAACGTAAAAGGCGAACAGGAGCAGATGGGCGACATAGATCTGCCAAACGCGGCGCAGAATCCGGGCGCTGCCGACCGCGAAACCCTGCTGCCACATCTTGCGGCCATAGACCAAGGAAGCCGTGTACCCCGAAACAAAGATGAAGATCTCCGCCGCATCGCTGAAACCGTAATTGCGGATGGTGACCCAGCTGGCGACATCGATCACGCGATGCGAGGGAATGTGGTCGAGGAAGATCATCCAAAGCGACAATCCTCGAAAGAAATCCAGCCGAAGATCACGCTTCATCGCGGCACCGAATCTCAAGAGCCATCCACGTTTTATATTGGCGTGCGACCGCGCTTTTCGACGCCCGCGCCCGCGTGACGCGTGGGTGAGGTCGGAACCGACCAACAGCCGCGGCAAATATTGAGCTGCTTGTCGAGATCGCGTTGATTCTGCGTGACAGCGCTTGCCCTGGATTTCTTAGGGTCGTGTTGCAGGGACGGGAACGCCAATGGACCTAGAAGACCTGACGGCGCCAATGACGCCGATTCCGCCATGGCAGTCGCTCACAATTGCCATGGGATTACGCCCAGGATCCAGCACAGCACGCCGATAATGCCCATCACCAACAACCACCAATTGTCACCAATCGGCGTCATGCCTTACTCCTCTTGGATACCGGTGATCAGCAGGAAGATCACAGTCGCCTGCAAGAAATTGATCATCTGCTCGCGGACCATGGGCGCCTCCAGAGTCAGCCGCGGCATCCTGCGTGCGAAAAAGCCGCGTTATCTGATCTCAAGTTAGGCGACTTCACGCATCTCTTCGACTTAAGAGGCGCAAGAGGGTGCAAATGATCACAAAGAAGTCAGGGCGGCAGCAAATTCCCGGCGATCGGCGACACGGATCGGTGAACCTCAATACTTCAGTGCCGACATCTCCTCTCGCGCGGCACTGCTGAAGTCACGCAAGAGATCCAGTTTACCCTGTCTCCGCGGGTCATTCGCCACGATTTGCTGGTATTTGCACTGCTTCACTCGCGCCGGCGCGCCGTCTCGTACACCAATTGCCTCACGCAGACAGGCGGCTTGCGCACGTGCTTGGCATCCCGGCGTCCTCCCCCCCGCCGGGCTCGCCGGCGGCCGGTCCGTCCCCCCGAGGACCGGCCGCCCCTCCTCTGGGACGACGGAGGACGACGCTGATCGCATGTGTATGAACACTCTCTAATCCGGCGAACGTCGCAAGCGAACGAACCGAGCTATGATGGCAGCAAGTGCTTCGACGCTCCTCCCAGGCACGTCGCCGCGGTCCGCGCGGGCGGCACCGGTTCGCTGGGCGGACAATCTCGCCGTCGTCGCCGTCGTATTCGCGCTGAAAACCTTCTCGGCCGGCCTCCTTGCCCTTTTCCTCGCGTTCTGGCTCGGGCTCGACCAACCAAGGTGGGCGCGCATCCGTTCGAGTTAAGAGGTGAAAGACGATGCAAATGGTCGCAAAGAACCCGCGAGTGGCAGCAAATTACGTGACGCGCCGACAGCATGGATGGACGAGTCTCAATGCTTCAGCGCCGACAGCTCCTCTCGCGCGGCGTTGCTGAAGTCGCGCAGGAGATCCAGTTTGTCCCTGTTGATCTCCTCATGTAACTCGGCGATGGTCTTGTTGGGCGAAAAGTAAATGTCGACGATGGTCCGCAGGACGACCTCGGCTTTGTCGACGATTCCAGAGGTCGAAATGACGCGCATCCGGTTGACGAGCGCGGAGGTGCCGATGAGCATCGGGATATCGACCGCACTGTGCATCAGCGCGTCGCCGTAGAGCTTCGAGGCCTCCTCGATGAATTTTCTGTAGAGCTTTTGCCGGACGGTCAGGTCCCGTGTCGTGAGCGCCGCCCGGGCCTGGACCCGCTGGGTCATCAACGTCACTGCCAGCGTGGTTAGGCCCCCGATCGTGGAACCGGCGAGCGCGGCAAGCGCGGGTTCAAGCGGAACCGTCATGGCGCGCCCTCCAGATCCACCGACTCAGGTCGAACTCTTCGCTTCATCGCTCGCAAACCCGCGCGATCACGCCGTTGGCGTCATCGAGGGCGCCCTCGAGTTGCTGCAGATCGGCGTCCCTTTTCGCGCCCGAAAGACATCGCGCAAATACCCCTCGGACTTTGCTCACGGTAGCGACGTGCTGGCGATAGGCCGCGCATTGCCGGTCTTCCGGCGCATGCTCAACGTCGCGCAGGTGCAGAACAGACTTGATCAAGGTGATGTCGGTGGTGCCGAGCTCGCGCTGGCACGACGATGGGGCGGCTCCCGCCGGAAGGCTGCACAGCAGCCATCCAGCGGAGATTGCAACCCGCAGTATCGCGGATCGTCGCCAGCTGTTCTGTTCCGCTCGTTTCATGACGGTGTAGTTCATTTTCGCTCAGCGTCGTTCTGCAGAGACATGACGGCGACCCAAGGGAAACAGAGATTCGCCAGCTTGAACCAGTAGACCGTCCACGCTTTCAGTGCCGACCGGCGCAGCATCATGGAATCCTGTCCGTGCTGCGGCTGGATGGCCTGCAGGTCACCAAACAACGACATGCTCTCTACATGCCAAGTTGTTAGCTCGAGCCGCGCGCCGAGGCGAATGAATGCCGGCAAATGACCCTAAATCGTCGCAAATCCTGAGGGCAGCTCATCGGCTTAAAGCCTCAGCCGGTTCCTTCAAACGGGCCGCGGACAGTGTGTTACGACGGCGGTCGATGCAAATGGCATCGGCATTCGCCACGATTTGCCGAGATTTGGAATGCTTCACTCGCACCGGCGCGCCTTGTCGCGTACCGATTTGGCCACGAAGACGGGCGGCATTCGCAAGTGCTTGGCGCCCCCGGCGCGCTCCCCCTCGTCGTCCCACGCCGGGCTAGCCGGCGGCCGGTCCCTTTCCCCCGAGGACCGGCCGCCCCCTCCGCCGGGACGATGGACGACGGCGTTATGATGACAGCGAGCGTTTCGACGACCATTGCAGGCATGCCGCCGCGCTTCGCGCCGGCGGCACCGGTTCGTTGGGTGGACAATCCGGCAGTCGTCGCCGTTGTATTCGCGATCAAAGCCTTTTTGGCCGGCCTCCTTGCCCTCTTCATCGCTTTCTGGCTTGGGCTCGACGAACCCAGGTGGGCGCTGCTCACCGTGTTCATCGTTGCTCAGCCCGACAGCGGCCAGGTGCTCGCCAAAGGCTTCTACCGCATCCTCGGCACGATAGCCGGGGTGCTGGTGTCGATCGCGCTCGTGTTCGGGCTGTCCCAGTCGGGCGAACTCTTCCTCGCTGCCTTGGCGCTGTGGATCGGGCTGTGCAATTTCGCGGCGGCCGCGCTGCGCAACTTCGCTTCTTATGGATTTCTGCTGGCCGGCTACACGGTTGCCATCATCGGCATATCGGCCGCCCTCAATCCGGATCAAGCCTTCCCGGTTTTGTTGGCGCGATTCACCGAGATCGTTCTCGGAATTGTCTGCGCGTCGCTGGTGACCCGCCTGGTGTTTCCGCGCGACCTCATGCCGAAGCTCGTCGGCCTGGTTGAGGCGCTGCGCCGCGGCGCCGAACGCCTTGCCGCAGCCGTCAGGCGCGTCGATTGGCAGGACCGCGCCGGCGAACGCCGGCAATTCCTCACCGACTTCGCGGCGGTCGAGACGACGCGCGCGTCCGCCTATTTTGAAAGCCCCGAGGCCCGGGCCTGCAACGGCGCGCTTCGGCAGCTGGTGGGCGCGGCCCTGCACGTGAGCGCCGTCGCCGAGGCCACGGCCGGCCGAACGGACGCGCGATCCGGCACTGGCGCCGATCCGCGCCTCGCCACGCTCGTCCGTGCGGCGCCGGACACGCCGCGCGGAAATGGCGAAGTCGTGTCCCGCATCGTTGATGCGGTGGATGCGCGCGCGCTCGCCGAAGCGGTGGTTCGCCTTCGCGCGGCTGCCGCGGCCTTCGACCAAGGCACGGCCGCCGACGACGATGCCGGCCGCGGTTTCTGGTCGGATCCGGTGGCGGCGGCCCTGACCGGAATTCGCTCCGCCCTCGTCGTCGCGGTTGCTTCGGCATTCTGGATCGTCACCGCATGGCCGAACGGTACGATCGCGGTGATCGTCGCCGCCACCATGTGCAGCTTGTTCGGTGACCTGGAGCAACCGGTCAAAATCAGTCTCGCTCTCGTCGCAACCCTGCTGATTGCATTCATCCCGGTGTTCGGGACGGTGTACGGGCTGCTGCCGATGGCGACCGACTTCGTCTCCATGTCGGTGGCACTCGCGCCTCTGCTGCTGGCGTGCGGCGTCATCATTGCGCGCCAGCCTCTTGGCCTCTTTCCCGTCGCGTATTTCACAGTCGGGTCCAATATCGACAACGTGATGAATTACGACCTGTCGGCGTTCCTCAACACCTCGATTGCCATTCTCATGGGGATGGGCTTCGCGCTGGTGCTGTTTGCCGTATTCTTTCCGGAGACGCCGCGGCGGATAGGTAACCGGTTTCACCGTCAGTTGCTGGTCCGGCTCGGCCGGCTGTGCAGTGCGGAGCACCCCACGGTGGCGGATCATGAGCGCGCTCTCTACGAACGGCTCGCCGCAACGATCGTCCGCCTCAAGAATGAACCCGCGGCAGCGCGCGCCTGCATTGCCGGCGCCATCGTCGCGCTGTCGGTCTCCCGCGCGGTCGAGGAGCTGAGGACGGCCATCGCGACCGGCCGGCTTCCCGCCGCGATGACCTCGGGAATTTCACGGCTGCTCACAGCTGCCTCGCCGGGTTTTCTGCATCCGTCCCGCCGGCAGATCGTCAAGACCGCCTGGGACGCGCGCGCGCTGCGCCGCCGGGCGCTCGCCTTGGCCCGCTCCGTGGAGAACGATCAGGAAAGCGAGGCGCTCGTCGCCGCGCTCGCCGGCTGCGAGGTCCTCCGCTCGAGCCTGCTGAAAGCACCGCTGCTGTTGCGGGAGGTCTTGGATGCTCGCTGATGTAGACATCCTCGGCGCCTTCGTACCGGCCATCGCGATCTGGCTGTTCGTCTCGCTCGTCATCTTCATCGTTCCTGACGTTCTGCTCACGAGGGCGGGCTTCTATCGGTTGTTTTGGCATCCCGCGCTGGTTCGAACGTCGCTGTTCGTCTGCTGGTTCTGCGCGGGCGGCCTCGCCTTCGTGACCATGTGAGAAGGGAAAGACCATGTATATGGCGGTTCGCGTGTTCCTCACACTCGTCGTCGTGGCCGCCGCCGTATTTCTCGGCTACGAGATGGCGTCCTATTATCTCTACTCGCCGTGGACCCGGGACGCCCGCATCCGCGCCGACGTCGTCACCGTTGCGCCCGACGTATCCGGCTACGTCACCGATGTGAACGTGCGCAATAATCAATTCGTGAGAAAAGGCGACATCCTGTTCAAGATCGAGCAGGACCGGTATCGCCTGGCGCTCGCCAATGCCGAGGCCTCTCTCGCCGTGCAATACGCGCAGCGGGAAATGCTGCATCAGCAGTTCGAGCGTCGGGCCAAACTGACCCTGGGGCTCAGCATTACCGCCGAGAATCTCGACAACGCGCGGCGGCAGTTCGAATCGGCCGTCGCCAACCATAAGCAGGCAACCGCCGCACGCGACGTTGCGACGCTCAATCTCGAGCGCACCGAAGTGCGGGCGCCCGTCAACGGCTTCGTGACGAACCTCAACAACCTCGCACCGGGCGTCTATGCGTCCCAGGGAAAGGGCGTCATGGCCCTGATTGACAGCGACTCCTATCGCGTCGACGCTTATTTCGAGGAAACAAAGATTCCACGCATTGTTCCCGGCTCTCTCGTGCAGATCCGCTTGATGAACGGCGCCGGCACCCTGCAGGGACAGGTCGATGGCATCGCGCGCGGCATCACCGACCCGGACAACAAGGACGGCCCCGAGCTGCTCGCCAGCGTCAACCCAAACTTCACATGGGTGAGGCTGGCGCAGCGCATACCCGTCCGCATTCGTTTGACCGAGGTTCCGCCCAACGTCCTCATCAGCGCGGGGATGACCTGCACGGTGATCGTGAAAGACGGCGCCGCTCCTCAGATCGGCACCAAACTCAAGCGGCTTGTGTCGGCAGTTCTTGACACGCCCAAAGTTTCCGACCGTTGAGCCAATCCGCACGGAGTTTCCACCGCATGACCTACGAGCATTTCTTTGCTGATGCGCTCGCCCGCCTGCACGAGGAGCGGCGCTACCGCGTGTTCGCCGATCTCGAGCGCATCGCCGGGCGTTTTCCGCACGCGACGTGGCATTCCCCGGACGGCCCGCGTCCGGTCGTGATCTGGTGCTCGAACGACTACCTCGGCATGGGCCAGCACCCCAAGGTGATCGGCGCCATGATCGAGACCGCGACGCGCATGGGCGCGGGCGCCGGCGGCACGCGCAACATTTCCGGCACCAATCACCCCCTGGTCGAGTTGGAGCGCGAGCTCGCCGACTTGCACGGCAAGGAAGCCGCGCTGGTCTTCACCTCGGGCTACATCTCCAACGAGACCGGCATCGCCACCATCGCCAAGCTGATGCCGAACTGCCTGATCCTGTCGGATGCGTGGAACCACAACTCGATGATCGAGGGCGTGCGCCGCGCCGGCACGGAAAAGAAAATCTGGCGCCACAACGACGTAGGCCACCTCGAGGAGCTGCTGGCGGCGCAGCCCAAAGAGCGGCCCAAGCTGATCGTGTTCGAGGGGCTCTATTCGATGGACGGCGACACGTCGCCGGTCGGCTGCATCTGCGACCTCGCCGAGCGCTACGGCGCCATGACCTATATCGACGAGGTGCATTCCGCCGGCATGTACGGCCCGGCCGGCGCCGGGATTGCCGCGCGAGAGGGCGTCATGGAGCGCGTCGACGTGGTCGAGGGCACGCTCGCCAAGGCGTTCGGCTGCCTCGGCGGCTACATCACCGCGAGCGCCAATTCACCACCGCGCTGCCGCCGGCGGTCTGCGCGGCCGCCAGCGCGGCGATCCGGCACCTGAAGACCTCGCAATGGGAGCGCGACCGGCACCAGGATCGCGCGGCACGAGTAAAGGCGGTGCTCGGAGTGTCCGGCCTACCGGTGATGCCCAACGACACACACATAGTGCCCGTGATGGTGGGCGATCCGGAGAAGTGCAAGGACGCAAGCGATCTTCTGCTGGCCGAGCACGCGATCTACATCCAGCCGATCAACTATCCGACCGTCCCGCGCGGCACCGAGCGCCTGCGCATCACGCCCACGCCCTATCACGAGGACGCGCTGATCGACGCGCTCGCCGAAGCGCTGGTCGATGTGTGGGGGCGCCTCGGGTTGCGGCTCCAATATCGCGCGCTCGCAGCAGAGTGACTGCCCTGGCTAACCCAACCATGAGGACGCAGGCGGACGATGCCCGTTTCGTTGCCGTATTCGCGCTCGCGCTGGAGCACGCGGGTGGTATACGCCGGAGGAAGCAAAGCGGGTGGCAGGGACGCTGCTGCCGGACATGCTGTTCTACGACCCCACGCGCCCGGCGTCCTTCCCGAGCAATGGCCGGACGCTCACCGACGACGCCGGTGATGCCTTCTTGGCTGTCCTCACAAAGGGGAAGGTGAGAGGGACAAAGTAGGGGCCCACGGCGATCTGCTTGCCTGTTGATAGCTTTTGTTCCGAGGCGATTTTCCGCCGCCGCTCGGACTCTGAGTTCCCCTATGCATTCCGATGAAGCTGTTCGTGTCGCGCGACAGGAGCCGCCTCAACCCAAGGCACAACCAAGCCCAACCTAAGTATAAGCGGCTCGACCCAAGACGTTATGCGGATCAACCTCCGTAGGATCGACTTGTCGGCATTCGCTGAACTAGCATCCTTGGCAGCCGATCAACAAAGCGGCGACTGAGCCGCCGGTAGGGCGCCACGGTGGAAAAGGCAGCGCCGTTCCCGGTCCCGCTTTTGATCGGTGCCACTTCCGCGAACGGAGGTTCGAATGACGGCGTTCTCAGATTCGTATGTCTTGAAGGTGCTGCTAGCCCCCTGCACGCCGGCGCGCGGCCTCGACGCGGTCGCCCGGCGCTGGCGCAAGATGCTCGATCCGTACCGGCCCGAGCTGCACTACATGCGTGGCCCCGGACCGAAATGGCGGGAAAAGCGCGCACACGGCACCGCACGTTAGCTGCGCCCGCATCAGCTAGGCGCGTTGTGCCTTGTCACACAAGGGGCCCGCACAGCATCTACGGCATACGATACAGGGCACCTCCGTAGGATCGAACAGGCCGCCTGAGGCGGATTAATCTAGGCGGATTGAGAACGGGCGCTGCCGCGCATGGAATCCCGACGGACAACAAGGAGGTTACGATGAAGGTCGAGTTTTTGTCCTTCCTTGAGGGGGCGCTGGAACTATCGATCCTGCTCAATATCTTCATGGCAGGGCTGTGCGGGCTCTTGATCTACCAGGACCGGAAAACGGCGGTTCCCGTTTCAAACGGGACGCGGTCTCGCATGGGATAGCGGTCTCGCATGGGATAGAGGCTGGCCGCACAGCTTGGGTGGCGTGTGGAATCGCAGGAGTGCTGATCATGCTCACTGTGTTGGTTCTCGTCTGCTCGATGTCCGTCACCCCGGACTATTTGCGCAATTGTGACCGCAACAATGCCGTCCAGGTCATGCGGCTGCCCGAACAGATAGCCTCCCCGTCGATGTGCGCGATGCGCGGAGAGGCCTACATTGCCGGGACGACGATCGGCCAGCAACTCGCCGAGGACGAGCGCGTCAAAGTTCTTTGCATCAAGAGCGGGAACTTGCCGGCTCACATGGGATAGCCTTGGCGCAAATGACAGCTGCGAGTCTCGCAGCACAATTGCACTGACGATCGACGCCCGCTCCCGCCCCATCCGGGCCCATTTGGTATAGGATCCCCGACCGTCGGCGCGCGGAGAGAGGCCGCCTAGCCGCGGCTGCAATCGTGGAACGGACGCGCCTCTATTTCGATGAAGGGCGAATTCAGGGAGGAGCAGCCTGCCTCGACCGGCTCGAGCGGCTGGCGGATATCCCGTAACCACGCGCTGCGCCTGGTCCGACATTCATCGCTACGCCCTTCTGGCGCGGGCCTATTTCGCCTCGGCGCAAGACCGCCTGGATGAGGCGAGTTCCCTCTTGCAGGACTTGCGGAAGGAATGCGAGAGCGCGGGCAGCCGCTACATGGCACCCCGGGTATCGATGCACTTGGCGATACTGCTGTGGCGTGCGCGGCAGGTCGCGAATAGCCCAGACGAATTTGCCTCCGTCGCGGCAGTGGCCGCGGAAAACGGTATCTGCCAGGTCATCCTTGATGAGGGAACGAAGCTGGACGCGTTGCTGACGGAGTTTCACGAGGCGGCGAGCGGCAAAATACCGCCACCTCGTGCCCTACGTGAGCGGCTTCCCGACCTTCGGCGCCGGGCCGAGGGGCCCGCGGCCGGCGCATCAACGAATTCAGCTGGTGCGGACGCTCGCGGGAAGACAAAATCCTGAGGCTGATCGCCGAAGGGCTTTCCAATAAGACCATGGCGCGCGAGCTGGCGATCGCTCCCGAAATGGTCAAGTCGCACGTGAAGCGCATCTTCACGACGACCGGCTCGAGCTCGCGCGCGACCAGGCGGTGTCGCGTGCGCAGAGTCTCGGCTGCTCAGGACGCAGCCAGCTTGAAGTTCCAACGGGAACCGCTTCCTGCTTCACGTGGCCCAGTGGGCCGTCAGTGCCGCATCTGCCAACAGCGCCGTGAAGAGCACGAACAGATAAAGGATCGAAAAGGCAAACAGGCGACGCGCCGCTCGCGCGTCTGGATAGCGGCTGCGATCCAATCGGACCCCGAGCGCGATCATCGCAACCCCGCAGATGCCCGAGGCCACGGCGTAAACCGTGCCCGCGGCGCCGATCGCCCACGGCAGTGACGCGGCGCCAACCAGAAGGACGCAGTAGATCAGAATCTGCCGCTTGGTGGCGACCCTGCCCGCCACGACCGGCAGCATCGGGATGCCGGCACGAGCGTATTCGCCCGCCCGATTGAGCGCCAACGCCCAGAAGTGAGGCGGCGTCCACAGGAAGATGATGGCGACGAAAAGAAAGGGCTCGAGCGCGAAGGGACCGCCCGCCGCGAGCCAGCCAATCAGCGGCGGAGTTGCGCCAGCGGCGCCGCCGATCACGATGTTTTGCGGGGTGCGGCGCTTGAGCCACATCGTGTAGACGACAACGTAAAAGAAGATGGTCGACGCGAGCAGCGCCGCGGCCGCAACATTAGTCGCAACCGCGAGGACAAGGACGGCGGACGCCGCCAGGACGAGGCCAAGCACCAGCGCTTCGCCCCGCGACAGGCGGCCACGCGGGATCGGGCGCAAGGCAGTGCGGGCCATCATCGCGTCGATATCGGCGTCGTACCACATGTTGAGCGCGCCGGCGGCTCCTGCCCCGGCCGCAATGCACAGCATGGCAATCGATGCGGCAAGCGGATCCGGATGACCGGGCGCGAGCACGAACCCAACCAGCGCCGTGAACACGGCCAGAGACATCACGCGTGGCTTTGTCAGCGCGATGAAGTCTCGAGCCCTCGCGAGGGCCCGCGCGGACGAAGCGGCTCGGCTGACGCGGGCGATGTCGGCAATTTCGCTGGCAAAAGACATGGACCGTCCCTTCCTCAGGATTTGATAAGTTTTCTCTCTCCGAGTTCATTTATTCCATGGTCATCGGCATCATGTTGTGATCGAGGTGATACATGACCCAGTACGAGCCTCCGACCAGGATCCCGACAATCAGGACAGTGAAGACGAACGCCGTGAGATTCCAGCGTTGATCCGAGCGACCCAGGTGGAGAAAGAACACCATGTGCACGACGATCTGGATCACGGCTAAGCCGAAAATGCCTGCGACGGCGTTTGTGCCCGACGCTCCGCTCATGACCAAGGCAAAGGGAGCGAGCGTCAGCGCGAGGGCGAGAAGCGCGCCCGTGACATACGATTGCAGGCCCCCGCGCGGTTCGGCGGGGCGGATCGTTGCCGAGACGTTCATGACATGGCTCCTGCCAGGTAGACGACGGTGAACACGCCGATCCAGATGATGTCGAGAAAGTGCCAGAACAGGCTCAAACAGGTGAGCCGGATTGGGAGAACGGCGTCGAACCTGCGCAGCGACGCCTGCACCAGCATGACCGCCATCCAGACCAATCCGCCGGTCACGTGCAGGCCGTGCGTGCCGACCAGGGTGAAGAAGGCGGACAGGAACGCGCTGCGGTCGGGCCCCGCCCCTTCCCCGATCATGCGGACGAATTCCTTCACTTCCAGGCCGATGAAACCGAGCCCGAGCACGAACGTCAGCAGCAGGAACCCGAGTACGCGCCCGCGGTCACCCGCCTTGAGCGCCACCATGACCATGCCGTAGGTGAAGCTGCTCGCCAGCAGGCACAGTGTTTCAGCGAGCACGTACGGAAGATCGAACAGCTCCTTTGAGGTCGGGCCTCCGGCGAACTCGCGGCCCAGCACCGAATAGGTGGCGAACAGCGCCGCGAACAGAAGACAGTCGCTCATCAGGTAGACCCAAAAGCCGAGCACCGTGGTGACGGCACCACTGCGATGCTCGCTTTGCTCTGCCGGTATGATTTGCGGCGACGGCGGCGGAATCCACGGTCGGACGGTTTCAACGGTCAGAAGTTCGCTTGTCATGGCGTTCACCTACACTGCCGCCGGGGAGAGGAGCTTCTCGCTGCGCTCCACGTCGAGCGCGGAGAGGAAGTACTCGAAACCGAGCACCAAGGCAAACCCGCCGATCACCAGGCCCGCGCTGGTGTTGCGCGGCATGTGAATTCTCTGGAAGCGGCTCACCCCGCGCGTGGTGCGGCTCTTCTTCGTCTCCCAGAATGCGTCGCGGCCGGTGACGATGGGGATTTCCGCAAAATTGTAGGCCGGCGGCGGCGAGGGAATCGCCCATTCCAAGGTGCCGCCGTTCCACGGATCGCCGGTCAGGTCGCGGGTCTTCTCCCGCTGCACGATGCTGACCACGAGCTGCACCAGCTGAAAGACGATCCCGCACAGGATCACCACCGCGCCCACCGCCGCCACGATCATGAACGGGTGCCAGTCGGGATTGTCGTAATGATTGAGGCGGCGGGTCATGCCCATGAGGCCGACGATGTAGAGCGGGATGAACGCCAGGTAGAAGCCGACGAGCCAGCACCAGAAGGCGCACCGGCCGAGCGTCTCGTTGAGCCGGAAGCCGAACGCCTTCGGGAACCAATAGTTGAAGCCCGCCAGCAACCCGAACACGACCCCGCCGATGATGGTGTTGTGGAAATGCGCGACGAGAAACAGGCTGTTGTGCAGCACGAAGTCCGCCGGCGGGACCGCCAGCAACACGCCGGTCATGCCGCCGATCACGAAGGTGATCATGAATCCGATCGTCCACAGGATCGGCACGGAGAAGCGAATGCGGCCGCGATACATGGTGAACAGCCAGTTGAAAACCTTCACGCCGGTCGGGATGGCGATGATCATCGTGGCGATGCCGAAGAAGCCGTTCACGTCGCCGCCCGCCCCCATGGTGAAGAAGTGATGGAGCCAAACCAGGAAGGAAAGAACTGCAATGACCATGGTGGCCACCACCATGGGGACGTAGCCGAACAGGCGCTTGCCGGAGAACGTCGCAACCACCTCGGAAAAAATCCCAAAGGCGGGAAGGATCAGGATGTAGACCTCCGGGTGCCCCCAGGCCCAGATCAGGTTGACGTACATCATCTGATTGCCACCGAGGTCATTCGTGAAGAAGTGCATGCCGAGATACCGGTCGAGGCTGAGCAGCGCGAGGCAGATCGTCAGGATCGGGAACGCCGCAACGATCTGAATGCTGCTGCACAGCGCCGTCCAAGTAAAAACGGGCATGCGCATCAGGGTCATGCCGGGGGCGCGATTGCGCAGAATGGTTGCGATGAAGTTCACGCCCGAAAGCGTGGTTCCCACCCCCGAGATCTGCAGGCTCCAGATGTAATAGTCGACGCCGACGCCAGGGCTGTAACCGAGTTCCGAGAGCGGCGGGTAGGCGAGCCATCCCGTGCGCGCGAACTCGCCAATCCCCAATGAAACGTTGATCAGTCCGAACCCCGCCACGGTGAGCCAGAAGCTGAGTGAATTGAGGAACGGAAATGCTACGTCGCGTGCGCCGATCTGCAGGGGCACCACGATGTTTATCATCCCGATCACGAACGGCATCGCCATGAAGAAGATCATGATCGCGCCGTGTGCGGAGAAGATCTGGTCGTAGTGCTCGGGCGGCAGGTAGCCGGCGGCACCGCCGTGCGCCAGGGCCAGCTGCGTCCGCATCATGATGGCGTCGGAAAACCCACGCAGCAGCATCACCAGCGCCAGGATGATGTACATCACGCCGATCTTCTTATGGTCGACGGTGGTCAGCCACTCGGTCCACAGCCACTTCCATCGGCCGAAATACGTGAGAGCGGCGAGGACTGAGAATGCGACCAGGCCCATGAACCCGAACGCCCCCATTATGACCGGCTGATCCAGAGGGAGCGCGTCGAGGGACAACTTTCCGAGCATGGCCGCTACTCCTTGTTGGCGATGCAGAGGGCGGCACCGAGCATGGCGGCGGCCCTCGGCTCGCTCTTGGTGTCGTGCAGGATTTGGTCGAACAGGTCGGGCGCGACCGAGGAGAAGTATTCGACCGGGTGTTTCTCGCTCGGCTTTGCCAGCGCCAGGTAGACGCCGTCGCTCAGGTTTTGCGGCGCCGCCTTCACCTTCGCGATCCAGCGCTCATACGACGGCTGGTCCGAGGCGATCGCCTGGAACTTCATGTCGGAGAAGCCGCCGCCGCTGTAGTTCGCGGACAGGCCGGCATAGCTGCCGGCCCGGCTTGCCATCAGACTGAGCTTCGTCTGCATGCCGCCCATGGCATAGATCTGGCTGCCGAGCTGAGGGATGAAGAACGAGTTCATCACCGAGGCGGAGGTGATCCTGAAGTCGACCGGCACGTCGGTGGGGAACGCAATCTCGTTCACCGTGGCGATGCGCAGTTCCGGGTAGATGAACAGCCATTTCCAATCGAGCGCCACAACGTCGATGGCGATCGGCTTCGCGTCGGATACGATCGCCTTGAAAGGATCGAGCCGGTGCGACGCCTGCCATGTCATGACGGCCAGGACGGAAACGATCGCCACCGGAGCAAGCACCATCACGGCGGCGACCGCGTTTGAGCGATCCCACTCCGGCATGTACTTGGCCTTGGTGTTCGAGGCCCGATATCGCCAAGCGAACGCGCAAACCAGCACGATCACCGGGACCACGATGATCAGCATCAAGAGGGTCGATTCGAGGATAAGCGAGCGTTCGGCCTCGCCAATCGGCCCCTGAGGGTCGAGAATGCCCCAGTTGCAGCCGCCAAGAAGAAGGGTCGCCGCCAAGGGCAGCAGCCTCGGTATTCGATTGTATCTGACGCTTCGCATCGGGAGGCCTTTTCATGCCGGTGCCGGCGTAGAATGCACGTCTCGTCGAGCGAAAAACGCATTCGCAGCCGCTCTTACGTCTTCCCGATAGCTACACCGCGCGTGCCGAAGAGCGTGAGTGAATGCTCCCAAATCCTAGCAAATTTTTCATAAGCAGCGACGCGATCAATAAAACAAAGCGTGCGCGATGGTCCGGCGACTTTAGACACTACTCGCCATGCGCCGCGAAAGCGGGGCATCCAGTATCCGCTATCCGCCACCCTCGCGGATAAGTCGCAAAGGGCAACGTTTAGTGGATCGTCCGCTTTTGCGGGCGATGACATTTGATTGGTCGATCCCGATAACGCCGGAATTATCTCGTGTCCGCGCCCGGCGTTCGCGGCGGCTCGGGGATCAGACGTGAGCTGCGCTGGCCGGTGAAATACGACCAAACCCACTGATGCTGCACACGCAGGCGGTTCTGCAGCTGCGGCAGGGAGAGGATATGAACGAACGCCCACACCAGCCACGTCAGGAAGCCGCTTGTGCGCAGCCAGCCCCGCTCCAGCACCGCGTAATTCTTGCCGACGACGGCCATGTTGCCCTTGTCGAAATAGCGGAACGGGCGTTTGACCTTCCGCCCCATCAGCTCTTTCGCGATCAGCCGCCCGACGTACCGCCCTTCCTGAATCGCCGCCTGCGCCACGCCGGGCACCGGATGTTCGTTTTGCATGACCGACGCCGCGTCGCCGACGACGAACACCCCGGGCGCGTCCACGACCTTCAGGAACGGGTCAACGAGCGCCCGCCCCGCGCGGTCGGTTTTGCTACCGAGCATCTTTGGAATCGGCGACGCCGCGACCCCCGCGGTCCACAGCACCGTGGCGCTCGAGATCCTGCTTCCGCCGGCGATCACGCCCTTGTCGTCGACTGTCTCGACCTTGACTCCGGTCATGACCTTCACGCCGAGCTTCGTGAGCCGCCGGGTCACCCTGCGGGACAGCGGTTCAACAAAAGTCGGCAGCACCCGGTTGCCTGCGTCGAGCAGAATAATGGCACTCTTCGACGGATCGATCCGGCGGAAGTTGCCCCGCAACGTGACCTTCACCATGTGCGCCAAGGACGCCGCGAGCTCCACGCCCGTTGGACCTGCGCCGACCAGCACGAACGTCATCTGTCGCGCGCGTTCGCTCTCGTCCTCGGTCGTTGCGGCCAATTCGAACGCGCCCAGGATTTTGGCTCGGATCGTCTCGGCGTCGCTGAGGTTCTTGAGCCCCGGCGCATATCGCGCGAATTCGTCGTGCCCGAAGTAGCTCGGGCGCATGCCGGTCGCGACCACCAGATAATCGAACGCGATCTTGCGGACGCCCACGCCCGGCGAGGACGCCTCGATCGTGCGGGAAGCAACGTCGACGCCGGTGACCTCCGCCAGGAGTACACTGAGGTTTGGCTGCTTCACCTCGAGCTGACGGATCGGCGCGGCAATCTCGGCGGGAGAGAGGACCGCCGTCGCCACCTGGTAGAGCAGCGGCTGAAATATGTGGTGGTTGCGGCGGTCGATCAGCACGACCTCGGCATCGGCGTGCCGCAGCGCGTGCGCCGCGGCGAGCCCGGCAAAGCCGCCGCCGACGATGACGACGCGCTTGCGCTCTCCGCGAGGCGCCTCGACGACGGCGGTTGCCTCGTCAGGCCGGGTCTCGGCCAACATTGCGCTCATGGATCACCTCGTTCGTGCTCTTTGTCATGATGGCTTCAGCAACTCCCTTTCGGGAACAGTGCTCTCAACGCGCCGGCCACTCGGGTTTGCTCGAGCCTCGCGGCACGAGCACCGTTCTGAAGGAGCCGGGGGTCCGCGACATAACCCTCGCTACTCAGCCGCCGAGAGCGGCCGCAGCGCGGCCGACTGCGGACGTTTAGTGCGCAGTTCGAGGAGACCGAGCAAAATCTCGTCCCGCTCCGCCTCCAGCTCCTCGATGGTGCGCGATCCGACCTCGGCATGGACACTGTCGATGAGCTTCTTTTGCACCTCCGGCGTCAGCACCGGCGAGCCGAGGACCTTCCACCAGGCGGTCATCGGGCCCGTGAATTGTTGGAAGAAGTGCTCGATGCCGCCGGGGCCACCACCGAGGTGGTTGATCATCATGTTGCCCATGATGCCCCAGCGCAGGCCCGGACCCCAGCACAGGGCGGTGTCGACGTCGGCGGCGCTCACGATGCCGTCGGCGACGAGGTGATAGACCTCCCGCGCCAGCGCGGCCTGCAGGCGGTTGGCGACGTGGCCCGGCACTTCCTTGTTGAGCCGCACGGTCCGCTGCCCAATGGACGTATAAAATTCCGCTGCGCGTTGGATCGTCGCTTCCGAGGTCTTCGCCCCACCGACGATCTCGACCAGCGGGATCAAATGCGGCGGATTGAACGGATGGGCGATGACGCAGCGCTCCGGATGGGACGCGGCGCCGGATTGGATCTCGCTCATGGTGAGACCCGACGAGCTCGAGGCGACGATCACGTCGGGCGGCAGCAGTTCGTCGAGCTGCCCGTAGAGCTTCTTCTTGAAATCGATCCGCTCGGGCCCGTTCTCCTGCACGAGGTCGACGCCGGCGACCGCTTGCGCGAGCGCGGGCGTGAACTTCAGGTTCGACTGGGACGCCCCGGGCGAAAGGCCCAATCTCTCGAGCGCCGGCCAGGCCTTCTCCACGAACTTCCGCAGCGCGGTTTCCGCGTTCGGCGCGACGTCAGTCGCGACGACCTGCAGTCCCTTGGCGAGGAACAGCGAGGTCCAGCTCGCGCCGATCACGCCGGTTCCGATGATGCCAATGCGGCGAATGGGTTTGTCGGTCATGTCAATCTCCAATCGGTTTGTTAGACTTCGGCATAGGCGATGCCGGTGAGGTTGCCCTGGGCGTAGAGGAAGTTGCGCCCGTTTGCTCCATATTGGTTTGTTAGACTTCGGCGTAGGCGATGCCGGTGAGGTTGCCCTGGGCGTAGAGGAAGTTGCGCTCGTTCGCTCCGTCGAGGTCGGCGGAATAGACCGAGCCGGCAAAGTCGGTGACGAACATCCGGTTGCCCGGGACGTCGAGGGCGACGCCGATCCCCTCCATCAGGTGGGTGATCAGGATCTCGGGCTCCGTCTTTTTCCCGTCGATCGGCGCGCGATTGACCGTGTTGCCGCGCGGAGGATCGCCGCGATCGGTCCAGTAGAGGACGCGGTTGGTCAGATCGAGCTCGAGGTCGATGGGTTCCGGCAAGCGATCGAACAGCACCTCGATGTCGGAGCGGTTCGCCGGGCTCTCGCCATTTGGGATGTTGATGTTGGCGCGGCAGAGACGGCCCAGTCCGCCTTTCGTCGGACCCTTTTGCGTCCAGTAGATTTTCTTGTGCTTGGGATCGATGGTGATCCCGACGCACCACCGCGTCTCATCGCGGCGATCCTTGTCGCCCCGGCCGGTCTCGACCAGCGTTTCGACGTGCGAGCCGTCGAGGTTCGCACGCATCACCCGCATCCCCTCGCGGTCGCTCCAATAGAGCTTACCGTTTTCCTTATCGAGGTGCATCTGTTTCGGCGTGTGCGTGACGCCTTGCGGAACGATGATCCTGCGGTTCCTGCCGTCGAGGTCGGCGCGCTCGATCGAGCCGTCGTCGAGGCTGGGGATGCCCATGTTGGTCCAATAGATATGACCCGCCTCCGCATCCACGACGATGCCGTCGGGAAGGTGGCAATCGGTGACGATGGTCTTGCGGTCGGAGCCGTCGGGATTCATCGAGTGAATGCGGTCGCCGCTCAATTCGAGCAGGAATAATCGGCCGAACCGGGTGTCACCCGATGAAGCCTTCGATTTGGTTGCTTCGACTACGCTCATAGTCTGTCCTTCCGTGTTACAGTTGCGTCTCGATTCCGCGCGACTAGCCGGGGAGCTCCAGGTTCAACGCGTGTCCCATTTTCTGCTTCTTCGTCTGCAAATAGGGCAACGAGTGCACCGTCGGACCGACCTCGCAGGGAAGCCGCGCGACCACCTCGATGCCTGCGTCGCTGAGCGCGCGCACCTTGCGAGGATTATTGGTCAGCAGGCGAACGCGTTTAATGCGAAGGTCGTGGAGGATCGCCGCCGCCAGGCTGAAGTCCCTGAAATCGGCCTTGAACCCGAGCGCATGATTGGCCTCGATCGTGTCGATTCCCGCGTCCTGCAGCTCGTAAGCCTGCAATTTGGCCATCAGGCCGATGCCGCGTCCTTCCTGATATTCATAGATCACCAGTCCGCGGCCTTCCTGGGCGATCGCCTGCATGGCGAGCTTCAATTGGCCGCCGCAGTCGCAGCGCAGCGAGCCGAGCACCTCGCCGGTGAGGCATTGCGAGTGGATCCGCACTAACGGCGCCCCCTGCCGCAGGTCGCCGAGCACGATGGCGAGCGCCGTTTCGACGTTTTGAGCGCCTGTCCCCACATCGCGTTCGTATCCCATCGCCTCGAACATGCCCCACTTGGTCGGCAAACGGGTCGACGCGATCCGCCACAGCGCGCCGGTTTGCGCCGTTGCTCCCGTCCTGTTTTCGTGTGTGGACATTGGCATCGACCGTGTTTGCGACGGCACGGACCTATTCGGCCGCGACAGGCGTCGTCGTCTTGGTGAAATTTGGCGGACGCTTCTCGAGGAACGCTGACAGCGCTTCCTTCGCTTCTGCGGAGCGCACGCGTTCGCTGAACTCGCGGTTTTCGATTTTCACGGCCGCTTTGATCTGGCCAATGAAAGCCTGCTTCATGAGTCGTTTGCAGGCCCGCAATGCGCCGATTGGCTTTGCCGCCAGCTTCTGCGCAGTTGCGGTTGCGGTCGCCAGCTCGTACCGGTCGGGCACCACGCGGGTTACGAGGCCGACCTCCGCCGCCCGCGCCGCCCCGAAGGGCTCTCCCAGCAAGATAAATTCCGCCGCCCGGATATGTCCCATGCGCGCCGGCACCGAGCAGCTCGATCCGAACTCCGGCACGAGCCCGAGATTGACGAACGGCAGCTGGAATTTTGCGCTCTCGCCCGCGTAGACGAAATCGCAGTGCGTCAGCATTGTGGTTCCGCCGCCGATCGCCGCGCCCTGCACGGCCGCGACGATGGGCTTGTCGAAATCGATGAGCGCGTTCATCAGGCGCGCCTGCGGAGATTCGCCCGGGCCGGGCGGATTCTTGAGAAAATCCCCGATGTCGTTGCCGGCGCAGAACGCGTCTCCGGCGCCGTGCCACAGCACGACACGGACTGCCTCGTCGTCGGCGGCCGCGCGGAAACTGTCCGCCAAGCTCGTGTACATGGCCGCCGTCATCGCGTTCTTCTTGTCCGGGCGATTCAGTTCGACCCGCAGGATGCCGCCGGTACGCTCGGTGACGATATCGCTCATTGTCTGCTTCCTTGTTCGCGGGTTTCGGCCGCTAGGCCGCGCGTTCCTTTGCTTTCGGCACCGCGCCGCTTGCGCGCAGCCCGTCGATTTTCTTCGCGTCAAATCCCAGCTCCCGGAGGATCTCTTCGTTGTGCTCGCCGAGGTCGGGCGCGCGGCGAGCCGGCACCTTGGCGACGCCGTGCACCTGAATCGGGCTGCTGATCGTCGAGGTCAACTTGCCGCCGGCGCCTTCGAGCGGAACCACGATGTCGTTTGCCCGCAGCTGCGGATCGTTGATCACCTCTTGCGGACCGCGCACGACGCCGAACGTGACGTGCACGCCGTTGAAAACCTCGTACCAATGCGCCATCGGCTGCGCAGCGAAGACATCGTCGAGGATGGCTGTGAGCTGCGGCATGTTTGCCATCAGCTTCGCCGGATCGGAGAACCGCGCATCCGTCAGCAGATCCGGGCGCCCGATCGCCTTTGCCACGACCGCCACCTTGTCGGGCGTGACGATGAGAACGAACCAGGTGTCGTCGGCGGCGCGATACACGTTCAACGCCGCGTTCGCGGGATTCTTGCGATCATGGAGCCCGTAGAACTTCGCGCCGGCCAACGCGGCCTGGATCGAAACGCTCGCCGACCAGACACCCTCGGCGAGCAGCGAGGTCGTGACATACGACCCCTTGCCGGTGCGCTCGCGGCGGTAGAGCGCGGTAACGATCGCCGAATAGAGGCCGACCGCGGTGGCATTGTCGCCGCTGCCAGCCACCGGCCAGGTCGGCGGCGCGCCGGCATCGCGCGTCATCGACAGCAAACCGCTGCGCGCCCAGTATGAGGTGATGTCGAAGCCCGGCAGGTCGGCATCCGGCCCCTTTTCGCCGAAGCCCGTGACGTCCGCATAGATCAGGCGCGGGTTCCACAGCACCACGTCGTCATATTCGAGCTTCAGTCGCTTGCGTGCGGGGTGCGGCGTATTGACGATGAGCACGTCGGCCCACGTGACAAGCTCCTGGAGGACCTGCTGGGCGCTGGGCGATTTCAGATCGAGCGTGATGCCGCGCTTGTTGCGGTTGGCCAAATGCCACGGATAGGCATCCTCTGCTTGCGGCTGCGGCGGGATCTTGTGCCCAATTCTCCAGAGGTCGCCGCTCGGCGGCTCGACTTTGATGACGTCGGCGCCGAAGTCGGACAGGATCACCGCGGCGCTGGGACCCGCGATGAAGCTCGCCAAGTCCACCACCTTCAGTCCGGAGAAAATGTTGTCGCTTGCCATTTGGATCTCTCCTGAATCTTCGCGCCCGGCGCGTTTTCTTCACCGTCCCTGGAACTGGGGCATGCGCTTTTCGAGGAACGCCGACGTGCCCTCCTTCTTGTCTTCGGTGCCGGCGCAGAGGCCGAAGTAGGACGCTTCGAGCAGAAGGCCCTCGCCTTGGCTCGTCTCCAGCCCTTTGTTCACTGCTTCAAGCGAGAACTTGACAGCGACCGGAGCGTTGGAAGCGATCTTGTTCAGGATCGCTTCGGCGCGTGTAATGAGATCGGCCGCCGGAACGATCTCGTTGACAAGCCCGATGCGATGGGCCTCCTGCGCGCTGATCATCTCTCCGGACAGTATGAGCTGCAGGGCGCGGCCCTTGCCCACCAACCGCGGCAGTCGTTGCGTTCCGCCGCCGCCCGGAAGGAGTCCGAGTGCGACCTCCGGCTGGCCGAACTTCGCGTGTTCCACCGCGATCCGGATGGTGCAGGCCATCGCCGTCTCGCAGCCGCCTCCGAGCGCAAAGCCGTTGACAGCCGCGATCACCGGCTTGCCGAGATTCTCGATCAGATCGAGTACACCCTGTCCGAAGCGGCTGGACCGTTCGGCGTCGATCGCGGTCGCATGCGCGAGCTCGCCGATGTCAGCGCCGGCGATGAAGGCTTTGTCGCCGGCCCCCGTCAGGATGACGCCACGCACGGTCGGATCGTTCTGCGCATGCTCGAAGGCGGTCCGCAGATCCTGCCATGTCGGCGTGTTCAGGGCGTTGAGCACCTTGGGCCGGGTGACCGTCACATAGGCGATCGCGCCCCGCTTCTCGTAGAGGACATTCGCGAGCGTCAGTGCTGCGGTTGACGAAACGGTGGGCACCACTGCGGGCGAAGGCGTGAGTGTTGCTGTTGCCGACGACATGTTCATATCTCCGTGGGCGGCGATGAAGCGCAGGCGTGGCGGTGGTGTCACACGAATGCGCCCAAGCCCGTGATGGCCTTGCCGACGATCAGATTCTGCATCTGATACGTGCCTTCGTAGGAGTAGAGCGCCTCGGCGTCGGCGAAGAAGCGCGCGACGTTGTAATCGGTGACGATGCCGTTGCCGCCCAAGAGCTCGCGGCCCCATGCGACGGTCTCGCGCGATTTTGCCGTGCAGAACGCCTTCGCCAACGCCGCGTGATGGTCGCCGAGCTTGCCTTCATCATCCATCTGCGCCAACCGCATCATCAGGCACTGGCACGCGGTCACGTTGGCGAGCATCTTGGCGAGAAGATCCTGCACCATCTGGAACGAAGCGATCGGCTTGCCGAACTGCAGTCGCTCCTGGGTATATTTGAGTGTCGCCTCGAAGGCGCCCATCTGGATGCCGGTCGAGGCCCAACCCACCATGTAGCGCGTCATCCGCAGCACGCGCGCGGTGTCGCGGAAGGAATTGCCGCCTTGCAGGCGGTTCGCTTCCGGAAGTCGTACGTCCTTGAGCGTGATCTGGCCGTTCTGCACGACCTTGAGCGCGATCTTGTGTTCGATCTTCTCGACGCTGAAGCCCGGCGTCGTTTTGTTCTCGACGATGAAGCCTTTGACCTGATTGTCGGCGACGTCGCGCGCCCAGATGATCGAGATATCGCACCACGGCGCGTTGCCAATCCAGCGCTTCTGGCCGTTGAGGATCCACGTGTCGCCGTCGCGCTTGGCGGTCGTGGTCAGGCCGCCGCCCGTGCCCGAACCGACCAGCGGCTCGGTGAGGCCGAAGCAGCCGATCTTTTCCCAGCGCGCCATCGGCGGCAGCCACTTCTGCTTCTGCTCCTCCGACCCGTCGAGATAGATCGAACCCATCGCCAGGCCGCTGTGCACGCCGAAGAATGTGCACAACGAGGCGTCGACGCGCGCCAACTCCATGGCGACGACGCCGAACAGCTTCTGGCTTCCGCCGGCGCAGCCATAGCCCTCAAATCCCAAGCCGCCGATCGACAGCTCCTTAAAGGACGGCAGCAACTCGAACGGAAACGCATCGTCGGACCAGTACCTGTTGATGATCGGCTGGACCTTGGTCTCCATGTAGGTGCGCACCTTCTTCACGATCGCCTTTTCCTCGACGGTCAAGGCATCCGCGAGCTGGTAGAAGTCGCTGTTCGGTTGAGGTAGCTGCTTCGGTACCGAAGGTTTGAGTGCTGCGGCGGTGGCCATTTGGATCTCCATTCTCTCGACTTGCCCGCGTAGGCCACTAGTTGACCCGCATGCGCTGCCGGCGCCAGTGAAGCCCGGCAAATCGCGCCAAATCGTTGCTAACGAGACGGCGGATCCGCGTGCGCCGGATCGGGTAAGATCAGCGGGCGGCTGGCATTTCTCAGGCGATGGAGGCGATCCCGGCAACGGGAGCGGTGCAGGACATCAAGCTAGGTCCGCTGATGACCGAAGACCTGGGAGGGCTTGTCGCGGACACGCTCCGCCGCCGCGGAGCAGGCCGCCCACGCTAATTTTTAGGGCGTCGTGCAGACCCCGCGCTCGACGCTGCAATCATAGGCATGCTCGCGGCAACCCCGCATCGCGATTTTCTTTCGCTGTCGGCGGGGACTTGCCCCGTGGTGCCGTAGCTGCGATCGGATGACGTCGCTGTCGCGCCGCAGACACTCGTCTGCCGGCTATCCGGGTGGTTGCGGTTGCGCAGCGGCCTGTCGATACGTTTGACGCAGCACTCTCTTGTCGATCTTGCCGACGCTCGTCTTTGCCAGACCGTCGACGAACTGGATCTTCTCGGGAATGCCGTATTTCGAGATGACACCTCGGGACGCGAACGCCTGCAAGTGCGCCTTGATATCGGCTTCGAGCACGCGACTGGCGTGATCGCTGTCCTTGACGACGAGCGCGAAAGGCCGTTCCCCCCACTTTTCATCCGGGAGCCCGATCACGGCGGCTTCCTTCACGCCGGGATACTGCCCGATCAGCTCCTCGATCTGCAGCGATGATACCCATTCTCCGCCGCTCTTGATGACATCCTTCATTCGGTCGGTAATCCGAATGGAGCCGTCCGGCGTGACGACGGCGATATCGCCCGTGTGCAGGTACCCGCCGGCCCAGAGCGCTTCGGACGCTTCGGGATTGTCGACGTAACCTTGCGTGAGCCATGGCGACCGCAGCACCAGCTCGCCCGCGGTCTCGCCATCATGCGGCAGTTCCTTCATGTCCTGCCCGACAATACGTGCGTCGACCAGCGGCGCCGTGATCCCGGCACGAACGCGGAGATCCACTTCCCGCTCCGGATCGCCGCCGAGGTCCTTTGTCATGACCTGCGCGACCGCGACGATCGGCCCGGTCTCGGACATTCCGTAGCTTGCGTAGACGTCGATTCCGGCTGCCAGGGCCTGCTTCGCCAACGCCTTGTGCAGCTCCGATCCGCCGATGACCATCTTCAATCCACCAAGATGAGCTTTGGCGGCGGCAGCGGCGTCGAGCAGCATCTGCAGGAGAGTAGGTACGCCATGCGTGAAGGTGACGCCCTCGGTCGCGATCAGCCTGACGAGCAATGCCGGGTCGTAGCGGCCGGGGTAGACTTGCTTCACGCCGGCAAGCGTCGCCGCCCACGGAAATCCCCAGGCGTGCACGTGAAACATCGGCGTCATCGGCATATAGACGTCGTCGCGGGAGAACCGCCCGTGCTTGCCGGCCATGCCGAGGAAGGCCAGCTCGGACAGGCAGTGGAGAACCAGCTGCCGATGACTGTAATAGACCCCCTTGGGCAGGCCCGTTGTGCCGGTCGTGTAGAAGGTGGTTGCCTGGGTATTCTCATCGAAGTCCGGAAAGCGGTAGTCCGCCGATGAAGCAGCCAGGAGCGCCTTGTACTCCCCTTCGAACGACAGGCCTCCGGTCCGCGGCGCAGAGCGATCCGACATCGCGACAAGTCGCGTCACTTTGGGGAGCTGTGGCATGAGATCTTGCAGCAGCGGGACGAACTCGTCGTTGACCAGGAGCACCGATGAGCCGGCGTGATTGATCGTGTAGGCAATTTGCTCCGGCGACAGGCGGACATTGACGGTCTGCAGCACCGCTCCCATCATCGGCACCGCAAAGAACGCCTCGAGAAATCTGTTACTGTCCCAGTCCAGCACCCCGACCGTATCGCCGGGCCGGACGCCCACTCCTGCAAGCGCGGAGGCCAGGCGGCCGACCCGCTCCCTGAGCTCGCGGTAAGTGAAGCGTCTCAAGTCTCGATAGACGATCTCCTGATCGCGAGCCTGGAGCAGCGGAGCATGCCACAAATGTTTGATGATGAGCGGATACTGATAGGCGGCCTTTGCGGCCGCGATAACCCTGCCCGTCGTGTTCGGCGACGGAGGCTGCTTCGGTACCGAAGGTTTGAGTGCCGTGGCGGTGGTCATTTGGCGGTCTCCTGATGAGATCAGGGGATGTTCTCCACCATCATTTCCCAGACGTCGTGGCCTTTGCCGTGCAGCATTGCCCTGGCGCTGTAGACCGCCATCCCGACGACCGCCTCCGGTGCAACGAGGGGCGAGGGCGGCATCACCAGCTGCATTGGGTTCACCTTCACATGCAGCACCGCTGGGCCGGGCTGCGCGAGCCAAGTCTGGACGGCCTCCTCGAGATCGCCTGCCTTCGAGATGCTGTCCCCCCAAAGGCCCATCGCCTTCGCGACTTCGCCGAAGTCGGGGTTCTTCAAGTCCGTATACACCGGCACCAAGCCGGCTGCCTTCTGCTCGATCTCGACAAATCCGAGCTTGCCGTTGTCGTAGACGACGATCTTGATCGGCAAGTTTTCCTGCACCGTCGTCAGGAGATCGCCGAGCAGCATGGCGAACCCGCCGTCGCCCGCCAGACAGATCACTTGTCGGCCCGGCTGACATTTTTGCAGTCCAAGCGCCGACGCCATCCCGCCCGCCATGGTGCCGTGGAGCAAGCTGGCAAAGGTTCGCCGTTTGCCGCCGGTGTCGATATGGCGAAGCATCCAGACTGTCGCTGTCCCGTCATCCGCCGCGAACAAGGCATCCTCGGCCGCGTACTTGTTGATAACCTTCGTCAGGTAGGTGCCCGAAATGACGGCGTCCGGACCCGACACGGTTTCAGCCTTCGCCGCCGCCACGTCCTTCTGGAAACGCTTCACATGGGTCGTCAGGAATCCGTCATCCTCGTGCTCATCGAGACGAGGTAGCAGAGCCTGCAAGGTCGTCTTGATATTGCCAACCGCCCCGATTGCGACGGGATGACGTCGGCCTATATGGGTGGGATCGATGTCGATCTGGATGATTGTCGCCCTATTTGGATAGAATTGGCTCCAGGCGAAATCTGCCCCGAGTAGGAGCAGCACGTTACAGTCGAGGACGGCATGATAGCCGGCGCGTCCGCCGATGATGCCTGTCATGCCGACGTTGTAAGGATTGTCGTACTCGAGGAAGTCCTTGCCGCGAGACGTGTGGGCTACTGGCGCCATCAACCGCGCCGCCGTGGCGACGACCTCGTCATGCGCACCCGCGCAGCCGGCGCCCGCATAAATCGTGATTCCGTCGCTCTTGTTGAGAATGGCCGCGATCTCATCGAGGTCCGCGTCACTCGGGCGAATGAGCGGACGCCGCGCATGAACAGCATACGGCGCTTCGTCGTGCGAGGCGGCATTGGCGACGTCCGCCGGCACGACGAGCACGGCGACACCGCGTTTCGTCAGGGCTGCCTGGCAGGCTGCGACTGTCTTGCGGCGGGCCTGCTCGGGTGTCAGGATCATCTCGCAATAGACGCTGCAGCCCTTGAACACGTCATCAAAATCGATCTCTTGGATGGACTCGAATCCCAGGTCCTGCCGCACGATCTGGGTTGCGATCAGGACGACCGGTGCGCGGTTGCGGTTGGCTTCATAGAGGCCGTTGATGAAATGGAGACTGCCGGGGCCGCAGGTTCCCGCGCAGGCCGTGAGACGCCCAGTGAGCGACGCCTCGGCGGCCGCCGCGAAAGCGCCGGCCTCTTCATGCCGCACATGGACCCAATCGATCTGGCTGCGGTCGATGGCGTGGGCGATCCGGTTCATCGTGTCGCCAACGATGCCGTAGCACGTCTTCACGCCGGATGCTTGCAGCGTTTCGACCAGTAAATCGGCCACTCGCCTGGTCATGACGGCGCCTCGGCGGATGCTGCGCCAGTTGCGCGGGGTGTTCGTGGAGTGGCGGTTGCCATTTGAGTCTCCATTCTCTCGACTTGCCCGCGCTCGCCTCTAGCTAACCCCGCGCGCTTCCTGGCGCGAGTGAAGTTCGGCAAATCGCTCCAAATTCCTGCTAACGAGACTGCGGATCGTCAGATCCACACAGCGCGCACTGGCCGGCATGAGCATGCTCGCGTGAACCGCACTCGTTCCACGCTTCTTGTGTCCGATGAGCTTCTCGACCGAGATCAATATGCTGACGCGCGCTCTGGGCCGTGTGTGCTATTCTCCCCGCAGCCCCCCGTCCCCGGATGTAACGACCAGCATTGGGGCCGTCTGGCGATGGAGATGACCTTGGCTCGCAAATGGGCGAATAGCCGAACGCGAGGTCGCAAGCTTCATTTGACCGGCGCGAAGGCGCGCGTTGGTCGAGCTACCAAGACCCGCGCCGATCTCGAACAGCAGCTCAAAGCATGCAGACGGGAGATCGCCCACGCGCGTGAGCGCCTTGCCGAGGCCACGATGCAACAAACTGCCACCTCCGAGATGCTGCGCCTCATCTCGAACTCGCCGATTCAGTCGGTGCTGGACGCGGTGGCCGAACATGCCGCACGCCTGTGCGACGCGAGCAATGCGAGGATCTGGCGCCTGGAGGACAACCTTCTTCGGCTGGTGGCTTCATACGGCGAAAGTTCGGCGACTATGGATGGCCGCGAGGGCCTTCCCGTAGACCGAGACACGGTGACTGGACGAGCCGCACACGATCGTCGGACGATTCATGTCCATGATATCGCCGCGGAGGACAGCGAGTACCCGGTGGGTAGCAGGATCGTGAAAGGCCAGGGTTGGCGCACCACGCTTGCGACGCCGTTGTTGCGCGAGGGTACCCCCATGGGAACAATTCTAGTACGGCGAATGGAGGTCCGACCGTTCTCCGACAAACAGATCGCGCTGCTCGAGACCTTCGCCGCCCAGGCGGCGATCGCGATCGAAAATGTGCGCCTGTTCGAAGCCGAGAAGCAACGCACGCTGGCGCTTGCGCACGCCAACCGCGATCTCGCAGAACGCGAGGCGAAAATTCGGCGCCTAGTCGACTCGAACATCATCGGAATTTTCATCTGGGATTTCGACGGTCGCATTCTCGAGGCCAACGACGCGTTTCTTCGCATGGTGAACTACGACCGCGAAGACCTGGTCTCGGGCCGCATGCAGTGGACAGAGCTGACGGCGCCCGACTGGCGCGACAGGAATAACGCAAGGATCGAACAGCAAAAAAGCAGCGGCCACTTTCCACCGTTCGAGAAGGAATACACCCGGAAGGATGGAACTCGGGTACCAGTGCTGATGGGTGGGGCAACATTCGAAGAGGGCGGCAACCAGGGTATGGCCTATGCGCTCGATTTGACCGAGCGCAAGCGTGCCGAGGAAGCATTGCGGGAGAGCGAGGCGAAGCTCCGCGATTACGCCGAAACTGCCTCGGATTGGTTCTGGGAAATCGGTCCCGACTACAAATTCACACTGTTGACCGAGAATGCGTTTGGTTCGGACCCGGCGGCGCGAATCGGCACGGCGTGCTGGGATCACGCTCTCGACCTTGAAACGGAACCGGAGAAGTGGCGGCTTGTTCGGGAAACTCTCGATGCACGTGAGCCGTTCCGCGACTTCGCCTATTGCTCCGTGGGCGGCAACGGCCTGCCAATGTACGTGAAGGCCAGCGGCAAGCCGGTCTTCGACGCCAACGGAGAATTCCGTGGCTATCGCGGCACCGGCAGCGATGTGACGGAGCGCCAGCGGGCGCAGGAGGAGCGCGAGAGGCTGCGCCAGCTGGAGGCGGACCTCGCGCACATGAACCGCCTGGGCATGATGGGCGAACTGGCCGCCTCGCTGGCTCACGAGATCACGCAACCGATCGCCAGCGCGCGCAACAACGCCCGTGCGGCGCTGAATTTTCTGGACCAACGGCCGCAGGACCTCGGCGAGGTCAGTGAAGCGCTCGGCTGTGTCGTAGGCGATGCCGATCGAGCCGGAGACATCGTCGACCGCATCCGTGAGCACATCAAGAAAGCGCCGCCGCGAAAGGAGCGTTTTGATCTTAATGCGGCAATCAATGAGGTGATTGTATTGGCGCGAAGCGCAATCACCGAAAATGGCGTCTCGGT
>WNFD01000596.1_pt1 | contig 35737 bp, 29 predicted proteins | sample 5400491 | NCBI WGS metagenome assembly WNFD01 (sample SAMN13153343, study PRJNA577476) | soil metagenome | isolation source: 120 cm saprolite under Douglas fir tree site 2 hole 2 replicate 2 | place: USA:California | collected 2015-04-18 | reverse complement strand
CGTTTCGGCAGCTCTTGCAGCCGCGGCCGCGATAGAGCACCTCGGGGCCGGGATCTGGCGCGAAGAGGGCGAGCTCGTCCGCGCTCGGCCGGTACGGCTCCTTGCAGTCCTTGCAGATCTTGCGCACCAGGCGCTGGGCGGCCGCCACGTTGACGGCGGAGGCGACGAGAAACGGCTCCACGCCGATGTTGACGAGCCGGGTCAGGGTGGAGACGGCGTCGTTGGTGTGCAGGGTCGAGAGCACGAGATGGCCGGTGAGAGCCGCCTTGACGGCGATCTGTGCCGTCTCCTGGTCCCGGATCTCGCCGACCATGATGATGTCGGGGTCCTGACGGAGAATCGAGCGCAGCGAGCGCGCGAAGTCGAAGCCGATCTCGCTCTTCACCTGCACCTGCTGGATGCCGGGCTGACGATACTCGACGGGATCCTCGACGGTGACGATGTTCTTGCGCGGGGACTTGATGAACTTGAGCGCGGTGTGAAGCGTGGTGGACTTGCCGCTGCCCGTGGGACCGGTGATGAGCACCATGCCCCAGGGACGCCGCACGCCCTTCAGGAACAGCTCGAGCTGCTCCGGCTCGAAGCCGAGGTTCTCGATGCTGTAGCGCTCCACCACCGCCGCCTTCTCGAGGAGCCGGAGCACGACCTTCTCGCCATAGAGGGTGGGGAGGGTGGAGACGCGGAAGTCGAACTCCTGGCCGTGGATGCGGGAGGAGAAGCTCCCGTCCTGGGGCAGGCGCCGCTCGGCGATGTCGAGCCGGGAGATGATCTTGATGCGGGAGACCACGGCGAGGTGGAGCTGGCGCGGGATCTCGAGGAGATCGAAGAGCAGACCGTCGATGCGGTACCGGACGCGCGTGCGGTCGTCGTGGGGCTCCACGTGGATATCGGAGGCGCCGTCGAGCGCCGCGCGGCCCAGGAGGTAGTTGACCACGCGCACCACGGGCGGGTCGTCGGCCTGCGTCTGCAGCTGCTTGATGTCGACCACGCCCTCGGCCACGCTCGTGACGGGGCCGATGTTGAGGCCGAGGTCGACCTTGAGGGCGTCGTCGAGGCCCTCGGAGGTCACGACCTGGGTGACCTTGCGGTACGTCTTCTCGATCGCCTCCTGGATGGCGCTGGCCGGCCCGATGCGGAAATCGACCTCGAGGCCGGTGGCGCGCCGGAGATCGTCCATGGCCATGACGTTCAGCGGGTCGGCCGTGGCGACGATGAGCCGCCGGCCCGAGCGCTCCGCCGCGATCACCCCGTACTGCCGGGCCACCTCCTCGGACACGAGCTTGACGACGTCGGGGTCGAGGGCGGCCAGGTCCTGACGGGTGATGGGGTCCTTGCGAAACTGCGCGCCCAGGTACTTGAGCAGGATGTCCTCGTCGATCAGCTTCATGTCGATGAGGATCTGGCCCAGCCGCTCCCGGGTCTTGCGCTGCCGCTCGAGGGCCTGGTTGAGCTGCTCGGTGGACAGAATCTTGTCGTTGACGAGCATCTGACCCAGCGGGCTCCACGCCCAGCGATCGGGTGCCGTGCTCATTCGCTCGCCCTGCGCGCTCCCAGCTCTTCGAGGCGGGCGAGCACCTGGGCGCGCTCGATGCCGCCCGCGCCCTTCTGCGAGAGAAACGCGCGGTAGTGTCGCGTCGCCTCCGCCGTCCGCCCTTGCCGGTCGAGGGCCACGGCGAGATTGCGGTGGGCCTCCGAGTGGGTCGGGACGGCGCGCAGGGCCCGGCGGAAGCATTCGATTCCCTTGCCCGTGTCGCCTGCGCGAACGAGGACCACGCCCAGGTTATTCCAGGCCTCGGCGTCGGTGGGGTCGAGGTCGACGGCTTTGCGGAAGGCGGTCGCGGCCTCGTCCATCTGGCCGCTCTGCGCGGCGTCGGTGCCCTCGCGCATCAGGCGCGCCACCCGATCCACGACGGACGCGGGCCGGGGCACTTCGAGCGCCGCCGCATCGGCTGCCGTGGCCGCTCTGACCGGCTCGACGACGGACCGGGACGAGATCGGATGGGGTCGAAGCACGATTCCGGCGGCGAGAATACCCATCAGAACCAGGATAACCAAAGTCCCCGCGATAAGCCATTGACGGCGTGGCTCGGCCGACTCCCCCAGGTGGGGGATACCCCCCAGGCCGGGGCGGGGCGCCCGGCGCTCATCCATGCCCATCAGACGGTCAGCCAGACGGCTCACTGGGCGCCGCCCTCGAGGATGGTGGGGCTGAAGCGGCCGCCGACCACGCGGGAGAGCGCCATGGTCGTCCGCGGACCGACCACCCCATCCTCTTGCAGTCCCCCCACCGCCTTCTGGAATCGCCGCACCGCTTGCTGGAATCGGCCGTCATAGGTCCCGGGAAGAGGCCCCGTCAGGTATCCGAGCCTCTGAAGGCGCAGGGCGATGGTGGTGAGCACCGTCGGGTTCATGGCCTGCCATGGATCAGGCGGGAGCTGATCGACATTGCGCCACACGATCCAGGCGGAGCGTGTCCACGCGGGATCGAGCGAGTTGAGGGCGAAGCGCGCCTCCTCGCCGGACGGGGAGATGAGGGCAGCCGTCTCGGCCCCGATCGATCTCAGCAGGTAGGGGCGCCCGGCCGGCGCGTCGGCGAGCTCGACGAGCGCGGGCAGCCCGATGGCGCGGAGATCGCCGAGCGACGTCGAGGGCAGATAGGTCGCCGCGAGCTGATAGCGCGCCGCCGTTCCGGCGATGTCGAGGCTGCCGTCCGGCAACGTCGGCCATGCCGGGAGCGCTCGATCGGCGGAGGCGTCCACCATTCCCCACAGGGCGAGCAGTCGAGCCATGAGCTGTCGCTGGGCCTCGAGAACGGGGCTGCTCAACTTCGCGTCGATGGGAGCGCTGAGGGCAACCGCGGAGGCCGCCACGGAGGAGGCCGCGGGCGGGGCGACGCCTGGAGCGACGGGCGCGGGCAGTGGGCGAGGCGGCGCGGGTACCGCGGGCACGAACACCGCCGTCGGGCTGCCGCTCGAAGCCAGCGCGGCTACACTGGGCGCGAACTTCGGGACCGGTGTGGCCGTGGGCTCGGGCGTCGGAGGAAGAAGCGGGCGAGCGCCTGCATTTTGAGCCCCTCGAGTGGGCGCGATCATGGGCGCCGACATCGGAGACATCGGCGCGGGGAAGGCCGGCGCCGGGGCCGCGGGAGACGGGGGCGCCGGGGACGCTGACGCCGCGGGTACGGTGGCCGCGGGCGTGATCGCCGCGGGCGCCGGGGCCGGGGCGGGCCTGGCGACGCGCCCCGTCAGCTTGAGTGGGCCTGGATGCCACCCGCCCCAGTACGCGGCGGCGCCCCCCGCGCCCAGGAGGACGGTGAGGGCCCCCGCGACGACCGCGGCGCGGCGCAGCTTGCCCCCGGTCGACCAGGTCCGCGTGTACCGGTTGCGTCCGTGACGGCCGCCCTCGAGATTGCGCACGGCGCTCGTCACAAGGGTCGGGGTGATCTCACGGACTCGATTGCTGTAGCCGGCCATCAGGGCTCGGTCACACACGAGGTTGATGACGCGCGGGATGCCGTGGCTGTACTGATGGATCTTGCCGAGCGCGGAGCGCGTGAAGGGCAGCGCCCCGGGCAGCCCCGCGATGCGCAGGCGGTGCTCCACGTAGCGGTACGTCTCCTTGCGCGGCAAGGGCTTCAGATAGCAGCGGATGCCGATGCGCTGGTCGAGCTGACGCAGCTCGTTGAGCTTGAGCTTTTCTTCGAGCTCGGGCTGGCCCACGAGGAGGATCTGCAGGAGCTTGCGCGTGGCCGTCTCCAGGTTGGAGAGGATACGGATCTGCTCGAGAGACTCCACGCTCATCTGCTGCGCCTCGTCGACGATCACGAGGACCGTCTTGCCCTCGCTGCCCGCGGCGAGCAGGTATTGCGACAGGGTGGCCAGCAGCTCGCCCTTGGCGGTGCCCCGACGCTCCACCCCGAGGTCGTCGAGAATGGTCCCGATCAGCTCGGCGTCGGAGAGGTGCGGGTTCAGCACGAGCGCGCTCTGCACGCTGTCCGGCAGCTCGCGCAAGAGGGCCCGGCAGAGCGTGGTCTTGCCGGTGCCCACATCGCCCACGAGGGCCATGAGCCCCTTCTGGCTCGTGATGCCGTAGAGGAGGGCGGCGAGGATCTCGTGGTGTCCCTTCGACCGGAGGAGAAACCGCGGGTCCGGCGTCAGGACGAACGGCGGATCGTCGAGGCTGTAGAACGCCTCGTACATCGGCGCCTACCTCGAACGGGTTCTGGAGCGCGGCATTGAGCGTCTCCTACTTGGCCATGGCCCGGGTGGGCGCGGGAGCCGCGCAGGCCGGCGTGAGGGCTGGAGCTTCGGTCGAGATCACGGTTGGCGTCAGGAAGATGACCAGCTCGCGCTTCGCGTCGTCGGTGGCCTTCTGCCGGAACAGCCAGCCAAGGACTGGAATGTCGCCGAAGAGCGGCACCTTGCGGTCCTGGGCTCGGCTGATGGTGCGGTGGACGCCGCCGATGACGAGACGCTGGCCTTCCATCATGGCCATCTCGGTCTGCATCTTCTGGGTATCGATCGCAGGCGGCGTGCCCAGCTGCGTCCCGAAGTTCACCGTTGGCCCGCGCGCATCGTTCGTCACCAGCACGGCCAGCTTGAGCTTGTAGAACCCTCCGTTCTTGGCGCCCTGCACCTCGTCGCGGCAGATGACGGTCGGGATTACCTCGAGCTGAAGGACGGCGTCTTTGAACTGGACCTGTGTCCCCGCCGCGCTCACCGTCGCGTAGGGAATCTGCTCGCCCAGTTTCATGAGCGCCTTCTGGTTTTCGGCGACCACCGCCTCCGGACGGGCCAGGGTCTGCGAGCGGTCCTGCGTCCTGAGCGCCTCGAGGGCGAGGTTGAGGTTCATTCGGCTGCCCACGATACCGAAGGCAATGCCGCCGCCGCCGGCCGGCACACTCGACTCGAGGAGGGTCCCGATAGGCAGGTTGACCAGATTCCCGGCGGTGCCAAGCCCCGTCGCGGGGTCCACCGGAATCACCGAACCGAGATTGAGGTTCGGATTGATCTGGTTGCTTCCGATACCCGACGTCCCGATCCCGGTCGTGCTCGTCTGGTTGGTCGTGAAGCCCCGGCCCACGACCACGGTGCGACTATTGACCCTCAACAGGCCGCCACCACCCCACTGAACCCCTATGGCGAAGAGGTCCTCACGGTTCAGGTTCTCGATGCGCGCTTCGATCTTGACCTGATGGGGCGTCACGTCGAGCTGGCGATCCAGCGCCTCGCGCACCCGCGTGAGCTGATCGTCGTAGAGCCTCAGGACCAGGCTGTTGGTCGGGCAATCCGTGCGAACGACCGGCGTGTTCTCGCTGCTCGTGAGTATCGAGAAGCCCAGTCCTCCGGGCTGCGGCTCCGCGAGTGGCGGCGCTACGATGGGCTGTGGGCCGAACAATGCGGAGAACGGGGGAAGCGCGCCGAGGCCTCCCGGCGGGCCTACGTAGCCGGTACCAGGCTGTTGTCCCGCGCTTCCGGGCTGCGTCTGGCCTTGCTGATAAGGCGTGAAGGGATTCGACGCCCGGGCGAGATTGACGACGCTGCGCTCCTGCTCGGCAGTCAGGCTCGTGCCACCACCTCCCTGCGGGTCGATGGCCTCCACGGCGATCTTGTCGTCCTGCTTTCTGAGGCGGCAGGCAGACACGCTCACGTTGGGACCGATGCCGACCATGGCTGCTACGGCCTTGGCGATGACCCCCGCGTCGGCATACTTCAGCCGGATGATCTCCTGTTTGATGTCGCCTCGCTTCGCGAGAAGGTCCGCCTGCTTCCTCTGCACTTCCGAGGCCGCCGTCTGGATGGCGGCGTCTGCCGCCTGCTTCTGGATGTCGGAGATGCGCTTGCTGACCTCGAGGTCGCGCGTCGCCCCCAGGACCTGCGCGTCCGCCCGCCCCTTCTCGTCCTTGACGAGGCGGTCGGCCGTGCTCACGCGCAGGAGCTCGCCCTGACGCACGCACACGAGGCTGCTCGAGTCGAGGATGGCCTGGAACACATCGCGCACCGGCGCCCGGAAGAAGTCGAGCGTCACCGTGCCTGTCACGTCGTCCGTGACCACCATGTTGACCTTGTAGTTCTGCGCGAGGAGCCGGAGGGTGCTCTGGGTGCTCGCATCGCGCAGGCTCAGGTTGATGGGGTCGGTGGGCAGCCGGTCGTAGCAGGTGCTTGGCCGCGGGGCCGATGGAGTGGGAGCCTGTCCAGCCGCCTGAGAAGCCAGGAGGGGCGGCAGGACGAATACGGCGGCGAGGACCAGGGTCGTCTTCGTCCACGAACGCATGGCTCGACTTACCTCCTTGGTCCGCCGGGAGCAGGCGGAGCCGGGGTCGGGGGCGCGGGTGCCGGAGGCGCGGGAGCGCCACCGGCCGGTGGCGGGGGCGTTGACGGCGGCGGACCAGACGGTCCGCCCGGCTCTGCCGGCTTGCCGGCGGCGGGGGGCTGCTTCTGACTGCTGACGGCGCCGATGTCCGCGAGCGAGAGGCGGCGTGGCGTCCCGTCGGGCTGGCGGAGCAGCACGGCCGAGTCCGTGATGTGCTCCACGGTGTGGCCGGCGAGGCGATCGCCCGCTCGCACGATCTGGTTGTTGAGGATGGCGAGGTGGCCGCCCGGGAATCCGACGATGCCCTGCAGGTTGAACAGGGCGCGCGGCACCGAGGCCTGCTCGGCGCGTGGCCGATCCGCGGAGGCGCCGAAGGCGAAGGGATCCCGATACTCGGAGGCCGGCGAGGGCACGGGCAGGGCGAGCCCGGTCTGCGGCGTGGGAGACGTGAGGGACACCCCGCTCGCGCGGGCGGCGTCGTCGATGATCTTCCGTGCCTGGGGAGTCAACTGCAGCGCGGTGACGCGGAAACGCGCCTGGATCTCAGGGTTGATCGCGGCAGCCCGCTGCCCCGGAGCGGACGCGGCCTGGCTGATCCGCTGCGGCACGTCGATGGCCATGGCCTCGAGCGTGCCCCGGTCGCCCTCGACCCTGCTGGCCAGCTCCACGAGATCCTGAAACGGCCCTTGCACGGTCACGGCGTGCCACGACTTGCTGAACTGGGGCGTGGTCTGCTGCTCGAGCGGCCCCACGCCCAGCACGCGGAGCCGCGAGCCCTCGGCCAGCTCGGCCACGCGCGAGAGGAAGACGGCCGGATCGCCCGTGGTGCCCGACCAGGACATTTCCTGGAGCACGCCCGCGTTCGACTTCATCTCGATCAGGATCTCCTTCTGCTTCTGGTCGATGGCCGCCGTCAGACGCGCCCGCTCCGCGGCGGCCTGGATGCCGCTCGTCCGGAGGGACCGCGAGTACTGAAGGAGCCCCAGGAGACTCCCCACGAAGACCACGGCCAGCGCGATCCAGAGGATGGCCAGCTCGCGCTCTCTCATCGCGGCTTCTCTGACAGGACGATGAGCACGAGGAGCTGCTCGCGCTCGCCCGCCGGCTGCGAGCCCGCCGCGGCCGCCTGCTTGATCTCCCAGCTCTTGAGCTGATAGCGCCGGCCCACCGTCGGATCCTTCATGAGCCCGCCCATGAACTGCGCGATCTCGATGAGAGGCGGCGGCCCCGGCCGGAGGGGCGTGACCGCCTCGATGCGCAGGTCGCCCGCCCCCGCCGGCGGGGCGCCCACCGGCTGCGCCTGGCCTGACGGAGCCGGCGCGCTCGTCGCCGGCGCAGCACCTACCTCGACCTTCTGCAGCTTGAGGGTCGCGGGAATCTGCTGCCGGAAGGCGTTGAGCATCTCGGCCCATCGCACCTGCCGCTTGGCCTCCAGGGCCAGGGCCTGGAGATCGGCCCGGATGACGTTCAGGTTCCCTTCCAGCGAGGCCAGATCGACGCGGAGCTTGGGAATGGCGCTCACGTCCGTGGACAGCCGGATCCGCGTGGGCAGGATGAGCGCGATGATGACGACGAGCACGACCCCGCAGCCCGCGGCCGCGATGACCCAGCGGCGACGGCCCTGTGGCCCGATGAACCAGTCTTGCCAGGTGTCGGCCACATGGCCCGGATGGGCCAGATCGATGCTGAAGCGCGTGCTCATAGCCCCCTCAGGGCCAAGCCGAACGCCTGGAGGAACTGCGGGCCGGGCAGTCGCGGCGTATCCCCCATCGAGGGCGCCCGCACCTCGTGCGCCTGCAGGGGATCCATGATCTCGAAGGGCGCGGACAGGCCGAGACGGTCGGCGAGCCAGCGTCCGATGTAAGGGATATCCGCCCAGCCACCCAGCGCGTAGCGCGGCAGGCTCTCGCGATCGTACTCGGTGCGGTAGAAGGTGAGCGACAGCCGGATGTCCTCGGCCATCCGCTCCACCACCTCGCGGCACGCCGTCTCGGCCTTGGGCGCTTCGGCGGGCGCGATGGTGCGCGTGAAGGTCTCCGTCGAGTACGGCGAGAGCTGGAAGGCCACGCGGATCTGCTCGGTGAACGCCTCGGCGCCCACGTCGAGATAGCGCGCGACCACCGGCCCTTGCTCGCTGAACAGACAGAGCACCGAGCTCTGGCGCCCGATATTCACGACCACGAGCAGCTCGCCCGACTCCATGCCCGTCAGCTCCAGGGCGCCGTTGAGGATGGCGAGCGGCTCGACGTCGATCATCTGGAGGTTCACGGAGGCCTGTTTGAGCTGCTGGCTTCGCTGATCGACCAGACCGCGCGGCACGCTCACGGACAGGATCTCGTTGGTGCTGTCATCCTTGGACTGCCTGAGGATCTGCGCGTCCAGCACGGATTCGTCGGGCGCCAGCAATCCGAGCTCGCGGTATTGCATCTCGAGGGCGGGAATGATGCGCGAGGGCGGGAGCGGCGGCAACGTCACCTGCCGGATGACGACCTCGGGTCCGCCCACGGCGGCGATGACGGGCTCGCCATCGGCGCCCGCGTCGGCCATGGCGAGGTGGATGGCCTGATTGACTTGCTGAGCTTGCGTCTCTGCCGCCACCGGAGCGCTGCCGAGACCGGTAATGGTGACGTCGCCGCCTCGGCCTTCGAGAGCCAACGCCTTGATCGAACCGGATCCGATGTCCAGTCCGACCACCCGCCGTCGTCGCAAGAAATTCCCGAGCATAACCCCCCGAGCCGCGAGCCCGCACCCTCCCCGCGAGGGGCCGGCCAATTCACTCCGTGAGCTTGCTTAAGGGGTTCGACTATAGCAGCCGATTCCGAAAAACCCCAAGAAATACGTCACGTTATTGGTAGGAACAAATTCCCGACGGGGTCGTCGGCAGGGTGTCCGTCGGGCCCACCCGGCATTCGAGCCAGAAGCGAGGCACGGGGGTGACCCGCCAGCGCTCCCCGGAGAGTCCCGAAGGGGCAAAGAGCGCGGCGGGGAGGTTTCTCGGGTCGTACATGTTGGCCTGGAAGAACTGCGGGGGGCCACTGCCGGCGGGCACGCTGCACGAGCCCGCGGCGGCGCCGTTGAAGCAGAGGTTGACCTTCGCGGTGAGCGTCCCCACGATGTTGACTTGCCGCCGAGAGCTCACCAGGTTGTTGTTCGAGAAGATGAACGCCATCACCCGGTTCAGGTTGCCGTTCGTGGCGATGTCTATCGAGAAATCGCTCATCAGCACGAGAAGGTGGTTGTCCGGGAAGCAGTGACTGCTGCAGAACGATGCGCCCGTTCCGTCGTTGAAGGCGGTGAGGCCGCCGTCGAGCGTGATTTGCCGCGTGCTCCAGATCGCCGCGCCGCGATAGGTGATGCCAGGTAACGCAATGTTGAACGTACCGTTCCAATTGAGGAGCATCGGATTAGCCGGAGTCAGATACTTCCCCAGAGTCGTGTCCGGAGTCCCACAATTGTAGTTGTTCGGGGGATCACCATTCACGAAACCCAGGGTATTCGTCCCTGTAATTCCGTCGGACCAGCAGATCCATCCGGAGTGAGGATTGCCTGCCACGTCGGTCCAGCTGACAGCGTCGGAGAAGCTGGGCACGAGGCCAGTCAGTCCAACGGTGAGCGGAAGCAAATTCGGGTGAGTAGCAACATTCATCGCCGGATTCTGGCTGTGGCTAGGCCAGAAGTTCGCCTGGTAACTCGGATAGACGACGCCGTTGATTGTCACGGGACTCGTAAGATCGGGAAAGGTAGGGATTGCTAGATCCGTGCGGGCGATGGGCGGGCCGGGGAAGCGGAAGGGATACGGCTTGGTGATGTTGTTCCCGTCCACCGTCAGGGTCGAGCCGCCGCCCAGGTTGAAGGCCGTGGCCGTGCACGGCAACGGGCACCCGTCGGCAACGTAGATGGCATCCAGCGGCCCCTTGCCGATGCGTCCCGAGGCCGGGCACCCGGGGCCATAGCAGGCCGTGACACCAGGCTGGCCGAGGCTCGAGCCGTTTTGGAGGGTCACGAGGTTGTTGGTGATGTTGCCGTAGACCCGAAGATCCGTCTCGAGCGACTCGACGAGATTGGTCCCACCCGTGCAGTCGGTTCCGAGCGGACAGATCTTCTGGCGGTGCCGCATCGCGGTGAGGCTCGTCCAATCCATCTGGGCCCAGTTGTTCCACATCTGGCTGCCCTGGACCAGCTGGATGGCCGGGTTGCTGTTGACGTTGCCCAGAATGTTCACGCTTCCCGCGAAATTGACCTGGCCCACGAGCTGAGGATTGCCGAGACCATCACCGCCCCCCAGGGTGATTCCCGAGGCAAAAGGCGAGGTGCTGCTCGCCCGAACGAGCACCTGGATCGTGCGGGAGCGCGAGTATCCGGGAGGGCCATTAACCGTGCCCGTGCTGCGCAGGAAGGCGAGGTTGTCGCAGACGTCCGAGGCGGGCACGGGATCGACGAGGGCTTTGGTGCTCGGCGAGAAGCACGTCAGGCCATGCGGGTAGCTGTACCCCGCGCTGACGGGATTGTTGGCCTCGCCGACCGTGAGGAGCTTCAACTCGACGGTGTAGGTTCCTCCCGGATCCGTGGCGAAGTTCGTAACCGTCTGGGCGGGAATCGTCGTGTTGGCGATGTTGAGCGTGCTGTACGTGTTGGCGTTGCACGCCGGGGTGCACGTCGGGCTGACGCCGTCGTTCCAGCTCTCCGAGCCGTACGCGTCGTTGATGAAGCCGTTCTGGAGCTCGCGGATCCCGCGCTCGATGCCCGCCTGGGCCAGCTCGAAGGCGCGATAGTCGGCGAGGCTCGCGAGGGCCGACTTGTTCTCGATCTGAGCGAGGTCGAAGAGGGCGAGGCCCAGGATGGTGATGACGAGGAGCAGCATGAGGCTGATGATCAGCGCGCTGCCCCGCTCACGGGACCGTCTCCTGATGGCCGGGATGCCAACGCGTTCGTGGCGCGATGCCATGCTCAGTTCCTCGGCGTCAGGCTGAAGGCGAACCGGACACCGGTAATGCCGGCCTGGGCGCTGAAGTTGACGCCGTCGCTCAGATCGAAGCGGACGTCCACGAGCGGCGAGACCACCTGCCTCCCCGGATCACCGCAGCTGCCGGACGAAGCGGGAAGACAGGCCACCCGCATGAACTGAGTGTTGGCGACCCGCAGCGGGGCATCGATCTGCGTGGAGATCTGGCTCTGGGTGAGCGTCAGCATGTTTTCCGTGGTGCCGCCCTGGCAGTTGTCGGCCACGGCAAAATTCGTGAGCTGGCAGCGAAAGAGCTGGGGGCCGGGCGGCGTGCTGATCGTTTGCTCCCAGAGGCAGAAGACCCTCTGGCTCCCTGCCGCTCCAGACCCTCCCGCCCCCGGCGTCACGTACATCACCGAGAGATTGGCCGTCGAGTTCGGACCGCAGTCGACTGTCTGGAGCGCGACCGATCCGACGAGCTCTCGCTGGATCCGCTCCTGGAGGAGCGTGCCGACCCGCTGGAGATAGGCCTGGGAGGTCCCGTAGTTGTACGCCTGCTGCGACGTGCTGTAGAGCGTCATCATCCCGAACACGATGGTCATGAAGATGACCGAGGCAACCACGGCCTCGAGGAGCGTGAACCCCCGGGCATCGCGCAAGAAGCCGGCCAGTGAACGCGCGGTCATCGCTTCACCAGGACGGCCTGGATCACCAGCGGCTGAGTCACCGGGTCGGTAAAGGCGGTGGGGCCGTCGAGCACGCGCACCGACACCGTCACGAGCTTGGCCAGGAGCTGGCCGCTCGTCGGGCAACCGCCGCTGTTCCACGGCACCGAATAGTCCGTCGGGCACACGCCGGTGATGACAGTCTGCCGCCTGAAGCCGGGAACGGCGTCCACATCGCTGAAATTGTCGATCTGCACGCCGGTCGCCGCCGTCTCCTCCCGGGGATCCGGCAGGCTGGTCGAGCCAAAGCCCGTCGAGCGGAGCTGCTCCATGCGCTGCTGCGCCACGTAGAAGGCGACGCGGTTGTCGCCTTCGGCGTGGACGAAATTCTGGGCCGTCCCGAACATCATGGCGGTCGCGACGGCCGCGATGCCGACAATGAAGGCAGCGATGAGAGCCTCGATGAGCGTGAACCCCCGCTGCCCGACCGGACGCCCGCCACCGTGCCGGGCAGAACCCGGGTCGGCGCCAGGAACCTTTACAAGACTGGGAAAGTCCTTACGCACCGTCCCCAAATCCCCCTTCGCGCTGGGCCAAATCTACGTGATCTATCTTCGCAAAGCGTTGACAGATCACTCAATTTTAAGGCTCTCGAGGAGGCTAACTCGACCCTGGCCGCCAAGTCAACCATCTGAGCGGCCAATGACCCCTATCGCGGGGGGTCGTTGAGCTCTATGTGTGCGTTGCTACAAGGTTCGTGCCAGGCCGGATGGTACGGGCCATCACCACCCCCCTCCGTCGAGGGCTGGCCCAGGTCAGACGCTCGCCACTCGTCTCTTCAGCCGCAGCATCGGCTGCTCGACCAGCCAGAACGAAAGCCCGGCCACGAGGAACGCGAGGGCAAGCGCCACCATGACGCGCGTGGGCGCGGCCGGTGTTTCCCCGGGGCGCAGGGCACCGCAGACGTAGACGATAGGGAAGTGCCAGAGATACAGGCCGTACGAGATCCGGCCCGTCTCTCTCAGGGGGGGAAACCTGAGCACGGAGGCCACAAGCCCGTCAGGTGAGGCCGTCGCGTCGGCGATCACCACGGCGACGGCGAGGGCGACGAGGGTGCTGCCAATCCGCGGCATGAAGGGCGCCATGAGGCCGTCCAGGACGCGGCCGTGAGGAATACCGTCGCGGCGGCGCCGGCCGCGCTCAACGTGGCACGAGAGGCGCGGGAGGCGGGAAGACCGCCCCAGGCGGCCGCGAGGCCCAGCGCGCAGCCAATCAAGAGCGCGTCGCAGCGCGCGTCGAAGCCCACGAATACACGCGGCAGCGACGCGCCGCTCCCGAGGAGCACGTTTCGGACCGAGACGGAGAAGATGATTCCGCACAGCAATAGGAAAAAGACAGTAGCGGGCCTTCGGAAAAAGCGAAGGAGACCCATGAGCGTGAGCGGCCATATCAGGTAGAACTGTTCCTCTATTGAGAGCGACCACGTGTGCCCCAGGACCCACATCGACTTGCCAAAGATCATGGCCCACTTGGTCATGTAGAAGAGCGCGATCAGGGACATCATACCAATGGACATTAGGAGGGCCGAGGGTGTCTCACCGGCTCGGAAGAACCAGCCGAGCACCGCGGCGGCCACACAACAGACGGCCAGGAACGTCACCAGAGCTGGTAGCAGCCTGAGCGCCCTCCGAGCGTAGAACTTCCCCAGAGCGATAGAGCCATGGCGCCGGCGCTCCTCGACCAGGAGACACGTTATGAGGAAGCCGCTCAGAACGAAGAAGGCATCGACCCCGAGATAGCCGCCGCGGATGAGCCCCACATGGTAGGCCATGACCCCCAGAACGGACACTCCGCGAAGGCCATCGAGCGCAGGCCGATAACCGAGTGTGAAGCCCGGTGGTTCACTCGGTCCGGGTGTCACGGGGGATAGCCGTGCCAGTTCCGACTATCCGAGCACCTTGGCATAGGTCGCCGCTTCAAAGCCCACGAGCAGCGTGCGCCCTTTTCTGAGGGTGGGCGCCCGCAGGTTGCCCGTCGGTCCGAGCAGCAGCTCCAGCAGCTCGTCCCTGGGCGGGCGGTCCAACCCCAGCTCCACGTGGACCACGCGCTTGCCCTTGGCCACGTACATCTCGTCCACGTCGGCGAGCACGCTCAGCGCCTGCGCGCCTTTGATCGTGTGCTTCTTGGCGTCGACCTGCGTCTTGGTCGTGATGCGTCGCTTCGCAAGAAACTCTTGCGTCCTGGCGCAGGTCTGTCAACCGTTTCGATGATAGCTCCAATCCACTGATGCCATCGTGCGGCTCCTCTCGGTTGGGGGGTCACGTTTTCAGCGTGTACATCCGGTCGATCCAGAGCGGGAAAGCGAGGACCGCCTCGTCGGCCACGGTCCACAGGACGTAGCTCCAGTGGAACCTGACTCGTATCCCCCCGTCGCGGGTCTCGATCAAGAGCTTCTGCGGTTGGAGGTCGAATCCGACGCGGCGAGCGCCGAGCAGGAGGGCGGTGCGGGTGTCGGCGACGAATTCCTGCAGGGCGGCCCCGGGCTGGGTGGGCGCGGCGGTGGTGCGGACACGCTTGCTCGCCTCGTCCACGGCCTGGTCGACGAGGCTGCGCACCTGAAGGTAGCTGGAGCCGGCCGCGATGACCGCGTAGCCCGCACCGGCGAGGACCACGAGCGACACGACGCGGTTGATGAACGTCCGGATTCTCATGCGTTCCCCGAAGCCATCATGCGCTGACACACTCTAAGCCCCTGCCGCGCGACCAAGCAAGAGTGGTAGTAGGTCAGTTTGGGCCTGGCACTGGGGCAATTTGCGAGCCAGGTCAACTCAGCCCTCGCCTCGCAGCTGCGCTGCGAGGCGAGGGCTGAGTCAGTATGGCGAAGCAAATTGACCCAGTGCCGCCTTGGCCGGCGCCGAGCGCGCATGGTAGGGTGTCAGCGCCGTGTCATTCAGTGCCATCCCCTGGCGCGCTATCCTCGTCGGCGGCCTCATCGGGCTCGCCGTGGCGCTGGTCGACGCCTACGACGTCTCGGGATTCCTCGCGAACATCGAGCTCAAGGCCCTGAACGAGCAGTTCTCGCTGCGAGGATTCCGGGCCCCCCAGTCCCCCATCGTCATCGTCACCATCGACGAGGACTCCTTCGCCGAGCTCAATATGCCCTGGCCCTGGCCTCGGGCGCTCCACGCCAAGCTCGTCGACATCGTGAGCCGTGGCAAACCCGCGGCCATCGCACTCGATATCCTGTTCCTCGAGCCGTCCGCGCGAGGGCCTGAGGATGATCAGGCCCTGGCCAAGGCCATCGCACGCTCGGGAAGGGTCGTGCTCGCGGCCGGGCTCAGCGAAGTGCAGGAGCAAGGGTGGATCAAGGAGAAGCAGGACCTCAACCCTCCCTTGCCGCTGATTCGCGAGGGCGCGGCCGCCTGGGGTCCTGTGAACATCGTCACCGACCACGACGCGTTCGTGCGCCGGAGCCGACTCACCTTGAATTTCCAGGGTCGGGACTGGGCGGGATTCGACCTCCAGATCTATCGCCTCGCCAAGGCGCGCGGCATACCGGCGGCGCCGCTGCCGACGGACCCGGAGCTGGTGATCAACTACGCGGGTCCGCCTGGCACCTTCCCCCGCGTCGCCTATTCGCGCATCGTCAGCGGCGAGATCCCTCCGGAAGTCTTCGAGGGGCAGATCGTCATGGTGGGCGCCACCACCCAGATCCTCCAAGACGTCTTTCCCACCCCCTTCGCGCCGCGCCGCACCATGCCGGGCGTGCTCATCCACGCCAACGTCCTCGACACCCTGCTCTCGGGCATCCCGATCAGACGGGCGCCCATCTGGCTCGTGGCGTCACTGGCCACCGTGGCGGGCGGCGGCGCGGCCTGGGCGGCCACCGCTTTCCGACCGCTCACGGCATTTCTTCTCGTGGCCGCCGTCGCCCTCGCGCACGTCGCGGGCACCCATGGGGCCTTCCGCTGGGGGCGTTTCTGGGTCGAGGTCTTCCCGGTGCCCATCGCCCTCCTCGTGCCCTACGTCGGCGTCGTCGCCAAGAACTTCGCGAAGGAGCAGGTCGAGAAGCGTCGCCTCTCGCGCTTCTTCTCCCCCTCGGTCGTGAAGGAGATCGTCCGGCAGAAAGACGACGCGGGGCTCGGGGCGGGGCGGCGCCGCATGACCGTGCTCTTCTCCGACATCCGCGGCTTCACGTCGATGTCCGAGAAGATGGAACCGGAGGAGGTCGTGACCTTCCTGCGCGAGTACCTCTCGGAGATGACGGAAGCCGTCTTCCTGCACGGCGGCACCGTGGACAAGTACATCGGCGACGCCATCATGGCGCTCTACAACGTGCCCTTCGAGGCGGCCGACCACGCCGCCCAGGCCGTGCGCACGGCGCTGGAGTTTCAGAGGCGCCTGCAGCCCCTCGCCGAGCGCTTCGCGGCCAAGTACGGCAGCGCGCTCCGCTGCGGCGTGGGCATCAACACGGGAGACGCCGTGGTCGGCACCATCGGCTCGCGCCAGCGCCTCGAGTACACGGCCATCGGCGACACCATAAACCTGGGCTCCCGGCTCGAGGGCATCACCAAGGACTTCAACGTCCCCGTGATCATCAGCGAGGCGACCTGGCTCGAGGTCAAGGAGCTCTTCGACACGCGCTATCTGGGCGAGGTCACCGTCAAGGGCAAGGAGATCCCCGTCAAGATCTACACCGTGCTGGATCGGACTCTCGACCCCGCGGGCCAGGAAAGTCTCCCCGCCGAAGCCGCGACCGCCGACTAAGCTGCCGGTAAGACCCTCGCAAGCGGCTCAAAAAGGCCCAGATGCGAGGCGGCGAGCGCCGCGGCCCCCGAGGCGTACTCTCTGTACGTTGAGGGGCGCCGCGGCGCTCGCCAACGAAGCAGATGGGCCTTTTTCAGCCGCCTGCGCCGCGGCCTGCGGAGAGCTGGATATTGATTGCTTGGTCGAGGTAGTCGAGGTCGAAGGGCTTGGGCACATAGTCGGCCGCGCCGAGCTGAAGCACCTTCGAGGTGATCTCGATGTCGGCATTGGCCGTGACCATGATCACGGGCAGGTTCGGATAGCTCGCCACGATGCGCCGCAGGGCCTCCATGCCGTCCATCTCAGGCATGGCGACGTCGAGGAGGACCACGTCGGGCTTGACGGTGGCGAGAAGCTTGAGAGCCTGAACCCCGTCCTCGGCGAGCGTGACGTCATGACCCTTGCTGGCGAGGAAGTCGCGCGTGGCCATGCGCACCTCCGGGTCATCGTCGACGACAAGGATCTTCCCCGCGCCCATGTTCCTCTCCTCTCGCGGCCCTGTCGCCGCGAACACCCGTCCAAGCGTGCGAAAAGCATACTATCGCCGCCCCCGGCGACCGTCAACAAAAGCGCGCGGCTGCCGCGAACGAGTAGGGCAGAATGAAATCCAGCGTGCTCGACGCCGATACCATGGGGCCCTCTGCGCACACCTCGGCACCGCCGCATGCGTGGCGCGCCGAGCGCCATGTCGACGACGACCCAGCCCACGGACATCCAGGGCGCGAGTGGGCGCTCGCCCTGATCCCGGCCGCGATGACCCTGGCCGTATTCCTTCCCATCCTCGGCAATGGCTTCGTCAACTGGGATGACCAGGCCAATCTGCTCGACAATCCCCACTATCGCGGCCTGGGATGGAGTCATCTGCGCTGGATGTTCACCACCGCGCACCTCGGGCACTATATTCCCGTCACGTGGCTCACCCTCGCCCTCGACTACACGGCGTGGGGGCTGAATCCAGTTGGCTATCATCTGACTTCGGCATTGCTCCACGCGGCCAACGCGCTCCTCGTCTATCGCCTGGGCGCGGCGCTCCTGACGGCGGCGGATCGGGGAACGAGCACGTGGTGGGACATCCGCTGGGGCGCGCTGGCTGCCGCCCTCGTCTTCGCGCTCAACCCGCAGCGGGTGGAATCCGTGGCGTGGGCGACGGAGCGGCGCGACGTGACCATGGGTCTCTTCGCGCTCCTGACGGTACTGGCCTACCTGCGCGCGGTCCGCGACGGTGCGGACGGCCGGCTGGATCGGCGCTGGTACTGGGCGTCCGTCGGCCTCTTCGGCGTGGCCTTGCTCTCGAAATCGCTCGTCATCGGCCTGCCCCTCGTCCTCTTCGTCCTCGATCTCTATCCCCTTCGTCGCCGGCCGCCCGCGTATCCACGCGGGCTGGGCCGTGCCGTGTGGCTGGGACTCGTCGAGAAGTGGCCGTTCCTCGCCCTAAGCGGCGCTGTGGGCATCCTCATGCTCGCGCTGGGGGCGCAGCGCGGAAACATGACGGCCCTCGATGCCCTCGGCCTGGGCCAGCGGCTGGCCCTCACGGCGTATGGGCTCGTCTTCTACTTCGAGAAAGCCGTGGCGCCCTGGCCGCTCTCGCCCCTCTACACGCTCTTCCATCCGGTCCGGCCGTGGGATCCCATCTACCTTGGGCCCATGACGGCGGTCACACTCGTGACGGCCGTCCTGATCGCGTTGCGCCGGCGCTGGCCCGCGGGACTCGCCGCCTGGGTCGCCTATATCGCGCTCTTGCTGCCCGTCTCCGGGCTCTTTCACAACGGCCCCCAGATCGCCGCCGACCGCTACACCTACGCGGCGTCCATGAGCTGGGCTGTCCTCGTGGGGGCGGGGGTGGCGTGGTGTGGTCGGGCGCCACGGACGGGCCGGCTCGCCCGCCCGCTCGCCCACGGCCTGCTCGCCGCCCTCACGCTCGTCCTCCTCGGCTGGGCGGCGCTCACCATTCGCCAGGAGCGGATCTGGCACGATTCGGTCACGCTCTGGTCTCACGCCACCCTCGTCGAGCCTCAGAGCGACATCCCGATCTTCTACCTCGGCTGGTCCCTCGCCGACGCGGGCCGCTTCGACGACGCGCTGGAGCACTTCGCTCGCGCCCTCGCGCGCGTCCCTGACCGCCTACCCGCCCTCAAGGCCCAGCTCTTGCTCCACATGGGGCTGATCGAGCAGCGCGCCGGACGTCCGGCCGCTGCCGAGGAGCGCTTCCGTCAGGCGCTCGCCGTCGATCCCGATCATCCGGTCGCGCTGATTCGTCTGGGCTCGGCGCTCCTCCAGGGACGCGAGAGCGTGGAAGCCCAGAGCCTGCTCGAGCGCGCCGCGCAGCTCGGTCCGCGCTGGGGCGCCTATGACGCCGGAGAGCTACGGAGCGCGGTGGGCCAGGTGCCGCCCGAGGCGGGAGGGGTCAGAGGGCGGCTTGCGCATGCCATGGCTGGGCTCCTGCGGCGCCACGGCCATCTCGACGAGGCGATCGAGCTCTATCGGCTCGCCGCCGAGCTTCTCCCCGCCAACGCCGCGGCCTGGAACGATCTCGGGGTCGCCTATGCCTTGCGGGGACGCAACGGCGAGGCCCTGGGCGCCTTCGTGATCGCGCTCCGGGTGTCCCCGACGTCCCGGGACGCCTGCGACAACCTGCGACGAATGGCGCAGACGCTCGCGACGGCGCCGCCGGAGCTTGCCGCCTGCTCGAAAGCCATGCCGTGACCGATCAGAGCCCGGGATCGCCCGCGCCGGAGCGATGGATGCGCTGGGCGCCGCCGGCCCTGCTCGTCGCCTTGACCCTGGCCGCCTTCATGCCCACCCTCAGGAACGGGTTCGTGGCCTGGGACGATCTCGACAACTTCACGCTCAACCAGAGCTACCGGGGGCTCGGCTGGCCGCAGATCAAGTGGATGTTCACCTCGGCCAAGCTCGGCCACTACATCCCCGTGACCTGGCTCACCCTCGGTCTCGACTACGTCCTCTGGGGTATGAACGCCGCCGGCTACCATCTGACCAGCCTGCTCATTCATGCCGGCGGGGCCCTCGCCCTGTACTTCCTCGCCCTCCGCCTCTTCGAGCTCGCGCGCCCCGAAGCGCCTCCCCTCGACCTTCGCGCGGGCGCCTTTCTCGCGGCGCTCGTCTTTGCCGTCCATCCGTTCCGCGTGGAGTCCGTGGCGTGGGTCACCGAGCGGCGCGACGTCGTCTCCGGTCTCTTCTACCTCCTCACCGTCCTCGCCTATCTCAAGGCCGTGGCCGGCCGGGAGCGACCGCGCCCGGGCTGGTACGTCGCCTCCCTTGGACTCTTCGCCGCGGCCCTCCTCTCCAAGTCCATCGTCGTCACGCTCCCCGCCGCGCTCGTGATCCTCGACGTCTATCCCCTGCGCCGCCTGGGCGGGGAGCGCGGCTGGCTCCGGTGGCGGGTGTGGCTCGAGAAGCTTCCCTATCTCGCCTTAGGCGCCATCACGGCCATGGTCGCCTTCATCGCCCTCTTCACGCTGCAGAACACGCGCTCGCTCGAGCACATGAGTGTCGTGCACCGGATCGTCCTGTCCGTGTACGGCCTGACCTTCTACCTCGCGAAGACGGTGGTGCCCCTCGAGCTGGCGCCCCTGTACGAGCTGGCCGTTGTGTTCGTGCCGTGGTGGTACTTCGTGTTCGTGCTCGTCGCCATCGCGGTCTGCGTCGTTTTTCGCCGGCGCTGGCCGGCCCTCACCGCAGCCGGCGCCCTGTACATCGTGACCCTCGCGCCCGTCCTCGGGACGTTTCAGAACGGGCCCCAGGCCGTGGCCGATCGCTACACGTACCTCGCGTGCCTCGGCTGGGCCCTGCTCCTAGGCGCGGCGGCGATCGGAGGCTGGGCCGGATCCAATGTGGCGCGAGGCGTGCTCGCGGTCTGGATACTCGCCCTCATGCCGCTGACGTCGCAGCAGGTACACATCTGGCGCGATCCCGTCACCATGTGGGAGCACGATGTCAGGGTGTACCCCGATGCGCGCGCCGGGAACTACAACCTGGCCGCGGCCTATGAGAACGCCGGCCGCTACGCCGAAGCCATCGTGCACTATCGGGAGATCCAGCGACTCTCCGTGCGGAAGGCGCAGTGGTACGTGCCCATGGGCGAGGTGTACGAGAAAGCGAAGGTCTACCGGCTGGCCATCGACTGCTTCCGGGAAGCCCTGCGGCTCGATCCCGACCTGAAGCCAGCGTGCGCCGGACTGATGCGCATCCGCGAGCGGACTTCACTCAAGGTCGAGGTGCCGCCCGTCTGCCAGGGCGAGCGCTTCTAGTCACGCTCTTCACGCAGCCGGATAGCCATCCAGCCAGCTTGCCCGGTCCGGGTGGAGAGCACCCGTGGGCGACTAGCAGGCGTTCCCGGAACTGGTACTAGCCGGCGGCGTCGTGGTCGTCGTGTCGCAGCGCAGGGTCACGCCGGACGTTTCCGCGAACATCGCCAGCGACAACCCGTCGGTGTTCTTGCCCGCGACTCCTGACACCGTGATCAGCCCCGTCAACGCCGGCGGTGTACCCGACACCGTCAGCTGCGCGGTCGACATCTGCCAGCGGCCGTCATACGTGATCCCGGCCGAGCTCAACCCGACCCGCTGCTGGACCTCGCTCACCACACAACTGCCACCCGAGCCCTTGATCTGCACGCAGCCCGACAGCGACGTCATAGCCGAGCCGGCCAGCGCCTTGGCCTCGGCCAAACGGGCGTCGCTCGTGTACCCGAGGTACAGAGGCAGGGCCACCGCCGAGAGAATGCCCACGATCAGAATGACGATGAGCAACTCGACCAGCGTGAACCCGGCCTGTCGACTCGAACCGAAAAGTCTGTCCCTGACTCCGATCACGATTGCGGCCCTCCCGCTTCGACACACGCATGCACTGCATCACCCGGACTCTCGTGGAGCGATCACGCGTCCTGGAGCGCCCATCCTCCACCAGGGTGGTTCCGGGGTTGCACAGCCTATCTCCTTCCGAGCGAAAGCGCCAATGTTTTTCGTGGGAGCCCCTTCCATTCCTGGAGGGTCCGGCGAGGACAAAACTGGTCTTAGAGGGGCGAAAGGGCTCAGCCATGGCCTGGATGCGTGGATTGACCTCCCCATGCCTTGTAGGCTGAGGGCCTCGATCAACGATCCATGGTGGAGGAGGAGCCACATCTGGGGGAAGAGGCGAGAGGGGCGGCGAGCCATCTCCCTAGTCACCTGAGGCAGCCGAGCGGGGAAAGGGCGGCTGAGCCCCTCCCTCGCCCGGCCTGGATCAGTGGATCAGCAGGCGATACCGGAGCTGGTGCTGGCCGGAGGCGTCGCGCTCGTCGTGTCGCAGCGCAGCGTGACCCCCGTGGTATCCGCGAACATCGCCAGCGAGATACCCGCGGCGTTGCCGCCGATACCCGCAACTGTGATCGTGCCCGTCAAGCCCGGCGGCGTACCCGACACCGTCAGCTGCGCCGTCGACATCTGCCACCGCCCGTCGTACGTCGTGTTGGCCGTGTCCAGCCCGATCCGCTGCTGCACTTCGCTGACCACGCAGCTCTGGCCTGTGCCCTTGACCTGCACGCAGCCGGACAGTGACGTCATTCCCGAGCCTGCCAGCGCCTTGGCCTCCGCCAGCCGCGCGTCCTTCGTGTACCCGAGATACAGCGGCAATGCGACTGCCGAGAGAATGCCCACGATCAGAATAACGATGAGCAGCTCGACCAGCGTGAAGCCGGCCTCGCGCTCCCTGCCAAAGAGTGTGCTCCGGATTCCCTTCACGGTTTCCATGCGCGACCCCCTTGAAGCGACAGGACCATGCACTGCTCGCCGGATTCGCGCGAAGTCATCACACCCCGCGGAGCCCGAGTACCATGCGCTCTCCAAACGATGTAGACAACAGAGGAACAGGGGCAAGCCCCGTGCCCAGCTCCGCTCCGATGCACAACCTTCGTGAGCTTCACGTCTGATGCAGGTCGCGGGTGTGGGACGTCAAGCAGTCAGGCGGGGAAAGGACCTGTCGGCCCCTTCCCCGCCCGAACCGAAATCAGCAAGAGATGCCGGAGCTGGTGCTGGCCGGCGGCGTCGCGGTCGTCGTGTCGCAGCGCAGAACCACGCCGGTCGTCGTCGCGAACATCGCCAGCGAGATACCCGCGGCATTGCCGCCGATACCCGCCACCGTGATCGTACCCGTCAAGCCCGGCGGCGTGCCCGACACCGTCAGCTGCGCCGTCGACATCTGCCACCGCCCGTCGTACGTCGTGTTGGCCGTGTCCAGTCCGATCCGCTGCTGCACTTCGCTAACCACGCAGTTCTGGCCTGTGCCCTTGACCTGCACGCAGCCCGACAGAGACGTCATTCCCGAGCCGGCCAGCGCCTTGGCCTCCGCCAGGCGCGCGTCCTTCGTGTATCCGAGATACAGTGGCAGCGCCACCGCCGACAGAATGCCTACGATCAGAATAACGATGAGCAGCTCGACCAGCGTGAAGCCGGCCTCCCTTTCGTTCCCGAACAACGTCTCGCGTACCTTCGTGAACATCTTTGTCCTCCAAGCAATTGGTTTGTCATTCGGGACGGGGTTCATGTCCACCAGTCCCCTGCTGTCATGACCTGACAGAGCAAGCCACGTGCCTACCCTGCCAACCATTCTGGAGGGTCACATTATATGATTTGTATTGATACCTTACAGAGCACCTGGCTACCTTCCTCGAAGGTTCACGGGCCCCCGATTTCGTCGAAGCCCTCAAACCGAGGGCTTCAAGAATCGGGCCCCTGTGGATGCCGGTGCCATCCTTGACAGCCCTCTTGGGCGATGCCTAATATCCGCTGCCCGGATCCCTCATGAAATCCACCGTCCTCCCTGGAGCGCTCGTTGTCCTGCTCATGATCGCTGCTGCCGGCGCGGGCTATGTCGCTCGTGGGGCCTGGACACCCGCGGTCGAGCGTCGCGAGCCCGCGTCCGCCTCCCCGGCGGGCGTGAGCCTGGCGGATGGCCTCCAGGCGGGCTTCGTCGGCGTCGCCGAGCACGTCCGGCCCGCCGTGGTCAATCTCGATACGATCCAGAAGGCCCGCCGTCCCCGGGCCTCCGGCGCGCAGCCGGCTCCCGACGATCCTTTCCTCCAGGACTTCTTCAAGCAATTCTTCGGCCCCGATGGCCCGAGCGGGGGCGGCGAGTTCCGCCAGCGGGGACTGGGGTCGGGCGTGATCTTCGACAAGCGCGGTCTCCTGCTCACGAACTTCCACGTGATCAAGGGCGCCGATGAGATCGTGGTTCGTCTCTCGGACAAGCGCGAGTATCGCGGGCAGGTCGTGGGCACCGACCCCAAGACGGACCTCGCGGTGATCCGCATCCAGCCCGACCATGACCTGACGGTGGCCGCGCTGGGCAACTCGGACGCCCTCCGGGTGGGCGAGTGGGCCATCGCCATCGGCAATCCCTTCGGACTCGCCCAGACGGTGACGGTGGGCGTGATCAGCGCGACGGGACGCTCGGATGTGGGAGTGGCGACCTACGAGAACTTCATCCAGACGGACGCCAGCATCAATCCCGGCAACTCCGGGGGCCCGCTGCTGAATCTCAAGGGAGAAGTGATCGGCATCAACACGGCGATCTTCTCGCAGAGCGGAGGGTCGATCGGCATCGGCTTCGCCATCCCCATCAACATGGTCAAGCGCGTGATGGACCAGCTGGTGGACAAGGGCAAGGTCGTCCGCGGCTGGCTCGGGCTTTCCCTCCAGGAGCTCTCCCCCGAGCTCATCGACTCGCTCGGCGTGAGCGACAAGCGCGGAGCCCTCGTCTCCTCGGCCATGCCGGGGGGCCCGGCGGCGGCGGCGGGCCTTCAGAAGTACGACGTGATCCTGAGCTATGACAAGACGCCGGTCGAGGACTACCACCACTTCCAGCGCTTGACGGCGGATACCCGGGCGGGGAGCAAGGTCATCCTGCAGGTGCTGCGGAACAAGAAGAAGCTCGAGGTGCCGGTGACGGTGGGCGAGGCGCCGGAGGAAGGCCCCCGCCGCCCCGCCACCTCGACTCCGAAGTCCTAGCCGGGAGGCGGCTCAAAAAGGTCCAGATCCGAGGCGTCGCCCGAAGGCTGCATGCGAGGCGTACTCCCTGTACGTTGAGCGTGCAGCCGAGGGCGACAAACGAAGCAGATGGGCCTTTTTCAGCCGCCTCCTAGGCGACGAACGGCGGAATCGGTGGTATATCGACCTGCTGCGTCTTGACGTCGCGAACGCCGACGACGCCGCGAGCCACGTCGACCGCCTCGTCCATGGCCGCCGTTCCCTCGAGCGTCACCACCCCGGTCTTCGCCTCCACCGTGATGCGGTACTTGCGCGTTTCGGGGTGGGTGGCCAGGGCGACCTGGACGCGCGAGGCCAGCGCCCGATCGGCGATGAGCTGCTGCCCGGCCGGCGTGGTCGCCAGCTCGGGACGCTGCAGCGTTCCCGCGATCAGCTCCACGGAGGCGTCGATGGACAGCTTCTCCGTGTTGATCACCAGGTCGTAGAGGGCCGGGTCCTTCACGTCCACCTCGTAGAGGTAGCGCATGCGCCCGGACTTATCCATGTCGTCGCGCCGGGCCATGTCGTGCACGGTGCGCGGGTTGGTCTGCTCGCCCATCTGCCCCGAGAGCTTCTTGCCCAGGCGCTTGACGCGCAGATCGAAGGGCGCCATGACCCGCACGCGCAGCACGTGGGGGATGCCCCGGAGCAGCCACTGCCCCGCGCGCCCCATGAGCACGACCCTGTCCTTCTCGGCGAACTCGTAGAGCGCGGTCTGGAGCACCGTGATGTACCGTCGCGTCTCGGCGTCGAAGCGCTCGAAGAGGGACGGCTTGGACTCGTCCAGGCTCGAGAGCTTCTCCTCGAGGAGTCCGTAGCGGAGCGCCGCCTCGGAAATGAGCTCCTGGTCGACGTAGTGGCTGCCCAGGCGTTCGGCCACCTTCTGGGCGATCTCCGGACCGCCCGCGCCGATCTCGTGAGACATGGTCAGGATGGGCATGGTCGTCACTCCTTCCTGTATTTGGCCCGGAGCGCGGCGGGCGCGATGGCGATGCGCTTGCCGCTCACATCGTCGAGAACGTAGACCTCGTCGGCGAGGGTGCCGCTGGCGAAGACCTCGAAGACCTCGAGCGCCTCCTCCAGGGTGGTCCCGGCCGGCTTGTCCGCCATCAGAGCCTCGACGGCTTCGCGCTTGAGTCTCATTGGGGGCTCCCCAAAAACCTGTGGCTAGAGGGAGTACCAGGAAAGCCCCCCCAATACAAGAGGGCGGTGCTAGGAGGAAACGCTCAGGGGGTACCCGGCCGGGTGCCGGCGGGCGAAACAGGGCCCTGGGCCCGAACCTCGGCCGCGGCCTTGCGGAGCCGCTCAGCCTGGCCCACCTGGTCTGCCCGCTCGAGCTCGTCCGCGCGCTTCCCCAGCGCGGTGATGAGATCGGCACGGACTTCCGGCAGGTTGCCCTTGCGCGCCAGGGCCAGGCTCAGGTAGGGAATGGCCTCGCCGTAGCGCTGCTGATCGACGCGGATCATGCCCAGCCGGGCGGGACCTTCGGGGGAGCCCGGCTCCCGGTCCATGTACTGGCGAAAGGCGACCTCGGCCTCATCGAAGCGGCGCTCGAGGGCGAGGGCAAGACCGAGGGCATGGTAGCTCCCTGCCCGCTCCGGCCGCAGGCGGATCGAATCCCGGAGATGGCCCTCGGCCTCGCGCAGCCGGTGACGATCGCTCTGGGGATTGTTCACGAGCGTCGAGCCCAGGTTGTGCAGGCAAATGGCGCACGAGGGGTCCGCGTTCACCGCCCAGCGCCAGAGAGACTCCGAGCTCTGCCACATGCGGCTCTGGCGACGGCTTCCCGCGGCCAGGAGGACCACGATGAGGGCGGCCGTCGCGGTCAGGGCGATGACCATGCCCCTCCCCAAGACTCGACGCTGCTCGGCCCGCCAGGCGAGCAAGAGGGCGCCGCCCGCGAGGAGCGCGAACCCGAGGCCGGAGAGATAGCTGTACCGATCGTGGGCGAGCTGGTTCCCGGCGTGTACCGCCCCGCTCACGGGAAGGAGCATGAGGGTGGAGTAGGCCCAGGCCGCCAGCCCCGCGGGCCACCGCCGGCGCGCCACGACGAGGGCGGCGGTGACGATGAGCCAGGCGCAGAGGGGCACGAGAAAGCGGGACGACGTGGGATCCACTTTCGCGGGCAGCTCGTAGAGCGGGGAGAGCTCCACCGGCCAGATCCACTTCCACGGGTAGAAGACGAAGCTGTAGGCGGTCATGGCGATGCGCGCGGCGGGGCCGTAGTCGGCGTAGGGCGTGACCGTGACCCCCTGTCGCAGAGCCACCAGAGCCGCCACCGCGGTGGCGCCCGCGAGCGCCGCGTATGGCAGCTTCTCGACGAGGATCCGTCGCCACCCCAGCCCGAGGCGTCGGAGCGGGTAGACGTCGAGGAGGAGCAGGACGACGGGCAGCGGCATCGTCGAGGCTTTCGAAAACATGGCGAGCGCGCATGCGATGACAGAGCCGCCGTACCACCACCGGCCTCGCGCGGGATCAGGCTCCACCGCGCGCAGATAGAGCAGGACGGACAGGAGGAAGAACATCCCGCTGACCACGTCGCGCCGCTCGGTGATCCAGGCCACGGACTCGACCCGCAGCGGGTGGACGGCGAAGACGAGGCTCGCGAAGGTGGCCGCCCACAGATGGGCCCACGCGGGGAGCTCGTCTCCCGCGGCGGCGGCGAGGAGGCGGCGGGCGAGATAGAAGAACAGCACGGCGTTCGTCGCGTGGATCAGGATGTTGACGAGGTGGTATCCCCACGGGTTCATGCCGCCCAGGACATAGTTCAGGCCCAGGGTCAGCCAGGTCACCGGGATGTAGTGGCCCATGAGGGTGGCCCGGAACATCCAGCGGATCTGGGGCCAGCCGAGACCGCGATAGTCTTCGTTCTTGACGAAGTTGCGCTCGTCGTCCCAGTTGAGGAACTCGCCCGAGAGGCTCGGCGCGAAGGCGAGAACCGAGACGGCGACGATGGCGAGGAGGGCGGCCCACGCCGCCCAGGCGGTTGCCCGCGGCCGGGCGCGGGTGGGGCTACTTCCGTCCAACGATACGCGCCATTTCCTTCTGGTCGAAGCAGTACTCGAGGGCGTCGTCGATGGTGATGTAGCCCTTCTCCGCGAGCACTTTGAGGGAATTCTCCATGGTCAGCATCCCGGCGGCGGACCCGGTCTGGAGGATGGACTGGATCTGGAAGGTCTTGCCCTCGCGGATCAAGTTCCGGATGGCCGCGGTAGCCACCAGCATCTCCATGGCGAGCACGACCCCCTCCTCGTCCTTCCGATGGATGAGCTGCTGGGTGAGAACGGCGTGGAGCACGTTCGAGAGCTGGACCCGCGCCTGCTGCTGCTGGTGCGGGGGAAAGACGTCGATGATGCGATCGATGCCCTGGGCGGGCGTCTTGGTGTGCAGGGTGGCGAACACGAGATGCCCTGTCTCCGCGGCCGTGAGGGCCGCCTCGATGGTGGGCACGTCGCGCATCTCGCCCACGAGAATGACGTCGGGATCTTCACGAAGCGCGGCCCGCAGCGCGCTCGCGAAGGACAACGTGTCGATCCCCACCTCGCGCTGGACGACGATGCTCGACCGGTGCTCGAAGAGATACTCGACGGGATCCTCCAGGGTCACGATGTGGAGCTGTCGCTCGTGATTCATCCGGTTCAGCAGCGAGGCGATGGTCGTGGATTTGCCCTGGCCCGTCGCTCCCGTGACGAGCACGAGACCCCGCTTGAGCTTGGTCAGGTTGACCACGGCGGGCGGCAGTCCGATCTGTTCGGTGGACGGGATCTCGTAGGGAATTCGCCGGAAGGCCGCGGCCACGGTGCCGCGCTGCTTGAAGACGTTGATGCGGAAGCGCGTGAGGCCGGGGATGCCGTAGGAGAAATCGCAGTCGAGTCGCTCCACGAAGGTCTTCTTCTGCTCCTCCGACATGATGGAGAAAACCACTGCCTCACACTGCTCGGGCGTCAGCTTCTCCTCGTCGAAGGGGACGAGCTTGCCCGAGATGCGGAACATGGGCGGGAGCCCCACCTGGAAGTGGATGTCGGTGGCGTTCCTCTGGATGGCCGTTCGGAGGATGTCCTCGAGCTTGACCAGGGGAGGGACTCCTTTCGGAGCAACGCTACCAAGGCGGGACCATCCGCGTCAACGTCAACTTATCGCTTGGCTGCGAAGCTCCTCGAGGCATTCCACGGGCAGGGCCAGGAATGTCGCCACCACGCTCGGATCGAAATGGGTGCCCGCGCAGCGCTCGATCTCCGCGCGCGCCGACGAGACGGGAATGGCGCGCGAGTACGGGCGATCGTACGTCATAGCGTCGAAGGCATCGGCCACCGCGAAGATGCGCGCGCCCAGGGGAATGTCCTCGCCCCGGAGCCCGTCGGGATAGCCGGTGCCGTCCCAGCGCTCGTGGTGGTGATAGACGACGGGGACGGCGCCCCGGAGAAACGGCATGTGCTCGATGAGGCGGCGACCCACTTGGGGATGCGTCCGCATGATCTTCCATTCGTCGGGGGACAGCGGCCCCGGCTTGAGGAGGATGCCGTCGGGAACGGCGATCTTGCCGATGTCGTGAAGCATGACGCCGTGCTCGACGTCGGGGAGCTGGCTCTTCGGCACCCCGTGAGCCTCGGCGAGGGCGAGGGCGTAGATACGCACGCGCTCCGAGTGGGCGCCCGTGCCGGGGTCGCGCGCCCGGAGCATGTCCCGGAGCGCCGCGAGGGCAGCAGCATCGGCCGGGGACAGCGCGGGGGCCGGTGACGGCGAGGCGGCGGGGAGCAGGCGCATGTCTCCCGCGCGCCACAGTGACGCGGAGTCGGCCACGGCGCCGTTGGGGGCGGCGGCGGCCGGTCGCATGATGAGGTCGTACGCGTCGCCGTCGAGTCCCTGGAGGGCCGTCCGGACGTCGCCTTCCCGGCTCAAGACGAGGACACCGGCATCGGCGGGGACCGTGTCGGAGGCGCCGACGAGGCGATCGAGGCGACCCAGGCCTTCCCCCGGGCCCGGAGGAGCGGCCGCGGGAGCGCTCCGCATGGACAGCGATCCCTCGCTCTCGTCGTGGGTGGACACGCGGTTCTTGCCGCCGCGCTTGGCCGCGTACAGGGCCTCGTCCGCGGCGCGGATCAGATCCTCGGCGGCGGCCGCCACGTCCTCCGGGAGACAGGCGATGCCGAAGCTCGCGCTGACCCGACGCCCGTGCGGGAACTCGTGGCTCGCCAGCACGTGGCGGATCCGGTCCGCGTAGATCTGGGCGCCCGCCTTCGGCGTCTCCACGAGGAGGATCGCGAACTCGTCCCCCCCGTAGCGGCAGACCACGTTGATCCCGCGCGAATGCTTCAGGAGCAGCTCGGCCACTCCGCGCAGCGTCTCGTCGCCCACCCCGTGGCCGAGCTCGTCGTTGACGGCCTTGAACCCGTCGAGGTCGAGCAGCACCACGGACACGGGATGGTTGAAGCGCCGGTAGCGGGACACTTCCTCCTCGAGGCGGATGGAGAAGAACCGGCGATTGTAGAGCCGCGTCACCTCGTCCTTGAAGGAGACTTCCTTGAGCCGGGCGTTGGTGGACTCGAGCTCCTTGTAGGCGACGTCGAGCCGCGTGGCGAACTGGTTGATCTCCCCCGCCTGGACCTCGATCGTCTCGAGCATGCGGGAGAAGGAGCTCATGAGGGCGCCGATCTGGTCGGTCTTGGCGACCACGCTCGCCTCGATCTTGCTCGTGGCCGCCACCGTCTCGGCGGTGCGCCGCACGGTGGAGGCGAGGTCCCTGACCACGAGGCCGCCCGCGGCCATCAGGAGGCCCGTGAAGCCCAGCAGGGCATGGGTCCACAGGGGGTCGCGGCCCAGGAGCGGATCGGTGCCGAGCCAGGTGGTCACGCGCTCGTACAGGCCGTAGGCCAGGATGAGCAGGGGCACGAGCACGGTTAGCATCATCACGAGCGAGATCCTGCGTCCGAACCACATCTCCCACTGTGGGGCAGCGGGCGTGTCCGGCGGGATCTCGGCTCCCTCGGCTGACCGTGCGTGATCGAGCATCACGCACCAGAGGACTACAACATCTGTGCCAGCCTCCAAACGCCTGTAATCACACGGCCATCCAGCTTCTCCTGCCGTCGGCGCAGACTATCTCCGGCGTCACTCCGACGAAAACTGGCACCTGCAACAGTCGCTGGATTTGGCGCGAGCAGCGCCGCAGGCGGCTCAAAAAGGTTCAGATGCGAGGCGGCGAGGGCGGAGGCACCCCGAGGCGTAGTTCTTACTCAGCCCTCGCCTCGTGGCTGCGCCTCTCAGCTCGAACTGCCACGTACGTTGAGCGGGTGCCGCCGCCCGCGCCGCACTCCCGCAGATGGGCCTTTTTCAGCCGCCTGCTACGGCTTGGAGAAGGAGACGAAGAACGAGCCGAACTCGACGGGCTCGAAGCAAGCGGGGATCTCGCCGTGCTTCCATGCCCCCGGGATCTTGGAGAGATGGAAGCCGGGCTCGTTCCCGAAGCGGCGCCGCAGCTCGGTCTCGCTGAAGACGCGGCAGTGATCGGCGTAGCCGTGCACGGGCTGGTAGTCCGGGATGGGTCCGCGCGCGCGGAACTCGTGCATGGGGACCACGAAGCAGAAGCGGCCGCCCGGCCTGAGCACGGTCATGATCGAGCGGATGGTCGCGTCCACGTCGCGCACGTGCTCGAGCACGGCGAAGGAGTAAGCGAGGTCGAAGCGGCCGGCCTCGAAGTGCTCGTGCACCTCTTCGGCGAGACCCTGGCGGATGGTGACCGTCTTCCAGCGATTGAGCTGGCGCGCGATCCGGACATTGGTGGCGGAGACCTCCACGCCGTCCACGGAGAGCTCGGGGTGCCGCGCGGCCAGCGCCATGGCGACCCCACCTTCGCCGCAGCCCGCGTCCAGCACGCGCTTCGGCTTGACCGCCTCCACCGCGCGCTCGAGCTCCTGGAACTCCGGGTCGCGCCCGCGGCGCTCGATCATCTTCCGCGTCTTCTTCCCCGTGAGCATGCGCAGGCGCTTCTCGATGAGCTTGAGCCCCATTTTCCACCGGAGGCCCTTGTACTGCTCCTCCTGGGCGGCGATGTAGGCCTCGCGGCTCGCGAGGTGACCGAGCCACGAGCGGATGCGCCCGGACAGCTCCGCGTAGCGGGGATCGGGGCGGCGGGCCTGCGCGGCCTCGAGCATCTCGAGCCCGCCGTAGATGTTCTCGCGATACAGCTCGAAGCGCACGGCCTGGATCACTGCGTCGACGTCGGCGGGATCGAGGGCCGGCGGCAGCGCCGATGCTTCGCTCATGACGTCGCCATCCTATCATCGTCGAGCCCGGCCACTGGGCTCAGGCCGAACACCTCGGCGAGCAGATGATAGGAGCGCAGCCGCGCCTTGAACTCGTGGGCGATGGTGACGATGACGAGCTCGTCGACACCATACTCGGCCGCGAGCGCGCTCAGGCGCTCTCGCACCTGCTCCGGGGCGCCCGCGATGGTCCGGCGACGGGCATGGCGGATGATGGCCAGATCCTGTTCCGTATACGGATAGGCTTCGGCCTCCTCGACCGAGGGAAAGGCGCCGGGACGTCCCGTGTAGAGCCGCAGGATCCAGAGGTCGCGGCTGCGGGCGAGGCGGAGGGCCTCGGCCTCCGTGTCCGCGACCAGCGCGAAGACGGCGGCGCTCGCCCTCGGGGACGCGAGCATGGGCGAGGGCCGGAATTCCGCCAGGTACGCGCGCGTGGCCTCCACCCCGCCCTCGCTCGAGATGAAGTGCGCGAAGGAGAAGGCCGTGCCGAAGTGGGCGGCCAGGGCGGCGCTCTCACCGCTCGAGCCCAGGAGCCATACCTCCGGCATGGTCGGCCCCTCGGGCATGGCCCGGACGCCGCGGAACGGATGGCCCTGGGGCAATTCGCCGTGGACGTACCCGATGAGATCGGCGATCTGCTCGGGAAAGTGCTCGACGCCGAGCGCGCCCGGACCGTGGGCGAGGGCGCGCGCCGTGCGCGGGTCGCTGCCCGGGGCCCGACCGATGCCGAGGTCGATGCGCCCGGGGTACAGGGTCTCGAGCATGCGGAAGTTCTCGGCGACCTTGAGAGCGCTGTAGTGGCTCAGCATGACCCCGCCCGCGCCCACGCGCATCCGGCGCGTGCGCGCGGCCACCTGGCCGATCAGGATCTCGGGAGTGGAGCCGGCCAGGCCGCGGCTCGAGTGGTGCTCGGCGAGCCAGTAGCGGTGGTAGCCCCAGCGCTCGCAGGCGCGCGCCAGCTCGATCGTCTCGGCCACTGCATCGGCCGCGGTGCCGCCGCTCCGGATGGGCGACTGGTCGAGGACGGAGAGGACGGGCACGCGCGCCGGGACGGTCAGTCGGCGGGCAGGCGCTTGGTCAGGACCTTGGCGAGGGCCTCGGGCTTGAAGCCGAGCTGCAGCAAGGCCACGCCCGTGTCGGCATACTCACGGTAGGCGGCGATCCGGCCGCCCTCGAGCTCGAAGAGGCTCATGCCGCGGAAGCGGATGCGGCGGCCCTCGCTGCGAGGCACGGCGGGGCTGACCGTATAGCCGAACGTCCATTCCGCCGCCGCGCGCTGGGCCTCCGTCACGACGGTGTCCATCCGCCACTGGTAGTCGCGGCCCTCGCGGAACATGCGCTCGAACATCTCCCGGAGGGCGGGCTGCCCGGCGTGCGGACCGAAGAAGAGGTCGTGATAGCTGCCCGAGGCCGTGAAGCAGCCGAGGAGCCCCTCGACGTCGCGCCGGTTGAAGGCGTCCGCGAACCGCTCGACGATGCCCACGTGGCGGCCGCCCTACGCGGCTTCGACCTTGATGCGCATGGAGTAGAACGAGCGCCACACGAAGACCACGGAGATGACGAAGAAAACGGCGGCGAGGCTGCGGCTCAGCAATGCTCCCTGGTCCGCCGTGAGGGTCACGGCCAGCTCGACGGCGAGGAGGCCGAAGAGCGTGGTGAACTTGATGACGGGGTTCATGGCGACCGAAGAGGTGTCCTTGAAGGGGTCACCCACCGTGTCACCCACCACCACGGCGGCGTGCAGCGGGGTGCCCTTCTCCTTGAGGTCGACCTCCACCACCTTCTTGGCGTTGTCCCAGGCCCCGCCGGCATTGGCCATGAAGACGGCCTGGTAGAGACCGAAAAGCGCGATCGAGATCAGGTATCCGATGAAGAAGTACGGCTCGAGAAACGCGAAGGCGAGGGTGGCGAAGAACACGGCCAGGAAGATGTTGAACATGCCCTTCTGGGCGTACTGCGTGCAGATCTCCACCACCTTCTTGCTGTCGGTGACCGAGGCCTTGGTCACGCCCTCGAGCTTGATGTTGGCCTTGATGAACTCCACGGCCCGGTAGGCGCCCGTGCTCACCGCCTGGGTCGAGGCGCCCGTAAACCAGTAGATCATCGCCCCGCCCGTGATCAGGCCGAGGAGGAAGGGCGGGTGGAGGAGCGAGAGCTTGTCGAGGTTCTGGGTCAGCCCGTGCGTCAGCACCATGATGATGGAGAAGATCATGGTGGTGGCCCCGACCACGGCCGTGCCGATCAGCACGGGCTTGGCGGTGGCCTTGAAGGTGTTACCCGCGCCGTCGTTTTCCTCGAGCATGTGCTTGGCCGACTCGAAGTTGACGTCGAAGCCGTGGTCCTTGCGGAGCTCCGCCTTGATCCCGGGAACCTGCTCGATCACCGAGAGCTCGAACACGGACTGCGCGTTGTCCGTCACGGGGCCATAGGAATCGACGGCGATCGTCACGGGGCCCATGCCCAGGAAGCCGAAGGCCACGAGGCCGAAGGCGAAGACGGCGGGGGCGATCATGAGGTCGCCCATGCCCAGCCGGCTCACCAGATAGGCCGAGCCCATGAGCCCCACGATCACCATGCCGAGCCAGTACGCGCTGAAGTTGCCCGCCACCAGTCCCGAGAGGATGTCGAGCGAGGCACCGCCCTCTCGCGCGGAGGTGACCACCTCGCGCACGTGCGCCGATTCCGTCGACGTGAAGACCTTGACGAACTCGGGAATGATGGCGCCCGCGAGGGTGCCGCAGGTGATGACGGTGGCAAGCTTCCACCACAGGGAGCCGTCGCCCAGGCCGGGGATCAGCCACCACGAGACGAGATAGGTCAGCACCACCGACACGATCGACGTGATCCACACGAGACTGGTGAGGGGCCGCTCGAAGTTCATCCGCGTCGCCTGCCCATAGCGTCCGCGCGCCCACGCGTCGTTGATGAAGTAGGAGGCGCCGCTCGCCACGATCATCATGACGCGCATCACGAAGATCCACACGAGGAGCTGGACCTGGACGACCTCCTGCGCGACGGCGAGCACGATGAAGGAGATGAGGGCCACCCCCGTCACGCCGTACGTCTCGAAGCCGTCGGCGCTGGGTCCCACGGAGTCGCCCGCGTTGTCGCCCGTGCAGTCGGCGATCACCCCGGGGTTACGCGCGTCGTCCTCCTTGATGTTGAAGACGATCTTCATGAGGTCCGAGCCGATGTCGGCGATCTTGGTGAAGATGCCGCCCGCGATGCGGAGGGCGGAGGCTCCCAGCGATTCGCCGATGGCGAAGCCGATGAAGCACGCGCCCGCGTACTCGCGCGGGACGTACAGTAGGATCAGGAGCATGATGAGCAGCTCCACGCTGATGAGCAGCATGCCCACGCTCATGCCCGCGCGCAGGGGGATGGAGTACACGGGAAAGGCAAGCCCGCGGAGGCTGGCGAAGGCGGTGCGCGAGTTGGCGAACGTGTTGATGCGCATGCCGAACCAGGCCACGCCGTAGCTCCCCCCGATGCCGACCAGGCTGAAGAAGAGGATGATGGCGACCTGCTGGCTCGTGAAGTGCTGGAGCACGCCGAAGTAGAACGTGACGATCACCGCGATGAAGATCCACAGGACGAGCAGGAACTTGCCCTGGGTGACCAGGTAGGTCTTGCACGTCTCGTAGATCAGCTCGGAGATCTCCCGCATGCTCTGGTGCACGGGCAGGTTCTTGAGCTGCTGGTAGATCACGAGCCCGAACCCGAAGCCGA
>WNFD01000593.1_pt1 | contig 35815 bp, 34 predicted proteins | sample 5400491 | NCBI WGS metagenome assembly WNFD01 (sample SAMN13153343, study PRJNA577476) | soil metagenome | isolation source: 120 cm saprolite under Douglas fir tree site 2 hole 2 replicate 2 | place: USA:California | collected 2015-04-18 | reverse complement strand
TCGCGCGTGCCCAGCGCAAGACGGGGGCGATACCGCCCGAGCTGATCGTCCGCCACGTCCTGTCGGTCACGGACGGGGCCGACTGGCCCGTCCAGTGCGAGGCGCTCGAAGCGTTGCTCCGCCGCGTCACCTTCGGCAAATCAGACGGGCTGCAGGCGCCGCGTCGGAGCCGGCGCGGCCAGCCACGGTGAACCAGTGAACCGCCCGCGCCGGGCGACCGCGCGCGCTTCGCCATCGACGGCCTCGGCAAGGCGGTGCTCGAGATCGCGCGGTAGGCGCCGGGCGGGCACGCCTCAGCTCAGCAGGAGGCGGAGCGCGCCGGTGAGGGCGATGGCCACCAGCGTCAGCGCGAACGCCCGCCGCGGCAGGCGGGCGTTGAGCCGGTATCCGAGCCAGCTCCCGAGGTAGAGGAGCGGTGTCGCCGCTACGGTGGCGAGCAGGAGCGGCGGTGTCACCCAGCCGATCGCGGCGTACGTGCCGACCTTCACCACGTCGGAGATGGCGTAGGCCAGGGTGCCCGTGGCCACGATGCCGGCGCTGGTGAGAGGCCGGCCGACCAGGTAGAGTCCGAGCACCACGCCGCCGGAATGTGCCACCGTCGAGGCCACGCCCGCCGTGAGCCCGACGCCCATGGCCACCGGAGGCGAGGACGGCGCCGCGGTCGGGGTCCCGCCGCGCAGCATGACCGCGAGCTGCACCGACCCGAAGAGCAGCGCTGCGCCGCCGATGGCCTGGCGCAGCGACGTGGCCGAGAGGCCGGCCACCAGCCAGCCGCCCAGCACGATGCCGACAAGCATCGCAGGTACGAGCCGGCGTACCTCGCCGCCGTCCCAGCGCCTCCAGTAGAGCCAAAGCGAGATGGGGTCGCTCAGGAGCAGGAGGAGGCCGATCATCGCCAGCACCGGCTGGGGCGGCAGGACGAGCGTCAGCAGCGGCGTGAGGGCGAGCCCGATGCCCCCGCCCACCGCGTTGCGGAGGAAGCCGGTCACGAGGGCGGCGGCGCACGTCAGGCCGACGAGGAGCGGGCCGACGTCCATGGCCAACCAGGGTATCATCACGGTGCGGGTCCGCCGCGGTGCCGGCTCCGACAGAGTGGAGAGTCATGACCCAGAACGACAAGCGCATCGTCGTCGCGCTCGGCGGCAACGCCATCCTGCGCTCGAAGAATCTCAGTAGCTACCACGAGCAGTTCGAGAACGTCCGCCGTAGCTGCGCTCAGGTTGTCCAGCTCGTCGCCGAGGGGTACCAGCCGATCTTCACCCACGGCAACGGACCGCAGGTGGGGAACCTCCTCATCCAGAACGAGGCGGCGGCGGAGCTGGTTCCGGCGGTGCCGCTCGACGTGTGCGGCGCCGAGACGCAGGGGCAGATCGGGTACATGATCCAGCAGGCGCTCGCGAACGAGCTCCGGGCACAGGGGATCCGGCGCCCGGTGGCCAGCGTGATCACCCAGGTGCTCGTGGACGCCGATGACCCGGCCTTCACGACGCCGACCAAGCCCGTTGGGCCCTTCCTCCCGCGCGAGGTCGCCGAGCCGCGGATGCGTGATCGGGGCGAGACGTGGCAGCTCATCGACAGCCGGGGGTGGCGGAAGCTGGTGCCGTCGCCGCAGCCGGTCGCCGTCGTGGAACTCGACATCATCCAGGCGCTGCTGGACGCTGGGGCCATCGTCATCGCGTGCGGAGGGGGAGGTGTCCCCGTGGTGCGCCGGCCGGACGGAAGCCTCCAGGGCGTCGAGGCCGTGGTGGACAAGGACCTCGCGGCGGCGCGACTGGCGATCGAGATGCGCACGACGCGGCTGCTGATCCTCACGGATGTCCCCGGCGTCGCCGTCGATTTCGGCAAGCCCTCGGAGCGCTTTCTCCGACGCCTGACGCTCACGGGGTTCGAGGGCCTGCTCGTTCGCGAGACGTTCTCCGCGGGGAACATGGGGCCGAAGGTTCGTGCCGCGTACCGCTTCGTCCACGACTCCGGCGGCCAGGCCACGATCTGCGACCTCGACCACGCGGCGGCCGGGCTCCACGGCAAGGCGGGCACCGTCATCGTGCCCGACGACGTGACGCAGCTCTCGCTGGCGGTCGGCCCGCGCGACGAGGTGTGACGGCGCCGCCTACCGCGGCTGGCCGATCACACCTTCCACGAGCCAGTCCATCTTCCCGAGGTCGGTGAGCGGGAAGAACGCGCCGGTCTTCACCCGCTCCACGCCGCGGTTATCCTTGAGCGGCCCCGCGAATACGTGCGTCGTGCCGGCGATGAACTCCTGCTTCCTCGTGTTGACGAGCGCCACCGCGTCGGCGGGCACCGAGGCTCCGAACGGCGCCAGCGTGAGGTAGTCGTCGGCGAGCCCTCCGAGGATGTTCTCGCTCTTGAATGCGCCTTCCGTGACCTGCCGGGCGAAGCGCGTGTAGAGATTCCCCCACGTGAACGCGATCCCGCCGATCCACCCCTTCGGCGCGAACTTCTGAGCCCCGAGGGAGTGATAGCCGACGGAGTAGGCATTGCGCTTCTCGGCCGTCTGCACCACCGTGATCGGCGAGTCGACGATGACGCCGAGCACGTCGACGCCCTGATCGAGGAGCGCGTTGGCGGCGGTGGCCTCCTTGGCGGGATCGAGAAACGTGCCGGTGAAGACCACGCGGGTCTCCGCTTTGGGGTTGACGGACCGGGCGCCCAGCTCGAAGGCGTTGATGTTTGCGAGGAAGAAGCTGATGGGCAGCGCCACGACGTAGCCGAGCTTGTTGGTCTTGGTCGTCTTTCCCGCCGCCATCCCCATGAGATAGAACGCCTCGGGGGTGCTCGCCCAGTACGTCGTGAGGTTCGGCGCTCGCTTGTAGCCGCCGGGGTGGAAGAACTTCACGTCGGGGTATTTGGCGGCTACTCGCAGCGCGGGCTCGAGGTAGCCGAAGCTCGCGGCGACGATGAGCTTGGCCCCCTGCTTGACCATGTTCTCCATCACCCGCTCGGCGTCGGCGCCTTCCGGGACGTTCTCCACCTCGATGATCTCGACTCCCGGCAGGTTCCTCTTCATCGCCTGGATGCCTTCGGCGTGGGCCTGGTTGTAGCCGCCGTCGGCCATGGAGCCGATGTGCAGGATGCCGATCTTGAGTGCCTGGGCTTCCGCCGCGTGCCCGGCGACCAGGACGACCATGAACGCGGCCAGGACCGACAGGACGGTCCGTGCCGTACGGATGAGGGTGAGGCTCATTGTTCTTTCTCCTTGTCCTGGGTGGATGGCGCTCTATTCGGTCCCCTGGAACACACGGCCGAGACTCCCCGGAGCCGCGTGGCGCCGGGCACCCCCCCAGATCGCCAGCACGACCAGGCTGAGGACATAGGGGAGCATGTCGAGGAGGAACGCCGAGATCGGTACGCCGAGCGCTTGCATCTGGAGTTGCAGGGAGATCGCGCCGCCAAACAGGAAGGCGCCCGCGATCGCGCGCAGCGGGTGCCACTTCGAGAAGATCACCAGGGCCACCGCGATGAAGCCGCGGCCCGCGGTCATCCACTCGGCCCACGCCTTGGCCACGCCCACGGAGAGGTGAGCGCCGGCGAGGCCTCCGAGGATCCCCGCGACGACCAGCGCCTGGTACTGGATCCGGTGGGGGTTCCGCCCGGCCGCGAAGGCCGCCACCGGGTTCTCCCCGACCGCCCGCAGGCTCAGCCCCCATCGCGTGAAGAAGAGCACCCACCAGAGCAGGGTGGCGACGGGCGCGGCCAGATACACGAGCGCGTCATGGGCAAAGAGCGCAGGGCCGAGGAGGGGAAGGTCGGCCAGACCGGGTATGCTGATCTCCGGGAGTCCGCCGATCTGGCTGCCGATATAGGGCGCGCCCAGGAGCGCGCTCAGCCCGACTCCGCAGAACATCAAGGCCAGCCCGCTCGCGAGCGGGTTGGCGCGGCGCGAGATCACGAGGAACGCGAAGATCATGTTGAAGAGGGCTCCCGCGAGCGCGGCTGCCGTGACGGCCAGCGTCGCGCTGCCGGTGGAGACGCAGGTGATGAAGCCGACCACCGCGCCCACGAGCATCACGCCCTCGAGGCCCAGGTTCACGATGCCCGCGCGCTCCGAGATCAGCTCGCCCAGCGTGGCGTAGAGGAGGGGCGTGCCCGACACGATCGCGCCCGACAGGAGCCCACGCGCCAGGCCGAGCATCATCGCTCCCCGGGGCGCCGGCCCAGGATCACGAACAGGATCACCGCCATCAGGATGTTCACCACCGACCCCGGGAGCGCCTGGGTCATCTGGAGGATGTCGCCGCCGGCGGTGACAACGGCGAGCAGGAAGGCGGCGCCCAGGATTCCCAGCGGGTGTCCGCCGGCCATCCAGCTGATGAGGAAGCCCGTATAGCCGTAGCCGGGCGACAGGCTGGGCCGGAGCCGCCCCTGGATCGCGGAGACCTCACACATCCCCGCGAGGCCGGCGAGGCCGCCTCCGATGAACATCAGCCCGACCACGTAGCGACCGACCGGGATGCCGTTCCGTCGGGCGGCGTCGGCGTTGCCGCCGATGGCGCGCATCTCGAGGCCCCAGCGCGTGCGGGAGACGAAGAACGCGAACAGTCCGACCGCCACCAGCCCCAGGGCGAGGCCGAGATGCACGCGGCTCTGCCCCAGCACCGGGAGCATCGCGGCCGGGGCGAACTCGGCCGTCTGCGGGTAGTTGACGCCTTCGGGGTCCTTCCACGGCCCGAACACGACGTAATTCAGCAACAGGATGGCGACGTAGTTCATGAGGAGGGTGGAGATCGTCTCGCTGACCCAGCCCTTGGCGCGCAGGAGGCCGGAGACGAGCCCCCAGAGCCCCCCGCCGAGGAACCCGAGCGCGACCATGAGCGGCAGCAGCAGCCACCCCGGGAGGTGTCCGAACGTGAGCGCTGCCCAGGTTGCGAAGATCGCTCCGATGTAGAGCTGACCCTCCCCGCCGACGTTGATCAGCCAGATCTTGGCCGGAACCGCCACCGCCACCGCGGTGAGGACGAGGGGGGTCATCTTGACGAGGGTTTCCGAGAATCCGTACGGGCTCCCGAGCGTGCTGGAGAAGATGTCGACGTACGCCTTGATCGGGTTTTTGCCGAACGCCAGGAGCACGCCCGCGAACACGACGAGCGCGAGCCCGGCCGGCGCGGCGACGCTCGCCAGCCGGGCGCGCCCCGCGCGCCAGGCGATGGCGAGGCGGGCCGACTCAGGCGGAGCGGTCATGACGCTCCGGCCCGCCGGTCATCAAGTAGCCGACCTCCTTGATGCTGGTGTCGGCGGGGGCCCTCGCCCCGGCGAGCTTGCCGCGGAAGAGGACCACGAGCCGGTCGCTCAGCGCGAAGAGCTCGGCGAGATCCTCGGAGATGAGCAGCACGCCGGCCCCGTCCTCCCGCAAGGCCATGAGGAGATCGCGCGTCGCGATGGCGCTCCGCACGTCGAGGCCGCGAGTCGGATAGAACGCGACGATCAGCTTCGGGCGCCGCGCGATTTCCCGGGCCAGGACGACGCGCTGGACCGTACCGCCCGAGAGCGTCCCCAGCGGAGCCTGGAGCGCCGGCACCGCGACGCCCAGGCGCGCGAGGGAGCGCGCGAGGTCGCTCCGCGCGCCCTCCCAGTCGATGGCGAGACCGCCGTGGCGAGCGTAGCGGCGGGTGTCCCCGAGAGCCATGTTCTCGAGGACGGTCAACCGCGCGGCCCCCGCCATCGTGAGGGCATCCTCGGGGATGAAGGCCACGCCGCTGGCGCGGATCCGGGCGACCGGCCAGCGCGTCGCGTCCGCGCCCCTCAGGAGCTTGACTCCGTGTGCGCATCGCACGAGCCCGAGGACGAGGTCGCCCAGCTCGCGCTGGCCGTTGCCGGACACGCCCGCCACCCCGACGATCTCGCCCGGCGCGACGGTGAGATCGATGTCCCTCAGGCTGACCGCGCGCCCGTCGGCTCTCGTGCTGACGCTCCGCAGCTCGAGATGGGGCGGCCCCGCCAGCCCCGCCGGGCCGCGGCGGCTCGGTGGGGCCTCCGCGACGGGCGCCCCGAACATCAGCGACACGAGCGTCTCCTCGGTCGCGTCCGATCGACGCAGGGTCCCCGCGATCCGGCCCCGACGCATGACGGAGATCCGATCCGCGCAGGCGAGCACCTCGGCGAGTTTGTGGGTGATGAAGACCACCGCGTAGCCATCGCGTCGCAAGTCGGCGAAGACGCGGAAGAGGCCGGCCACCTCCTGGGGCGCGAGGCCGCGCGTGGGCTCGTCGAAGATGAGGATGCGCGCGTCGGCGAGGAGGAGCTTCACGACCTCCACCTTCTGCCGCTCGCCCACGGAGAGGCGCCAGATCGGGGCGCGCGGATCGACCCCGAGACCGTAGCGCCGCGAGATCTCCTCGATCCGGCGCGCGATCGCCGGCATGTCCGGCACGGCGGGCAGATTGGCCTGGAACAGGGCGATGTTGTCGGCGACGCTCAACGCGGCGATCTGGGCAAACTCCTGGAAGACCATGCCGATGCGGAGCTCTCGCGCCTCGTGCGGGGAGCGGATCTGGACCGGCCTCCCCGCGATCCGGATCTCCCCCGCATCCGGCCGGTAGAAGCCGTACAGGATCTTCATGAGCGTGCTCTTGCCGGCGCCGTTTTCGCCCACGAGGGCGTGGATCTCGCCGCCGTGCACGTCGAAGGACACGGTGTCGTTGGCGACCACGCCGGGGAAGGCCTTCGTGATGCCGCGCACCGAGAGGAGGGGAGCGGTGTCCGTGATCGACGTCAGAGTGTGAGTCCTCCCCCTTGAGCGGTGTCGCCGCCCGCGGCCTCCCGGGGCGAACCTCGCGGGAGTATAGCGCCGGCCGGAGAGCACGATCGGTCAAATTTCCCAGGGCGGAGGCGCCGAGTTCGCACTACAATCGCCGCTGCCATGAGCGTGAGTATCGGGGCTGCCAACCGGGAAGCGCTCGATCGGCTCTGCCGCGCGCGGCCGGCGTGGACGGCGGTGCGCGAGGCCAAGGACGCCATCGGACTCGTCGGGCGTGCGCTCCTCCACGCCGGGCCGCCGATCGCGTGGGAGCGCATGTGCGGGCCGATGCGGGGCGCCGTCACCGCCGCGATCCTCCACGAGGGCTGGGCGCCCACCGCGGCGGCGGCCGGGGCGCTGGCGGCATCGGGCGAGATCTCCTTCAGCCCCTGCCATTCGCGCGGCGCGGTCGGGCCGATGGCGGGGGTCATCTCACCGAGCATGCCGTTGCTCGTGGTCGAGGATGGGGCGAATGGGACCGCCGCCTATTCCTTCATCGCGGACGGAGCATGGGGGCATCAGCTCCGCTTTGGCGGCCACGGGCCCGAGACCCTGGTCGGGCTGGCGTGGATCCGCGAGGTCGTCGCCCCGGCCCTGGGCGCGGTCCTCGACCGGGAGGGGCCGGTCGATCTCGCAAGCCTGATGGCCCAGGCGTTCACCATGGGGGATGAGATGCACATGCGCAACGCGGCCGCGACCGGGCTCCTCGCCCGGCGGCTGGCGGCGCCGCTGGTAGGGGTTGTGGAGGACCGCCGCGACCTCGAGGCGATCATGCGGATGCTCACGCGCGACAACGACCAGTTCTTCCTCGCGTGGGCGATGTGCGCGGCCAAGGCGGCGAGCCGGGCCATCGAGGGGATCGAGGGCGCGACGGTGGTCTCGACGATGGCGCGAAACGGGGTGGAGTTCGGCATTCGCGTCGCGGGGCTGGGCGACCGGTGGTTCACGGGTCCGGCGAGCGCGGTGGACGGGCTCTACTTCCCCGGCTTCAGCGCCGCTGACGCCAACCTGGACACCGGGGACTCCGCGATCATGGAGACGTACGGGCTGGGCGGGATGGCGATGGCGGCCTCGCCGTCCGTGCAGAAGATCGTGGGCGCGAAGTCGTTCGCGGACGCCGTCGCGACGACCCGGCGGATGGGCGAGATCTGTGTCGGGTCGAATCCGCTGTTCCCGGTGGCGGCCCTCGAAGGGGAAGGGACGCCGACCGGGATCGACATCCGCAAGGTCGTGCAGACCCGGATCGTCCCCGCGATCAACACGGCGATCGCTCACCGGGGGGCTTCCCGGATGATCGGCGCCGGGATCTCGACGCCGCCACTCGAGCCGTTCGTCGACGCGCTCAAGGCGTTCGCCGAGCGCTACCGAGCGTAGGGGCGCCCCCGCGCGGGGCGGGCGGCTGGGACCGGGCGCGCGTGGCTCTCCGGGGGACGATCCGCCGCTCGTTCTACCAGGACTCGATGGTCCTGATGCGCATCGCCGGCGAGCTACGTGGGCGCCCCGGCGTGCGCGAGGCCGCCGCGCTCATGGGGACCGCCGCCAACCACGAGCTGCTCGCCTCGGCCGGCCTCGCGACCCCCCTGGTGCGGGACGCGACCGCCGGCGACCTCATGCTGGTGGTGGACGCCGAGAGCGACGCGGCGGTGGATGCCGCCATCGAGGCCGCCCACGCGCTGCTCGACACGCGCCGGCGCCTGCGCGAGGAGTCCGGGCGGATGCTGCCGCGGACGCTCGGATCGGCGGTGCGCCGGCTCCCCGACGCAAATCTCGTGACGATCTCCGTCCCCGGCGCCTACGCGAAGCTCGAGGCCATGGCGGCCCTGCGGCGAGGGCTCCACGTCTTCCTCTTCAGCGACAACGTCTCCCTCGCGGACGAGATCGCGCTCAAGCGGGTCGCGACCGACAAGGGGCTCCTGTGCATGGGCCCCGATTGCGGCACCGGGTACCTCAATGGCGTCGGCCTGGGGTTCGCCAACGTCGTGCCGCGCGGCCGGATCGGGTGTGTCTCCGCCTCGGGCACCGGGCTCCAGGCCGTGGCTTCACGGCTCGCCTCGCTCGGCGAGGGGATCTCGCACGGGATTGGAGTCGGCGGCCGCGATCTCTCGGCCGAGGTGGGCGGCGTGATGACCGCGTTCGCGCTGGAGGCGCTGGGCGCGGATCGCTCGACGGAGCTGATCGTCGTGATCTCCAAGCCGCCGGCGCCGGGGGCGCTGGCGCGGCTCGAGGCCGCGATCGCGGTCATCGGTAAGCCCGTGGTGGTCTGCTGCCTCGGCGCGTCGGCACCGGCGGAGGGTGGCGGGCGCTGGGTGGCCACCCTCGAGGACGCCGCGGAGGCGGCGACTGCCGACGTTCGCGAGACGCCGTGGATTCCGCGCGACTTCAGCGATGTCGACGACGTGCGGATCCGGCTCTCGCGGCTCGAGGCGGGCCCAAGGCGCAACGGGACGCTTCTCGGACTCTTCGTTGGCGGGACCCTCGCGCACGAGGCGCGGCTCGTCCTCGACGCCTGGTTGGGGCAGGTCGAGTCGAGCGCCGCCGGCGGCGGCCGGCACCGGATCCTGGATCTCGGCGCCGACGAGTACACGGTGGGACGGCCCCACCCGATGTTGGATCCGGCCGAGCGCGACGCCAGAGTCCGGGAGGCCGGGCACGATCCGGGCGTGGGCGTGCTCCTCCTGGACCTCGTGCTGGGCCGGGGGACGCATCCGGATCCGGCGAGGTCGCTGGCGGCCGCGGTGGCGGAGGCGCGCGCCGTCGCCACGCACGCGGGCCGGGAGCTGACCGTGGTCGCGTCCGTCATCGGGACGGCGGGCGACCCCCAGGGGCTTCGCGGCCAGGTCGCCGCGCTCGAAGGCGCCGGCGTCCACGTGTTTCCCGGGAGCGCCCAGGCGGCGCGGTTCGCCGCGCTCGCGCTCGACCCGGCGCTCGCGCCTCGCCTCCTGGAGGGGCGCGGATGAGCGTCGAGAGCCTCCTCGGCCGGCCGCTCCGCGTGATCAACCTCGGCCTCGAGGTCTTCGCTCAGGAGCTCGAGGCCGCCGGCGTGACGGTGCTCCACGTGGACTGGCAACCTCCGGCCGGCGAGGCCGGCGGCGCCGAGCTCCTCGCGCTGCTCGACGACGAGTAGGTTGTGGGCGGCGAGCCGCGGTGGCTCCAGGTGCTGAGGCTCTCTCCCGCCGTCGCGGCGCGGCTCGAGGCGGCGCCACTCGAGGCGGGCCGCGTCCATTCGGTGTTCACGCGGGCGGTGAACCTCTCCTGGCATGACGGTGGACTCCTGACCTTGCAGGCTCCAGGGGCGCTGGCGGCGCCTTTCGCCGCCGCCCTCGCTCGGATGCCCGCCACCGACGCGATCCACCCCGGGGTGCGCGTGCGACGGTGCGGCGAAGCGCTCGTCCTCGGCGGCGTCGGCGTCCGGTGGCGTGGCGCGACGCTCACGAATACCGCCATGCGCGGGAGCCCGGGCGCGCCGCCGCCGGCCCTCGCGGGTCTGATGGACGGATGCCACGGGCAGAGCGGTCGTGCGCTGTGGAGCCCGATCGGGCACCGCGCGCGGTCACGCCTGGCCGAGGGCCTGAGGCGCCGCCACGTGGAGACCTTCCTCGACGGGGCCTTCGGGCTGATCGGCCTGGGCGAAGGGCTGACCCCGGCCGGGGACGACTGCCTGGTGGGCGCGCTCGCGGTGATCCATCGCTTCGACGGACCTTGGCTGGCGGCGCACCCGGAGATCGAGGCCTCGGTGCGACAGCGGGCGTGGGACGGTACCACCGCGGTCGCTCGCGAGTTCGTCGTCCACGCCCTGACCGGTCACTTCGCGGAAAGCATCGTCGATCTCTTGGCGGCGGATTCGGTCGCGGCGGCGCGGTGGGGCGCGACGCGGCTGCTGGGCGTCGGCGCAACCTCGGGGTGCGACACTCTCCTGGGCATCCGCCTGGCGCTCGCGGCGCTGTAGGTCCGGGAGAGAAGCGCGGCCAGACCCGGCCGGCGGGCAGAACCCGACAACCCGGCTCCCGGATCGTGGGCGATGGTAAGATCCGGCGCGGGAGGCCTCGCCATGGTGACGCTGCTGACGGAGACGGGTGAGCACGAGATTGCGGGCGTGGAGGCCTCGACCGCGGCGCTCTGGTGCTCCGCGACCGAGGCGCTCGAGGCCACGGGCTGGGCGGCGAAGCCCGAGGGGCTCTGCAAGGGCGATGTCTGCGTACCGCTGCCCGCGGGCCGCGAGCGTGAGTTCGTGGCCGGCGGCCGGATCAACCTGGCCGCGCTCTGGCGCCATGTCGGCCAGCCCGCCGTCCGGAGCGACCGCGGACATGCCTGGGTACTGAGCGAGAGCGCGCGGGAGCGGAAGGCGGCGCTGGCCTCGCTCGAGGCGCCCGACTTCACGCTGCCCGACCCCTCCGGCCGCATGCACCGACTCTCCGACTACCGCGGCAAGAAGGTCTTCCTCGTCACCTGGGCCTCCTGGTGAGGGTGCCGCCGCGACCTGCCCGGGTGGCAGGCGCTCCAGGAGGAGATGGCGGGCCACGGCTTCATGGTCATCGCGGTGGCGATGGATAGCCGCGAGGGCGATCCGCTGCCGTGGATCGACGCGGCGAAGCCGACCTATCCCACGCTGATCGATCGCGCGCACCGGCTGGCCGAGCTGTACGGCATCGTGAACGTGCCGCAGGCGGTGTGGATCGACGAGGCCGGACGCATCGTGCGGCCGGCGGAGTCGGCCGGCGCCTACGAGGGGTTCCGGCAGATGAATCGCGCCACCCGCGAGATGCCGGAGGACGTGGCCCGGCGCACCGCGGAGGCGAAGGCCATCTACCTGGACGCGATCCGCGACTGGGCGCGCAACGGTGAGGGGAGCGCGTACGCGTTCACCGCCGAGCAGGCGCGCGCGCATCTGCCCGCGGTGACCGAGGACGCGGCGACGGCGCAGGCCCTGTTCCGGCTCGCCCAGTTCCTGCTCCGCCACGGCGAGCGGGAGGAGGCGGAGCGCTGGATCCGGGAGGCCAGCCGACTCCATCCCGACTCCTGGTGCATCTGGCGCCAGGGCGCCGGCGTCACCGAGCTGGGCCTGGCCGCCCAGCCGGATTTCTGGACCCGCGTGGACGGGCTCGGCGCGAAGCGCTACTACGCGCCGGTGGACATGCCGGGGATGCCCTAGCGTCGCCATGCAGAGCCCGCGCTTCGGCCTCAACCGCTTCGACTCCCGCTCGGTGGACGCGTTCGCGGCGGACGTGCGCCGCGCCGAGCAGCTCGGCTGGGACGCCGCGCTCCAGCCCGACTCCCAGCTCCGCCGCCGCGACACCTACGTGCTGCTGGCCGCGGCCGCGCGGGCCACCGAGCGCATCACCCTCGGCCCGCTGCTCGCCAATCCGGTGAACCGGCATCCGACCGTCACCGCGTCCTCCATCGCCACCATCGACGAGCTGGCGCCCGGCCGCGTGCTGCTCGGCTGGGGCGTGGGCGACACCGCGGTGCGCCTGGCCGGGCTCAAGCCGGCGCGGGTGAAGGAGCTGGAGGCGGGCACGCGGCTCATGCGCGCGCTGCTCGCCGGCGATTCGGTCGAGGTGGGGGCGGCGCGACCGGCGCGGCTGCCGCATCACCGGCCGGTGCCGGTCTGGATCGCGGCGGGCGGGCCCAAGACCTTGCGGATGGCGGGTGGGGTAGCCGACGGCGTCTTCATCCGGGTAGGCACGCATCCGGCCAATATCGCGACCGCGGTGAGCGCGATCCGCGCCGGCGCCGTCGAGGCGGGCCGCGATCCGGCGGCGGTGAAGCTCGCCGCCATCTTCCACACCGTGCTGGTGGACGAGCCGGCCCGCGCCCTCACCATGGCCCGCTCCATGGCCGCCGGCTACTACGAGTACTCACCCACCCTCTTCGATCCGCCCGCGCTGCCGTGGACGGGGCCCGACCCCGAGACGCTCAAGCACGACCGCAACATCTGGCCCGACTTCCACCACGCTCCCGACCTCGAAGCCAGCGGCAAGGTCGTTGACTTCCTCCCCGTCGAAGCCGCCGACGCCTTCAGCCTCCGCGGCGGAACCAGCGAAGTGGCCCGCCGGCTGCTCGACGCGCTCCGGGCCGCGCCCGCGACCTTCGACTACGTCGTGCTGCACCCGATCCCGGACCCGAAGTGGCCCGCCGACCCCGGCAACGACTACACCGCCCGCATAGCCCGCGAAGTCCTACCGCGCGTGCGTACGGAGCTGGATAAGTCGTAGTCGAGACGCGCGCGGCGGGCGGGTCCTGGCGTCGGGGGGCGGGACCGGCGGACGGCTCCGTCACCCACTCGCCGGATTCGCCGCTCTTCGAGCGGCGTACCGGACTCGGGGGGCCCACTACGCTCGCCCGCCGGTCCCGCCCCCCGACGCCACCCGCCCGTCTCCCCGTTTCGGCTCCTGACGTGATCGGGCAACACCGCAGCCGACGACCTCTACGCGAGCTGTTTGTGGACGAACTCGATGATCCGCGCGATCGTGCGCTCCACCGCGGGTGAGGCGGGCTTCTTACTCATGTAGCCCTCGGCCTCGCCTTCGATGAGCTCGAGGTCCACGTGGCCGCCGATCTTGCGGTACTGCGCCACGAAGCGGTCCAGATCGGGGCGCGGGTGCGCCATGTCGCGCGTGCCCTGGATGTACACCACCGGCGGAGTCTCGACGGGCTCGCCGCGCTCGAGCGCGAGCGTGGGGTTGCCCTCGGCCATGGCGTCCTCGGTGCGCCAGTACTCGTCGTGCGAGGGCAGCACCCGGTCCACGACCTCCGGATACGGCTGGCCGCCCGCCTTGAGGGCTTTGGCGTAGCGGTAGCGCCCGAGGGGATCGATGACCGGCCAGCAGAGCACCGCGCAGCGCACGCTGCCGTCGATATCGGAGGCGCCGGCGGGCAGGGAGCCCGCGGGCAGCGGTAGGGCCGCGTACTTCGGATCGCGCGGCTTCATGGCGAGCAGCATGGCCTGGTGCGCGCCGCTCGAAGCGCCCATGAGCCCGACTTGGTCCGGCCGCCCTCGGAACTCCGAGGCGCGGCTCTTGAGCCAGCGGACGGCGTAGCTGATGTCCATCAGCGAGCCGGGGTAGGAGGCCTCGGGTGGCTGGCGGAAGTCGAGGGCGGCCACGACCACGCCGCTCCGGGCCAGCGGCTCGTTCATGATGGTGTCGCTCATCCGGTCGCCGCGGCACCAGGCCCCGCCGTGCAGCTCGACGATCATCGGGAACGGGCCGTCCCCACGCGGCAGGAACATCCGGGCCAGGAGCGGCCGGTCCCCGTGACGGAGATACTCCACGTCCCTGACGTCGATCTCGTAGCCCGCGGTTGCCCGGCTGTCCATGGGAGCTCTCCTTTGAGGGGGATCGGTGTCGGCGCGTATCATACACCCGTCCCCCGGCTTCGACCTGCACGTCACCAAGCCGGTGGACGCCCCGATGCTCGACGAGGTGCGGGGGCCCGCTACGTCCTGATCGCGGCGGTCGTCACCACCGGCTCGAGCCCGTAGACGGTTTGCAGATGCTCGCGCGTCTCGACCAGAGTCGTGCCGACGAAGCTCGCGCCCGCCGCCTCGAGGTGGCGCCGCGCCGCGCCGTCCGCCTCGCCGAACCCCCACCGCCCCACGATGATCCGGAGATCGGGAAAGCGCGCCCGGAGCCGCTTGCTCAGGTAGCGTGTACGGGCGGCGAGACCGCTCGCGGGTAGCACGCCGAGGCAGACCACGGCCGGCTGGGTGCTCTCCACGAGCGCGATGACCTCGGAAGCCAGGAGCTGGGGCGAGGTCAGCTCGATCGTCCAGCAGGCGGGGTCCACGAGGTGCCCCAGCATCATCAGCCCCAGCTCGTCCGCCTCGTCGCGCACCGGACTGGCGAGCATGTGGACCTTCCGGGTCGGGCGCGAGGCCTCGGACGGCCGGGCCCCGTCCGAGGCCTCGGCGGTGAGCATCGCGGCCTGTCGCTTCGCGTGCAGGTTCTCGGCGATCTCGCGGGTGGCCCGCCAGACATAGCGCTCGCCCGCCTCCGGCAGCCGCTCGTGCCGCCGATCGCGTCGCGCGCGGCCGAGCGCGGGGAGGATGAGATCGTCGTACACCGCCTCGAGCGGATGGTCCTTCGCGTATTCCGCGACGATGCGCGCCGCCTCGGCCTGGTCCTCCGCCAGCAGGCGCTGGTAGTAGGCAATGGGCGGGTCGATGGGCGGCGCGTCGCCCGCCAGGATGCCGATGAACTCCAGGCCGGGGACGTACTTGGCGAAGACGACCAGGCACACCGTGAGGGGTGTGGCGAGGAGCAGCCCCACCGGGCCCCAGAGCCAGGCCCAGAAGGCGACCGAACAGAGCAGCGCGACCTGGGAGACCCTCGCGCTCTGCACGTAGAGCAGGGGCTCCAGCCCCAAGGTGCACAGCGCTTCGAGGAGCACGAAGACGCCGACCACGAGGAGCGGCTGATGCCAGGTGGGGAAGGCGGCGAGCGCGAAGACGATCATGAGCAGCGCGGCCAGCCAGACGCCCACGTAGGGGATGAAGCGCAGCACCGCGGTCAGGAAGCCCCAGAGCAGGGCATAGGGCACGCCGAGCAGCAGGAGGCCCACCGCGATGCCCAAGCCGAAGCTCGCGTTGATGATCGACTGCATGAGCAGGTAGCGGCTGACGCGGTGCCCGGCCTCGTCCAGCGCGCGGGTGGTCGTGGCGAGCCGCTTGTAGCCGACGAGCCGGATGAGTCGGTCCCGAAGGTCCGGCTGCTCGATGAGCATGAAGATCACGAGAACGAGGACCGTCGCGGCGCCGCCCAGCCACTCGATCAGCGTGGGCAGCTGCCAGAGGCTGGTCGGCTCCGCGCGGACCACCACCGGGGGCGGCGTCCCGCGGGGCGGGGTCGGCGTGGTGGTGTCCTTCTGCAGCTCCTTGGCGACCTCGGTCACCGCGCTCTGCGCCTTCTCGAGCGCGCCGCCCCGGCCCATGTGGCGCACGTGCGCGATCTTGGCGATCAGGTTGTCGCGGTAACCCGGGATGCCGGTCGAGAGCTGCGCGAGCTCCACGGTGAGGACCCACGCGACCCCGCCGAGCGCGGCGAACAGCATCGTCACGACGAGGCCCACCGACAGAGCCCGCCCCAGGCCCAGGCGCACGAGCCGGGTAACCACCGGGTGGACCAGGAAGGTCAGCAGGACGGCGAGCGCGATGGGGATCAATACGGTGCGCGCGAGGTAGAGCGCGGCGACGCCCGCGACCAGGGCGGCTGTCACCGCGAGCGGCTTGATCGACCGCGCCGGATCCGGCACGAGCCCGGTGGGAGCAATCGATGTGCCACGCCGGGTGGCGTGCAACTCCGCGGAAACCGGGCCTCGGCTCGAGGTTCTCGGTAGTTTCTTCGCGGTAAATCCGACGCGGGCCGGGATGGCCCCGCGGCCTGGACGCGGCGCCTAGGCCCGCCTCCTAGGCGTGATCGTGGTGATGCCCGTGCTCGTAGTGGGCGCGGAGGAGGTCGAGGCCGAAGTCGCGCTTGGGATCGTGCCAGACCGAGTGGATGTGGTTGGCGTTGTTCTGGCTATTGTCGTACTCGATGAGCAGGGTCGGCCCGTGCAGCCGGTAGTAGTGCGCTCGGCCCGGCTCGAGCGGCCCGGCCCAGGCGAAGTGCACCCGCTCGAGCCCGACCTCGCGCATGCGTCGCAGCTCCTGCTCGGCCAGCTCGCTGCGCATGTTGCGCGCGTACTCCTCGATGAGCTTCGCGGCCAGGGTCCCCTGATCGCCCGTCATGTCCGCGAGCGCCAGGCCCGCGGGGGTGGCAAGGCTGTCGGCGCGTCCCGGGCCGGTCACGATGTCGCCGAGCGACTGCGCCGCGATGACGGTGCGAGAGCGCTGGACCTCGGTCAAGCTCTGGGCGAGCGCGCGTCCCAGATCCTGCTCGGCCGCGAGCGCCCGCAGGCCCTTCTTCGGGCCGGAGGGCACCTCGGCGGGGTTCGCGCCCAGGAAGGCCGGGGTCACCGCCACCGGCTGGCCGGGCACGAGCGTGAAGTTGAGCGAGAGGTGATGGCCCTCGACGCGCCAGCCCCAGGGCGCGGTCGCGTCCGGGTTGCCGAAGACGGTGAAGGCGTAGTTCTCGGGATCGCGCGAGCGGGCGAAGGTCTCGATCCGGCGGAGGACGTCCTCCAGACTAACGACGGTCATGGCTTTGCCGTAGCCCACCGCGCTGAGGCTCGCCTTCATCAGCTCGTGCGCCGCGGCCCGCGCGGGCGCCGGCATCGCCTTGAAGGGCACGCCTTCGCGGCCGCGCGGCACGTAGTGCCAGTTGAGCCGCTCCGGGTCGCCGAGCGCGAACACCGCGCGCTTCCGCACGTCGGCGGGCAGCGCGCCCAGGAGGGCGAGCGCGGCGGCCGCCATGGCCGCCCGCGCCGCATCACTCGGCCGGGCGAGCGCCAGGCGGGGCAGTGCTCCGGCCGCCGCGCTCGCCGCCAGCCCGTGGAGCAACCGGCGGCGCGTCAGGCGGGACATGCGATCAGGAGTACTTGACGGTGCAGCCGTACGCGCGCGTGACCGGCATCTTCACCGGCTGGCCGGCCGCGACCGCGTCGAGCGCGGCCCTCACGTAGTTGTTCGCGCCCTGCACGTCCGCGCGGCGGGACGTCGGCCGGTCGTCGATGGCCCCGGCGTAGACGAGCATGCCCGCCTTGTCCACCACGTACATGTGCGGCGTATTGGTCGCGCCGTACAGCTTGCCGGCCACGCCCTTGGTGTCGAGCAGGACCGCCGTGGGCGCGGCCTTACGAGAAGTCGTCAGCTCGTCGGCCTGGGGCGGCGTCACGTAGCCCTGCGTGCCCTCCGACGAGGAGATCAGGGTCAGCCACACCACGCCCTGCCCGGTGGCCTCGCGCTGCAGGCCCTGCATATTGCCCGTCTCGTAGTGCTTCCGGACGTAGGGGCAGTCGTGATTCGTCCACTCGAGCACCACGACCTTCCCTTTGTAGGAGGCGAGGCTCACCGGCGAGCCAGTGGTCGCGTTGACCGTGAAGCCGGGGGCGGGCTCGCCGACCTTCGCGGGGGCGGCCCAGGCGGGGCGCGACGGGAGAAGGGTGGACGCGGTCCCGGCCACGAGGACGCCGGCTGCGGTGCGGGTGAGGAAGCTTCGGCGGCTCAGCTCTTGGGGGGTCATAGAGGCTCCTTATCGATGGCTTCGAGAATGGCGCCTTCGCTCAGGATCTGCGGGAGCACCTGGGGCTCGGGCGCGGCGGTCGGGCCGGGCCGCGCGGGGTAGACGACGTAGAGGGGAACACCGCTACGGCCGAAGGAGCCGAGCACCGAGGCGATCTCCGCGCTGCGGTTCGTCCAGTCGGCCTTGAGATACACCACGCCCTTGCGGGCGAAGGCCTCGGCCACCGCGGGCGAGCGCAGGGCCACGCGCTCGTTCACGAGACAGGTGATGCACCAGGCCGCGGTGAAGTTCACGAAGACCGGCTTGCCCTGCGTGCGCAGCTCGGCGAGCCTTCTCGGGGAGAAGGGCTCCCACGCCGCGCCGGCCGGCGCGCCGGCGGTGGGTACCGAGGGCGGGCTCGCCGCGGCGAGCGGAGCGAGCGCGACCGCCGCCGCGACGCTGACGAGGGCGAAGCCGGTGGCGGCGCGGCGCCATCGCGGCGCGGCGCCGCGGGCGGCGTGATGCAGCCACGCGCCGAAGGCGATGAGGAGCAGGCCCACCAGCACGAGGGCGACGCCGTCGGGCCCGGCCTGGCGACTCACCACCCAGACGAGCCACGCGACCGAGGCGTAGAGCGGAAACGCGAGCGCCTGTGAGAATCGCTTCATCCACGGTCCCGGTCGGGGCAGGAGCCGGCGCCAGGCCGGGACCAGGCTTAGCGCGAGGAAGGGCAGGGCCAGGCCGAGACCCAGCGCCTCGAAGACGGCGAGCGCGGCGGCCGGTGGCTGGGTCAGCGCGTAGCCCACCGCCGCCCCCATGAAGGGTGCCGTGCATGGGGTGGCGGCCACGGTGGCGAGGGCGCCGGTGAAGAAAGAGCCCGCGTAGCCGGACCGCGCCGCGAGCCCGTGGCCCACGCCGGTGAGGCGCGCCCCGATCACCAGGAACCCGGAGAGGCTGAGTGCCAGCGTGAAGAGCACGTAGGCCAGGGCGGTGACGACCAGCGGGGACTGGAGCTGGAAGCCCCAGCCGATCTGGGCGCCGCCTGCGCGCAGCGCGAGCAGCACGCCTGCCAGCACCGCGAAGCACGCCAGCACGCCCGCGGTGTACGCGAGCCCGTGCCGGCGCACCACGGCGGGCGAGGCTTCGGCATGGCCGACCAGCGCGAGAGCCTTTATGGAAAGGACCGGTAGGACGCACGGCATGAGGTTCAGGATGAGGCCGCCGGCCAGGGCCAATCCCATCGCGGCCACGAGCGAGAGCGACGGCCCGGCGCCGGCGTCCCCCGCCACCGCCTTGATGGCGAAGGCCTGGCTCACCTGGCCCTGGTCGAGCTTCTCCCGGATCACTAGCACGCCGTCGAGATCGGAGTCGGCGCCCTCGGGCAGGAGCCCGCGCGCCGCGCGCAGCGTGATCCCGTCCCCGCCGATGGTCACCTCCTGGACGGCCGCGTGATCGATCACCCCCCAGCGGCCCGGGAAGAACGAGACCTCGGCGATGCGATCGGGCTCCAGCCCGGGCGCGGCCACCGACACGGTCACCGTCTCGGGCGTCGCGCGAAGCGAGGCGGGCCAGGGGCTTGGGATGGGTACCGCGCGCCGCGTCCGCTCGATCGCGGGCGCCCCGACGCCCGGTGCCGGCTTGCCCGTGACGACCGGAAGGGTGAGTGTCACGTCCGCTTCTTCCGGGATGCAGATCTTCTCGCAGACGAGCCACGCGGCGTGGCCGCGCAACCTGATCGGGGTGCCCGCGGTCAGTCCCTCCGGCGCGGTCAGCCGCGTGAGGAGCACGACCTCGTTGGTGTAGCCGTAGCTCATCAGCGGTCCGAGCGGCAGGCGCTCGGGCTGCGGGAAGACGAGGGGGCCGGCCTCCCAGCCCGCGGGCAGCGCCCAGTCGATGGTGGGGGGCTCGCCGGAGTCGCCCGGATTGGTCCAGTACGTGTGCCAGCCGGGGGCGATGCGCTGCCGGATCCCCACCCAGAAGGACGAGCCGGGCTCGATGGAGGCCGCCTCGCTGAGCAGGCTGACGGAGACCCTGGGCGGACCTGGCGGGGCTGGACTCTTGACAGTCGGCGCGCGGGTCGGCTCGGCGGCCAGCCCGGAGCCGGCCAGCATCCCTACCAAGAGCGCGGCGGCGAGAAACCGGATCGCCATCGCGGCCGAACCTAGGGGCGCGGCTTCACCTTCTCGAAGAGCGGCAGGTACTTGCCATACCCCTCCTCCTCGAGCTTGGCGACGGGGATGAACCGCAGCGCCGCGGAGTTGATGCAGTAGCGCAGGCCGGTCGAGGGCGGGCCGTCCGGGAAGAGGTGCCCGAGATGGGAGTCGCCCTCCGCCGAGCGGACCTCGACGCGGCGCATGCCGTGCGAAGTGTCGGCGTCCTCCTTGACCGTCTCGGCTTCGAGCGGCCGGTCGAAGCTCGGCCAGCCGGTGCCGGAGTCGAACTTGTGGATCGAGGAGAAGAGTGGCTCCCCCGTCACCACGTCCACGTAGATACCCGGCTCGTGGTGGTTCCAGAACTCGTTCCGGAACGGCGGCTCAGTGGCGCTGCACTGGGTGACGTTGTACTGTTCCGGGGTCAAACGGCTCTTGAGGTCCGTGTCGGTCGGGCGCTTGGTGGTGGCCATGGCACCAGTGAGTATAACCCTCGGAGGCAAGTCATGAGTGACGAGATCAGCATCCAGTTCACCCGCTTCTCCGCCTTCTACTCCCCGCTGATCGCGACGATCGCCGGCGGCTTCCTCCAGCAGGAGGGGTTCGCGCCCAGGCATTCGATCGCGCCGGCCGGCAAGTCGGCGATCGAAGGGGTCGTGGCCGGCACCGTGCATGTGTGCCAGTCCGCGCCCTCCCAGGGCTTCGGGCCGCTCGAGAAGGGCCAGGCCGCGCCCGCCGTGCACTTCGCCCAGATCAACGAGATGGACGGGTTCTTCCTGACTGGCCGCGCGGCGGATCCGGCCTTCTCCTGGGACAAGCTCAAGGGCAAGCGCGTCCTGGCCGACCACGGCGGTCAGCCGCTCGCCATGTTCAAGTACGCGTGCCACAAGCGCGGGCTCGACTTCGCGAGCATCCAGGCGGTGAACGTGCCGAGCGACCAGATGGACGCGGCCTTCCGGAAGGGCGAGGGCGACTATATCCACCAGCAGGGGCCCGCGCCCCAGCAGCTCGAGCACGATCGCGCCGGCCACGTTGTCGCCTCGGTCGGCCAGGCCATCGGGCCCGTGGCGTTCTCGAGCCTGGCCGCCACGCGCGCGTGGCTGGCCACCGACATGGCCCGACGGTTCATGCGCGCCTACCGCAAGGCGCGCGGCTGGCTGCTGGCCACGCCCGCGGCCGAGGTCGCGAAGGCAGAGGCTTCCTTCTTCCCCGAGATCGACCCGGCGGTGCTCGCCGCGACGATCGGCTACTACCAGAAGCTCGGCTGCTGGACCCCGCACGTCGAGATCACCCGGCCCGCGTTCGAGGTCGCCCTGGACGTGTTCCACCACTCGAAGCTGATCACCAAGCGCCACCGGTACGAGGACGTGGTCGCGCCCCCTCCGAGTGCGGGCTAGGACGCTGGCCGCCGCCGCACTGCTCACGGCCGGTGCGTTCTCGTCCGCGGTCTCCGCCCAAGATACGCAGGCTGGTCTGTGCGCGGTGTCCATCGGGCGCGGCGGCACCGGCATGGGCGGGGCCACCGGCACCATGATCGTGCGCAACGTGGGGCGGGCCTGCCGCGTCGTGAACTTCACCGTCCCCGAAGAGCGGATCGCCACGAGCCGCCTCGAGGTCGTCCGGGCCCCGGCGCAGGGCCGGCTCGAGATCATCCAGCCCAATGTGGCCGCCTACACCCCGAACGCCGGCTACACCGGGCCCGACGAGTTCCACTACGGCGGCAGCGGCCCCGGCCGCGAAGGCCGGATCCTCCCGTTCAGCGTCCGGATCCAGGTGCGCGTCATAGGCCCCGACGCCCCACTGCGCTAAGCGCCCGTCCGGCGCCGCTCCGAGCGCGGGCTCCGCCCGCGCATCCTGTCTTTGGGGGGAGGTTCGGAAGGGGGGCAAAGCCCCCCTCCGAGCTAGTTAGCTCGGGAGCTGATCGAAGGGCAGATCGCGGTCCACGCGCACGTCCTGGGGCAGGCCGAGCACGCGCTCCGCGATGATGTTGCGCAGGATCTCGTCGGTGCCCGCCGCGATGCGCCCGCCCGGCGTGGAGAGCAGCGACTCCTGGAAGGCGGCGCGCAGCGGGGCGGTGTCTTTGTCCATGATCACGCCGCCCATGTCGAGCAGGTCCATCGCGAACGAGGCGATCTCCTGCGCCTTGGGCGCGTTGACGAGCTTGCCGATGGAGTTCTCCGGCCCCGGCGTCTCCCCGCGCGAGAGCGCGGTCATGGTGCGGAAGCGGGTGAGCCGCACGCCCTGCGTCTTCACGTAGAGATCGGCCAGGCGCTCGCGCACCGCGGCGTTGGCGATGGCGGGGCCGTCCTCGAGCTGGGTGGCGCGGGCCAGGCCGAAGATCTCCTCGAAGTCGGGGCCGCGCAGGTCGCCGGAGGTGAGGCGCTCGTTCATGAGCGTGGTGATGGCCACGCCCCAACCCGCGCCGACCGCGCCGAGGCGCTGGGTGTCGGGGATGCGCACGTCGGTGAAGTAGACCTCGTTGAAGTGCGAGGCGCCCGAGATCTGCTTGATCCGGCGCGTCTCGATGCCCGGCGACTTCATCGACAGGAAGAAGAAGCTGAGGCCCTTGTGCTTGGCCGTCTTGGGGTCGCTGCGCGCGACCAGGATGGCCCAGTCGGCCCAGTGCGCACCCGAGGTCCAGGTCTTCTGGCCGTTGATCACCCAGTCGTCGCCGTCGCGCTGGGCGCGGGTGCGCAGGCCGGCCAGATCGGAGCCGGCGCCCGGCTCGGAGAAGAGCTGGCACCAGACTTCATCGCCGCGGAGGGCCGCCGGCGCGTAGCGCCGCTTCTGCTCGTCGGTGGCGTAGGCGAAGAGCGTCGGCATGCACATGCCGAGGCCGATCTCGAAGTAGCCGCGCGGGACGAGGAAGCGCGATTCCTCTTGCGAGTAGATCACCTGGTAGATCGGGGGCAGCGCGCGGCCGCCCCACTCGGCGGGCCAGTGCAGCGCCGCGAACCCGGCCTCCGCTTTGCTGCGCTGGAAGGCCTGTGCGCGCTCGAGCCCGTCCCAGCCCTCGCGGCCCGGGTAGCGGCTCTGCCAGGTCTCGAAGGCGCCGCGCTTGGGCTCCGCGTGGGCGCCGAGCCACTGCCGCACTTCCGTCCGAAACGCCGCCTCTTCCCGCGTGTCGTCGAAATCCACGATGCGCTCCTAGGCCGCGCCGGCTTCGAGCCGGGTGACGAGCAGATCCTTCCAGCGACGGGCGCTGCCCAGCATGAGGCCGGTGAGCTTGGCGCGCCGGTAGTGGAGGTGGCAGTCGAATTCCCACGTGAATCCCATGCCGCCGTGCACCTGGATGTTCTCCTTGGCCGCCTGGTAGTAGGCCTCGCTCGCGGCCACCCGCGCCGCCGCCGCAGCGACGCCCAGCTCGGGGGCGTCCTTGGAGAGCGCCCAGGCGCCGTAGTAGGCGTTTGACCGCGCCAGCTCGATGCCGACGTACATGTCGGCCAGCTTGTGCTTGATGGCCTGGAACGAGGCGATCTGCCGCCCGAAGGCGAAGCGGCCGAGCGCATACTCGCGCGCCATGTCGAGCGCGGCCTGCGCGCCGCCGATTTGCTCGAAGGCCACCAGTACCGCCGCGCGGTCGAGCAGCCGCTCCACGAGTGGCCAGCCCTGGCCGGCCGCGCCCAGGGGCTCGGCCGCGGCGCCCTCGAGCACGATCCGCGCGTGCGAGCGGGTCGGGTCCACGGTGGCGAGGCTCGCGCGGGTGACCCCCGGGCCGGTGAGATCTACCAAATAGAGGCTGGCGTGGTTATCACCCTGCGCGGCGAGGACGATCGCGAAATCGGCGACGTCGCCGTCCATCACCGGGAGCTTGGTGCCGTGGAGGCGTGAGCTGTCGGCGCGCGTTGCGAGATTGGCCGGCGTTGTCACGTGCGGGCCCTCGGCCAGCGCGAGGCAGCCGATCGCCTCGCCCTGCGCGATGCGCGGCAGCCAGCGCTTCTTCTGCGCGTCCTTGCCCGCGATCCGCAGGGCCTCCGCGGCCAGGTAGATCGTGGAGGCGAACGGCGTGGGGGCCAGGCTCCGGCCCAGCTCCTCCGCGATCACGCAGAGCTCGAGGTAGCCGAAGCCGGCGCCGCCGTGGGTCTCGGGGATGGCGGTGCCCATCCAGCCCATCTCGCCCATGCCCTTCCAGAGATCCACGTCGTAGGGCGCGGCGCCCTCCAGGATGCGGCGGACGCGGGTCGAGGAGGCGTGCTCGCCGAGGAACTTCCGCGCCTGCTCCCGGAGCAATTTCTGGTCGGCCGAGAAGTCGAAGTTCATGGCGCGAGGATCATACGGCATCCGCGGGAGAGACACCAGCCGGCCGCCGCGATAGACTCTCCGTTACTGGTCGAGGAAGGATACCGTGACCTCGAGACCAGGTAGCTCCCCAGGGGCAGGAGGTATCCATGGAGCATGAGATCACCCGCCGCGTCTTCGTGATCCACGTCGGTACCGCCGCCGCCCTCCTCAGGGCCGGGGTTCCGGCCCGCGCCCAAACCGGTCCCGCACCCGTGCCGGGCAAGGACAAGCTCATCGTACGGAGCCCGCGCCCGATCAACCTCGAGACGCCGATGAAGGAGCTCGGGGCACCGATCACCCCGAACGACGTCTTTTTCGTCCGGAGCAACTACGACGGGGCCGAGATCGATCCTGCGCAGTACACGCTCAAGGTCGACGGCGATGTGGACAACCCACTCGCCCTCCGGCTCGACGATCTCCGGCGGATGGATCAGGTGACGCAGACCATCACGCTCGAATGCGCGGGCAACGGGCGCGGCTTCTACAGCCCCAAGGCCGCCGGCATCCAGTGGGAGACCGGGGCGGTGGGTACCGCCGTCTGGAAGGGTGTACGGCTGGCGGACGTCCTGCGCCTCGCGAAGCCGCGAGCCACCGCCTCCCACGTGGTGCCCAATGGGAACGACGTGCCGCCGACGCCCCAGGCCCCCGACTTCATCCGGAGCCACCCCGTCTGGAAGGCCATGGAGCCCCACACCATGATCGCCCTCGAGATGAACGGGCAGCCGCTCCCGCATCTCCATGGCGGCCCGGCGCGCCTGATCGTGCCGGGATGGATCGGCTCGGCGTCGATCAAGTGGCTGACCGAGCTCACGCTCGCCGATAAGGAGTGGGACGGGCCTTTCATGCAACGGAGCTACCGGTCGCCGCGGGCGGAGGACTCCAAGGACTCCTACTCGCTCCAGTCACTCGAGTGCAAGTCCCTGGTCATGAGCCCCCCCGACGGCACGCAGGTGCCGGCGGGCCCGCAGACCGTCTACGGCTATGCGTGGGCGGGGGAAGGGGTTGTGACCGGGGTGGACGTCTCGACCGACGGTGGCAAGACCTGGGCGGCGGCCTCGTTGACAGGCCCGGCGCATCGGTACGGCTGGCGTCGCTGGGAGCACCCCTGGGTGGCGCCGAACGGGGCGCAGACCATCATGGCCCGAGCCACGGACTCGCTCGGCCGCGTGCAGCCCGGCAGCCGGGCCCGTGACCCGCAAGGGTACCGCTGGAACGTGATCCACGCCGTGCGGGTGAATGTGGCGTAGTCCGCTGGCTCGGCTGGCGACCGCGTTGGCGCTGGGTGTCGGCGCGGGCTGGGCCTGGAGCGGGGGCGGAGCCCCGCATCCCCTGGCCGCTCAGGTCGTCAACCCGCTGCCCCTGGACCCGGATCAGCAGTTCGTGACCGGCCGCTGCGTCATCTGTCACAGCCTGGAGATGATTGCCCAGCAGCGCCAGACCCGGGACGAATGGGCGGTCATCGTGGATCGGATGATCACCTACGGCATGCCGATGGGACCCGGCGACCGGGAGCGGATGCTCACCTACCTCGTGAAGCACCTCGGACAGTGAGGCCCTTGCCCTGAGGCCCCGGTGTCGTCCACAATCTGCGCGGCGAACGATCAGGACCACTCACCTCAACACGGAGGCGGACATGCGGGCGACGGCGGCGGTGCTCTACGAGGTGAAGAAGCCGGTGGTGGTGGAGGACGTGGAGGTGCTGGAGCCGGGGCCGCACGAGGTGCTCGTGCGCTGGGCGGCCAACGGGGTCTGCCACAGCGATCTGCACGTGATCACCGGGGACTATCCGCATCCGCTGCCGGTGGTGCTGGGCCACGAGGCGGCCGGGGTGGTGGAGAAGATCGGGGCGGGGGTCGAGACGGTGAAGGTGGGCGATCACGTCTGCTCCAGCTATATCCCCTCGTGCGGGCGGTGCTCGTACTGCATCGGCGGCCAGCCCACCATGTGCGCGCTGCGCGACAAGCCGCGCTGGTTCATGCACGACGGTACCTCCCGCTTCCGCCGCAACGGCCAGCCGCTCCATCACTTCCTCCAGGTCGCGGGCTACGCGACCCACGCGGTGCTGCCCGAGCAGAGCGTGATCCCGATCCGCACCGACGCCCCGCTCGACGTGGTCTGCCTGGTGAGCTGCGGCGTGCTCGCGGGTGCCGGGCCGGTGTTCAACCGGGCCAAGGTGTCGCCGGGCGCCAGCGTGGCGGTCTGGGGGGCCGGGGGTGTCGGGCTCAACACGATCCAGGCCGCGCGCATGGTGGGCGCGGGCAAGATCATCGCGGTGGACGTGATGCGCCAGAAGCTCGCCTGGGCCGAGGAGTTCGGCGCGACCCATGTGGTGGACGCGTCCAAGGAGGATCCGGTGGCCGCGGTCCAGAAGCTCTCGGGAACCGGCGGCGTGGACTTCACCTTCGAGGTGGTGGGCACCCAGAAGACCATCGAGCAGGCCGTGCTCGCCACCCATCGCGGCGGCACCTGCGTGATCGTGGGCGTCTCGCCCGCGGGGACGCGGATCTCGCTCGATCCGTCGCTCTTCCTGCAACAGCGGGTGCTCACCGGCTCGTCCTTCGGGGGCGGGCACCAGCGCACGGACGTGCCGATGCTGATCGACCTCTACATGTCGGGCAAGTACAAGCTCGACGAGCTGATCAGCCGACGGCTGTCCCTGTCCGAGCTGAACGAGGGCTTCGACCTCATGCTGCAGGGCGAGGTGAAGCGGAGCGTGATCGTCTACTGAGGGATGCCTACGGACTCCGGCACGTAGCGCGGCGAGAGTCACTGCCTCCAGGGGGCCGAGTCGAGGAACGTGCTCAGCTCGACCAGCCCGACCTGGACTCGATCCACCGCCGCGGACACGTCGGTCAGTCGGCTCTCGCGTCCCATCGCCTCGAGGTCGGCCGCAGCCTGCCGCACCCCCGACGCCTTGAAATAGCTGACGGCTCCGGTCACCCCGTGCGCGACACGGAACAGCGTCGCGGAGTCGCCACTGGACGCCGCGGTCCGGAGCGCGGTGATCCAGCCGGGGACCTCCTCGGCGAAGGTGCCGGCCAGCTCATCGAGGAGCTCCCGGTCGCCGTCGACGCTCTCCAGCAAGGCCTGAAGGTCCAGGATGGGTTTTGGCTCAGTCATGAGGCGCGCCCGGCCTCGACGGGTCGAGGGATCCACCTCGCCAGGATCTCGGCGAGCTCGGTGGGCTTGATCGGCTTGGTCAGATAGTCGTCCATTCCGGCGGCCAGGCAGCGCTCGCGATCGGACGCCATCGCGCTCGCGGTGAGCGCGATGATCGGCACCCGGCGGCTCCGGCCGGACTCTGCCGCGCGGATCACGCTGGTGGCCTCGAACCCATCCATCACGGGCATCTGACAGTCCATCAGCACCGCGTCGTAGTCGGCGCGCGTCACGGCCTCGACGGCCTCGCGGCCGTTGTCCACGGCGTCGGCGACGTATCCGGCCTTCTCCAGCAGACGGGTGATCAGCTTCTTGTTCACCGCGTTGTCATCCGCCGCGAGCACCCGGCCTCGGCGGCCCGGGGCCGCCGGGAGCGCGCTCGGGGCGACCGCCCGTTCGTCGCGGCGCGGTGCGCCGGTCGTCGGTTCGAGGACGTCGCCGAGGGCTTCGAGGAGGCGCCGAGGCCTGACGGGCTTGGGCAGGCAGACCGAGATGCCCGCCTCCAGGGAAGCGGCGCTCAGGCTCGGCTCGAGCCACGATGTCAGGAGGATCATGGGAATGTCCCGGGAGCCCGCCTCGGCCCGGACCGCGTGGGCGACATCGAGTCCGCTCATCCCGGGCATCTGCATGTCCAGGAGGATCACGCGGTACGGATCATCGGACCCGGCCGCGGCCCGCACGCACGTCAACCCCGCCGGCCCTCCCTCCGCTTCGTCGACCCGGAGACCCCAGGTCTGGAGCTGGACGCGAAGAATCTGCCGATTCGTGGAGTTGTCGTCGATGATGAGGGCGCGCATCCGGTGCAGGGCCTTCGGCGAAGCGGACACCGCAGGCTTGACGGCGCCGGCGGCGTTCGTGAAGCGCACCGTGAACCAGAAGATGCTCCCGCGGCCCGCCTCGCTCTCCACTCCGATCTGCCCGCCCATCAGGTCGACGAGCCGGCGGGAGATGGCCAGCCCGAGGCCGGTTCCGCCGAAGCGTCGCGTGGTCGAGCTGTCGGCCTGGCTGAAGGCCTGGAACAGACGGGCTCGCGCCTCCGGCGGGATCCCGATCCCCGTGTCCCGGACTTCTATCCGCAGGACGAGGGCGTTGGTCTGCTCCTCCACCAGCCGTGCCGACACCACCACCTCGCCTTGCTCGGTGAACTTGATCGCGTTGCCGATCAGGTTGGTGAGGATCTGACGGAACCGCCCGGGATCGCCCTGGACCGCGTCGGGCACCGAAGGATCCACGCTGCTGAGCAGCTCCACGCCCTTGCCCTGGGCCCGCTCGGCGAGCAGCTCGACGACGTCCTGGACGGCGGACCGGAGGTCGAAGTCGATGCCCTCGAGGTCCAGCCGGCCGGCCTCGACCTTCGAGAAGTCGAGGATGTCGTTCAGGATGGTGAGGAGGGCGTTCGCGGAGCTCTGGACGGTGTCGACATACTCGCGCTGCTCCGGGCCCAGGTTCGTGTCCCGGAGGAGACCGGTCATCCCGATCACCCCGTTCATGGGGGTCCGGATCTCGTGGCTCATCATGGCGAGGAACTCGGCCTTCGCGCGCGCGCCGGCCTCGGCTTGCGCCCGGGCCTCCCGCAGCTCGGTGTCGCGGACCTGGACCTCGCTCAGCATCGCGTTGAAGCCGTCGACCAGGTCGCCAACTTCGTCGGCCGAGCGGCGCGGGGCGCGAATCTCGTAGTCGCCCTTCTGACGCACCCGCTCCATCACGCTGACCAGATCGAGCAGCGGCTTCGTGAGCACGCGGGCCAGCCAGAAGGAGAGGGCCACGCTCGCCCCGAGTGCGGCCAGGACCAGGACCCCCCCCCGGACGAGGCTCCGCTGCGCCTCGTCCTGGACCGCGCCGATCTGCGCCTCCATCGCGCGATGGGACTCGGCGATGAAGCTCGCGTAGACCTGGCTGGCCTTGTCGTGGTCCGCGTTGGCCAGCCGCATGAACCGCCGGGACACGCGCGGGCCCCCGCTCACGCGCTCGATCGCGATGGTGGCGGTGATGAGGTACGCGCGAACCTCGGTGACCAGCGTGGCGTGCAGGCGCGACTCCTCGGAGCCGAGTCGGAAGGTGGTGCCCAGCCCCTCGATCTCCTTGAGGATGTCCCGGACACTGTCGAGCAAGGGCAGGGCCTGCTCGTACACGGTCCCTTCCTCGAGGCCGTCCTGGGCGTCGGTCAGCAGGTTGTGGATCGCGGTGTGGTTGCGCGACAGCTTGTCGAACAGGATCGTGCTCTTGGCGTTCTGGGTGAGATCTCGAGAGAACTCTTCGCGCAGCCGGCTTTCGGATCTGAGAACGGCCAGGGCCGCGAAGGAGAGCACCAGGGAGACGACCAGGAAGATCGCCGGGAAGGTGAGAAACTTGGTCCGGAGGCGGTACCCCATGGCGTCGGGTGCGGCGGCGACCTAGTGGCGCTCGCCCGCCGCGGGTCCCTGCGCAGCCACGCCGGCTCGGCGCTTCCACGCCTCGCTCGAGACCTCGCCGACGTAGTCGAAGCCGCCCTCGGGTCGGGGCCGGAAGACATGGGCCTCGCCTTCCCGCTTGGGCCAGACGCCGGTGGCTTCCTTGAGGTTCAGGTGGTGGGCGACGAGCACCGTGTTGGTACCCCGGGCCGGTGGGGTCGCGAGCATCTGGCGCAGCGCCTGCACCTGCTGCCCCCGCTCCGCCTTGCCGACGCCGATCGCGAAGTAGAGCGCGTCGGAGACCTCGTGACGGCCGAAGGCGAGCGTCGCGGTGTCCACTGTCCGGCAATAGGGACTGCTCACGACCTTGCCCACCGGGATTCGAAGCGTCTTGAACGCCCCGCCGATCTCGGCGGCCATCCGGCGGCCGTCGGCCGAGAGGTTCCGCTGGGCCTCGCACCGGCCGAGCTTCGGATCAGTCGTATCCGCCTGTTCAGGAGTCGTCGTCGCGTGGTGGAAGTAGATGACGTAGCCACCACGCCGCACCGCGTCGATCAGATCGCTCTCTTGAAGGATCGCGCCTGGGGTCGTCTGCTGAGCGGAGGTCGGTGTCGCCGCGAAGCCCATGGCGACGAGGAGCCCGAAGCCGAGAACTGACTGGTATCGGGTTCTACTCATGAGGACACTCCCATCTTTGGTCTCGGTGGCTGGTCCTGGTGCACATCCCAATCGTACGCCAAATGCAATTAATGCAAAAAACAGTAAGATAGAGCGTATGAAGGCAGACCGGAAGCGGGACGACCTCACGCTGATCACAACCGGGGAGGCCGCAAGCCATTGCCGGGTCTCGCTTCAGGCGCTGCGGCGGTGGATCCGGGATGGCCGGCTCAAGGCCTTCCAGACTCCGGGAGGACACGCCCGGATCGAGGTCGCCGAGTTCCGGCGCTTTCTCAAGGAATGCGGGATGCCTCCGTATCCGGCGGGGGAGGAGCTCCCGACACCCCGGGTCCTAGTGGTGGAGGACGATGCCGACATTCTTCAGATCCTCACGAGCCTGCTCGCCGGTCGGCCGCAGCGGCTCGTGGTGGAGACCGCGGTGGACGGCTACGACGCGCTGATCAAGGTGGGGACGTTCAGGCCTGCGTTCCTCATCTTGGACGTGGTGATGCCGAAGCTGGATGGCCTCGAAGTCTGCCGCCGCCTCAAGGCGGGGCCGGAGACGCGAGACATCAGGATCCTCGCAGTCACGGGACACGCGGGCATGGCGGAGCGGGTGGTGGCGGCGGGAGCGGACGCGTGCATCGCCAAGCCGTTCGACTTCGACGTGCTGAGCAAGGAGCTGGAGCTGTTCCTCGGCTCCCCCCGGCGGGAGCAGGCCATTCGGAGGCCCAGGTGAGGATCCTCGTCGCGGATGACGACCCCGTCGGGCGCCGCGTGTTGGAGAGCGCGCTCGGCAAGTCGGGACACGACGTGCTCGTGGTGCCGGACGGAGCCGAGGCGTGGCGCGTGCTGGCCGCTCCGGACCCGCCCGCCCTCGCGATCTTGGACTGGATGATGCCGGGGCTGACCGGCATCGAGGTGTGCCGGAAGGCGCGCGAGACGGCGTGGGCGGTCGAGCCCTATCTGATCGTGCTGACTTCCCGGGGTGCGTCCGCGGATGTCGTGACGGCGCTTCAGGCGGGCGCCAGCGACTACATCACCAAGCCGTTCGAGATCGAGGAGCTTCGGGCCCGCGTCTCCGTTGGAGAGCGAGTCGTGACGCTCCAGCAGCAGCTGAGCGATCGGGTCCGGGCGCTCGAAGAGGCGTTCGCGCACGTGCATCAGCTCCAGGGGCTGATTCCGATCTGCGCGTGGTGCGGACAGGTCCGCAATGACGGAAATTTCTGGGAACAGGTCTCCAGCTATCTGGAGAAGCGCTCCGGGCTTCAGTTCACCCACGCCATCTGCCCGCCCTGCCGGGAGAAGGAATCGTCCCGGATCAAGCACACTCGGCCGCGGCGCCCTTGATCGGCCGGCCGGCGGGCTGAGCCGAACGGAATACTTAGCGGGGATCGATCGGGGTCGCCATCGGAGCGCGCGCCTCGATGGCGGCGGCCGCCTCGAGACAGAGATCCTCCCGGAATCGGCCGGCCGTGATCTGCACGCCCATCGGCAGGCCGTCCGCGACGCCGGTGGGCACCGACACCGCGGGCAGCCCCAGCACCGGCACCGCGAGCTGCATGATCTGGGCGCGCATGATCCGCCGAGTCGTGTCGGCGTCCACCAGGTCGAGATCGACGGGGAACGCCGGCTCGTTCGAGACCGGGGTCACGATCGGGTGGACGACGTTGTCGAGATCTTTTCTGACGACAACCGCACGTTGTTCTGGCGTGGGCATGTGGCCTCCTGGTCTCGACGCCTAGCGGGAGACTTCCTCGCGTCGCAGGCGGATGGGATGGAGCGCGGGGGGCGGGACGGGCGGGGGCGGGAGGCTGGGCGCGTAGAACGAGGCCTCCTGGGCGCCGCGCAGGCACTGGCGCGTGAACTCGATCAGGTGGTGGCTGACCACCGCCGCCTGGATCATCTCCTCGACCTGCCCGGCCCGGAGGGCGGGGCCGGTGACGCGCCAGAATGTTGCGCGATAGTCGCCGCGGATGCCGATTCGCCAGACGATGCGCCCGAGCAGGGCCAGGCCGGACACGACGTTGCGCCAGGACGCGCGGTGCCGGCTCCGTGGGTAGGGCGGGCGCTTCGCGAAGGTGTGGGCGAGGTTGTGGGCGAAGCGCCGATAGATCGCCTCCGGCGCGTAGGCGGCCGCGATGCAGCGCCGCCACATGTCGAGCACGGTCTGCTCCGGCAGCCGGAAGACCACGTTGGACTCGCGCCCGCCGTCGGGCAGGATGCGCCCCTCCGCGGCCAGCCGGTCCCACAGCGGGGTCCTCGGCAGGGCGTAGAGGAGGTTGATGGTGAGCATCGGGATCTGCGAAGCCTCGATGAACTCGATCAGGTGACCCGCGGTCGCCTCGGTGTCGGTGTCGAGCCCCAGGATGATGCCGGAGACCACCTCGAGCCCGTAGTCGTTCAGCTTGGCGACGGCGTCCAGGATCGGCATGCGGAGGTTCTGCTCCTTGGACATCGAGCGGAGCGCCTCGGGCTCCGGCGTCTCGATCCCGCAGAACACCACGTTGAAGCCGGCGTCGCGCATCAGCGCGAGCACGCGGTCGTTCTTCGCGATGTTCAGCGTGGCCTCGCACGCGAAGCGCACCGGGAACCGGTGGCACCGCTGCCACTCGACCAGGTGGGGCAGCAGCTCGAGCGCGGCCTTCTGGTTCGCGATGAAGTTGTCGTCCACGAAGTAGATGGCGACCGCGCCGCCCGCCACCAGCGCGTCCAGCTCGGCCAGCACCTGCGCGGCGCTCTTGAGCCGGGGATTGCGCCCGTAGAGCGCGGGGATATCGCAGAACTCGCACGTGTAGGGGCAGCCGCTCGAGAACTGGATGCTCGAGATGAAGTACTGGCGCAGCGCGATCAGGTGGTAGGCGGGGAGCGGAAAGTCGGTGAGGGGTAGGCGCGTCCCGGTGTCGAAGCGGAGCTGCCCCTCCGGCCGCCCGGTGTGCTCGTCGAGCCACGCGATGATCGCGTCGGTCGAGTCGCCCATCTCCCCCACCTGGACGAGATCAGCCCCCGGGTAGTGCTCCGGGCAGCCCGACACCGACGGGCCGCCCAGCACCACCGGCTTGCCCAGGCGGTGGGCGCGCGCGATCACGTCCTCGATGAAGGGGCGCTGCACGTGCATGCCGGAGAGGAAGATCGCGTCGGCCCAGGCGAGCTCTTCCGCGGTCGCCTCCCGCGCGTTCTCGTCCACGAAGCGCACCTCCCACGACTCCGGCAGATAGGCCGCGATCACCAGCAGCCCCTGGGGCGGCATGAAGGCGCGGATCCGCCCGCCGAAGAGCGGGTAGGAGTAGTGAAAGGTGCCGAAGGAGGGCGCGTAGCGCGGGGAGACGCAGAGGATGTGCCGGCGGTTCCGGGGCGCGTAGCGGGTGCGCATCAGGCGTGGGGCGCGGGCCGGAACGAAGACGGCAGCGCGGCCGGTCCGCTCAGGCGCCGCTCGGCACGCCGGAAGGCTGCTCGACGTCGAGCGTGGTGACCCGGCGGAGCTCCCGGCGGTACTTCGCGTCGTCGAACGGGCGCGCCCGGTGCATGGTGGCGCGGTTGTCCCAGATCACGAGATCGCCCCCGCGCCACTGGTGGCGGTAGACGAACTCGGGCCGGGTCGCGTGCTCGATGAGGTCGCGCAACAGCAGGCGGCCCTCGGGCACCGGCCAGTCGATGATCCGCGAAGCGTGGGAGGCCACGTAGAGCGAGCGGCGCTTCGAGCGCGGGATCGTCCGGACGAGGGGGTGGATCGCGCCCTTGAGCGCGTCCTGCTCGCTCTCCGAGAACTCGAAGCCCAGGGTCTGCCGGGAGTAGGCAATCGAGTGGTGCACGCGCAGCCCCTCGAGGCGCGCCTTCTCGTCTTCCGGGAGAGCGTCGTAGGCCGCGCGCATGTCCGCGTACTCGGTGTCCGCGTCCACCGGCGGGACGACCTTGGCCGAGAGCATCGAGTAGCGCCCGGCCGGGTCCTGGAAGGAAGCGTCGGTGTGCCAGAGCCGGTTGCCGAGGCCGTACATGCGCCGGCGGTTGTCGGACTTCATGATCTGGCCGTTCTCGTCGAGATTCGAGATGTCGCCGAGCGCCTCGTTGCCGAGCCGGTTCTTCTGCAGCGCGCTGATGCCGAGCTTGGTGTGGAGCACCCCGTCCAGGCGCTCGGCGAAGGCGAGCTGCTCGGCGTCGGTGAAGGGCTGGTCGCGGAAGACGAGGACCGCGTACTCGTCCATGCCCCCGCGGATCGCGGCGAGCGTCTCCGGGTCGTGGACCCGTCGGAGATCCACCGGGCTGACCTCGCCGGCGAAGTGCGGGTGAAGCTTGCGGAATGTCAGGGCCATGACACGCCTCCCGCCAGAGAATCTAGGCCGACCGGGCCGGGGAGTCAAGCAAACGTCCACGCGCGGGCGGCCCCGTCGACAAGCCGCGCGGGCGCGTGCCAAGATGCGCGGCGGGAGGCAATTCTCACATGAGGGTTGGCACATGAACGTCGGATTCATCGGACTGGGCATCATGGGCGCGAGCATGGCGGCCAATCTGCAGGCGGCCGGTCACGCGCTTTCCGTGCACGACGTGCGGAAGGCGGCGGCCGCTCCGCATCTGGCCGCGGGGGCGGCCTGGAAGGACACCCCGCGCGCGGTGGCGGAGGCCGCGGAGGTGGTGTTCACCTCGCTGCCCGGCCCGCCCGAGGTCGAGCAGGTGGCCGCCGGCCCGGACGGCCTGCTCCACGGGGTCCGCGCGGGCTCGGCGCTCTTCGATCTGTCCACCAACGCCCCCGAGCTGGTGCGGCGGCTCGACGGCCTCTTCGCGGCGCGCGGGGCCCACGTGCTCGACGCGCCGGTGAGCGGCGGCCCGGTGGGCGCGAAGACGCGGCGGCTCGCCATCTGGGTGGGCGGCGAGCGCGCGGTGTACGACCGATACCGGCCGCTGCTCGAGGCGATGGGCGACCAGCCCTACTACGTGGGCCCGGTGGGGGCGGGCGCGGTGGCCAAGCTCGTGCACAACTGCGCCAGCTTCACGATCCGCGCGGTGCTGGCCGAGGTGTTCTCGATGGGCGTGAAGGCGGGCGTGGCCCCGGATCTGCTCTGGCGGGCGGTCCGCCAGGGCAATAGCGGCCGCCGCCGCACCTTCGACGGGCTGGCCGAGAAGTTCCTGCCCGGGGAGTTCGAGCCGCCGTCCTTCGCGCTGCGACTCGGGCACAAGGACGTCTCGCTGGCCACCGCGCTGGGCCGCGAGTACGGCGTGCCGATGCGCCTGGCCAATCTCGCGCTCGAGGAGATCACCGAGGCCCTCGGGCGCGGCTGGGGCGACCGGGACTCGAGCAGCTTCATGCTGCTGGAGGAGGAGCGCGCGGGCGTC
>WNFD01001064.1_pt1 | contig 35816 bp, 32 predicted proteins | sample 5400491 | NCBI WGS metagenome assembly WNFD01 (sample SAMN13153343, study PRJNA577476) | soil metagenome | isolation source: 120 cm saprolite under Douglas fir tree site 2 hole 2 replicate 2 | place: USA:California | collected 2015-04-18 | reverse complement strand
CCGGATTCTCGCTGTCATCGAGCAGTTTGCCGGAGAGAAAGCTGCTCGCAGCACTGTTGGCGATCACCAGGTTTAGGTTTAACGGATAGCCCCGCCTTTCCAACCGCCAGAGCTGACGAATGGGATTCGGGCCGGCGATCGCCAAATTGATCAGCTCGATATTGTAGCCATCGGCACGCAGCCGGCGTTCGGCTACCGCTCCGAAGGTGGCCTGCTGGCTGACCTGCGCCGCTTCGACCATCGAATCCCCAAGCAGGCCTATTCGAAAGGTCCCTGCGGGCTTTGCAAGATCACGCTCGACATCGCGCAGGCCAAGTGAGTTCAGTTGTAGGCGCGCCCGATGTTCGGTGGTCCAGATGCCACGACCACCAGGAGTCGATTCAAAGCCAAAATCCTTGTCGGGCTGGCCGAGAATGGGCTGTACCACGGGCAAGATCCGCCACAGCGGCGTCACCTCGATCAACCGCAGTCCAAGATCTACTACGAGCAAGGCCAGCATCGCTCCAAAGAGAAAGCGGCCAAGAGAAGAGACCCGCGGGGACAATCGGGAGGAAGACATGGCGCGGCGAGTTTAAAACCGAAAATAGATGAATGGGTTCACGTTGGTCACCGGAATGAGGATCAGTAGCAATGCAACGCCCGATAGGAATCCTCGGCTGACCGGCCCCTCGGCTCGGCGCATGACGCGAAGAACTCCGGGCTGTTGCAGACGGAACTCGATCCAATGCAGAGCGAATAGGCCCACCACACCTGCCACCACTTCCCAGGGTGGCGCGGCGTCGTCTGCCACCGTTGGCCAACCACCGCGGAATGATAGCATGGTATCGAGATAGTTGAATGCATATCCCAGATTGGGCGAGCGAAAGAAGACCAACGTCACAACGAAGAACGTGATCGTCGCGGCCCAACCCAACGGGGCCGGCGGTGACGGAAGGTATCTCGACCACAGCGCTGCAAACACCATCGCAATACCCTGTAACGTGCCCCAGAGGACAAAATTCCAGCCCGCCCCGTGCCACAGGCCACAAAGGGTCATGGTTAGTATGATGGCGCAAAAGTGCTGCATCGCCCGGTATCGGCGCGCCACGAGCCGCATATCGGCGAGCGGCAGGAACACATAGTCGCGCAGGAACAGCGTCAGCGTGATGTGCCAACGCTGCCATAGCTCCTGAATACTGGACGCCAGAAAGGGTGTCGCGAAATTCCTGGGAAGGCGAATGCCCAGGAGGTAGGCCGAACCGATGGCAATATCGGAATAGCCGGAAAAATCGAAATAAATTTGAAACAGGAACAGCACGGCGCCAAGCCAAGCAAGATACGCGCTGTCCGGCGGGACGTAAAAAATATCGTCGACGACGGGAGCGAGGCTGTCCGCCAGCACCACCTTTTTTACAAGACCCAAGACGATAAGGCTGAGGCCGAAGACCAGCAGCCGATGCCGCCGCCACTTGTCGTCGAAGATTCGTTGTATCTGCGGAAGCGTCTGATTGGGCCGAACGATGGGTCCGGCAATCAGTTGCGGAAAAAACGCTTTGAACAGGAAGAATTCGGGGAACGAGCGTGCCGGCCCGTTGCGACCGCGTACGACGTCGATGTGATAGGCCAAAGCCTGAAAACTATAGAACGAGATGCCGAGCGGCAGTGTGACGTCAATGAAGCTGCCGGCCGGGCTTGTTTCCCCGAGCAGCATGTTGCGGTATTTGAAGTACCCGATCAGCCCGATGTTGACGACCACGGCGGCTACGATGCGGCGTCGATCGGCCGGCACAGCAACCTGGATCAGCCAATTGAGTACGACCGCGCCCACAAACACCAGCATGTCGAAAGGTCCGGCCGCCGCATAAAATATCAAGCTCGCCACAATCAGCATCAATGCGCGCAACGGACCAATCGCCATCCAGGCGACGGTGAAGGTCAGCAATAGTGCATAAGCGAGTGAATTAAACGCCATTCAACGCTGCTCGTCATATCGAAGGTCGAGATGAGATCCGGCAGGTCCAATCACGGCGACGAAAGCCCGCAATCTCATGCTTGCCCCGGGCTTCTGCCGACGCAGAATCGATGCATGCAGCCTTAAGCCGTTCGGCGCGTCACGCGGCAAAGGCCAGACGTCATGTCGACAACATATCGACCGCCTTGAATGAATTCTGCAGCCACATCCGACGAGCGAGGTTGCGCTGAATCTTGCCACTGGTGGTTTTCGGAATGGAGCCAGGGCGAATGAGCACGATCGAGTCGAGCGCGATTTCATGCTCGTTTACGACCGCCTCGCGGATGCAGCCGATGATCTCGTCGATCTCGAGGTCGCGGCGATGGACGCGTTCCACTTCTTGTACCAGCACGACCTTTTCTTCGGTGTTTTCGGTCAGCACCGAGAACACAGCCCCGCAGTACCGCCGCAGCGCCGGATGGCTGTCGTAGACCGTGTTCTCGATATCCTGCGGATAGTAGTTGATGCCGCGCACGATGATGACATCCTTGATGCGGCCCGTGATGAACAGCTCTCCGGCTTCGTCCATGAAACCGAGATCGCCAGTGCATAGCCAGAATTCATCCTCCCCCTCGATCCGCGCCTGGAATGTCGATCTGGTGGTGGCCGGATCGCCCCAATAGCCTTTGCAGACGTGAGGTCCGCCCACCCACACCTCGCCGATGTGGTCGGCTGCGAGCCGCCGCCGGGTTTCCGGATCCACGATCGCGATGCGCTGGCCGATAATATTTCGGCCGCAGCCGACCACACGATGCGCATCGTCGTGGCCTGCGGGAGCGGCAACTTGATGGCGCTGAAAGGCTTCGCGGCTGACCGTCCGTATGACCGGCCCGGCGCCCCTACCTCCTCCCGAAATCAATACTGTCGTTTCGGCCATGCCGTAGAGCGGGCACATGGCCCGCGGCTCGAAGCCATAAGGACTAAACGTCGCTCCAAACCGCTCGATGGTATCTGCCCGAACCGGTTCGGCGGCGTTGAATGCCACTTTCCAGCATGACAGATCGAGATCTTTCATCTGATCTGCGCGAAATCGCCGAACGCAAAGATCGAATGCAAAGTTTGGCCCTCCTGCAACCTCGGCCCGGTAATTGTGGATTGCGCGCAACCATTGCAGCGGACGCTGGGTGAATGTAACCGGCGCTAGTAACACACAAGGCGCGCCGACATACAGCGACTGCAAAACATTCAGGATGAGGCCCATATCGTGATAGAGCGGCACCCAGTTCACGTAGGTGGATTGCCCCGTGTTGTCGAGGGTCAGACGGATCATCTCGAGGTTTTCGATGAGGTTGCCGTGAGTGACCATCACGCCCTTGGGGTCCGAGGTCGAGCCGGACGTGTACTGTAGAAAAGCGATATCCTCAGGCCCGGGAGTTGGCAGCAATCGGTTTTGGTCGAGCAAACGCCCCGATTCTTGATCGAGAATTAGCCATTCCATCTTGTATCCTTGAAATCGCTCAAGGACATCCGGCCGAGCTCTGCCCAAATGCGCATTCGTCAGCGCAAAGCGCGGGGAGCAATCGGCGAGAATGCTCGCGCTTGAATCAAGCGAGCTGTTGCGCCGGGGGAGCATCATCGGTACCGCGATGACGCCCGCAAGCAGACAACCAAAATAGGCAATGATGAAATCAAGCCCCGGTCCGAACAGCAGCAGGGCACGATCACCGATTTGACCGTGGGCCAATCGTGCCGCCACGTCACTGGCGCGCTGATCGAGCTCTGCGAACGTCAAAACCGATTCTTCTTGCCCCTGATCCGACAAGAGTACATAGGCGCGATCGTTCGGCTGCTTCGTGGCCCGATAACGAAGTAGATCGACGAGGGAGGCGAAGAACGGTGGCCGACGCGAGTCGAGCATTTAACCGACCGGCCCTTTCGCGCTGCTCTCCGACATATGACGCTCAGCGACGTGCCGGGCAAGTTCAGCGGGCGTTGGATATGCGAATACGATTTCAGTGGGGAGCTCGACCCCAAGCCACTCCTCGAGCTCCATGAGGAAGAAAACCGATGCGGCGGAGTCCATCCCGAGACGAGCGAACTTCGCGTGCGGGCGGATGCGATCCACTGGCGTCTTAAAGGTCCTAGCCAGATACCCCATGCACCAATCGAGGATCTCGGATTCGCTCGGATTTGATTTCACAGAGCACTTCACCGTTGAAGGTCAATGCCTCGCGCCGGCCGGGATCATGGACGTCGTTGATCGTCGTCGCTCCTCCATCTTACTCGGCGGCAAAGCGGGTGGTCTTGATCTGATAGGCGGCAGCCGCAGCGTCGCGATAGAAGGATTGCACCGTTTCGCGGGAGTATTCCGCCAGATCCTTGCCGACGAGATCGAGCTTGCTGAGAAACTCATTCGGCACCGTGACGATGTCACAGCCGCTCTGCTCGGCATGGAAGATGTTCAAGAGCTCGCGGGTGCTCGCCCAAAGCAATTCCGCCTTGGGACGCGAGGCGGTGATTTGCTTGCACGCACGCATATGCGGGATCGGGTCGACGCCGGTATCGGCGATGCGTCCGGCGAAAACCGAGACAATCGCCACCGTCCCCGGATGGAGCGCGTCGACAACGGTGCGGACCTGATCGAGGGTGAAGATCGCGGTGACGTTGAGCGCCACGCCTTCGGACGACAGCGCGCGGATGAGCTCGCTTGCCGACTGCCCCTTGGTGTTGGTGACCGGAATCTTCACATTCACGTTCGGCCCCCATGCCGCGATCGTACGCGCCTGCTCGGCCATGCTCGCGAAGTCATCGGCGAAGACCTCGAACGACACCGGCCGGTCAGGGATCGCGGCCAGCACCTTGCGCGCGAACGCCTCGTAATCGCTCACGCCGGCCTTTCGCATCAACGTCGGATTGGTGGTGAAGCCCTTGATCGCGGGATTTTTCGACATTTTGACGATGCCCTCATAATCGGCACCGTCGGCGAAAATCTTGACCTTGAGATCGGCGACCTGGCTCATGGCCCCTCCTGCGTGGTTAGAACGGTTTCGATGATGACGTTGGCAGCTTCGGCGATCGAATGCACGACATAGTCGGGAGCATCCGGCGCGGGTAACGTATAGCCGAGATCGATGAACACGGTGGCGCACCCGGCCGCGCGGCCCGCTTCGATGTCGCTCTTGCGGTCACCCACCATGAAGCTCTTCGTAAGGTTAATCCCGAGTTCCATCGCCGTCTGGAGGATCATGCCCGGCTTTGGCTTGCGACAGTCGCAGGCCTGGCCATGCCCGTGGAAGCACGCCTTGACGGCATCGAGGGGCAATTGACGCGTCATGATCTCGTGCATCGCGTCCACTTCCGAGTGGCCGATCAAGCCGTCTCCCACGTCCGGCTGGTTGGTGACTACCGCCAAGAGAAAACCCGCCTGCTTTAGCTTTTGGAGGCTGGCCGCGGCATCGGGATACAGCCTGAAATCCTCCAACCGTCTCGGAGCGAAGCTGCGCCCGTCACGGAATTCAGGAACGACGATTACCCCGTCCCGATCGAGAAACACGGCCGGTCTCATTCCGTGGACAGGGCTTACCATTTCGTCTGCCTGCGCTGCAAGGCTGGATGGCTGACGAGGCAGTGCCAGACCACGGCCTGGAAGGCCTCGGACAAGGGCGTTACCCAGTTTGGATTGACTTGGGGAATCAGGACGACCACGTCGCCGTGCTTAGCGGTGTATCCGCTGTCCCGGCCCACGATCCCGAACACCTTTGCCGAACGCGCCTTGGCCAGATCGATCGCCTGGATGATATTGGCACTGATCTTGCGCTCGGCATCGCCGCCGCCGACCGAATAGATCAGGATTGCATCCTTATCGCCGAGATGACTGGTGTCGAGCCACGCTGCAAAGACCGTATCCCATCCCTCGTCATTGGTGCGTGCAGTGAGCTCCGAGACGTTATCAACCGGGCTATAGGTTTCGATCCCGCAGAGCTTGCGAAAGTCATTGACGGCGTGGCTGCAATTGGCCGCGCTGCCGCCGACGCCGATCAGGAACAACCGCCCCCTGCGGTCCCGCAGTCGGTCGAGCTCGGACGCCAGAGCCTCGATCGAGGCGAACGAAATATCATGACAAATCTGCGCGGCCGCAGCAAAGAAGGTTTCCGCGTGGTTCATCGCCCAACCGCCCTCGCACCAGACGAAATTGCCGCGAACTCTTGCCACATCCGCCCCGCCATTTGAAGTGCCTTGTCGATGGAACTGGCACGCGTCAGCGGGGGGATGAGCCGAGCGATTCGTAAAGGTCCACATACCGTTGGACGGCGTGCGGCATCGCAAAATTCTCCACAATGCGCGCGCGAGCCTTGCGCCCGCGCTCCGCTCGCAGCGGCGCTGATTCGGCGGCCAACGTTCGAATAGCCGCAGCGAGCGCATCGGGGCTTTCCGGCGGTACGATGACGCCCGTGTCGCCGACGATGAGCTTCGCATCGCCGACGTCGGTTGCAACTGCGGGAAGCCCGCACGCCATTCCTTCGGCAAGCACGTTCGAGAATCCTTCGCCGAAGCGCGAACTGGACACGACGAAATCCGCAGCGGCGAACAAACGCGCCACGTCGTGGCGACGGCCGAGTCGACGGACATTATGCGCCGCAGGCAGATTTTCCGTGCCGGCGCCGAGCAGCACTGCGGACAAGTCGGGCAGCTTCGCCATCGCAGCGAGGAAACTGCCGTGGTCCTTCATCGTATCGACGCGCGCGACATGAGCGAGCACGATTGCATCGTCGGCAATGCCGAGCTCGCTCCGCACCGCGCGCCGTGCGGCAGCATCGGGTCGGAACTCTTCGATGTCGATGCCGTTGGCGACGACCTCCGCTCGCCGCGGCCGATAGCCCAGCGCCAAATGCGATTTGAGACCGGCGACAGAGTTGGCCGTCACCAGATCGGGCCATCCCGACAGCAGCGCGCAGGCTTTCACCACGAGCCACAGCCCGATGCCATAGCCGCGCCAATCCATCGCGGTGCAGCGGATACTCCAAATGAGGCGCGTCTGTCTGCGCTGTCTCGACAGGACGAGCGCGACGAGCGCCGCGAGGTCGCCGTGATACATCCAGCCCTGCACGATATCGGGCCGGCTCTCGGCGATCAGCCTGGCAAGCTTGAACAAACCCGTCGCAATACCGCCAGCTTTGTCGAACCGCAGCTCGACGACCCTGACGCCCCCCGCCCGCAGCCGTTCCATATGGGCTTCGGCGGGCAGAAGGCTCACGATGGTGATGTCGTCGGCGACGCCGGGCTGAGCCGACGCAAGCCGGGCCAACATCGCCTCGGCACCGCCGCCTCGAAGACCCGCCGTAACGTAGAGTACCTTGCGCGGCCGCAGGGTCACGCCCACCTCTCGCGCCACGCCTGCAGCATCAGCACGGTCCACAGCGGATATTGCCAGTTGCGGGTGCCTTCGAGATGTTCCTGCCAGGCTTGGCGCACCAGCGCGACCCGCACGAATCCATCAGACGCAAGCCGCGCGGGTGCGAGCAGCGATTCCGCCCATTCCCGTAAAGGACCGCGCAGCCAGGCATCGATCGGCACCCCGAAACCCATCTTCGGCCGGTCGATCAGCGACCTCGGCACATAGCGATCGAGCACCCGGCGCAGCAACCATTTGCCGCGCCCGCCGCGCACCTTGAACGCAAGCGGCAGGCTCCAGGAGTAAGCAACGACGCGGTGATCCAGCAACGGCACCCGGCCCTCCAGCCCCACCGCCATCGTCGCCCGGTCGACCTTGGTCAGAATGTCCTCGGGAAGATAGCTCACCATGTCGAGGAACTGCATGCGCGGGACGAGATCGGGGAAATCGCCGGCGATGCCGGGATCCCACAGTGGTCCGCGCGGCTCTCGGCCAGCGGCGGCAACCTCGTCGGGCCGTTCCCATTGGCTCACGAGGCGGCGGTAGATTGCGTCCGGCTCGGGGTTGTCGAGGAGTGTCGTGATTTTGTGCAGCTTGTCGCCTGGCAACGCCGGCCGCCATGACGCCGGCACGAACGCAAACAACCGGTTCCAAGTTTGTGGCGCGAGCGAACGCAAGGCCGCCGCCGAAGCGCCGCGCAATGGCGGTGGCATCATCTTGAACACCCGCGCCAGCCGCTCGGCCCAGAGGTAGCGGTTATAGCCGGCGAACAGCTCATCCCCGCCGTCGCCCGACAACGCCACGGTCACATGCTTGCGGGTCAATTCGGAAATGAGGTAGGTCGGGATCTGCGAGGAATCGGCGAATGGCTCATCGAACCAGTCCGCGAGACGTGGAATGACCTCGAGCGCATGTCGCGGCTCAACATAAAACTCGGTATGATCGGTGCCGAGATGGGCGGCGACTTGCTTCGCACACTGGGCTTCATCATAGCCGCTTTCGTGAAAGCCGATGGAGAAGCTCTTCACCGGCCGCGAGCTCTGCGCCTGCATGAGTGCGACCACCGTAGAAGAATCGATCCCTCCGGATAGGAATGCACCGAGCGGCACGTCGGCAATCATCCGTAGACCGACGGAGTCGCGAAGAAGCGCGTCGAGGCGCTCGATGGCCTCGTTTGCGTCGGGCGCCGGATCGTTGCGTCGCTGCCCGGCGACTGCGATCGCACGCAAGTCCCAGAAGCATTTCGGCAGCGGCGTCGTGCCTTCGCGCAGCGTGAGAATGTGCCCAGGGGCGAGTTTTTCGGCTTCGCGATAGATCGTACGCGGCTGGGCAATATAGGCATGGCGGAGATAGCCGACGACTGCATCGTCGTCGATCGTCGGTCTCCAATCCGGTGCTGCACGAAACGCCTTAAGCTGCGAAGCAAAGATGACTCGCTGCGGCGTCGCCGCGTAGTAGAGCGGCTTGATGCCGAGGCGGTCGCGCGCCAGCGTCAAGCTGCGGGTCTTGCGGTCCCATAGCGCGAACGCAAACATGCCGATCGCGCGCTCGATCGCGGCCTCGACGCCCCATAATGCGCAGGCTTCGAGCAGTACTTCGGTGTCGGACTCGCCGCGCATCGAGTGGCCGGCCGCTTGTAGCTCGCGGCGGATGTCGCGGTAGTTGTAGATTTCGCCGTTGAAGGTAATGACGTAGCGCCGATCGGCCGAATGCATCGGCTGCGCCCCGCCGGGACTGAGATCGATGATGGCGAGCCTGCGGTGGCCGAGCGCCGCGCCGCTTTCAGCTTCGACCCAGACGGCGCCCGCGTCCGGCCCACGATGCCGCACGGTCTCGATCATGGCTTCGCCGATCGAGCGCAGCGCGTCGGCCGATGTCGCTGCGCGCCAATCGATCATGCCGGCAATGCCGCACATCGCGCTTCCTCGGACAGGGAGGGAAATTTCACCTTTTAGATCTTCCGCCTTTTCGCTCAAGCCCTCATGGGCTGCTTAATCGAGGAGAGGTGCTTGCGGCGGCCGATCGTCCTCGACCTAGCACCCAACTCCTCGCTTAATGTCTAACGTCGCGCGATTATGATCAAGTGACCGGCAAATGGCCGAAATGGTCCATAGTCGGAAAGCCACGTCTCGTGCGCCATCGTGAGCCTCGACGCAGCGGCGCCAAGACGCGGAGAAAGCTTATGAAGGACGCGCAGCGGGGCGAACATGGCGCCCTGGGCCTTGACCTGCGAAAATCCCGCAGCCCTCAGTTTGTCGCACAAGGACGATGGCGTTTCGAATTCGACATGGTAGCGCCGCGGAGCTCCGGTCACGCGCCGCGCATGCATGCGAAGCTGCGAAAGCTGGCGGAAGCCGTCCAGCGCCCACTTGTTGACGTAGGTGCCGAAGTAAATCCCGCCCGGTTTGAGAACCCGGACGATCTCCCGGTGACCCTGTGCATTATCGCGCGTATCGAGATACCTAAAAACCTCGATCGCGTAGACGAAATCGATCGAGGAGTCGGGCGTCGGCAATTGCAGCACCGAGCCGTCGGAAACAAGATCGGCTGGTACATTTTTTGCGGCCAGGCGACGCATCTCGGCACTCGGTTCGATGCCGGTTACTTCGAAACCTTGATCAAGCAGGCGAGCCATATGGGCGCCTACCCCGCATCCAATATCGAGGCACGTCGCCCCGTGCGGCAGTTGCGATACGCAGCGCACCCACGCACGATCGATGAAATGGCGCCCATATCGGAATGGAGAGTCGAAGATATTGTCGCCGCGATACTCGGCAAAAAATCCGTCTGCAGTTTCATCGTGGACTTCGACGGCCCTGCGGCGTGACCACTTCTCGTCGGAATTCATGTCCACGGAGGTTGATCGTCTGCCATTTGTCATATTGCTCGATAAGCAGCCGCAGCGAATTTGGCAACCTATCCCTCGTTCGCGCGCAGCGCTTCCAGCCGAGCGTAGCAAATCGTCGTGTCGGCCGTGACAGAAATTGGGGGGCATGGAGCAAGATCAAGCGGCCCAATGCGGCGGCCGATCTCGCGTTCATCCGTCGGCGCCGCTACCCTGTCCGTGGGCATGAAGAACGTCGTCGGCCAGCGCCGCCATCGTCATCGACCGCATCCCGTAGCGCTCATGCAAGGCGCGGAAGCAATCGAGGATGGCGCGCAGAAACGCCAAGTTGCCCTGTAAATCGACGCCGAAATTGTGCGGGTGCCACCATAAATGAAAAAGCTTTCGGCGACGGGCCGCCGTTTCCATGGCCGAGGTGATCCGCTGCAGGCGCAGGCGCTCCAACGCGGCACTGTTTCCAACCGCTCGCAGAAAGCGGCTGGCGGGAATATCGACCATGCCATCGACAAGCGCCGGCTCGTGATCGTGTGGACCGCCGATGGGGAGATAACTGTCAGCCAAGCGGCATGCGCGCACGAGAGGGCTCTGCTCCGACTGGCTCCGTGCGCGGTGGAACCAAACGCGTTCGTTGCCGCGAAAGGCACGCAAGCCCAGTTCGCGACACACCGACAGATGAGCGACTTGGTTGCGCGGAAACACGATGCTTGAGAGCTTGATCCCGAGACGTCCGGCGACGGTCCGCGCAGCTTCGAGGTCGGCCCGGAAGGCCGCGATGTCGCCCCCCTCTTCCAAGCAATAGAAATGCGAGAAGGTATGGGTGCCGATCTCCTGGGCTGGATGGTCGAGAATCCGCTTGATGAGCGACAGGCCGAAGTAATAGGGGTCGTGCTCCTCATCTGTCCCGACCTCGTCGAGGTAATGATAGGAGGAAATTCGCGCATTGGCGTAGCGGGGCTTGCGCGCAGGAAGTGCCGCGCGCATCGCCGTGTTTGTCGCAAAAAACAGAAGCCCGACGGTCGCCCAGGTACAGGCAATGTTCCGTTCGGCAAAGAGATCGAGCAGAGCGGGAATGACCTCGCGGACGCCAAGGATATTGGCGCCGTAATCCGCAATGGTGCGGTTATCGCGCACGCCCCATAACAGCTCGAAATCCAGCGAAATAACGAACGCACCATACTGCACTGCGCGCCTCCTCGACGGCGACAAAGAGGACCATAGGTCGGTACCAGCCGAACGGGCAAGCGCGGTCATTGAAAATAGCACATGTCGGGTCATCAGCTCCCCTTGCGGTTGGGCGACGATGTACGCTTAGTGGTTGGAATGAAGGTCTCATTTTTCATTCGCGATTTGGCCGTCGGCGGCAGCCAGCGCCAACTCGCCGTGCTTGCCGCGGCGCTGGCGCGGCGCGGACATGACGTGGCGGTCATCGTGCTTTACGCCGATGGCGCGCTCGAGGCGCTGCTCGGCACCAGCGGTGTGCGCGTCCTCTCGATCGGCAAGTCGAGCCGTTGGCACGCATTCGCCCCGCTCGCGAGACTGCGGCGGCTTTTTCTGAGCGAACGTCCCGATTTGGTGTATGCCTTTCTCCCGACCCAGACGACGCTGGCGGCGCTGCTGCTGCCTCCACGGCTCAAGACGAAGCTCGTCTTCGGGCTGCGCGCCGGCGGCGTGCAGCTCGATCAATACGACGCCTTGAACGCCCTCACCTACCGGTCGGAAGCTTGGCTGTCTCGGCGCGCCGACCTCGCCATCGCCAATGCGCGTGCGGTGCGGGCCGACGCAATCAAGCGTGGATTGCCGGCGGATCGCATCGCGGTCATCATGAACGGCATCGATGCCGATGCGATGCGGAGTGATGCGGACGCCGGTCGTGCGATGCGCGCGGCGTGGGGCCTCTCCGACAAACACTTCATCATCGGTTGTGCGGCCCGGCTCGATCCGATGAAGGATCATGCCAACTTGCTGCAGGCGGCTGCGAGCTTTGCGCGCGGAAATTCCGATGCACGCTTCGTGTGCGTCGGGGACGGGCCCGCCGGCTATCGCCTCCGGCTCACGACTCTGGCCGAGTCGCTTGGACTTGCAGACCAAGTAGTGTGGGTCCGCGAGGTCCGCGACATGAAAGCGGCTTACAACGCCTTCGACATCGCCACCTTATCTTCGGCGTTCGGCGAGGGATTTCCCAACATGGTCGGCGAGGCGATGGCCTGCGGCGTTCCCGTGGCCGCTACCGACGTGGGCGATGTGCGCCTGATCACCGGCGAACTGGGCGAAGTAGTCCCGCCAAAAAATCCCGATCTGCTTTGCGCGGCCTGGCGGCGGCTGCGCCAGCGCGTCGCGCAAGATCCAGGCTTGCGGAACAACGCCCGCGAGAGGGTCGTCACGAATTACAGTCTCGAGACGATGGTGCGTAGGACTGAGGGCGCCCTCAGCCAGCTGATCGCGGGGCGGCCAGCGCAAGAGATCGCCCGCGAGTACGCGTGAGCTGCATCAACCGCATCACCTGGCGCGTTGCGGCACCGGTTCAAGTTTGAAGAAGTGGCAGGAACTACCGAGCACGCGTGCCAAACGTTTGCGCTTGGTGAGTCCCAGGCGCAGCCCCAACAGGACCTCGCCGGTATAAAACAAGTCTACCGGCCCCTCGGCGAGGACAGCAAAACCGTTGTCCTGGAAATTCCGGCGCCACCAACGGGGATGGAACAACCACAATTCCGAAATAACGTTTCCGCGCGCACCGTGCCGACGGGGAAGACAGAGACCGACGGTATGCCGGGCAGTCCGGTACCAGGCCGCTCTCAATCGCCGCATCTCGGTTGCACTTCGCACCGACTGCGGCCAGAGCTGCGGCACCGACGACACAAAGAACGAAATCGCCTCGAGATAGGACGTCAGCGTGGTCCAAAACCGCCACGTGTGGGTCGGCAGGACATGAATGCAGGCGCCGCCCGGCGCCAGCACGCGGCGGATCTCGGCATGCATGCGTGAAAGATCTTCTACGTGCTCCAGCACGTTCGACGAGAACACGAGGTCGACGCTCCTGTCCCCCAGCGGAATGGTCCGACCGTCGTAATCCTTGATCGGAAAAACGCGGTGGGCGGCATAGTTCGAATCCGCGACCTCGATCGCGGTAACCTCGAAGCCGCGCCGCTGCAGTTCCAGCGCCTGCTTACCGGTACCGGCCCCGATTTCGAGAATGCGCGCGCCGACAGGAAAGAACGAAGCGATCGTGTCTAATTCCGCCCCTCTGATTGCGTCGAGGTGATCAAGCGAGAACACAGCAGTACAATGCCTGATTGGACGTGATGAAACCGGCAGTGTAGCCGAGCGCCGCCCTCGTGGCCAAGCGCGGACGCCGATGGACCGACATTTCGGGCCCGCTGCAAGCGACACTCGCGGGTTCGGAGGCTTTCAGCCGGTTCGGCGATAGAGGTACTCGTCGCAGCCCGATCCGAAGATGCCGGTCGTCAAGGGTGTGTCCGTGGCGCGGACACGTGCGAGGCCGAGCCGCTGCATCAACGCGTCCACTTCCGGCGCTAGGATCGACTCATAGGGATAGCCGCCCATCCAGTCGTGCACATCATGCATGAAGTCCATTCCGCGGACGCTGTGATAGTTGGCGACATGAGACTGAAAGTCACGGCCCGTCAGGAAGAACGCCGTCCGCAAAAGCGCGACATAGACGGCACGCGCGCGCCGTTGCGCTTCCAACGACGCCCCGCTGTACCACCGCTTTTCCCGCCGCCAAAGGCCACACATCAGGGTGCGATGATAGAGCGCGAATGCGAATACGCCACCCGCTGCGACCAGGCGAGCGGCGGCACCCAATGCGTCACGCATGGCTCCGGTGTGATGCAGGACCCCCCAAGCATAGACCACGTCGAACGTGCCGAGACTGCGCACATACTCGGCATCCAGGATCGAGCCTTGTTCGATCGTCCATTCGCCGTCACCGGCGAAATAGCGGTCGCGCAATCGTGCGGTACAGAGTACGGAATCCTCGTCAAAATCGAACGAATGCACGCGCGCTCCGAGTTTGCGAGCGGCGAGCGAAAATAGCCCGCTCCCTGAGCCAATATCGAGAAAGCTCAACCCCGCGAGGGTATCGCGTTCGAGCGAGCGTCGAAGCGAACGCTCTGCCTCGGTAAGCTGACTCGCGTTGAGACTGCGAGCGAAGTCGAGCCAGTTGTCGCCAAACCGGAAGCGACGGTCCCGAACCTGCCTGTTCGACATGATAATCCCAGTCTGACCTTCGAGCCGAAACATAGCGAGTCCGGCCTTGCCGTGGCAAATGCAACAGCGATCGTCGAGCCTTGATGTACGCTATTCGTCGGAATGCTATCGTGCGGACGGTCGGATCGGGCGAATAGCAGAACAATGATTGAGCAAGCCATTGAGCGTCTGTGGGTGCTCGGACCGACTGCTGTCGTCGGGTTTGTCCTAAGTTTCGCATTGATGCTGCTCCTGCGGCCATGGCTCGCGCGCTATGCAATGGTGCGGCCCAACCCACGCTCATCCCATCACCAACCGACGCCGCAAGGCGGTGGCATCGCTGTCGTGATCGCCACTCTGGCAGTCGCCTGGGGTGCGCTCGTGTTGTCGCCCGTCCTCCTGCGTGGCCAGAGCGGTCAATTCCTGACCGTGATCTCGGCCACCGTGTTGCTGGCGGTGATCGGCGCCATCGACGACATCCGTTCCTTGCCAGCCGCAGCCCGCCTCGCCATGCAATGCATCGCCGTCGGGGCGGTGATCACCGCGCTGCCGAACGAGTTGCAAATTCTGCCGCAAGTTCCGTGGCCGATCGAGCGCGCGTGCCTTTTCCTGGCCGGGGTCTGGTTCGTCAACCTCGTCAATTTCATGGACGGCATCGACTGGATGACCGTGGCCGAAGTGGTACCGGTGACCGGCGCGATCGTCCTACTCGGCCTTGCCGGCGCGGTCGAACCGTTGCCCGCTCTCCTCGCGGCCGCCCTCGTTGGTGCGATGATCGGCTTCGCGCCCTTTAATAGGCCGGTAGCGCAGGTCTTTCTTGGCGATGTGGGCAGCTTGCCGATTGGGCTTCTATTCGGCTGGCTGTTGATGGAGCTTGCTGCAATGGGCCATGTGGCAGCGGCGCTGATCCTACCCCTCTACTATCTCGCCGATGCGACGATCACCCTTACCGGCCGCGTCGTGCGGGGCGAGCCGTTCTGGCGAGCCCATCGCACGCATTTCTATCAGCGCGCCACCGATTGCGGCCTGACGGTGCGCGAGATCGTCACTCGCGTCTTCGTGGCCAATCTGGCGCTGGCCGCGCTCGCGCTCATCACCGTCGCGGCGCATAACCTCGTCGTCTCACTTGCGATGTTGGGCGCCAGCGCCGTAGTCATCTTATGGCTTCTTGCCACTTTTTCCGGCGTCATGAAGCGACGCTAGCAGAGAGTTTTCTGTCGCTGTCCTTCCCAACACGGACTGGCAGGAGCACCGGAGCGGATAGCCCCGCGCGCGCTGGCCGCGATATGCCGGCACATGGGCATAGGCCCCGTAGGGTGAAACATAGCCGTAGAGACCGGCATAACCATCGCCCCCATAGTAAGGGTCGGTAGGCTCAGCGAGGCCCGCAAGATCGCGCGGGGGGCGTCGGCCGCCGAGAGCGACGAGATACAGAATTCAGGCTGCTTCCCCGCCGAAATCCGGTACCGCGTCGTGCAGCACGCCAAAGATAACGGACCGGTCTTCGCGCGCGAGGCCTTGTTCGAGCGCCACAAGCCAGCCGCGCATCGCTTCGAGCGAAGGACTCACCGGCTTGGCGGCAACGATGCCCTCGATGCCGATGGGGGCGGTCGGCTCCTCGCGCGCGAACAGGATTTCTTGCAGGCGCTCGCCGGGCCTGATGCCGGTGAAGGTAATGTCGATGTCGCGCCCGGGTTCGAGACCCGAGAGGCGGATCATCCGCTCGGCGAGATCGACGATCTTCACCGGTTGGCCCATATTGAGCACGTAAACCGCCACACCCGCCTGCCCGGCCTGGAGCGCATGGCTTGCCGCCGTGACCACAAGGTCGCACGCCTCGCGGATGGTCATGAAGTAGCGCACCATCTCCGGATGCGTCACCGTGAGCGGACCGCCGGCCTCGATCTGCGCCTTGAATTTCGGCACCACCGAACCATTCGAGGCGAGAACGTTGCCAAAGCGCACCGCGATCAATCGCATGGCGCGCTCGTGTGGCGCGCCGCGCCGCGCGAAGTCGTTATCGAGCGCCTGACAATACATCTCGGCAAGGCGCTTTGACGCGCCGAGCACGGACACGGGCTCGATCGCCTTGTCGGTCGAGATCATCACCATGGAGGCCGCGCCCGCGGCGATCGCGGCGTCGGCCACATTGACGGAGCCGAACACATTGGTCTTGACTCCCTCCGCCCAGTCTTGCTCCAGCAACGGCACGTGCTTGAGCGCCGCGGCGTGAAATACGATGTCGGGCCGAAAGGCGTTCATCAGGCGGAAGATGCGGGTGCGATCGCGCACGTCGGCAAGACGGCCCTCGATCTTCGCCTTCGACTGCTTGGCCGCAAGCATTTCCAAGACGGCGTGCAACGCAGGCTCGGAGTTCTCGATGACCAGCACGCGCCCCGCGCCGAAGGTTACAATGCGGTCGCAAATTTCGGCTCCGATGGAGCCGCCGCCGCCGGTCACAATGATCGATTTGTTTCGCACGAAACCTTCCAGGCGGTGGTAATCGATCTTCACCCTAGGCCGCAGCAGTAAATCCTCGACATTGACCGGCGCGAGCTGCAGTGCTTCGCCGCCGTCATCGAGCGAAGGAAGGCGACTAGTGGCCAACCCAAGGCGCCTGGCTCGCATCAGAATGGTTTCGGGCTTTGCTTCCGGCACGAGTGCGCTCGGCGTGAGCACAAGCCGCGTCACGTTGATGTCGCGCTTGCTGAGTTCGGCGACTACGCTCTCGATATCATCTGGACCGCCGAACACGGAAATGCCGCGTATGGCTTGGCCCCGATCCGCCATGGACGGCGATAGGATGCCCACGGGGCGGATCTTCGTCACCGCTCCGCTCTCGATCGCACGTAACAGCACATCCGCATCGGCAGTGCGGCCAACGACGAGGATCGGCGTTGTACCGCCCGCCTTTGCATGCAGAAGCGTGCGGGTGTAGCGAAAATAGCGATAGGCGATGCGCGGGCCCGCCAGAAAAGCGATCTGCAGCAGCCAATACAGTACAATCGTGATCTTGCCGAAGAAGAACGTGCCGTAGACGTTTGGCGCCAGCAGCACGTAGTCGAGCGCGAGCAGCGTTACCGCCAGTATCGTCGCGGCGCGCACGATGTTGAAGAGATCGGGCAGCGAGGTGAAGCGCCACTTCGCCTTGTAGAGGCCAGAGACGCCGTAGATGAAACCGGAATACACGACGAAGGCAGGCAGCAAAATCGCCAGGAATCGCCAGCGCTCGGCAAGCCCGCCCTCCTCGAAGCGAATGAAGAAACTCGCGACCACCGCCGCCGCCGTGGCCAGGAGGTCGTGCACCAGAATGAGCCACATCCGTGGCGTGAAGCTCGAAAACCGGATCATCGTCCCGATTTGCCGCCCAAATAACGTGCAGCGCCCATCAATACCGGCCTTTGGATGCGTGCGCTACCTCGCGCAGCCACCGTCCGACAGCCCGGCACCCATCAATCGCCGCATTCTGGAACCATATGATTAACGCCCTGACAGGCTTCGCCGGACAGCTTGTGATCGGCATACCTCTAAATGAACGCCTTTGCAGTCGATGGCGACCGAAAGAAAATCTGGCGCACTGGCCTCGCACCAAGGGCAACTAGGTCGATTTGCTGTGTTCGCGTATTTGGCGGCGCTTGCAGTCGCTTTGGCCGGTTGCTCGGCGAGCGAGGTAGTCCAGAATTTGACGCCTGCCGCCATCGACCTGCCGCAACCGAACTACCGCCGCGTCGTCGCCGACAACGTTAAGGCGGTAATCCCGAATGTGGGGTCTGTCGGTGACCTCGAAATTTCCGGGGTCCGACTGGTCGATCACCTCAAGGGTCCGGCTTGGCTCACCTGTCTCAAGGTCGACGCGCACGGAAAACCTCAGAACTATGCCTTGTTCATTCAGGGCGACAAGATTATCGACTCGCGGATCGGCATCGTGATCGATCAATGCTACAAACAGACATTTGAGCCCTTCGACTTGTCGCCACCTCCCGCCCCGAAAAAGGTCGGTCCTTGATTTGGTCTCTTCGATTTAGATCTTGCGCCCGATCGCGCACCAAAACGGTACGCCACCGCTAAAGCGTACTTCGCCCAGCCCGGCGTTCTCCATTAACACTCGGATCTCGGCTTGCGTCATGCGATGCTCGAGCCGCGTGCCGAAACGGTCGAGCGCGTCGGTGCGCATCGCATAATAGCTGCGCCCGCGATAGGCGCTGAGCGGCCAATCGGCGACATTGCCGCCCAGCCGCTCGAATAGCCACGCTCCGCGCGCCAGCGGCCAGTAGACGCAGGCAGCAAGAAGTTCGGCCACCGCCGACTTCAAGCGAAAGGGTGCCTTCGAAAGCGCATGCCGCAAGAGGTCGCTCGCTCGCCACAACAGACGAAACCACGCCGGCCGGTTTTCGAAGGCGTAATAGATATAAACGAGCATTGGCGCTCCACGTTTGAGCTTTCTCACGCATACGGCAAGACCCGCCGCGGGATCGGGCAAATGGTGGAGCACGCCGAGGCTGTAACCGAAATCCATACTGTCGTCGGGCAAAGGCATGGCGTCGAGCGGCGCCGCGTGAAACTCCACGTTGCTCAGGCCCGAAAGGCTTTTTTGCGCGACGCTCAACGCGCCCGCGCTGGCGTCAATGCAGTAGAGGCGGCCGACGCGCGGCGCGACCAGTGCGGCCCACCGCCCGCTGCCGCAGCCAGCGTCGAAGCCGACGGCGTTGCGCGGCAGGCTGTCCCAGGGGAAGAGCGCGAAATATTCGCCGAACCTGCGCCGCACTTCACCACTGGAAACGCTGCTCTGGTCGAAGCGCTGCCATTCCCGGCCGAAATCGTCGACGGTAGCGCGATCGAGATTGTGACGGTTGCTCTCCATCGCTGCGTGACCTGAGAGAATTTCCCCCTCCCGAGCATTGGATTTTGGCATTGCGTCCATTTTCTCGCCCAAGCTCAAGAGAGGTCGCTCACGGCTTTGCGGTCTCAGGCGGTTACGACAACGAATCTCGAACTTCCTGCATGTCCTACCGGGCGCCGGAAGGTGGCGAGCGTCCTAGTGCCTCATCGACCACGGTGAGAACCGAGCGCAGCGGCAGCTCATCGAGGCAGCGGCTATAGCTGTCGAGATGGCCTTCGCAACCGAGTTTCTCGCACGGCAGGCACGGCAGCGGATTCTGTACCACCCAGACATTGCCGCGGTGCTGGATCGTGCCGGCATGATCCCAAGGGTCGGCGAGGCCGCCGACGGGCCAAGGCCCGATCAGACGGGGGCTGGTCGGACCGTAAAGGGCGATTGTCGGGCAGCCGCTCGCCGCCGCCAGATGGGTCATGGAGGTGTCGGGGCCGATATAGACGGCGGCACCCTTAAGCAGGGCTGTGAGGCCCGCCCAGTCGAGACGGCCGCGCACGCGGATCACCGCCGGCTCGTCGGGCCCCCAAAGGCTATCGATATAGGCTTGCTCGGCCGGCTCGCGCCCTTCGGTCGCGACCACGGCGAACCCACGCGCGGCAAGTGCACGGGCAAGCCCACGCCAGCCGGCCTCGGTCCAGCGCTTGTAGCGGTAAAAAGGATTGGGATGCACGACGGCGTAGGGCGTCCGCGGCGCGAACTCTCCGGCGGTCCCATTCTGCGGACAGACGATATCCGGCGCGTGGCCGAGACCGAGCGCAGTGGCCAGGCCCAAGAGCTGGCTGACCCGATGGCCATCGGGTTCAGCCGTCACCGCAATATGGTGCACGTGCCGCTTCCACCACGCTCCCGTTTCGCCCGCATGCGGCACCAGCCCGATTCGGCGACGCGCTGCCACCAGGGCGAAAAAGGTGGGGCGGTCACCCGCCTGTGTCGAAACAGCAAGATCATATCGCCGCCATAAGCTGCGAACCAAGAAGAGCGTCTCTTCGGCAGAGGGCCGCGCCGGCATGGACACTACGTTGTCGATGTCCGGGTTGCCCCTAAGGATGTCCTCGGTGTCGCGAAACACCAGCATGTCGAGCGTCGCTTGCGGAAATCCTCGCCGGATGGTGCGGATGAGCGGCGTGGTGAGCAGCACGTCGCCGAGGCGGCGCAGCGTGATCACCAGGATGCGCGGGCGCTCAGGCAGCTCGAGGGTCGTCATTGCAATGTCCGGCGGCGCGGATGTTTTCGGTCAGGCTTTCGCTCGCAGTCTTGATACTGGAGTAACGTATACAACTTCTCCCGAGAAAGGCGCGATCCGAGCATTGGTGATCGTGTCCATCGCAGGCGGCGACCAAGATCGGCACCGGGAAATCTCCCGCCAGGTGCCTCGAGGCGTTCATGTCTTGCGCTCGGCCTTGGCCGCGTCCGCCGCGCGCAACATCATACCGCCGGTGAGGCCGACGCCGAACACATAGAGCCAGCCCTCACCGAAGTCGAACAAGTGCGAATTGACCAAGGAGGACACGACGTTGTAGGTCACGACCAGGAGCCCGAACCACGCGACCAGCGTATCGTCACGAAACAAAGCGAGATGGGCGAGCCACATCGCGACGAGCGCGGCGGCGCCGACGAGGCCGAGCTCGATCATCACCGCCAGGATCTGGCTGTGCGGGTTCGTGGTGATCAGCGCGGGATTGGTCGTGGCCGTCGTGTCGCGTCGGAAGAGCGCCGGGATTGTCCCCGTTCCATGGCCGATGAGAGGCGCCTCGGCGATGAAAGCCAGCGATTTCTTCCAGTACTCGATCCGCAGTCCGGTCGGGGTGTTGACGTCGCCGGCGCCGTAAATCTGCAGCTCCTCCACGGCTGCCGACACGCGCTGGCGTAGATATGGCGAGGATGCCCACACCGCGCCCGTCAGCACAGCGCCAATCAGCGCGGCGCCGAGCGCGCCCTTCCATCCGAATTGCCGAACTGCGAACAGCACGAACATGACCGCCATGACGACGAGCGTGGTGCGCGCCGTCGCCACATAGGCGATGTTGGCGATGAACGCCAGCGCGACAAGAAAGAGCGCGAGCGAATGCAGCGCCCGCACGCGCCATAGTTCGGCGGCTTGTCCGAGCAGCCCGAAAGCGCAAATTGCGAAGATCACGCTCTGCATGATGTAGTCCTTGACCGGCACGCCGAGGCTTTTGTGGCCGCGCCAGCGCCAGGGGATACCGGGTGTAAGCACGAGCGCCCACGAGACAACGAGCAACACGACCGAGGACGCGAGAAAACCGAGGATTGCCCACTTCGCGTGACCGGAGCGGCGGAATTGCGCGAGCAGCAACGGAATGAAAAGTAGCTTGTGAAATCCGCTCAACCCCGCGATGCGGTCGCTCCAACTCACGTCCGCCCACAACATGCCGATGGCGCCGAGCGCCCATAGAAGCAGCGGCAGACCGCCGGCCGCCGACAGCACTTCGCGCCGGACCGAGGAGGCATCGAGGGTCGGGACGAGCGCAATGAGCCAGAGCGCGATCAGGATGCTAGTCGCGGAGGTCGACCACGGCAGCGAAACCGCAACGGCCGTGGCCAGCCCATCGGCGATCTGAACAAGTCGCGGGGCGCGCGCGCTCTCGTTCATGACGATCGATTCAGGATTTTGCCCGGACATGGTGCTCATTTTGGCGGTCATATTCGCCGACTTCGGCGGTTTCACGCAGCGCCGACAAGCCGCGCTGCGCGCGCACACGGTCGCCTTGCAGCACCGCCGCAAGCCGCGCGTCGTTGGCAGCCAGTTGCGCACGGTCGACTTGCGGATGCCAGAGGTGGATGACGCCGGTCGCGAAGCGCCCGTCCTTACGACGCAGGCCGCAGCGTAGCAATCGGATCAGCAAATCGGAATCCTCGCGGCCCCAACCGCTGAACCAGGCATCGAACCCGTCGACCCGCTCGAGATCGGAGCGCCAGATCGCAAGATTGCAGGAGCGCGCGCCCCGCCACTGACCCGACCGCAATTTGCGCAGTGGTCCGAGCGGCAGCCGCAGCACGGCGGCGAGCCGGTTGACGCCGCCGCGCAAGCGCTGCCGGATCCAGCCCGGTGCGCTCCAGGTTTCAGGCCGCAGGTCGTCGCTCAGCACGGCCGCGGTGAGGGTCGACGACAGCAGCACGCGGTTGCCGGTGACGAACCATCCGCGTTCGGCGAGCCTGCGATGCGTCGCGACGAAATCGGCCGGAGCGATGCAATCGCCGTCGAGGAAGATGCAGTAATCGCCGTGGCACACGAGAATGGCTCGGTTGCGGATTTCTGCGGCGCGAAAGCCGCAATTCATCTGCCACACGTGATCGAGCGGAACACCTAGACGGGGTCGCCAGCGTTCCACCACGGCGGCGGTCGTGGCACGCGAGCCATCATCCGCGACCACAACCTCGAAGCCGCGATCGCTCTGGCGCGACAATGACGACAAGACCGCCTCGAGCGCGTCCTCGCGATTATAGGTCGTGACGATGACGGAGATCAGATCAGGCACCTTGGCGCTGCTCCACCCTTTCATCCTGCAATGTCCTGCCCCGCTGTGATAGCGTGCGCCGCGGTCGGGCTCAATAACGAGGAAACATGCAAAAAACATCGGCCTATATCCTCGCCTTCAATGAAGCCGAAAAAATCGCGGACGCGGTGTCGAGCGTATTGTGGGCCGACGAGATCGTGGTAGCCGATTCCGGCAGCACCGACCGCACGGCTGAGATCGCGCAAAGCCTCGGCGCTCGGGTCGTCCAGCTCCCATTTTACGGATTTGGGGATCTGCGCAATCGCGCCATTGCAGAATGCCGGTGCGATTGGATCTTCAGCCTCGATTCGGACGAGCGCTGCACGGCCGAAGTTCGCGACGAGATTCTTGCCGTGCTCTCGAGCTCCCCGGCCCATGACGCCTATCTCGTGCCGCGCCGCAACTACATGATGGGACGCTGGATCAAGGGATCGGGTTGGTACCCGAATTTTCGCCAGCCGCAGCTCTTCCGCAAAGGCGCCATGCGTTACGACGACGGCCCCGTGCACGAAGGCTACGAGCTCTTGACCCAACGGCCGCTCGGACAACTGCAATCCGCCATCTGGCAGCTTCCGTTTCGCAATCTCGAGGAGCTCATCAACAAGATGAACCGCTATTCCTCGCTCGGTGTGCGAAAGCTTTCAGGAAAGCGGACCTCGATGGGAAGCGCGCTGGGTCACGGCATATGGGCGTTCGTCAAGCACTATCTGTTCAAGCACGGGTACCGTGACGGCTGGGCGGGTTTCGTCATCGCATTGGGAAACTTCGAAGGCACGTTTTATCGCTACGCCAAGCGCTACGAGGAAATGAAAGCGTGGCCGCCCCCGCCGAGCGCGCCGTTGCGGCGACCCTCCCTTTCGCCCGCGACATCCGCGGGCGCGGGCATCGCTGCAGCCGGGCGCGAGAGCTCAACGTCCACCAAAGCGTGATGATACCCGAGGCTATGGGATGAATCGCTTGCGCAGCCGCCGGCGCAAGCCTCGCGACGCATTGCGCGCGATGCGGAACGGCAGGCCAAGATAGTATTTGCGAACGATATCCCAGCGTTCGCGCGGCGCCACGCCGATCGTCGCGTCGCGCGGGACATACCAGCCGTTGTTTTCGAAGCGGCGGATCAGACGGTAGCCCGCCGCCCGCAGAAACCGATGCTTCTTGAGGTTGCCAACGTGATCTTCGAGCAAGATTAGGCGCGGCCGCCAGCGTGCGAAATCGAACCCGCTCAAGACCTCGAGCTCGTGGCCTTCCACGTCGATCGACAACAACTCGAACCGCGCCGGCGCGCGAGCTTCGATCAGAATGTCGTCGAGCGTCCTCACCGGTACTTCAATGACGCGCTCGGGTTCCACACCCGGTGCCATCCGATCGCGATCGAGCGAGGACAACGCGCCGGCGAGATGAAGCCCCATGCGCCGTCCGGCGTTCCCCGGCGAAGAGCAGGCGACCGCAAACACCTTGGCGGAGCGCACGCGCCACAGATCGTCGGCTAAGTCGGGCTGCGGTTCAACGAGGACGCCGGTCCAGCCGAGCTGCTCGAGGTGCCAAGTCTGCGATTCCTGCTGCGGCCTATTGGCGCCCACCTCGACAAAGAACCCCGACTGCGCACCGCCGAAAAACTCTCGCACGAGCTTTTGCTCGCGTCCATCGGGCAAGGTCGGGCGCACAGCTTTCTCCGTGCGGCCTCAAGAGCCTCTGACCCGGGCCGGCGCGCGCGATTGGCGAACGATCTTTGTCGTGCTGAAGCCAGGCACGAGATTGATGAGGATCACTTCGCCGCCTTCGCCTTCGACGAGCTCGTGTCCCACCACCTCCTCGCGCCGGTAGTCGCCCCCTTTGACCAACACCTTGGGACGCACGCGGCGGATCAACTCGAGCGGGGTATCCTGCTCGAAGACGACGACGAGGTCGACGGCTTCGAGCGCCGCCAGCACTTCGGCACGCGCGTGCACCGCCTGCAGGGGCCTTCCCTCGCCCTTCAAACGTCGCACGGAAGCATCGTCATTGAGGCCGACGATGAGCCGGTCGCAGGCGGCGTGTGCCTCGGACAGGAGCTTGATGTGGCCGGGGTGCAGGAGGTCGAAACAGCCGTTGGTGAAGCCGATGCGCAAGCCCCGCCATTCGGCGAGCCGTTCGTCGAGCACCGACCAGTCGAAGACGATTTTCTCTTCGGGTGCGAGCGACGCGGCGGGAAGAATGCGCGAGCGCAGCTCCGCCGCCGAGACCGTCGCGGTGCCGCGCTTGCCGACCACGACCGCGGCAGCCGCGTTGGCCGCGCGCACGGCGGGCTCATAGTCCACGTTGGTGGCGAGCATCACCGCAAGCGCGGCAACGACGGTATCGCCCGCACCCGAGGTGTCCCTGAGCTTGACCGGGTAGGCAGGCACGTGGAGCGGTGCCCCGTTTGCCGGCACCAGGATCAAGCCGGCGTCGCCAAGCGAAACGACAACGGCGTCCGTTCCCAGCAGGCGATTCAACTCCGACGCCGCCGCAATCACGTCTTCATCGCAGTCAGCACGCCGGCGCGTCGCTTCCGCGAGCTCCTTGCGGTTTGGCTTGATCACCGTCGCGCCACGATAAATGGAATAGTCGATCGCTTTGGGGTCGACGATGATCGGTATTTTTGCCTTTTTCGCCGCGTGGATCACTTCCTGAATGACCCGCGGAGTCAGGGTGCCCTTGGCATAGTCGGACAGGACGACGCTCGCCGCACGCGGCAACGCCGCCAGGGTGCGATCGACCAGGGCCTTCTCGGTCTTGGGATTGAGCCCTTGCGCCAATTCCCAATCGGCGCGCAGCAAATGGGTCGAATGATGCTCGGAAACGAAGCGAACCTTGCGCGTGGTCGGACGCGCCGGATCGACGACGAGATGGGGTTCGATCAAAGGCTCGGCGGCAAGCGCGCGCATCAGGGTGCGGCTGGCGTCATCCTCTCCGACGACGCCGAGGAACACGCAGTGCGCCCCGAGCGCCGCGATGTTGCGCGCCACGTTGCCGGCGCCACCGACGGTGAGATCGTTGCGGGTGACCGCGAGAATCGGAGCCGGCGCCTCGGGGGAGATGCGCGAGACCTCGCCGTAGACGAAGTCGTCGAGCATCAAATCTCCAACGCAGACGATGGTCTGCTCGGAAATGAGCTTGAGCGCGTCTTCGAAATTGAACATGGCGCTATCGCTCGATGATTTGCCGTTGCCTGCCGTCACCGATACCGGTCGGGCTGGTTGAGGAAGAGCGTGACATAGCGATTCACCCCCTCCTCGAGCGGGGTGAAGCCGGCGTTGTAGCCTGCCCGGCGCAAATTTTCGACCTTGGCTTGCGTGAAATATTGATACTGGCGGCGGATCGCCGCCGGCATGTCGACATATTCGATAGCCGGCTCTCGGCCAAGCGCGCGGAACATGGCGGTGACGAGATCACGGAAGCTGCGCGCCTTGCCGGTTCCGACGTTGAAGATGCCCGACACCGACGGTGTATCAAGGAGCCAGCGCATCACGGCGACCGCATCGTCGACGTAGATGAAGTCGCGCTTCTGCTCACCATCAGCGACGCCGTCGCGGTGGGATTTGAACAAACGCACGCACTTTCCGGCTTGCGCCTCGTCAAAGCGCTTGGCTACCAAACTTGTCATCTCCCCCTTGTGATACTCGTTGGGGCCGAACACGTTGAAGAATTTGAGGCCCACCCATTGCGGCGGGAGCTTCGCACCGTTGGCGAAGCGATCGACCACGGCGAGATCGAACAGATGCTTGCTAAAGCCGTAAAGATTCATCGGCCTGAGCCGGCGCAGCGCCGGAAGCGACCAGTCGTCGTCGAAGCCCTCGCTGCCGTCGCCATAGGTCGCAGCCGAGGAGGCATAAATAAACGGCGTGCGAGTCGCCGTGCACCAGTCCAGGAGCGCAAGCGAGAGGCGGAAATTGGTGGCGAGAACGGCATCAGCGTCGGTGGCGGTGGTGTCGGAGATGGCGCCGAGATGAATGACCGCTTCGAGCTGGCGGCGGTCGAGCCAGCCGATCAGTTCGCCGGGCGGCACCACGTCGGCGAGCTGGCGCTTCCCGAGGTTGCGCCATTTGTCGGCGTTGCCGAGCGCGTCGTTGACCACGATATCGGTCCGTCCGGCCTCGTTAAGGCCGGCAACCAGATTGGACCCTATGAACCCGGCTCCGCCGGTGACCAATAACATCCGTCCCCCGCCGCCAGCGCTGCCCTCCCTTTGCCCTAGGGCGCCCAGGCGTGCAACTTCCGCGGGCCGGAGCGTCAACAAGCCCGGAGGCAATCCTTGCGCGTCCTGTCCCGCTGGACAGGCCGATACCGGCAAGCTAACGGCTTCCCGGCCCCTCCGCCGCCTATAGAAATGAATTTATATTCATTACCCCAAACCAATGAATGACGCGAAAGGGTACCAATTCTCATCGTTCCTTACATGTGGATTGGCGACTTCGTTCGCTGCCATACCGTCGTTAAGTTGTTGAAACAACGACTTCCAAGCGCCCCGATCGATATCTTGACGACCTCGATGGTCGCACCGCTGCTCGACTACATGCCAGGCGTGCGCAAGGGCGTCGTTGCTGACCTGCCCCGCAAGCGCCTCGCCTTGAGCGACCATCGCGCACTCGCCCAGCGGCTGCGGGCGGAAAAGTACGGTCAAGCGCTGGTCATGCCGCGGACCTGGAAATCCGCGCTGGCGCCCTCGCTCGCCGGAATTCCCTGCCGTACCGGTTTCGTCGGCGAGGGCCGCTTCGGGCTGATCAACGATCTGCGCTTCGGCGAGCGCCGGCTCCCGCGTATGGCCGACCGCTGCGCCATGCTGGCCCTGCCCAAGGGGGAGGTCACGCCGGTGCAATGGCCGTTGCCGGAACTCAAGGTGGCCGCCTCCGAACGCGCCGCGTGGCGCCAGCGGCTGGGGCTTGCGCCCGATGGGCGCCCCGTGGTTGCGCTCGCGCCGGGTGCGGTCGGACCCTCCAAGCGCTGGCCCGCCGCCTCCTACGCCGATCTCGCGCGCCGGCTTGCCGCCGAGGGCCATTGGATATGGGTGGTGGGCGGACCAGGCGAAAAAGAGCTTGCCGCCGAAATCGCCGATGGCGCTGACATCCGCGACCTCACCGGGCCCGATCTGCGTAACGCGATTCTCGCGCTCGCCGTGGCGACGGTCGCGGTATCGAATGATTCCGGTCTACTGCACGTCGCGGCTGCGCTCGGTACACCGGCCATCGGAATCTTCGGTCCGACCAGCGCATGGCACTGGGCTCCGCTCAACCCGATCGCCGCGGTGATCGAAACCGCGGGCGAACTCCCCTGCCGGCCGTGCCATAAGCCGGTCTGCCGCCTCGGCCACCATCGCTGCATGCGTGACATTCCGGTCGAGCGGGTCGCCACGTCGGTCCGCCAAACGATTGGACCGGCACGCGCGTCGATCTGAGCTCAAGACCTTGAACGCGGATCGGATGGTTTTTGCTAGGGCTGCGAACGCGAGCTCAACGTTTCGAACGCGGCGACGACTTCGGAGACGGACGGCTGCCTATGCTTGCCGCCGACCACGGCGATCGGCCCCTGCCCCATCGGCCCGGTAAGGCCGGGCTCGCTTGCAGTGAAGATCGCAACCAACGGCACGCCGAGCGCCGCCGCGAGATGAATGAGCCCAGTATCGACGCCGATGACAAAGCGCGCCCCCGCGATGAGCGCCGCCACACGGTCGAGCGGCTGCCGCTCGGGCGCGCGGGCATTCGACAGTGCTGCAGCCATACGCGTGCTGCGCGCACGCTCCGCCTGCGTCCCCCACGGCAGCAGAAGCGAACCATCGCGCGCGGCGAGCGCGCGTCCGAGCGCGATCCACGACGCCTCGGGCCACTCCTTTTCCGGCCGCGCCGTGGCGTGAAACAAGATGCCGTAGGGCTCCCCGCTCGTTTGCGCGATAGCCTCGCGCGAGAGCCCGAAATCGACGGCGCCACCGGGAGCGTAACCGAGTGCGAGGCCGGTCAGCATGCGATTGCGCGCGATGGCATGGAGGTCGCGTGCGACGCGATGCCGTACGTCGTACAACCACGACGCCGCTCGCTCACGGATGCTGTTCGCGTCGTAGCCATGCCGGCGGCCGCGGGCGAGCCGCGCCATGAGCGCGGAGCGCACGAGCCCCTGTGTGTCGATGATATCGTCGTAGCGGCGCGCGCGCACGGCGCCCCCGAAGCTTGCGATCTCGCGCCAGGTCGCGGGCGCAAGCGGCGTACCGCGCCAGCGGCGCGATGCGACCGGGATGACGTCCGAGACGGCCGGATGAATTTGCACGAGCGGCGCGAACGCCTCCTCCACCACCCAGCAAAACCGCGCGGCTGGCCGCTGTCGCCGCGCCTCCATCAGCGCCGGCATGTGATGGATGACGTCGCCGAGCGAGGAGGTCTTGATGAACAGGACATCGGGCATCGTCAAAAGCCCCACCGCGCGCATGCCGCGCCTGCCGGTTTGTCGGCGGTCGTCCGCGCAGCCGTGGATTCCGCTTGAAAAGCGCGCCCGCCTGGGCAAGAACGGCTCGCTGCGCGCAGCGGATCATGCATGCTCAAATCGTACTTTCAACGATTGTTCGCGGACCCTAAAGGCACGGCCGCTTTGGTCCGGCGACTGCTGCTGGAGCAGGCCGCTGGCCAGTGGCGACGCTATGCGCTCGCATTCGCCCTGATGGCGATTGCCGCGGCGAGCACCGCGCTCGGCGCCTATTTGGTCGGCGACGTGATCAATCAGGCCTACGTCCACAAGAACCTTCCGGGCATCATCATGCTCGCCCTCGTGACCGCCGTGATCTTCATGATCAAGGGAATGGCCACCTATGGGCAGGCCGTCGCGCTCGCGCGCATCGGCAACAGAATCATCGCCGATAATCAGCGACGGATGTTCGCGAAGCTGCTTCAACATAACGTCGGTTTCTTTGCTGACCGCCACAGCTCCGAGTTCATGGCGCGGCTCACCACCGGCGCCGCCGCGGCGAGCCACGTGCTCAACCTGTTTATTACGTCGATCGGGCGCGATCTCCTTTCACTCATCGGCCTTCTCGCGGTCATGGCCGTGCAAGATCCCGTGCTGTCCATGCTCAGCATCGTCGTGGTGCCGCCGGCGATGCTGATTCTGCGCAAGATGATCCGCCGCATCAAGATGATTGCGCATGATCAGTTCACCGGCAGCGCGCGCATTCTGGAAACGTTGCAGGAGAGCCTGCAGGGCATGCGCATCCTCAAGGCGTTCACGCTGGAAGAGGACATGCGCGCCCGCTTCGACGCTCGTGTTGCCGACCTCGAGAACGAATCGAACAAATGGGCGCGCGTCGCCTACCGCTCGGGCCCGTTGATGGAGGCGCTCGGCGGATTCGCGATCGCCGGCGCACTGGTCTACGGCGGCTTCCGCGTGATCGAGACCGGCGCGACCCCGGGCCAATTCTTCTCGTTTCTCGCAGCCTTCATGCTGGCGTATGAGCCGGCCAAGCGCCTCGCCCGGCTCAATATCGACCTCAACAGCGGGCTGGTCGGGGTGCGCATCCTGTTCGACGTCATCGACCATCCCCCAACCGAATCGAGCGACGAAGGCAAGCCGCCGCTGAAGCTTTCGAAGGCGCGGGTCGAATTCGCGAACGTCCAATTCGCGTATCGGCCGGGCGAGAAGGTGATCAGGAATCTGTCCTTCGTGGCCGAGCCCGGCAACGTCACCGCCTTGGTTGGCCCTTCCGGCGGCGGCAAATCGACGATTCTCAATTTGATCCTGCGCTTCTATGACTTCGACAGTGGCGCCATCATCATCGACGGACAGAACATCGCGGCGGTGTCGCGCCGCTCGTTGCGCAGTCAGGTCGCCTATGTCGGGCAGGATGTTTTCTTGTTTCGTGGCTCGGTGCGCGAGAATATCGCGCTCGGACGGTTGGGCGCGAGCGAGGCCGAGATCGTCGCCGCCGCCAAAGCCGCTTATGCGCACGATTTCATCACGGCATTTCCCCGCGGGTACGACACACAAGTCGGCGAGCACGGCTTGCAAGTCGCCGGCGGCGAGCGACAGCGCATCGCCATCGCACGCGCTTTGCTCAAGGACGCGCCGGTCATCCTGCTCGACGAGGCGACGGCTTCGCTCGATTCTGAGTCCGAGCGGCAGGTTCAGGGCGCGATCGAGCACCTGTGCGAGGGACGAACGACGATCGTGATCGCGCATCGCCTGCATACCGTCGTCGATGCCGATCGCATCTTCGTCATCGAGGATGGGAGGGTCGTCGAAGCAGGGCGTCACGACGAGCTGCTGCGCAAGGGCGGACGCTACACCTCGTTCTACCGCTTGCAGCTGCGCGAGCAGGAACCGAGCCCGCCGGTCGCCATCGCATCCTTGGCTTGAATTCCCGACACTTGGAAGAGCGAACATGAGCGCCAATGCCAATAGCTACGTCATCACGCCGCCGAGCCAGGCTGCCATCGCGGTGGCCGGCACCGACAAGATGTTTCCCGTGCGCCGTATCTGGTGCGTCGGCCGCAATTACGAAGAACACATCCGCGAGATGGGGCACGACGTGCGCGATCCGCCGTTCTTCTTCTCCAAGCCCGCCGACGCCATCGTGGCGGACGGGGGAAACGTGCCTTATCCCCCGCTCACCAAGGACATGCATCACGAGGTGGAGCTGGTGGTGGCGCTCAAGTCCGGCGGGCGCAACATCCCGCTCGATAAGGCGCTCGACTGCATCTACGGCTACGGCGTGGGCATCGACCTTACGCGGCGCGATCTGCAGATCGCCTCGCGGGACATGAAGCGGCCGTGGGAGATCGGCAAGGCATTCGATGCCTCCGCGCCCTGCGGGCCGCTGCAGCCCGCCGGCAAGATCGGCCATCCGAGCAAAGGGCGCATCGCGCTCAAGGCCAACGGCAAGCTGCGGCAAGAGGGCGATCTGGCGCAGATGATCTGGAACGTGCCGGAGGTCATCGGCAAGCTCTCGGAAATGGTCGCGCTCGCAGCCGGAGACATCATCATGACCGGAACGCCGTCGGGCGTGGCCGCCACGGTCGCGGGCGACAAGCTCGAATGCGAAATCGAGGGCGTGGGCAGCTTGACGGTAACGATCGGCCCGGCGGCGAAGTGACGCCAGGCGTCATCCCGGCCGGGCAGCCGGGGTGACGAACTTCGTTCGTCACTTGCTCAAACCTTCAGCCTTGAGCGCCTCCTGCACCTTGGGGCGTGCGGCCACGCGGTCGACATACGCCTTGAGGTTCGGCCACTTGCCGAGATCCATGTCGATGCGCGAGGCCCAACGCAGCACCGTGAACAGATAAGCATCCGCAACGGTGAATTTGCCGCCCATCAGGTAGTGCTTGCCGGCGAGCTGTTTGTCGAGCCAGCCGAAGCGCTTGCCCAAGTTCTCCTTGGAGATGGCCTTGTAGGCGTCGGGCGTGGTCGGCCGGAAAACCGGGCCGAAACTTTTGTGCAGCTCCGACGTGATGAAATTGAGCCATTCTTGGACGCGATAGCGCTCGGGCTTGCCGGCGGGAGGCACCAGCCCGGCGGCGGGATACTGGTCCGCGATCCACTGCACGATCACCGGCCCTTCGGTCAGACGTTCGCCGTTGTCGAATTCGAGCACCGGCACCTGGCCCTTGCCGTTGATGGTCCAATAGTCGGCTCCCGACTTGGTTTTCTTTTCCTGATTGTTGACCTGCTCCAGGTCGAAGTTGGCGCCCACCTCCCGCATCACGATATGGGGCGAGAGCGAGCAAGCGCCGGGCGCAAAGTAAAGCTTCATCACGACCTCCTTGACCTACCCGAAAGGCGGGACCTTGCATCGACAGGGTGCATCGCGCAACCCGCCGTCGCTTCATAGTCCGAGATAGGCGCGCCGCACGCGCTCATCGGCCAGCAGCGCCTCGCCCGCGCCGGAGAGCGTGATGCGTCCATTCTCGAGCACATAGGCCTGCGCAGCGAGTTTGAGCGACACCGCAACATTCTGCTCGACCAGCACGCAGGTGAGGCCTTCGCGGTTGAGGTCACGGATCGTGCGCAGCAGGTGCTGCACGACGGCCGGGGCCAAGCCCAGCGACGGCTCGTCGAACATGACGAGCTCCGGCGCCCCCATGAGACAGCGGCCGATCGCCAGCATCTGCTGCTCGCCGCCCGAGAGCGTGCCCGCGGCCTGGCGCAAGCGCTCAGCCAACACGGGAAACAACGCGAATACCCGTTCGAGATTTCTCGCGCGGCTGCCCCGCGCGCGCGGGAGCATCGCGCCCACGTCGAGATTCTCCGCGACCGAGAGGGTCGGAAAGACCTGCCGGCCCTCCGCCACCTGGCCGATGCCGAGATTGCAGACCCGATGGCTTTCCCATCCACCGATCTCGATATCGCGGAAGGCGATGCGCCCGCGCGCCGGACGGTGCATGCCGGCGATGGTGCGAATGAGCGAGGTCTTGCCGGCTCCGTTCGCTCCGACGATGGCAACGACCGCCCCCTCGCCGATCTCGAGCGACACGTCGTCGAGCGCCTGCGCGTCGCCGTGAAAGACATCGAGGTTGTCGACGCGCAGCATCAGTCGACCGCCTCCGCGCCGAGATAGGACTGCACCACCGCGGGTTCGCGCACGACGGCCTCGGGTGCGCCCTCCGCGATCGCCGCGCCGTGATGCAGCACCAGCACGCGGGCGGCGAGCGCCATCACCGCGCGCATGACGTGTTCGATCAGAAGGATGGTAAGCCCGGCCTCGCGGTTGAGCGTGGTGAGGACGGAAACCATGCGGTCGGTCTCGGCCGGCCGCAGCCCCGCCATCACCTCGTCGAGCAGCAGGAGCTTCGGGTCGGTGGCGAGCGCGCGCGCAACCTCGAGGCGCTTGCGATCCGGCAGCGTCAGCGCCGAGGCCGGCTGGTGACGCTTGCCGAACAGATCGAGCTGCTTGAGCACCTCGTGCGCGCGCCGGCGCGCCAGCGCGGGATCGTGCCGATGCAACATCGCGCCGATGGCGACATTGTCTTCGACCGAAAGCGCGGGGAACGGTCGCACCAACTGGAACGTGCGGCCGATGCCGCGGCGGCAGATCTCGTCGGGCGTAAGTCCGTCGATGCGTCCACCGGCAAAGGCGATGGAGCCGCGGTCGGGCGCCGACATGCCGGCGATGATGTTGAACAGCGTGGTCTTGCCGGCCCCGTTGGGGCCGATAACCGCGAAGATCGAGCCCTGCGCCACGCGAAAGCTCACATTATCGACTGCAAGCAGGCCGCGAAAGCGCTTGCTGACCGCGTCGATCGACAGAAGCGCGCTCATGATCGCCGCACCGTCACGCCGAGCTTGCCGGCGAGCCATGGCCACACGCCCTCCGGCAGCGCCATCACGACCACGAGCAGGCAGAGTCCATAAAAGACCTGCTTGGCGCCGGGTGCATCGACGCCGAGCGCGGTCAAGATTTCCTGCATGCTCTCGGACAGGCCGGTCAGCAGAAACGCACCGATGAGCGGGCCGAACAAGGTACCGATGCCGCCGATGATCGGTCCCAGGATCAGCTCGATCGAGCGCGAAATGTGAAACACCTGCTCGGGAAACAGATTGTTGTAGTAGAACGCGAAGAACACGCCGGCGACTGCGGTCATCCCGGCGGATATGACGACCGCGTACATCTTGTAGCGAAACGTGTTGATGCCGAGCGAGCGCGCGGCAACCTCGTCCTCGCGGATCGCCTGCCAGTAATAGCCGACGCGACTCCTGAGCAGAACGTGGCAAAGCCCGAATGCCGCGATGGTAAGCGCGAGCATCACATAGTAGAACATCGTCGGATTGCCGCGCAGGTTCCAAAGATCGTTGCGGGTATAGTTGGCGACCGGCAGGAAGAAGCCGCTCGACCCGCCGACCCATCCGAAGTGATCGAAGCCGATGCGCGCGAACTCGGCGAAGGCGATAGTGAGGATTGCGAAATAGACGCCGCCCACGCCGAAGCGAAAGGCGAGGAAGCCGATGACGGCGCCGCATGCCACCGCGATCGCGATCGCCGCGGCCAATCCGATCCAGGGCCCGAGACCGAAATGGACATAGAGCGCCGCGGCCGCGTAGCCGCCGAGCCCGACATAGATGGCGTGGCCGAGAGAAAGTTGGCCGGCAAAGCCCATCATCACGTTCCACGCCTGGCCGGTATAGGCGGAATAGAGGATGATGATGAGAACGGTGAGCAGATAGTCGTTGGCCATCCAGGGCGCCGCCAACAGCACGACGAGCAACACCGACAACAGCGCAACGCCACGGCGCGGAACGCCCTCGAACAGTCGGGCGATCATGACAGCCTCTTGCCCAAGATGCCCTGCGGCCGGAACAGCAGCACCAGCACGAGCAGGCCGAAGGAGAACATGCTCTTGGCCGACGGGGTGAAAAACAAACCGGCCATGGCCTCGGTAAGCCCGATCAGCACGCCGCCGAGCAGCGCGCCCGGCATGGAGCCGAGGCCGCCGGTGATGACGATGATGAAGGCGAGCAGCGTCAAGGCGGGCCCCAGCGCCGGCGTCACGTCGACCAGCAGCACCAGCATCGCGCCCGCGGCCCCCACACAGGCGGCGCCGAGACCGAACGTGAGCGCATAGAGGCGCTTGACGTCGAGCCCCACCACCAGCGCGCCGGTATAGTTGTCGGCGCACCGGCATATACTTTGGTCGCGTCGATGATCAGCGGTCCGACCAGGAAGCTGTCGAACGAATAGGACGTCTGGACGTTGCGGGCATCGGGTCCGAACACGATCAGCAGGACGTTGGTGATGATGATCGCGACCGCGACCAGCAAGATGAACTGGCTGTACTCGGGCCGGGTGATGAACGGATTGATGATGCCGGCCTGCATTGCATAGCCGAGCGCGAACAGCACGGCCGCCAGCGGAACGACCATTACCAATGGGTCGAGCGCGAGACCGCTGAACAGCACGATGGCGAGGTACATGGCGATGGTCATCATCTCGCCATGGGCGAAATTGACGACGCGCACGACCCCGAAGATGACCGAGAGGCCGACCGCCATCAGGCCGTAGACGAGGCCGGTCAAAAGACCGCTGACCGCGACGTTGAAATAGATCT
>WNFD01008240.1_pt1 | contig 35817 bp, 32 predicted proteins | sample 5400491 | NCBI WGS metagenome assembly WNFD01 (sample SAMN13153343, study PRJNA577476) | soil metagenome | isolation source: 120 cm saprolite under Douglas fir tree site 2 hole 2 replicate 2 | place: USA:California | collected 2015-04-18 | reverse complement strand
GTGGTCATTGTGGACGCTGCGTACGGTTCCCCGGTGCCTGGGATCGCCTGGAGCTACTCACAGCCCATTTGGGGTGAGAATGTGCTCCACCTTGTCTCTCTTTCCAAGGCGGGATTGCCGGGGGAAAGGATTGGCCTGATGATCGGCCACGAGGACATCCTCGCGGCTGTCGCCGCCTTTCAGGCAAATGTTACCTTCCATCCATCGAGCATAGGGCAGTCCATGGCCGCAAGCGTCATCGCCAACGGGACGCTCGCCAGGCTGTGTGAAGACGTGATCAAAGCCCACTACCGAGAGCGCTATCACCTAGTAGGCGAAATTCTCTCGGTGCTGCTGCCGGACGTGCCCTGGTACCTGCATCGCTCGCAGGGTGGGATCTTCGCCTGGCTGTGGTTCCCAAAGCTTCCGATCACAAGCGAAGCGCTGAGCGGGATCCTTGCCGACGACGGCGTGCTGGTGGTGCCCGGGGAGCCCTTCTTCCAGGGACTCCCTGAGCCCTGGGATCACGCCCACCAGTGCGTGCGACTGAGCCTGACCGCTGAACCGGTGGACCTTGAAGCAGGAATTCTCACCCTCGGGAGGCTTCTGGACCGCCTCCACGGGTAAAGGGTCAAGCGGCTACTTCCTAGCGATGGCAATCATTTGGGGGGAGACACCCGCAACGTACGGCGCGCCGTCCCAATCCCCGTGGAGCGCGACCTCTCCGAAGCCAACCCCCTGGCACAGCGCCACCCACTCTGCTCCGGTGTAGATCCTCATGCTGTAAGGGGTGAGCTTTTCCTCGCGGTCGCTCGTGTCCAGCAGCACCCAGGTGCCCTCCTCGCGGGAATTGGCAGGGTTGAAGCTCCTTGACAGCTCAAGCCGCCGGCCTGATCGCAACTCCCTCACGTCGTGAAGGACCATGGTGCCCCGGGCGAACTTTTCCGGCGTGACAAAGGTGTGCATCAGGAAGGCCCCACCCGGGTTTAGGGCTCTATAGAAGTTGCGAAGGACGCCTAGATTTTCGTCGTCTTCGAAAAAGCCAAAGGAATAGAACATGTTGATGAGAAGGTCGAATTCATCCCGATAATCGAGTGTGCGCATGTCCCCGCGCTCGAACACACAATGGGTAGCCGACCGCCCGGGGATGGCGTTCCTGCCTGCAGCCAGCATCTGCTCATTGATGTCCAATCCGAGGACCTCTAAGCCCAGGTCCGCAAGAGCAAGGCTGTGACGCCCGTAGCCACAGGGGCAGTCGAGTACCCTCTGGCCCGTCTTGGCCCCGGTGAGACGGACAACACCCAGCGCTTCTCGTTTCGTTCTCTCCTCAAGCGAGGCGGACGCGGCCAGGAAGCCGCTGAGGGAATTGTCGGCCTCGATGTACGGGTCACCGAAGAAACCCCCGCCGTTGTCCCACCAGCCCCCAACCATGCCGATTGACTCCTTTCCCCCGCAAATTTGACGTGTCGTTGAGCCTATGATCCGCTTATGGCCGGGATCACCAGGTCACGGGAAGGGTTTCTGGATACTGCGAGAAGAGGTTGCTCGTGAACCGCACGTCTTCAGCGGGAATCGCCAATGCGAGCTTCGGATACCTGTTGATGAGTGTGCCGAAAGCGACCTGAAGCTCTACCCGTGCCAGGGCTGCCCCGATACAGAACGTGGGGCCCGAACCGAAGGTCAGGTGCCGGTAGGCCGATTCGCGTGCCACGAGAAACTGCTCTGGTTCCTCGAATTGGGTCTCGTCCCGGTTCCCGGAACCCATGGAAACGAACACCGTGGATCCTGCAGGTATGAGCACCCCGGCGAGCTCGACATCGGCGATCGCGTACCGGGCCGAACTCAGTCCCGTGCCCATGAGAGCCCACCTCAGCGTCTCTTCGACCGCGGAGGTCAAGAGGTTCGGATTTGCTCGCAAGGCATCGAGTTGCTCCGGGTGATAGAACAATGCGAGGAGACCGTTACCGAATTGGACGGCCGTACTTTCGTAACCCGCCACCAACATGATCAGCGTGGTGCTCACGAGTTCGTCGTCCGTCAACAACGTGTCATCCTCGTCGTGCGCTTGGATTAGCGTACTGAGGAGATCCCGCCCCAAGTCCTGACGCTTTTCCGTGATAAGCCACCTCGCATAATCCACAAGGCTCTTCATTGATCGAACCACTTCACCCCAATCGTACGACCCCACCCCCACGATGGCTCTCGACCAATCCCAAAATTGGCGCCGGTCGTTATCTGGAACTCCGAGGAGTTCCCAGATGACGGTCATCGGGAGAGGAAATGCGACCGCCTTCATCAAGTCAATGGGGTGATCGTGGCTCGACACGTCATCCAGCAGGTTGCCCATGATTTCCTGGATGCGGGGTCGCATGGCCTCGGCCTGCCGCGCTGTGAATGCCTGAGCCACAATCCGGCGCCACCTTGTGTGACCGGGAGGGTCGGCCAACGAGGCCCCGAAGTGGGCGAACACGCCGTCCTCCTCATTGTTGAACGGCGTCCCACTGATGATCCTTGCAGCTCCAGGTCGGCTCAAATTCCGAAGCAAGGACAGCGCGTGCCTCCTCGTGCCGGGTAACGAGCCAGGCTTGGTCTCCGCTCATCAAGGTGATCCGGCTGACGGGCTTGTGAATGCGCAACCAAGCGAGGTCCTCCGGCATTTGGAACGGACCCAATCTCTTGAACGGGTACGAGCGGCAGGTTTCCTCCATGGCGACCTCCTCGATGGCCTCGTCCGCGGGTGGAGGATAGCGTACCGCTCCTATCCCAGAAGACAAGCCCCCCGGTCGCAACCTACATACCCCTCGCACTGGTCAGGTTGCGGGGCTGGTCTGTTTGGCCCGCCAAGCAGGCGCTACTCGCTCGAAACACGGTTTTCGTTCGCTCTTCTGCGCCCAGACCCTCCTGCTCCCCTCATAGAGCCCATCAGCGGCGATCGTCGAAGATGACCTTAGCGGCTCGAACTTTGTCTCCGCTCCCCCCAAAGTCGCGGGCCAGCTAAAATCGACAAGTCCCACGTCCTACGTTATAGTGCAGGGTACGTATCGGCTCGGCGCATTGCGAGAGGAGGTGCTAATGGGGACTCAGGCAGACGGCAACCTGGGCGTTGACGGACTCGACTTCGAGATCGACGCCTTGGACATCTCCGCTTTCCTTGACGAGACGCGTCTCGAAGAGGGTGAAGTAGTTTCAAGGGTGATGGCGGCGTCATGTACAACGTGCGAGTGCTGCTGTAGCTGCTGTTGCAGCTAGGCATTCGGACAGCATCAAGACGAAAGGCAGCGCCGAACATCGGAACAACCACCAGGTCCAGCGCGGTGGTCCCTGAGGAGGTTGGTGTCGGTCGGCTGTCCAGCGAGGTGGGCCGAGCCTCGCCTGGTCCCTTCGTGGGCAGTCGGCCGGTATCGTTTAAGCCCGTGAGCGTGGCGTAAGCCTGGTCCGCGAAGGAGGTGAGTCTGTGGTCATGTCTGCTCCCGTTGCCCCGCTGGAAGCGTCAACACCGGATCTCCTGTCGAGCACGCCGGACCGCAGGCTTTTGATGCTGTACGTCCACATCCCGTTCTGCATGTCGAAGTGTCACTTCTGCGACTGGGTTGCAAGGATCCCGAAGAGGGATCTCCTCCGCCGACCGGATGACCCCGTGCGGGGCGCTTATGTCGATGCCCTCTGCCGGGAAGTCAGAGAGCGCGGAGACCAACTCTCCCAGGCTGGCACGGTTCCCTACGTTCTCTATTGGGGCGGAGGTACCGCCAGTTCCTTGACCACGCCGGAGATAGAGGCGGTCGCAGGTGCCTTCCAGGAGGCGTTCGATATGTCGTCTGTGGCAGAAAGCACTATCGAATGCAGCCCGGACACCATTTCAGAAGACAAGCTCCATCTGTTCAGGAGCTTGGGCTTCACCCGTTTCAGCAGCGGTGTCCAGTCCTTGGACGACGCTCGCCTAAAGCTTCTCGGAAGACGACACACAGCAGAGCAGGCCCGCGGCGTCGTGGGACTGGCACGGGATGCGGGGTTCGCCGACATCAACATCGACTTGATGTGTGGCTTTCCCGATCAGCCGCTGGCCGAGGTTGAGAAGATGGTGGCCGAAGCCGTTGAGTTGCCGATCACTCACCTCTCTATTTACCCGTTCCGGCCAAGCGCTGGCACAGTGATGAGGGCCCGGGTAGACGACGGGCGCGCCCACTTGGACATACGTTCCCAGATGCTGGCGTTTTACCGCGCCCGGGCTATCGCCATCGAGGCTGGCTTCGAGGAGTACGCCTCGGGATACTTCGGGCGGCCCGCCCTCAACGTCGTCATGCCCTTCCAGCTTCGGCTCGAGACGGTCGGGTTCGGGTCGGGAGCCGTCTCGTTGCTTGACCGGCGCTACCTCGCGCACAGTCCCGGCCAACTCCGCAACTACATCGAGGACCCCCTCCGCTGGGACGTAGATCAGGCGGTCAGCGATCCGGCGGTGGCCTTCTCCTTCATCCGCTCGGGCCTGTCGATCTTCGATGGAATACTCCGCGCTGAATGGGAACACCAGACGGGGACCACCCTTGAGGACGTCTTGGCCCAGCCGGCCCTCCGGCCCCTCATGAAGTACCTTCGCTCCTCAGGCCTCATCGAGTCTCCTCGTGGCATTCGCCTGCCGCCGGAGCGCGTTGCACGAGCACTGATCAATCTCTCGTTCCACCTCAGTCTCGGCGAAGAAGGCGTCCGCAGCACACAAGAGCGACAAAGCGTGTGAACCAGGACGAACCCCTTGAGAACAGAATAGGGAGAATAAGGGCCGATGCCTTCTTTGTCCCTACAGACGACGGAGTCCGTCTACGCAACGACCGGGGTTCACTGGTCGTGGGGGGCCGGTCCGCCTACCCTCTTGTCAAATGGTTGTTCTCCGCCCTCGACGGGAGGCGGACGGTGGGCGAGATCTGGCAAGGCATCGAGTCCGCACGCCGGAGCCCGGTTGAGGCCCTGATCAGGACCCTGGCAAACAACGGTTTCCTGCGCTGGGTAGCCGAGCCGCTAGAGATCCCCCCCTGGGCAGACGCCCTCTACGGGGACTACATCGCCTTCGTCGATGAGCACGTGGACGCGGCGATGGACCGCTTCATGCATTTCCGGACGCGTCGACTGGCCTGCATCGGCGACGGGAGCCTCTTGTCCGGGGCGGTGACCGCCCTGCTTGAGGCCGGGGCATCGGCGGTAGACGTCTTCGCCCGATCCGGCGACCCCCAGGAACTCACCGCCCTGCGCTTGCTCGCTGACCGCGCCATTGAGCGGGACCCCGACCTGAACGTGAACCTGAAGACCATCCCTCAAGGCGCAATCCGGGAGGGGGCAAAGGGTGCCATTGGCGCCGCCGACTGCGTGCTCTTTTGCTCCGACCGCGGAACCTTCGAGGAAGCGGGTGCGTTGCATGCCTTGGCGACGGAGGGGGGTTGCCTGTTTGGGGCGGTCCTGACCGCGGGTGACGTCGTCGTAGCATCGCCCCTGTCGGTGCCCGAAGCGGGACCGTGCTGGGAATGCGCCTACCGCTCCATCTACCTGCCTGGTCCCAGCCCTACTGGTGGGGGCTCCGTAGCCCCCGCCCCGGCAGCGCTCGGCAGCTTTAGTGAGGTCCTCAGGGTGTTCTGCCACTACACCGGCATTCCACACGAACTCCCCGCACAGTGCACGCTTGTGAATCCCCGCACGCTCGCGGCCGACGTCCATCGTGTCTTGTGGCATCCCCTGTGCAGTCGGCACGGGGCCAGTTTCTCTGTTGCCGACGCCTCCCCGCTGCCGCTTGGCTCCGGCCCGCCCACCCGCGCCGATCTTCCAGGGCCGGACGACCCAGCCGCCAGTCTGGCGGAGCAGGACGCAATTGCCACCGCAACCGCCCGCTGGACTGATGCGTTCACGGGCCCTCTCATCAAGATCGGGGAGGAGGAACTGGGGCAGATCCCGCTCGCCGCGAGCCGCTGCGTCCTACGGGCGCCGCTCAGCAGACTCGATGACCCGGCCGCCCAGGCGTTCGTCGTCCACGGGTTGTCAGCACGAGAGACGCGGAATCAAGCAGTGCTCGTGGGCCTCGAGTGGCTGGCCGGAGAGGTAGCGCAGCTTCGTGGAACGCCCCTGGCCTGGCACTGCGAGGCTCCCGCTGCAGAGTTGACCGGCGTGACCTGGGCTGGGGTGGGCTGGTCGGCCGATGAGGCCGTCGCATTGGAGCATGCCTCACGGTGCTGGGCGAAAGCGACATTGGGAATCAGCGAGGGCGACCGTCACATGGGTGACCTCAGCGACTCCGAGACCGGGCGGTATCTGCTCGGCCTCCTCGCCGACCGCAACATAGGTGGGTTGCGAATCCTCACCGACCTGGCTCCAACTGGCTTCTTCGTCGCGGCCGGACACGCTGAGGGTGCCGGGTACGGTTATGGGTGTGGCGTGACGACCGAACAAGCGGGGTTGAACGCACTCCTCGACCTTTGTTCGGGCACCGTCGGGCAGGCAAACGTGCCCGGCAGCGGCGGCCCCGGGGCAACCGAGGTGCAGGGAACCGCCCATCTCACGGATGGGCTCGCCACTCTGGTGGGCGCCTTGGACGTCGCGGAGAGCAGACGCACCGCGCGAGGAGTCCGAGCCTCCGTGCGGGACGGTTCCTCGCTGCTGCCATTCGCTGGCGACGCGGTCGTGGTTGCCACGCTTGCGTTTGCGTATGCCTAGAGACATTTCTGTGCTGACTGCGGCACCGCTGACCGAAACGCCGATTGCCGAGCGGCTTGTTGCCCAGGTGGGCCGCTTGCTGGAGGAGCGGGCGCTGGGCACGTTGTCCGTTCCCAATGAGGGAGCCGGTTGCGACCACACACTCGGCATCGCGTTCGCTCGCCTGGACCGCGTGGATGAGATTCACTTGCCCGCAACGGGCCTGGCCGAGGTGCTCTTCATAGGGTTCTGGCGGTCTTTTCTCTATGTCGGGCCGTTCTGGAACAGCGCGTCGCCCGGGTGCCCCCGCTGCCTCGTGACGCGGGTGGCAAACTCCCACTACGGACCCGACGTGCGCAGGGGGGTCGACATTGTGAGCGCCGGGTTTGCCCCGCAGGCACACAGGGCTTGGAGCAAGCCGGCCCTCGCAAGCGTGGCGTACGTCATCGTCGAGGAGTTGGTCGCCCGCCTCAGGGAAGCCGTTCCGCGGACGACCTCCGCCGTGTTCGTGTTTGACGGTTCCAGCTTCCAGGGCCGGTACCATCCATTTGTTCCCGACTCGGCGTGTGCGCGGTGCGGGCGCCCTGAACCCAGCGTCCCGCCAGCGATGAAGGCTGAGGCGTTTGCGGACCTGGACCCGCAAAGCCTGCGGACACGGGATCTCGAGGACTTGGGCAAACTCGTGGAGGACCTGTACGTCAGCCCGGCCCTGGGCATCGTGAGGACCGTCCTGCATGACCTTCAGAGCCCATTCGGTTCCTGCACCATTGAGTTGATGACGAGGTGGCAGCAAACCGACCCCACGATTGGCCGCAGTATCTCATTTGATCGTAGCAAGAGTATAGCGGTTTTAGAGAGTTTAGAGAGGTATGCCGGTTGGCATTGCGGTGGCCGCGAGATCGCCGTCACCGCGCCCTACCGGCAGGTGGCCCACCAGGCCCTGGACCCGATGCAGCTGGGCGTGCACCCGACCGAGTGCTATGACCGACCCGGATTCAGGTACCGGCGATTTGACGATTCCCTCGACGTGGATTGGGTGTGGGGCTATTCACTCGCACGCGACGAACCCGTGCTGGTGCCGGAGCGCTACGCCTTCTACGGTGTTCGCCCCGGCGCACGTCCGTCCTTCGTCTACGAGATCTCGAACGGGTGTGCAGTCGGCAGTTCGCTGGAGGAGGCGGTGGTGCACGGGCTCGCCGAACTGGTAGAGCGGGACTCGTTCCTCCTGGCCTGGTATGGCAAGCTCCGCTTGCCGGAGATGTCGCTCTACCACCTCGCAGGCGGAGCGGGCGAACTCCTCCGCAAGTGCGAATTCTTCACCCGGTCGAGGTTTCGTGCCTTCAACTCCACGATGGAACATGGGATTCCCAGTGTCTGGCTCGTGGCGGAAAGCGATGAGGGCGGACCCTGTGTCGTCGCTGGCGCCGGGGCCCACAGGTCGCCGGTACGTGCCTTGGAGAAGGCCCTGTACGAGGTGGCAGGATCCGTCCTGCGCCTCCGGCATGTCTATGCGGAGCGGCGCAGCGATGGCATGCTCATGCTCAGTGAGCCCCACCGGGTCCTCACGATGGAGCACCATTCACTCGTGAACTGCCTCCCCGAGGCCCGAGATCGCTTTTCATTTCTGCTCTGCCAGGACGCGGACCCGGTTCCCTTCGAAGAAGCGTGGAGTCGGGACGATGAGCGGGTGGCCGGTCCAGCTCCGGCGATCCTGGGGGATGTCATCGATGCCGGCTTTGATGTCATCGTGGTTGACCAGACGATGCCGGAGTTGGAGCGAGCCGGAGTTGCCTGCGTCAAGACCATCGTTCCCGGCTTCCTGCCCATGACATTTGGCCATGCCAACCGAAGGACCGATGGCATGCCGCGCCTGGCAGGGCAAGTCCGGTTGCCGTACGTGAGCGCCCTCACGGACAAGCGCGAGATTGGCGCGCTTCCCCATCCCTTCCCGTGACCACTGAAGGCAGCCTGCAGACGTCAACCGGCACCGACCCTGAGCCGTCTACGTTCAGCGTGGAACAGGGCTACGCATTTGCCAGGCGGCTGCGTGCGCGACCAGAGGATCTGGCATCCGCTGCGCTGCCGATCGACTGGGCGACGGCGCCTCCGCCCTTCACGCTCTACGAAGGCACTTCCCCGGAGCTCATGCTGCCGGGCGGGCGGCCGTCGTGGGTGCCCGCCGCCAATCAGGCGGGCACCGAGTGGGACCTTGCAGCTCTCGGCGAGACCCTGTTCCTGACCCTGGGGTGCACTCGGGTCAGGTGGCAACCCCAGGGGGCGCATCGGCTCCGTGGGGCGGTCCTCCCCACTCGAGAGTTCGCCCTGCGCCCGCGCCGCGCGCTTGCGTCGGGAGGGGCCCTCTACCCTGCGGAGATATACCTCTATGTCCGATCTCTGAACGGGATAGCCTCTGGGCTGTACCACTACGACGCGGCACGGCACGCGGTCAAAGAGCTCCCCGGCCAACGATGTGACGAGCTTCTTGTCCGGGTGCTCGGCCTCGATCCCACCCGACTACCCAGAGTGGCGGCCGTCGTGGCTAACTCCTTCCTGAAGAACTTCTACAAGTACCGCGACTTCAGTTACCGACTCGGGGCCGTCGATGTGGGGATAGCGGTTGGCAGGCTGCAGCGATTGGCCGAGACCGGGCTGGGGGACGCTCGGGTCAAGTTCGACTTCGACGACGAGAGCCTGAACCGCATCTTTGGTCTCGACACCCCAACCGAGAGCGCCTACGCCGCGCTGCTCCTCGGCGGCGGCTTTGCGGCCTCCGTCAGCCGGGGCGGTGTACCGACGGGGACTGCTGTCCGGCGGACACCCCAGCCCAGGCCGCGGTCTGCAGACTTCGATGCCATGCATGCCAGTGCCGTGGCTGTCCTCGGGATCAACGGCCGGACTGGTGGCGAGTCGCCCGGCCCACGTCCAGTTGTGGCCGGTGCCGAGGGGGGGACCGCATTGCCGTCGTTGCCCCCGCCAACCCGCCAAGAGCTGCGTCACGCGATTGCCCGACGGACCTGCAACGGCCCGCTGTTCAGCGGAGCGCCGGTGCCCGTCGGCGTCCTGGCGGACAGCCTGTCCGAAGCCGGTCGTGCCCTTGGCCGCGTCCGGGTCGCATCGCTGGACCTCGGTCTGCCCAGTCCCCGCCTCCTCTGCATCGCCCAGCGGGTTCTCGGGCTGGCGCCCGGGGCCTACGCCTATGACGGCGGCAACCATGCACTCCGCGTGTTGAGGGAGGGGGACCTGGGTCGAGACATGCAAGCGGCGCTTTATTCCGACAACCTGAATGTGGATCTGGGGGCCTTCGCGATCCATGTGATCGATGAGCTGGACTTCCGGCCCAACGTTCGGGGCACCCGCACCTACCGCGTGCAACAGATGCTCGTCGGCGTCGCATGCGACGCGGTCATGCTTTCCGCCAGCCGTTGGGGCCTCGGGAGCCAGCCCTTGCTCGGGTTCGACGCCGCCAGGATCGACATGCTCTACGGGCTCGAAGGGTCGGCCATAGGGGTGCTCGCCCATGTCTCCGTCGGTCACGCCCGGCGCGGCCGTTACCTGGAGGCGTCCGTTGCCGGATAGCAAGACGGAGATCGCCTACGCGCCATTCTGCCTCTGGCGTCGGGGCAACTTGGCTCACGAAGACCTGCAACAACTCGTGCCAGCCCGAACCTGGGCCATTCTGGACGCACTCGAGCAAGCAAGGCTGAGCCGGCTCGGGAAGGGCGCGGAGCTGCGCGAACAGCTGTACAAGATGGTGCCAACGGCCGAACGGTCACAGCGTGGACCCCTCGTCCAGATCCAGCGGGACATCTTCAACGATCACCTGCCGCGGGAGGGGACGCTGTCCGAGGTCGGCGCCCTCCTCGGGCCATCAGCCAACGCGGCACTGGAGGCCTGGTTGGGAGCCCTGGAAGACGAACGCGCCGAGACGGAGCGCGCCCGGATCGCCCTCGAGGAAGAGACAATGGTTGCTCGAAGGAAGCTGGGAGAACTTGCGGCGCGGCCAGACCTCGCCACCGGCGTTCAGCTTTCCGGCGCAGCTCTCTACCGTAGGGTGAAGGCACTGGCGGCCGCTGTTCACTCTGGCGGTGCCCCTCCCCCGCGCCTGCATCACCTCGAGAGCCGGTTGGTCAGCTTCCTGTATCGGATGGCGCTCAAGCCCTCCCCCTTTGGCTCGTTCACCGAAATCGGTTTTCAAAGGTGGCAACTCGACCCAGACGAGGACACGCAGGTGCCGCCGGTCAGGGTCCGGCTCGCTCGCCTCTCCCGCATGCTTCTGTTGTGGATGGAGCGGCAGCTGGAGCTTGTCCAGGAGTGCCGAGAAGGGATGCCGCTGCGCTTGAACAACACGCTGGCAGCCCGGAATGGCTCCCTGGTCTTCTTTACGCGTGGCCACGACGGCACCCAGCACATGTTGTCCGGCGAGCAGTTCGTGCGCCTCAGGGCCACGCCGTTACTGGAGTCTGTCGTGGACGGCTTCCGAGACAAGCGACCCACGACAAAGACGCTGGTCGATCGTCTTGTCGGCTCGGGTTGTGAACCGCAAGAGGCAGGATCGCTGATCGAACGGCTGATCGAGCTAGGCCTCGTCGAACGGAGCTTGGGACTGCCTGACCAGGAGCCGGACTACGCGGCCCGGATGGCAGACGTCCTGTCCTGTGTACCCGGTGACCGAGCCGGCGCCTGCCTGGGCGTCGTGCGCAACCTGGCGGCTGCGGAGCAGTCGTTCGCGGGGGCAACGGTTGACCTACGCGAACGACTGCTGACGGAGATCCGCAGTGAGGTGGACCACTTCAGTGCCTTGCTCGGCGTCCAGGGTCCAAGCGAGGAGGATATGCGGGCACCGATCTTCGAGGAAGTCGGCAGCGTGGGAGCTTCGACCACCTGGGACCCAGAAGCACTCGATGCGGCGGCGGTCGAGATCGGCCTGCTTCAGCGCCTTTTGCCGCTCTTTGACGACGCGCTCAGCGAGCGCTTGGGCCTGTACGACTTTTTCTGCCGCCACTATGCTCCGGGGCAGGCTTGCGACGACATGCTCGGTTTCTACCGGGAGTTCGCCAAGCTCGACAGCGGTGTTCTGTCCGAATACATGCGGGGCGAAACCAGTGAAGCCGTGGCCGACGTGCGCCGGTTACGACGCCGGTTCTTCCGGTATCTCTCGGGCAGACTCATGGAGGATCCGGCCCAGTCCGGACTCGTGCTGGAAACCGCCTGGGTCCGCGACTTCGTTGACGGCTTCCCCGAGTTTCTCCAACCTTGGGGTTCGGCAGCGTACCGCCTGCAACGGGTTGGCGAGACCCCAGACGACCGGCGGGTCGTGCTGAATGGAGTGGCGACCGGCTACGGCATGATGTTCTCGCGCTTCTGCGACCTCCTCTCTCTGGGCGACCGTCCAGACCATTTCTCGCTGCGCGACGAGCTTGCGAAGTCCATCGGCCGCAGGCAGCGCACCGCCAAGCAAGTGGATCTGACGGCGGTGTTGGGGATGAACTACAACCTCCACCCAGCCCTCACCGAATTCCAACTCGAGTACCCCCGTGCCCAAGCGGCACCTGACGAGGGGAGGGTTCTTTACCCGCGGGACCTCGTGCTCGTCCCCGAGCCAAAGAGTCGACGGGTGGCGGTGCACCTCCGGGAGGATGGTCACGAGGTGAACCTCATGCCGTTGAACGGAATGTTCCCGGGAGCAGCCCCGAGTCTGTACCGATTCCTGTGCGCTCTCGCGCCCCTGGTGAACTACCGGGGGGACCTGTGGGACCGCTACCTGCTCGATCCGGAGGTCACGACCCCGACCTCATCCTCCTTCCCGAGGGTCCTGCTGGGCAATGTGGTCGTCGAACGCCGTTGCTGGCGGCATGCCGTGGTGGACCTTCCGCCGGCGCCAACCGAAGAAGACGGGCTGTCTTTCCTCCTTGAGGGGAAAGCCTGGGGCGAAGGATTGGGGCTGCCGCGTGAGGGGTTCTTCCGCTTCCGCGACTCCGCCCCGAAGGCAGCGGAGCGGTCCACCTGGGTGGAGGAAACCAAGCGCCGCACCCAGGCTGCCCGCCGCGGGAGGCTCCACAAGCCACACTACGTGGACTTCCGCAACCCGTTCCTGCTCAGGATCCTCTTCAAGCAGCTACGTTCGCGCTCGGATGGTCTGATGACCCTGCAGGAGTGCCTTCCTGCCACATCCGTTTACGCCGGCACGTGGGGGCTGGCGGCTGCAGAGGAGTTTGTTATTGAGGTCGACGCCCGGTGAGGGGGGCCGCGGCCCCTGGTGCAGCATGCACGTCTACTACCACACAAACCAGGACCGGCTCCTGGTCGAATGGGCCGCGGACCTGGTCGAGTCCCTGCTGCGGGAGCGGATGATCGTGCGGGCGTTCTTCCTGCGCTACTGGCTGGCCGGCCCACACGTCCGGCTGCGCATGCTTGCACGGGACGAGGGCCTCGCCGAGGGGGTCACGACGGCGGCCCGAGACTCGGCCGTCCGGTACCTTGCCGACCATCCGTCGCGGTCGGGGCTCAGCAACGAAGAGTACGAGCAAGCCTCCAAGTTCCTGGGTCCGCTCGAGGGACAGGGGGCCGGCACTCTGGCGCCCAACAACTCGGTAACAGTCGAACGCTACGAGCCGGAATATGGGAAGTACGGTGGTCCGCAGGGCGTCCAGATCGCCGAGGAAGTCTTCGATGCGAGCACGCGCAGCGCATTCATGCTTATCCCGCGGCTCGAGTCCCACGACCGGAACCGGCCTGGCGATGATGTTGATCGGCATGCTGAGATTCGATCTTGCGCAAGACGACCTGCCTGAGACCTTGGCTGCCTACTCGAGGCTGTGGAGGCCCTACGCACCCGCCTCATTGGTTGCAGCATGGGAGGGCCATTTCACGGCGCACCAGCAGAACTTCGAGCGGGTCGCGTCCGCGGTGCTCGAAGGCAGGGCCGCCTCCCAGCCAGCGCTGGCTATCTGGGACCAAGCCTTGGCGAAGTCATGCCGGGCAATCCTGAGCCCGGACGCGGACGTTCTCCAGCGTCTTGTGCCCCCATACGAGGGTGAACTGCCCCAGCGCCGCGCCCGCTCGGTACTGTTCAATTACCTGCACACGAACAACAACCGCCTCGGGGTGCTCCCGGGAGAGGAGGCGTACCTTGCCTTCGCCGGCGAACGAACGGTCAGGGGGCTGCTTGGCTGACGCACGTGCGGGATCGTCCCCGAGCTCCCGCTGGGGTGAGCCCATACTTGAATGGCTTGAGCTGCCGGTGCTGGTCGAGGACGGCGAGCTAAGTTCGCTCGTAGCGGGAGCCGTCGGGCCGCTGATAGCCCAGGCAACCGCCTCGGCGCTCGCGGCCCGCGGCTATTACCTCAGCGACCGTTCCGCTGCCCGGTACCGGGCACGCATCCGTCTGGAGGCTGAGCGCGTTCCCCTGCCTGTGATGGTGACCGCGCTGCGGGGGCTCATCCAGCAGGCGGACCTGGAATGCGAGACCGGCGAGCCGGAGAGCGTTCCCAGCGGGGAGTTGACGGCACTCCGAGGCGTCTTCGAGGGGCCGGCGGCACGCGAGCTGTTCCAGGACTTCCTCTGTGAGGCGGTCCCCCTCATGGCCAGCATGCATACCCGGATCGCGTATCTCCGGGGGGCTCGGGCAGCGATCGCGTTCGACCTGATGGTCGCCACGCTGGTTGCCCTCAACAAGAGCCTCTTTGCGGCGGTCAGGGACCGTCCATACCCAACAGCCTTCCTGTCCTACCGATCGCACGCCGACGGCGCCTTTGTGGCCTCCAAGGACGCCGGCACTGCCCGAGCCATCGCCGAGGCGGGCTACCGCAACGATGTCAAAAAGTTTCACGGCCGTATCCAAGGCCTTCTCGGTCAACTGACAAGCGGCGGTCCCGCGGTCTCGGAGTTTGCCGGCTCTTGGGGAGCGCTCGCCGAGCACGCCGCGCGTCGGGTGACCGCCGAGATTGCCGGCGGCGCTTTTCGTGTCGTCTCGGACGAGACCGGTTGGATCGGGGACCGGGTGGACGTCTCCACCAGCGCGATCCATAGAACGATCAACAGCAACACGGGGATCCAGGAGTTCGTCAAACATGATGTCGAGGTCCAGGCCATGCGCGCCGTGCTCGCCCTGCAGTATTGGGTCCTCCACGACCTTGGCCTGACGTTTGGTGAGCGGTGCTACCTTTGCCACGCCATCAGCCGGTCCTTTGAGAGCTTGTACCACGTGGACCCGGTCGAGGTGCTGAGCACGGTGTATCGGCTCGGCGGTGAACGTCACCGGGGGGCACCGTCCGCCTGATTGGACCGTCGATGCCTACAGGGCTCTTCGGCGTCCTCGCCGCCGCCGGGGCCGACCGTCGGGGTCGACGCCGGGGTGAGCTGCCTTGCCGTGCTGTCCACGGGGCAGAGGGTGCCAAACCCCAGGGCCCTCTCCCGCTACGCCAGGCGCATCGCCCGCCAGTCCCGGGAGTGCTCACGGCGCCGGCGGGGGTCGAGGCGCCACGCCCGCAGTGCCGCGGCCCTGGCCCGCACCCACGCCAGGGTCGCCTCGGTGCGACGTGACGCCATGCACAAGCTCACCACCCACCTTGCCCGCAACCACGCCACCGTGGTGGTCGAGCACCTCGCCGTCGCCAACCTGGTTCGGCGTCCCGCCCCCAAACCAGATCCCGGTCGCCCGGGTCATCACTTGAGAAACGGGCGAAGGGCCAAGGCCGGCCTCACCCGGGGGATCCACGACGCCTCGATGGCGGGTCTGCGCCGCCAACTCGCCTACAAGTGCCGGTGGTACGGGTCGACGCTGGTGGTGGCCGCCAGCTTCTACCCCAGCTCCAGGACGTGCTCGGGCTGCGGCTGGCGAAAGCCAAGCCTGTCGCTGTCCGAGCGGACGTTTCACTGCGAGAACCCGGCCTGTGGCCTCGTGATCGACCGGGACCTCAACGCGTCGCTCAACCTGCAGGCACTCGTAGGATCGCTCGGTACCGGGAGTGGCCCGGGAACCCGCCCCGCCAACGGGGCAAACGCGCGGGGAGAGGAGAGGTTGCAGCCCGGCGACGGGCGGTGCTCCTCGCCGAACCGCGAAGCCGGCACCGGCTCAAAAGAGCCGGGTCAGACCGGCACTGCCGACTCGCAAGAGGTGGCTGCCTGGTCGGAGGCGACCGATGATCGCTGAAGGTAACGGTATCGGTTGGCACAGCATTAGGGCTCGTACGCCCTGGATGGGGCTCTTTTTGCACCCGGCACGCTTCGGGCGTCGTTGTCCCCACCCTGCCCCAAGTGTGTCCTTTGCTATTATTCGCACTATCGTGATGAATACTGCCTGGACCGAATAGGAGCGGCTACTGATGGCTCACGCCCATCCCCCCTTCTACAGTCCCGTTCTGCAGGCCTGGGTGGTCACCGGGTACGCCGACGCACTGGGCATCCTTCGTAGCCCTGAACGCTTTTCCTCGGCTCGCGTCTACGGGACCGCCTCCAGCTTCCTCTCGCTGGCTCCAGACGCTCAAGAGATTGTCGATGCGACGGTACCGCTGGCCACGCTCCACATGGCGGCGTCCGACCCACCGGATCACACTCGGCTGCGGCGGACGATGGCCAATGCGTTCACGCCACAGCGGATCGCCGCCGCACAACCGCGGATTCGCGACCTCGCGGATGGGCTGATCGACGGGCTTGCTCATGGCGACCACGGCGATCTCGTCTCGCAGTTTGCGGCACAACTCGCCTTGCTTTCGATCCTGTCGGTTATCGGGGTGCCGCGCGGGGGCGCCGGCCAGGTCAAGGAGTGGTTCGACAGTTGGGGCCGCTTGACCCTTACTGAGGTCCCAGTCGAAGAGCAACTGCAACGGGCACAAGACGTGGACCGCCTCCACGGCTACCTGCGAGATCTCGTCGAGCAGCGGCACGAAGAACCCCGGGACGACGTGGCGAGCCTCCTCGCCAATGTGAGCCGGCTCGGTCCCGAGGGAGTCAGCCTGGTGGAGCAGGTGAACATGCTGGCCCAGTTGATCGCAGCGGGCACGCACACCACCGCCTACTCGCTCAGCACGTGCCTGTACCGGTTGCTTCGGAACCGTCGCCTCTGGGAAAACGTGCTCGACAATCCCAGCACTATCTCGGGAGTTGTCGAAGAGGCGCTCCGTTGCAACCGCTCGGTTCGAGGGCTGATGCGCGCGGCAATGGAGGACGCGGTCGTCGGTGGCGTGAATATCCTTGGCGGCTCGCACCTGTATCTGGTGCTGTCTGAAGCCAACAGAGACCCATCTGTGTTCGCGGACCCCGATGCGTTTCATCCACACCGCAGCGACATGGGCAAGCACGTCACGTTCGGTCACGGTATCCACTACTGCCTCGGGGCACCGCTCGCCCGGCTGGAGATGAAGGTTGCCCTGGAGGCCCTGACAACTCGGCTTCCCAGCCTTCGTCTCCACCCCGCTGAGCGGGTCAAGACCATTCGCAACGGAGTCGTGACTGCCCTCACCCAGTTGCCAGTCGAATGGGACGGCGTCGTGGCTGCCCCCCGCATCGGCTCGCGGTGAGGGACGGGCCGGTGCCGCTGGACTCGTCGGGCCTGCATGCGGTTGCTCTGGGCGACGGGCAACTCCTCGTGAAGAGAGGCGGACGCCAGCTCCTGGTGAGCGGGGCGTCGGGGCTTCTGCTCTCTGAGCTGCTGGGACACCTTGATGGGGCGACGACCACCGAGGACGTCGTGGCCCGCTTCCCCGAGGAGCGGCGAGGAGTAGCCCGCAAAGGCTTGGCCCTTCTCGTGGAACACCGGCTCGTATTGGACGAGCCCTCGTCCACCGGTTCCCAACCCTCCCTCCGGTCGTTCCTGGCCCAGGTGGGTCTGGTACCAGAACAAGCCGAAAAGGCGCTTGCCCAGGCGCGGGTCGTCGTCGCAGGCGTGAACCTGGTTAGCCGACGGCTGACCCAGGGGCTCACCGAGTCAACCGTGGGATCCGTGGAACTGGTCAGCGACCCGCTTCTCGATGGCCACGGTAGCCCCAGCTGGACGGACAGCGCCAGGGTCGCCGATACCGATGGGGGCCTCGCACTCAGCGCGGCAGGGTGTTCGCTGCTCTGCGCCACCAGCGACGCTGGCGACTCCCCAGCGCTGCTCTCGGCAGGCCGGGTGGCGCTCGCCGCCGGAGTTCCTTTCCTCCCCGCCTGGGTGTCGGAGCACGTGGGGTATGTCGGTCCGCTGACCCACCCGTTCGAGACGGCCTGCCTGCGCTGTTACCAGCTACGGGTCGAATCCAACGACCCGTATCCTGACGTTGTGCTGGCCGAGCGCCAGTATCTCAAGTCACATCCCGCCCTGCGCGACGGCAGCGGACTCCTGCCGCCCATGGCGGGGGTGGTTGGCGACATAGCAGCGATGGAAGGCGTGAAGCTCATCGTCGGCATGACCTCCCGCAGTTTGGCTGGTCACCAGATCGAGATCAATCTGGTGACGTTCGCCGCCCGGGTACGGCGCGTCCTGAAGCTGCCCCGTTGCCCCGATTGCAGTGACCGGATGTGGCGGAGTGCGGTCGCACAGATGGACGGACCGCGGTAGTGCCGGGCTCCGGTTCCATCATCGCCCAAGCCCGGCCGGACTCCGAGCCCGGACCGCTCCTGGATTTGTGGGAGTACCTCGTCGATCCAAAGGTAGGGATTGTGGGCGAGGTTTCTGAGCTCAGCCCCGATGACGACGAGCCAGCATTCTTCCACTACGCGTCCAGAGCGTGCGACGCCGGGCGCTTTGGTGGCGTTCCCAATTCCCGGCGCTGCGGTGGGGCGTCAACGGTGCGCTACCGAGCCATCGCGAAGGCGGTCGGGGAGGCCGTCGAGCGCTACTGCTCCGCCGTCTTCGACCGTGAAGGCATGCTCTGCGCCAGCTTCGAGGAACTCCGGCAGCAGGCAACCCCTCCGGAGGACTTCATTCTCTACACGACGGAGCAGTACGCTGCCCAAGGTTTCCCCTGGAAGCCCTTTACCCGGGACACTCGGGTCTGCTGGGTGAGGGGCCGTTCCCTGGAACATGACGACGACACCCTCGTTCCGGCCGCCATGGTGCACGTTCCGTTCCCACAGGAGGGAAGTCGCCCGGACTCGCCCGTCGCTCAGTCAATCTCTACCGGCTTGGCGTGCGGCACTTCGTACGAATCGGCCGCCCTCGGGGGTCTCTGCGAAGCCGTTGAACGAGACGCCTTTGCCCTGACCTGGCAAGCACGGATGGGCCATCCCCGCATTGCTGCGGCAACTGCCCCGCCGTCGGTGCAGAACATGGTCGCGCGCTTCCAGGCTGTCGGGCTGCGCGTCGAGATCGTCGACATTACCTGCGACATCCGCATCCCGACGATCCTCACCGTGGCGCTTGGCGAAGCGGCCACCTCCCCCGCGCTTGCGGTGGCAACGGCCACGCATCCCTCGGCCGAGGTGGCCGCGCTCAAAAGCCTCGAGGAACTCGCGCACACCCGCAGGTTCGCCCGCCAGCTTCATCGACGGCTCCCGCCGCTGCCCGTAGACCTCGCTGGCCAACACCCGCTCGTAAGGGACCAGCGTGACCACCTCCGCTTCTACTGTCCCCAAGAGTCCGTGAGATATGCCGAGTTTCTCTGGGGTTCCGTCGACCTGCGCCCTTTCCCGGCGGTGGTGGGTGCAGAACAGCTTCCCGACCGCGAAGGCTTGGCCGCCGCTCGGGAGGCTGTTGTCGCTGCGGGTCTGCACCCAGTAGCGTGCGACGTGACCACACCGGACATCTCCCTGCTGGGCCTCAGCGTCGTCAAGGTCGTCGTGCCGGGGCTGCAGCCGCTCTACCTTGGCCACAGCAATCGCGCCCTGGGAGGACGACGTCTCTACACCGTGCCCCAGAAGCTCGGCTTCCCCGGCATCGGGGTGGGCCGGGACAATCCCTATCCTCACCCCTTTCCCTGAGGGCGGCCCATGACCTCTCACGCCGTCGATGCTTGGCTCCAGGGAGACCTCTCGGCCAACTGGGAGTTGTTCCACGAGAACTCCAAGACAGATCGCCACACCCGCGCCGCAGGGGTCGTGGCCGCCCGGGCTGCTGCTCTTGGCCGTTTCGCTGAAAGCCTGCGCCGGGTGAAGCCGTACACGGACTTCCCCAAGGTGGGCCTGCCGCCGCCGGTGGAGCGAGCCGGCGAGGATACGACCGCCCTCCCTCGCCGAGGTACCTCGATGGGGTTGCAGGAGTTCGCGCAGGTGCTCGCCGGAGGTCACGAGCTGGCGAAGCGGGCTCCGGGGCCCTCGCGCCCGGCCCTCTCTGAAGGCGCGTGCTACCCGCTGGAACTCTATGTGCACGCGCGCCGGGTGCAAGGGCTGGAGCCCGGTCTCTACCATTTCGACCCGGAGGACTTGACGCTCGACGTCCTCCGACTGGGGGACGCGTCCAGCCACCTGGGCACGATCGTCGGGAGGGAGGCGGACGCTGCCGACGCCGTCGTGTTCGTCAGCGCCATCTTCCTCCGCTGCACCCTCAAGGACGGCGATCGGGGCTACCGATTCGCGCTCCTGGAGGCCGGACACGTCGCGCAAAGGGCCTACGACGCCGCTGCCGCGGCAGGCCTCCACGCGCGGTGCGTGGGAGACTACCTTGATCGGGACGTTGATCGCTGGATCGGTCTCGACGGCCTAAGCGAGTCGGTCATTTACGTGATGATTGTTGACGCCAATCGGCTCCGCTCTTAGGGGACCGCTCATCTGCGAACGTCACTGGAGTAGTAATCCTGCATTCTGCGGTTCACGATCGCACATCGGCCGCACTGGAGGCGAGCATCGGGAGACAGGCACATGGAAACCGTCTACATGCTTCACGGCTTCCTCGGCACCTCGTACGCCCACTTTGGGCCGCAGATCAGGGCTTGGCGGAACAGCTACCGCGTGGTTCCCCTCGACCTGCCGGGACACGGGCGATGCGCCTTGGACGCGAGCAGGCCGTACTACCCGTCCGCGCTTCAGTACCTGCAGCGCACGGCGGAGGAGCACGGCCCCGGTCACATGGTCGGCGCTTCGTACCTCGGGGGCTCGGTAGCGGTGCGATGTGCGGTTGCGACCCCAATGCTCACGAAGAGCCTCGTGCTGACCGGGTACGCGCCTGGGGTTCCTGCAGACATCGTTACAGTGTGGGCGCAGAGCTTCCACATCCTAGCGGCTCGGCCCTCAACGGCGGTCGAATACAATAAGCTCCATGGGGAGCGCTGGCGGACAACACTGGATGTTGTGACGTCGGACGTGCGCGAGAATCCCACCCTTGCCTCCGAGCCCGTTGCCACGTTCCAGAGACTGCGTGTCCCAACCCTGGTGCTGAACGGAAGTGCCAAGGCTGAGGAACGTTTAGCCGCCGCTCAACTGCCCGAATGCAATCCCTTGATCCAGGGCGGGCTCATCCCATCTGCCGGCCACATAGCGAGCCAAGACCAGCCCAAGACATTCGACATCATCGTCGAGGCCTTCTGGGGGCGGGTGGGGGACGTAGGGCATGCTTCCTGACCTACCTGAGTTTCAGCGGAACCTGGAGTCCGTGCTCGGTGAGCGAAATCACGGTCGCCCGCTTGACTCCCTCGACATGGCCATTGTTATGTCCTATCTGATGTCCCGAGGCGTTCAGGTCGACTTCGACGAGGCTGCAGCCAACCAGACGATCGGAGAATGGTTGCGATGGGCAGAGCAGCGTTCAAAGCCTGGCTAGACCACCCGTCAGGAGCGGAACGAGGGGTGACGATGGACGGCGTCTTCGTGTCCTGGGACACGCTGGCCCAGACCGCCCGGGAGCGGGCGGGCGAACTCGCTCCGGGGCATTCCTATGTTGCTGACCCAAGCTGCGGGTTCGATGGCATTGCATCGTTCCTTGCCATCGCCAGCACGCCCGACACCAACGTTCTTTGGGCGAAGGCCGCCGATGTTCCCTTTCCCCTTTCCCCGGTGGCCGCCGGCTTATTCGCCTGCGCAGAATCCCCCAAGCATTCGGCGACCCGACCCTTTTACTCGACGCTAACGTCAGGAACTTCCGGGTCGCCTAAAATTCCGGTGGCCTATGGTGACATGCTGGAACTCATCGCTCTCCACTACTACCATGCTGCGTACCTGCCTTCGTTTGCAGGGGAGCCTGAAGTCAATGTTCTCGCAACCGCATTGCCGCTGCAATATGCGGCCTCGTTCATCATGATCCTCATTCCGGCGCTGTTCCTGAAGAAGGATCTGTTGATTTTCTCGCCCCACCGATGGGACCAACTCTGTGCCGCGGCCAGCCGGGAATTCGTTGTGTGCCTGATGGTCCCCTCGTTGATCCCGGCAGCCAGAGCCGCCACGCCGGAGCTGGTCCACCTCCCAAAGGCAGCCTTGATCATGGCCTCGGGCTACCTGACTCCTGAACGCCTGCGAACGGCCAGGGAGACGTACGGTGACGTCACCCTGATGAACTGCTACGGCGCCTCGGAGACAGGGATTGTTTCGATCGATCGGGATCCGGGCAAAGGCTTCCACGTCGGCCAACCGATCTTCGGGAAACCCGTCTGGCTGGAGGATGTCAACGAAGATGGTGTGGGACGCATCGCGACGTCTGGTGTCGACTGCCGAGAGTTCTATTGGCTGCAGGACGAAACCCTGAAACGGCAGGATGGCTCAGTCGCCGCCACGGATTTTGGTCACTTCGATGAGTCTGGAAATCTCTATCTGGATGGACGTCTGGATGGCGGGGAGAAGTTACACGGCATCACGGTCTATCCTCGCCAGATCGAACGCCACATCTTGGATCTCCAAGGAGTGGCGGATGTCGCAGTGCGCATTCGGGTAGTGAACGGGATCGACCACTTGGCGGTCCGGGTTGTAGGCAGAGTCACTGAAGACCAATTGCGCGAACATTGCTCGAGCCTTCCCGAGGTGGACCGTCCGACGCTAGTAGAATGCCTACCCGAAGGATTCGAGCACTACAGCAGCCACGGCAAGCTATGACCCGTTCAAGCTCTGCTCGGGGGGGCGGCGAGGAACATGCTCCGAGCAATTCGTCTGCCTGTACCCAACCCGCACAAGGGCGGCCGGGGCCGTGCCGAAGGTCTCTGGAGCTCGACTCGGTTCGCGCCCCGGTTGTAGTCTTTACGCTGCCCGGAGCCCGGAAACTCAGGCTAGCCCCCCACTCGGCGCCGTTTTTTCGAGGGAGTGGTGCCGGGCGTGGGCGCAACGTTCACGATCCCGCTTCGTTCTCACGGAGCGTGGTCTTTCAGGCTTCAGGGAGCCCACCCTAAGACCAAATCGTCCAGTTTCCCATGGGCCTGACTGTTTCTTTGAGTATGGAATGGCGTAGAGCGACGCTTTGTACTCAAAGAATTCCAGCGGGTCGTCGCTCAGGCTGGGAAGCCACCACGCACAGTGGCGACGTCCGGGAATCAGTCAACGCGCCCCACGAACCCGCAAGAACTCGTCGTGGCGGTGTCGTGGCAGGCACGTGCCGAGAACGGCGCCGGTGGCGACGTTGAGGGCGGCGAAGAGGGTGGTGGTTCCGTTGCGCTTGTAGTCGTGGGTCATGGTGCCCGCCCGGCCCTTCTTCATGGGCAGCGAGGCCTGGGTGCGGTTGAGTGCCTGGATCTGGCTCTTCTCGTCCACACACAGCACCACCGCCTTCTTCGGCGGGTTCAGGTAGAGGCCGACCACGTCAATCAGCTTCTCTTCGAACCGCTTGTCGTTGGACAGCTTGAAGGTCTCCACCTGGTGGGGCTTGAGGCCCCGGGCCGACCAGATGCGCTGCACGGTGGCGTGGCCCACGCCCGCATGCCGGGCCATCGAACGGCAGGACCAGTGCGTCTCGCCTGCGGGCTTGGTGTGCAAGGTGTCGGCAACGATGGCCTCCACCCGCTCGGGGGTGATCGTGGGCTTGCGTCCCCGACCGGGTCGCACCTTGCCCAGCTTCTTGGTGCCCTCCTCCCCAAAGCGCGCCCCGGGCACGCAGCACGAGCCGGAGGGACTTGGTCTGGGACTTCGACAGCGACGCCAGGAACTCCCTTTGTTCGTCCGACAGGACCAGGGCCCCGGGAGGTCTCGATGGCATGAGCGGATCCTACCTCATGCGCGCGCTTATTAGCGGGACACTACACTGGCCGAGGTCGAAACACAGCTGGCCCGACTCGAGCATGGCGACCTTCTCGCCACCCGCGAGGACATCGAAGCGGTGCGTCGATGTCTGGTCGAACGTGGCGTCGGTGCCGTCACCGCTTGGGAGTGGATGGCCCGGAACATCGCCGACCCAGACGAACGGCGCCGCCGCATTGCGGCGGCGCCGGACGTCGCCAACGGCGTCATCGTCACCGATGCCGCCCGCCTGGCCGACGCTCGTGCCGCGCTCGACCACGCCACCCTCGACCTGCGCATCGCCGTGCTCGTCACCCCGTCAAGCGACACAGGACCACGCAGCGAGCCGGCCGCCGGGTTCGTCGTTGAACCGCACCGGGCGCTATGGGACCGTGAGTGGGCCGAACGCACCCGCGAGGAGATGCGCGCCCGCCGTGACCGCCTGTTCGACACTGCAGAGACAGCCCGCACCAGCGCTGGCCACTGCCGGCGGGCGACGGTCAAACTGGACGAGTTCACGCGCCGCTGGCCCGCTTCCGTCGCCGACCGCCTGCCCGGCAACCTCACCGTCGCCGAGGAGAAGCTGGCGTCGGCCGCCGCCGCCTTCGACGCCGCTACTGCCGCGTGCATCGAGGCCGAGCGCGACGTCACCGGTGCCCCGAACAAGCTCAACGACGCCATCATTGCCGCGGCCGCCACCCGACCCGCCGTCGAAGCCGACGGGGCCCGGGCCACAGTCGCCCTCGAGGCCGGCCGGGCTGCCCGCGAGGCGGCCGACGAGGCGGCCGCCGCCGCGCAGGCCCGCATCGCGACCGCCCGTGCCCAAGGCGAAGCGCACCGCGAACGCCAGCTCGAAGTCGGGGTCGAACCAGCCGGCGAGGCGCCGGACACGCCGGTGCACGAATTGCGCGCCGCCTGGGAACAGCTGCGTGCCGACTTGGAAGCAGTCGAAGCGGGCTCCGACCACGCTGTCCGCCTGGATGAGGCCAACCAGCGGGCCGCCGAGGCGGCCGTGCGTGTCCAGGCGCTGGATGCTTCTGCGGTCGCCCGCCGCCGAAGGCCTTCTCGCCACCTTCGAGGCGAGCACGCCCGGCATGCGGGCCGAGGAGACTCCCGGCCTCGGAGACCCGTAGGCGGACGACCACAACGCCCAGCCTCCCGCAAGCACGTCAGCCACAGGGGCGCGGGAGCCGGAATAAACAATCGCTGAGTGGCGCCGCCGCTGCCGAGAGCTGGCCTTGGCAGGCGGCGACCGAAGCATCGACCGCGTCGGACATCGCCTGGATGCTCGATCGGCTCCCCGTCCTGGCCGAGAGCCTGAACGACTTGCCGGCAAGGAGTTGCGCGGCCTGTCCGAGCAGCTCCCTCGACATCGCTTACCACCCGGCAGAAAGCGCTCTCGACGCGTCTTTGACGCTGTATGAGTATGGAGGAATTCAGTCGTCCAGACGGAATACGTCAGGAGCCGTACGTGCCCCCGGTGGGATTCGAACCCACACTGAAGAGATTTTAAGTCTCCGCCCTCTGACCGTTGGGGTACGGGGGCCCTCAGAATCAGTTCGATTCTAGGATGCCGCGGCCCCCCATCTTGTGGGGAACCTAGTGCCGCACGGCGGTCTGTAACGCCTTCCACATGGCGGTCGCTCCGGCGTTGCGTTCCACCGTCTCGAAGCTGTACACGCCTGCCCCGATCCCGACGACGTTGGCGGCGGCCACGTAGCCCTGCACCTCCGCCACGGTGTCGCAGTCCCCGACCCCGCCCACGATGAGCATCGGCTTGCTCGTCCCCATCAGGGAGGTGGTCGTCGCGGCCACGTTGCGGGTGTAGGCCCCCGCGTCGTACTGCTGGCCGCAGTTCCCCGACTTCGTGACCGACCAGTAGCCCATCGGCATGATGACGTCGTAGTCCTTGGCGATCTCCTGCCAGGGGAAGCCCACCCAACCTGGCGGGAAGCGCTGGTTGTTGACGGCGTCCGGGACGATGGCCCCCAGGGCGGCGCCGGAGCCGACCGCGGCCCGGAGGGCCCTCGAGTACGCAACGATGCCGGCGTCGAAGGCTGTGACGTTGTGGTTGACCGCGTTCTTGTCCTCGATGTCGGGTGCCAGCCCGTCGAAGTGCTGGCCCTTGGGGGTCGTGTACTTGATCACGGCCATGGACCTGCGGACGTCGAGGTTGATGTCGGCGAACCCGGGGAGGTACCAGCCGACCACCCGGATCCCGTGGGCGTGGGCGTCCTCGATGAACTGGGCGGTCTGGTCGCCACCGGTGATGTCGTCGGGCAGGTTCCAGCGGCTGGTCTGGAGGTAGAGGGTCTGGACGCCCCGGTTGGCCATCGCCTGCGTCGCCTCGGCGGGGTCGATGGGGGCCTTCGTGAACACGAAGTCGTAGAGGCTCACCCAGGCGCCGAGACCCCGGTAGGCGACCAGGCCGGCGGGAGTCGCCAGCGCAGCCTTCGGGGCCGCTGGCTTCGGGGCCGGGGCCGTGGGCTTGGGGGTGGGCTTGGGCGACGGGACCCCTGGGCCGAGGACGCGGCGGATCGATGCGGAGAAGGACGAGGGATGGTCTGGGATGTGTGGGATGGCGTGGCCCCCTGGCGAGTCTCCCCGCTACGGCGCAGCGCTGGCCCGGGGGCCCGTCATTGTAGACCCCAGGTAGAGCAAATGGAACAACTCTTGGCGATTACGGGCGGGGTGGAGTCCAGTCCCGGAGCCGGGCCGCCAGGCTGGCTGCGCTCCCGAGTTTGGCGTTGAGGTCGGTCAGCGAGAAGGGCTTGCCGAGGCACTCGCAGCCAAGCTCGGCGGCGCGGACGATGACGTCGTCATCGAGGAACCCTGTGATGAGGACGGTGGGGAGGCGGTGGGTCCGCTGCTCGTTGCGGATCTTGCGCAGCAGCCACCATCCGTCGCGGCCGGGGAGGCGTAAATCCACAACCGCGGCGCTGAAGGACTGGGCGAGCACCTCGTTCCAGCCGTCCTCGGCGTTGCCCGTCTGGATGCAGCCGTAGCCCTCCTCCTCAAGGAGGAAGCAGAGCATCGAGGCCACGGGCTCATCGTCCTCGACGACCAGGATCTTCGGGGACCTCATTGAAACGGGGCTCCGGTCTAGTGTGTCCTACCTAGTTACCCCCAACCATGGTAACCGCTTCTCCCTTCTGGGTAGCCTGTTGGGATGGCGCGAGTGGCTTTCTGCGGACTCGGGCAGATGGGGGCGCCCATGGCCGCCCGGCTGGTGGCCGCAGGCCATGATGTCGTCGTGTGGAACCGGTCGCCGGACAAGGCGAAGCCGCTGGTCGATCTCGGGGCCACGCTGGCCGAGACGCCGGCGGCCGCAGCCCGGGACGCGGAGGCCGCGATCACGATGCTGGCCGACCCCGCAGCCCTCGAAGAGGTGGTCTTCGGGCCGGACGGCCTCGCCGAGGGCCTGCCGGAGGGCGCCATGCTCATCGAGATGTCGACGGTCGGCCCCGACGCCCTCCGGGAGGTGGCGCAGCGGCTCCGGCCCCGCCTGCGCGTGATCGACGCCCCGGTGCTGGGCAGCGTGGCCCAGGCCGAGGACGGGGAGCTCAAGGTGTTCGTCGGCGCATCGCCGGAAGAGTTCGCCCGCTGGGTGAAGGTGCTCGGGGCGCTGGGGACCCCGTTCCACCTCGGGCCGCTGGGGTCCGGCGCCTCGATGAAGCTGGTCGCCAACTCCACACTCGGCGCCCTGATGACCGCCCTCGGCGAGGCGCTCGCCCTGGCGGACCGGCTCGGCCTCGACCAGAAGGACGTGTTCGACGTCCTCGTCGGCTCCCCCATCGGCATCACCGCCCGGAGCAAGCGCAACAACGTCGCCAGCGGGCGGTACCCGCCCAACTTCAAACTGCGGCTGGCGGTGAAGGACATGGACCTGGTGCACGACACTGCCAGCCGGCTCGGCCTTGAGCTGCGGGTGGCCGAGGCTGCCAGGTCGTGGTTCAAGGATGCAGCGGCGAAAGACCTCGGCGAGATGGACTACTCGGCGGTCGTCGCACGCCAGCCCGGAACATCCTTGAGTAAAATCCGGTGTTATACCCCGAGATATACTCAAAGTTGTAGACTAGTGCTATAGAGCGTTGGATGGAGGTGGCTACACGGCAGCACGGTGTCATCACTCGGGCTCAGATGCGCCGGGCCGGCATCATCGCCTCGAATGTGGCGGAGCCCCCCTCCACAGCCAAGCAGCCCAAAAAACTCGACCGCCTAGGCTCTGGAGGCCACGTAGAGATGCTGCAACAGCCTGCCCGGCGCCATTATTGACGAAACTGGTTCCGCATCCGGCCCCACGGTCCCCGGACGCGCACTACCGTGGGGCCAACGACGACAGGAGGTCCTACATGGCGGACGAGGTAGTGGAGATGCTGCGCGACGCGGCCCGGGAGGCCCTACCGCCGCTGGAGGGAGAGCTCCGGGTCGATGGCCTGGGCGGCCCCGTCGAGGTCCGGCGGGATCGCTGGGGCGTCCCCCACATCTCTGCCTCGAACCTCCACGACTTGTTCCTCGCCCAGGGCTTCGTCGCCGCCTCGGACCGGTACTTCCAGATCGAGCTGCTGATGCGGTACTCCACCGGGCAGCTCTGCGAGCTGATCGGGGCGCTCACGATGCCGCTCGACCGCTTCATCCGGACGTTGGGCTGGCCCGAGATGGCCGCCCGTCACGTAGCCGGGTGGGACCAGGAGTCGAGGGACAACGTCAGTGCGTTCTGGTCGGGGATCGCCGCCTGGGGCAGCCAGATGCCGGCGCCGCCCGTCGAGTACGCGATCCTCGAGGCCGACCCCTGGGTGCCGACGGTCGAGGAGGGTTGCCTGGCGACCGCCGGCTTCGCCCTTCTCCTCGGCTACACGCTCACCCGCAACTGGGACGCCGAGCTGCTGCGGGCCGAGGTGGCCGAGCGCCTCGGCGTCGACGCCATGCTCGATCTGTTCCCGGACGTCCAGAACCTCCCCGCGTTCATCCAGGCCGGCAAGAGCACCCACCCGGCCCGCACCGCCCTGCTGGCCGGGGCGCACCTGCCCACCTCGGGCCAGGGGTCGAACGAGTGGGTGGTCGCCGGTGAGCGCAGCGCTACGGGCAAGCCGCTGCTTGCCAACGACCCCCACCTCGCGATCCTGCTCCCGGCCATGTGGTACGAGTGCGATCTCCGCTGCCCCGGCTTCCACGCCGCGGGGGCGTCGCTGCCATTCGCCCCCGGCATCGTCATCGGCCACAACGACCACATCGCCTGGGGTGTCACCGACACCGAGTCCGATGTGTCCGACCTCTACCTCGAGCGCATCTCCGACGACGGCACCGCTGCCGAGTACAACGGGGCCTGGGAGCCGCTACGGGTCCGCACCGAGACCATCAAGGTCCGGGACGGCGACGACGTCGTGCTCGACGTCAAGGAGACGCGGCACGGGCCGCTGCTGGACTCGTATCTCATCGGCATCGCCGATCCCGCGTCGATCGAGGGCGGCATCACCAAGGCGTACGCCCTGCGGTGGACGGCATCGCAGGCGACGGTCCAGCCCTTGAACCTCACCCGCGTCAACACGGCGGCGAACTGGGAGCAGTTCCGTGCCGCTCTGCATGGCTGGGAGTGCCCGGCCCTCAACTTCGTCTACGCCGACGTGGACGGCAACATCGGCTACCAACTCTGGGGACGCCATCCCGTGCGGCGCAACGGCGACGGCACGGTCCCGGTGCCGGGGTGGACCGATCAGTACGAGTGGGTGGGCGACGTGCCGTCCGCCGAGCTGCCCTGGGCCTTCAACCCCTCGGAGGGGTTCCTCGCCAACGCCAACAACAAGGCGCACCACGACAGCTACCCGCACCTGCTCTCCGGGGACTTCCTGCCGCCGTTCCGGGTCATGAGGATCGCGGAGTTGCTGTGCGCCACCGAGACCCACTCGCTGGAGAGCTTCGCCGCGATCCAGAACGACACCAGGTCCCCGGCCGTCCAGGAAGTGCTGCCCTACCTGCTCGAGGTCGCACCCGCCGACGAGCGCCAGAAGCAGGCCCTCGGCCTGCTGGCGGAATGGGACCACGACCTCGCCGCCTCTTCGGCCCCCGCGGCGATCTTCGAGGCCTGGTGCAACCACCTGGCCCGCAACGTGCTGCTCCCCCGCCTCGGCAAGGAGCTCTTCGTCCACTTCCACGGCCGGCGGCAGTGGACGAACGCCTTCGAGTTCCTCGCCCTGCCCACCATGCTGGCGTACCCCTCTGCCCGGTGGTTCGGCGCCGACGGCGTCGAGGCCCGGGACAAGGTCCTGCGCGCCGCGCTCGATGCTGCCCTCGACGACATCACCGAACGCCTGGGCGACGACGTGGCCGCCTGGCGCTGGGGGGCGCTCCACACGGCGACCTTCACCGGGCAACTGGGCATGGTGCCCGGTCTCGAGGAACTGCTCACCGGCGGGGTGGTGGAGATGGGGGGCAACGAGCAGACCGTCGCTCAGTCACTCCACGAACCGGACCTCGGCTACAAGGTGTCGATCGTGCCGTCGTGGCGACAGCTGTTGGACGTGTCCGATTGGGACGCCTCGCTCGGCTCCCTGCCCGGCGGCCAGTCCGAGAACCCGACAAGCCCGCACTACAACGACCTGCTCGGGATCTGGGCGAAGGGCGGCTACCACCCGCTACCGTTCTCCGAGGCCGCGGTCGAGGCCGCCACGGTGGCAAGGCTGCGCCTGGCGCCGCCGGCGTAAGTCAGCGAAGGGTCAGAAGGGGCGCAGGGAGCCCGGCGCGTCGGGGCACACCGAGCCGGTCAGCCCGGACTTGACGCCGGCGAGGGAGCGGCCGTGGCTGCCCCGCAGCGAGTCGGGGAGCAGGAGCAAGGCGCCACGCAGGGCTTCGAGCCGGTCGGGGTCGAGTGCGAGGAGCTCCTTGGGAGGGGCGTAGAGGGCAGCGAACAGTTCGCCCTTGGTCTTCACGCCCAACTCGGTCAGGACGACGGCCTTGACCCGGCGGTCCGTCGGAACGACCCGGCGCTCGACCAAGCCCCGCTCCTCGAGGCGGTCCACCACCCAGGTGGCATTGGAGGCATCGCAGTTCCACGCCTGGGCGAGGGATCCCATGGGCACTGGCACGTCGGGCTCCATCACCAGGAGGGCACGGAAGTCGCCGAAGGAGAAGCCGAAATCGGTGAGGGTCTGGACGAAGCGCATCCGCTGGTTCATCGCGAGGTTGAGGACCTGGCCCCAGACCTCGTGGGCTACGCCCGCGTCTGAACCATCAGCGCTCACGTATCTATTTTACACCCACCTCAAGCTTTGAATCCATCCGAAGTTTTAATCGCTCAGATACTTGACACCATCAAAGTACCTCTGGCATCATCCCTCACATGGACAACGCAATCGTGGTGGAGAACCTCGCCAAGCGCTTCGGCGACGTCATTGCCCTCGACGGCGTCGACTTCGACGTGGCCGAGGGAACGATCTTCGGTCTGCTCGGCCCGAACGGAGCCGGGAAGACCACGGCCGTGCGTATCCTGTCGACCATCCTGGCCCCCGATGCCGGGCGGGCACGGGTGCTGGGCTTCGATGTGACCGAGGACCCCGACGAGGTCCGCCTGCGCATCGGCCTCGCGGGGCAGTACGCGGCGATCGATCCCAACCTGACCGGGCGCGAGAACCTGTGGATGACCGGCCGGCTCGCCCAGCTCAGCGGGAGGGACGCCAGCGCGCGGGCGGGCGACCTGCTCCAGCGCTTCGACCTGGTGGCGGCAGCCGACCGGCCGATCCGGACCTACTCCGGCGGCATGCGCCGGCGGCTCGACGTGGCGGCGGCCCTGGTGGCCCGCCCCCCCGTGGTGTTCCTCGACGAGCCCACCACCGGCCTCGACCTCCCGAGCCGCAACGAGCTGTGGGGAACGATCCGGGAGCTGGTCGCCGAGGGCACGACCGTCCTGCTGACCACCCAGTACCTGGAGGAGGCCGACGTGCTTGCCTCGCGCATCGCTGTGATCGACGGGGGCCACGTGATCGCCAACGACTCGCCGGCGGCCCTGAAGAAGGAACTGGGCAACACCGTGATCGAGATGGGCATCGGGACCGAGGACCGGGCGACGCGGGCGCAGAACCTGCTTGCCCACGTGCTCCCGTCCCCCCCGGACCGGGACGGCGCCACCATCCGGATCAACTCCGACGACGGATCCCGGATCCTCATCGACGCGCTCCGGTCGCTCGACAACGAGGACCTCGTCCCCGCCACGCTTGCCGTGCGGGAGCCAAGCCTCGACGACGTCTTCCTCGCCCTCACCGGGCACCGCGCCGCGCCCGGCACGGCGGCAGGCGCCGCAGCCGGCACGGCGGCAGGCGCCGCAACCAAGGGGCGCCGGGGCCGGCGCCGGGGAGGTGACGCATGAGCACCGAGGTGACCGACCTGGCGGCGACCCAGCCCGTGCGGGAGCGGCCGGTCCCGCCGCCCCAGCCCCTGCGGCCCTTGCGGGACGCCCTGACGGTGACCGCCCGCAACCTCATCGGCTACACCCGTGTCCCCCAGCTCGTGGTGTTCTCGACCGTGCAGCCGGTGATCTTCGTGCTGCTGTTCCGCTACGTCTTCGGCGGAGCGCTGAAGGCGCCCGGCGTCCCCTACGTCGACTACCTCATGCCCGGCATCTTCGTCCAGACCACCGTGTTCGGCTCCCTCGGCACCGCCGTGGGGCTGGCGGCCGACCTGAAGAGCGGCCTCCTCGAACGGTTCCGATCGCTGCCCATGGCCCGATCCGCCGTGCTGGCGGGCCGGACGACCGCCGACCTCGCCCGCAACGTGTTCGTGGTGGCCCTGATGGTGGCCGTGGGCTTCGCCGTCGGGTTCCGGTTGCACACGAACCCGCTGGCCCTGCTCGCGGGACTGGGGCTCGTGCTGCTGTTCGGCTACACGATGAGCTGGGTGTTCGCCACCGTCGGCCTGGCCGTGGGGGACCCCGAGACGGCCCAGGCGGCGGCGTTCCCCGTGCTGGCTCCCCTGGTGTTCGCCTCGTCCGTGTTCGTCCCCGTCGGGTCGATGCCGAGCTGGCTGCAAGGCTTCGCCGCCCACCAGCCGGTATCGGTCACGGCCTCGGCCGTGCGGGCACTGGTCCTCGGAGGCCCGACCACCTCGTGGGTCCTGCAGGCCCTCGCCTGGTGCGGCGGGATCCTGCTGGTCTTCGCCCCGCTGGCAGTCCGCAAGTACCGCCGAACGGTTTAGTTTTCCAGTCGAATAGGACCAGGGGGGATTCGCAGCTTTCCGGCTCCGCTGCGCACCGCCGGGCTGCTACTCCCCCCTGGACCCCCCTGACCTAGAACGGCCTCCCGGTCAGGCGGGCGTAGGCCTCGACGTAGCTCGCCCGTGTGTGGTCGACGACCTCCGGCGGGAGCTGCGGGGCCGGAGGCTTGCGGTCCCAGCCCTCGGCGTCCAGCCAGTCCCGGAGGTACTGCTTGTCGAGCGACGGAGGGTTCGCGCCCGGTTGGTAGCGGTCGGCAGGCCAAAAACGCGAGGAGTCCGGCGTCAGGACCTCGTCGGCAAGGGTGACCTCGCCGGTCGGGGTCCCGTCCGGGGCCAGCCCGAACTCGAACTTGGTGTCGGCGAGGATGATGCCCCGGCCCTTGGCATAGCCGGCGGCCCGCTTGTACAGCCCCACCGCGTAGTCCCGGGCGACCTTCAGCGTCCCGGGCGGGCACAGCTGGGCGGCCTGCTCCTCGCTGATGTTCTCGTCGTGCCCCTCGGTCGCCTTGGTGGCCGGCGTGAAGATGGGCTCCGGGAGCTTGTCGGCCTCGACGAGCCCCGCAGGCAGGGGAATGCCGCAGACGGCACCCGTCCGCTGGTAGTCCTTCCAGCCCGACCCGACCAGGTAGCCACGGACCACGAACTCGACGGGCAGCATCTCCAGCTTGCGGACGACCATGTGCCGCCCCGCCAGGGCCTCCACCGGAGCCCGGACCGCCCGGGGGAGCTCCGCCGGCGAGGCGGAGACGAAGTGGTTCGGGCAGATGTCCGAGGTTGCCCCGAACCAGAAGATGCTCATGCCCGTCAGCAGGCGGCCCTTGTCCGGGATGCCCTGGGGCATGACGACGTCGTAGGCCGAGATGCGGTCGCTGGCCACGAACAGCAGCCCGTCGCCGCCGAGGTCGAACAGTTCCCGGACCTTCCCCGACGAGAGGTGGGGAAGGGCCAGCTCAACAGACGTGACAGCGGTCTCACTCATGTGTCGGCGCTCCCCTTGTTGCCAGCCTTGTCTTCGGTGGAATCGAGTGTGTCGAGGCGGGCGATGACGTGCCCGGCGTGCTGCAGGTACCGTGACGGATCGAAGCAGGCGTCGATGGCCTCCGGCTCCAGCACCTTTGCAGCCGGGGACGCCTTGAGCAGGTCCCGCAGGTGCCCGCCGGTGCGCCAGGCCTCCATCGACGCCTCCTGCACGATGCGGTATGCCTCGTCCCGGGTCATGCCGGCATCGATGAGCGACAGCAGCACCGACTGCGAGAACACGACTCCGCCCGACGCCTCGATGTTGTCCAGCATCCGCTGCGGATAGACCCGCAGGCCTTCGAGCAGCTCGGCGGCCTCGGCCAGCATGAAGTCGAGGGCCAGGCAGGAGTCCGGCAGGGTCACCCGTTCCACCGAGGAATGCGAGATGTCCCGCTCGTGCCAGAGAGCGACGTTCTCGAGCGCCGGGACAACGCCTGCCCGCACGATCCGGGCCAGGCCGCAGAGCCGCTCCGAACGCCAGGGGTTGCGCTTGTGGGGCATGGCCGAGGAGCCCTTCTGCGCTCCCTCGGCGAACGGCTCTTCCACCTCCCGGACCTCGGTCCGGGCGAGGTGGCGGACCTCGGTGAAGATGCGCTCGATGCTCGCCGCGACGACGCCCATGGCGGCGGAGAACTCGGCGTGGCGGTCCCGGGACACGACCTGGGTCGAGACCGGGTCGGCGGCGAGTCCCAGCCGGGCGCAGACGTACGCCTCGATGCCGGGGGGCAGCTGGCTGTAGTTGCCGACCGCTCCCGACAGCTTGCCGACCGCGACCGCCTCCTTGGCCCGCTGCATCCGCACCCGGCCCCGCTCCAGCTCGAACGCCCAGCCGGCTGCCTTCAGCCCGAAGCTCGTCGGCTCGGCGTGGATGCCGTGCGTCCTGCCGACCATCGGTGTGGCCGCGTAGGTGCGGGCCAGGGCCATGGCGACGTCACGGACCGCGACGATCCCCGCGAGGAGCAGGTCGGCGGCCTCGACGAGCTGGAGGGCCAGCGTCGTGTCCAGGACGTCCGAAGAGGTCATCCCGTAGTGGAGGTGGCGGGCTGCGGGGCCGACGGACTCGGCCACGTTGTCGAGGAAGGCCGCGACGTCGTGGCGGGTCGTGCGTTCGATCTCGGCCACCCGCTCGAGGTCGAAGGCGGCTTTGGCGCGGATCTCCTCCAGGTCCGCTGCGGGGACCTCGCCGCGGGCGACCCGGGCGGCAACCGCGAGGATCTCGATGCGCAGCCAGTGGGAGAGCTTGCGCACCTCGCTCCAGACGGCGGCCATCTCGGGCCGCGAGTAGCGGTCGATCAAATCTTGAGTCCCTGGCTGAGCTCCTTCTTGAAGTTGCGGAGCTGGTGGCGCAGTTCGGGCCGGGCGAGCGCCAGCATCTGGACCGCCAGGATGGCGGCGTTGGTGGCGTTGGAGAGGCCGACGGTAGCCACCGGCACGCCAGGGGGCATCTGCACCGTCGAGTAGAGCGAGTCGGCGCCGCCGAGTTGCTCGGTGTAGATCGGGACCCCGATCACCGGCAGGATCGTGTTGGCCGCCATGACCCCCGCGAGGTGGGCGGCCCGCCCCGCGGCGGCGATGATGACCTCAAGACCGCGGTCCTCGGCGAGCTTCGCGTACTCGTGCGCCTGTTCGGGCGTGCGGTGGGCGCTGATCACGTTGGACTCGAACGGGACGCCGAAGCGCTCGAGGATGAAGTTGGCCGCCTGCATTTTCGGCTGGTCCGAGCTGGACCCCATCACGATGCCGACAAGCGGATCGCCGTCGTCAAGCGACTTCGTCACTCCCCACTCCTCTCTTCGGCCCCGGGCCCGGCGGGCCCCGACGGACGTCGGGGGCCGATGTCCGACCTGTACCACATGCCATCGAAGGAAACCTTGGCGAGCCCATCGTATGCCCGCCGGCGGGCCGCGA
>WNFD01001222.1_pt1 | contig 35849 bp, 21 predicted proteins | sample 5400491 | NCBI WGS metagenome assembly WNFD01 (sample SAMN13153343, study PRJNA577476) | soil metagenome | isolation source: 120 cm saprolite under Douglas fir tree site 2 hole 2 replicate 2 | place: USA:California | collected 2015-04-18 | reverse complement strand
CCTGGAGGGCCCTTCGGCTAAACGGCAAGAAGACGCGCCGGCCAACGCTCCAGCACAGGGTAAGGACAAAAACACGCTCAGCGAAAATTTGTGGTTAGTGGCGCGCTGGTATTACAGTAATCCCGCGAGGGCGAAATTTTCTTCCGCGAAAAAGATTGGCCGTACCGCAGAATCATGCGCGGATGCTCGCGCCTGCTGGCGCCGAAGGCGGAACCCGAATCCAACGGCGCGCCCCCGCACGCGCCGGCATCTTAGAAGGAGCAGCATGAACACATCCGCGACACCCGCAGGAACCGCGCGCTACGCCAAGAGATTCTCCGGCATCGCCGCGCCCGCACATTTCCGCGAAGCCCAAAAGCTCAACGTCTCCTCCCTCGGCATCGGTACCTATCTCGGCCAGCCCGACGACAAAACCGACGGCGGCTACGCCGCCTCCGTCATGGCCGCCGTCGAAAACGGCCTCAACGTCATCGACACCGCCATCAACTATCGTTTTCAACGCAGCGAGCGCAGCATCGGCTCCGCCCTCAAGCAGCTTGCGCAAAAAGGATTCTCACGGGACGAATTCATTCTGTGCAGCAAAGGCGGCTATCTCACCTCCGATGGCTCCATGCCCTCCGAGCCCAACGAATACTTCTACCGCGAGTATATTCAGCCCGGCGTCTTCAAGCCCAATGACATCGTGCAAGGCAGCCATTGCGTGACACCGCGCTTCCTGGAAAACCAGCTCGGCCGCAGTTTGCGCAATCTCGGCGTCGATTCCATCGACGTCTACTACCTGCACAATCCGGAAACGCAACTCAGCGAGGTATTGCGCCCGGATTTCCTCGAGCGCGTCCGCGACGCATTCATTTATCTGGAGTCAGCCGCGGCCGCGGGCAAAATTCAATTCTACGGGATGGCTACCTGGAACGGCTTCCGCCAGGAAGCTACCGCGCGGGAATCCATGCAGCTCGCGGAATTCGAGCAACTGGCCCGCGACATTGCCGGTGAAACACACCATTTTCGATTCGTGCAGATCCCTTTCAATCTCGCGATGACCGAAGCGCTAACCCTAGGCAACCAGACAATTGCCGGCAATGTGAAAACGGTAATGGAAGCTGCCAGCGAGCTGGGGATCACGCTGATCGCCAGCGCGTCGCTTTCCCAGGGCCAGGTCGCGCGCAATTTGCCACCCTTCGTGGCGCAAGCACTGGGTTTGCAAACCGATGCGGAACGCGCTTTACAATTCGTGCGTTCCTCGCCCGGAATCACCACCGCACTGGTCGGCATGTCGCACGCGGAGCACGTGCGGGCCAACGCTCGTCTTGTCGGCGTGCCGCCGGCCACCGTGGAAGAATTCAGCAAACTTTTCACAAGAGGCGAAGGCGCTTAACTCCCAAGTGGCATAGCCATTCAACCACTACAATTTCTCGTCGGTAATCGCCGGATGCCGTTTCTTCAGCCAGCCACGAATTGCCTCATCAACCTGGTCCAGCTTCCCCGCAAAGAAATGGTCCGCTCCCGCAACAACGACCAGCCGGTTCTCTCCGGGCAAAGATTTCACCAACGCCTCCACCTTCCCAATCTCCCCATGCTCGTCATGCGCGCCGTGCACAAATAACTTTGGCTTGTCGCAATTTCGCAAGAACGAGAAGTCTGTGCTGTTGACCGGCGTGCCCAGCCCAATCAACTCCCGCACGCGCTCCTCCGCGCACCCCACCCGCAAACCAACCCAGCAACCAAAACTAAAACCGGCCACCAATAGCGGAACGCCTGGAAACTCTGCGGCCAAAAAATCGAGAGCCGCGCTCACGTCGCCCTGCTCGCCCCTCCCTCGGTCATGCGTCCCGGCGCTCATTCCCGCGCCACGAAAATTAAATCGCAACACCGGCAAGCCAAGCGCGTCCAGCGATTTCGCCGCCTGGTACACAACCTTGTTGTGCATCGTCCCGCCAAACAACGGATGCGGATGGCAGACCAGCGGCGCGGATGGCGGCCGAGCTTTCGTGGCCGGCTTCCACAGAATCGCTTCCAGCCGTCCTGCTGGTCCTTCCAGAAAAAAATTGCGGGACTCATGAGCCGCTTTGTTCTCTGTCATCGTTTCGTGTGGAACGAAGGGAATCGGCAAGTGTATCGCAAGAGAAATTACGCTTCGCGGACAATCGTGACCGCCAGCGCCGCGCTTTCCGGCAGCGCCTCTATTCGCAGAACGCGAGCAGAAGTCTCCGAAGCACTTGGCCAGGGAGCCGAAGCCGCCGGTTCAAACGAAACCAGCAAACGATCCCCTTCCTGATATTCGCGGCTGCTCAGAAAACGCAAGCTTTGCGCGGACACGTCAATGGTCATCGCTTCTTCAAACCACGGAATGTGCTCGGGACGCACGCGAACCGGAAGCGCCAGCGCACGTCGCGCAGTGTCGCGCTGTTCGCGTTCTTTTGCGCGGCCGTCAGCGGTGCCCTCCGAACGAGGCGGCAAAGCAAAGTGCAACGCCACCGCTCGCTCGCGCGCACCGTCGTCCGTCGACTTGCTTCCGTTGCAGTTGAGCGCGAGCCCCTTGCGCACCACTTTCGCCAACATCTCCGGCTGGGCGTCGCCCAGTGAAGTATCGTAAGGAAACGTTACCCACAGTGCCACGCCAGGCGCGTGCGTCTCTTGGCACGGCACCAGCAACCCGCCGCGTGAAATATCCAGCGTCTTGCAAACCTCGGTTTTTTGTCCGAAAGGAGTGTTCCAGCGAATCCGTACCGGCAGGCGGAGTTGCGCGCGATGATGCTCGCGTCGGTCCATAAGCCCAATACCAAGTCCAACTTAGGCGGGGCAAGGAAAGTATACGCCCAAACCGCCGACATCGCGTACTAGGACATAATTGTTAATCTTAAAGATTGCAGTTTGCAAAAACGGGTGCTAGCGTCGAATCGATTTGTAGTGCACCTGAGGTCTTGATGCCGGATGGAACCGATCGCCGCGAAGCGCGGCGCTACTCGATGAGCCTGCCCGTGCGCGTACTCGCGCATGAATCGCAAAGTAAGGAGCTCCGCGCCAGTACTCGCAACGTCAGCTATCGCGGCTTGTATTTTCTTTCCGAAACCAAATTCGCAGTGGGCAGCCAGATTGACTTCGTCCTCACCCTACCGCAAAAGGTTTCCTCCTCCGGAGAAGTGGATATCCGCTGCCGCGGCCAGGTTGTACGCACCGATGCCGGCGCCAACGGTCGAGTAGGCGTAGCCGCCAAGATCGAACGCTACGAGTTTCTCCCGGCCAGCGCCACCGCCGCCTGATCGCCGCAATCCTTCAACTCGCTTGGCCGCGCCGTGCGCGAGTACAATGACTTGACGCCGAGTGCCTTCGCAAGCAAGCGCACACTCGCCCGGGAGATTTATGTATCACTACGACGCCAAAACCGCTCTCGAAGAACTCCAGGAAGACGCGCTGCTTCCCCACCCCGTCAAGCTCCGCGACATGATCTTGCGCATCCAACTCGGGCCCCAGGATGCCCAACTCATGAACTCCGAATTCCAGGACTACTTGACTCGCTTCGGCGAGCTGCAGCGTGTCGCTCGCGGCATTCTTGAAAAACTCGCCGCCGGCAAAGCCAAGAACTGATCCCATGCGCTTTCGCATAAACAACCCGCGCGCATGAAGACCAAGCCTCGCGTACTCCTCTTATCGGCATCTTCCGGCGCGGGGCACTTGCGCGCCGCGCAAGCCCTGGAAAAAGCGTTCGCCGCCCGCGGCGATTGCATCGTCGAACACATCGATGCTATGAAATATGCTAGCAAGCTCTTCCAAAACCTGTACCACCAGACTTACATCTCTCTCGCAAACCGCGCTCCCGACGTGTTGGGCCTCCTATATGACCGCACCGACCAGCCTTGGAACAATCCGCGCCCTCGGCTCGCCATGGATCGCCTCAACGTCCAGCCCATGATTCGAATGCTCCAGCGCGCGCAACCCGATCTGTGCGTGGCCACTCACTTCCTCCCCGGCGAGATTCTGGCCTGGCTCATCGCCAAGAAAAAATTGCGTACCCGCCATGCAATCGTCATCACCGACTATGATGTCCACGCGCTGTGGCTTTGCCGCACGGTCGACCGCTACTACGTCGCGCTTCCGGAATCCGCCGAGTACCTGGTTGCCATCGGAATCCCGCGCGAAAAACTCCACGTCACCGGCATTCCCGTCGATCCGCTGTTTGCTAAACCGGTAGACCGCAACGCCGTCCGTAAACACCTCGGCCTCGATCCAAGCGCTCCGATTGTGCTTGCCGCCGCGGGTGGAGAAGGCGTCGGCCCCGTCGAGCAACTCGTCCGCGGCTTGCTCGAGCTGCGTCGTCCCTGGCAGATTGTGGCTATCGCCGGCAAATCCGAAAAAATGCGCAAGCGTCTGGAAGCATTGTCGCGTCAAGCTGGCTCGCTGCCGGAAGGCGCGCCTCGACTTTGCCCGGTTGGCTTCACCTCCGAAATGGATCAATACATGGCCGCCGCCGATCTCCTGGTCGGCAAAGCGGGCGGCCTCACCACTTCCGAAGCTCTGGCCCGCGCGCTCCCCATGGTCTTGATCGAGCCCATTCCCGGCCAGGAAGAACGCAATGCCGATCACCTCCTCGAAGCCGGCGCCGCCATTCGCTGCAATAACTTGCCTGTGGCCGCGTGGAAGGTCGCCGCGCTTCTGGATGATCCAGCGCGTCTGAAGCAGATGCAAGAGGCTGCGCGCCGCATGGCCCGCCCTAACGCCGCCGCAGACATCGCCGAAAACGCGCTCGCGCTGGTAAACTGACCGATGCTCTTGCAAAAGGAAAAGGCTTAGCGAAAACGCATGCGCCGCAACACCCTGCTCATCGATGCCGACGACACGCTCTGGGAGAACAATGTCTTCTTCGAGAAGCTCATCGAAGATTTCATCACTCTGGTGGAATCCTGTGGTTTCACACGCTCCTACGTTCGCCACATCCTCAACGAAACCGAGCGCAAAAATATTCGCCAATACGGCTATGGAGTGCGCAGCTTCGGCCGCTCACTCGAGGAAACGTATCTGAAGCTCGCGGAACACATGGCCAAGCGCGAAGTGCTCGCGCAGATTCACACCCGCGTCGTGGATCTCGAGCGCACACCGCCGAAAATCCTCGACGGCGTCCCCGAAACTCTCGCCTATCTCACCGAGCGCCACCGCTTGATTCTCTTCACCAAAGGCGAACCCGCCGAGCAAGCCGCCAAAGTCGAGCGCTCCGGGCTGCAAGGCTTCTTCGAGTTCATTGAAATCGTTTCCGAGAAAAGCCCGGAAACCTACGGCGAACTCGTGCGCAAACACAAAATCGTGAAGGCCCACGGCTGGATGATCGGCAACAGCCCGCGCAGCGACATCAACCCCGCCATGCAAATCGGCCTGAACGCCGTCTACATACCCCACCAACACACTTGGCAGCTCGAACATGAGCCGGTCGTCTCCGGCTCCGGCAAACTGGTCATCCTCCCGGCCTTCCGCGAACTCCGCGCCCACTTCTGAACTACCGCGATCTTCCTTCTGTAGTAGCGCAGTCTGCTGCGCCATGCGGACGCTGTCGATCGGTTCCTCCACATCTCGCTCTTAATTAGCTAATTATTTCCTTCCCCATAACGAGCCATTTTGTGACTCCATTGCTCCAACTGGGCTAGTTAGCCCAAATCTAAACGTTGGAGATACAATAATAGTCTAAAACTCCTAGGTAATTCGGCGCAGACGCAGCGCGTGGACGGCGGCGGCCCGGTTCCACCGCTTCCACCTCCCGCGTTCCTAAACACGTTGACCGCCGACGGTGGCGGCCCGGTTCCTCCGCTTCCGCCTCCGTCCCTGAGCGCCGGCTTCCTCGCGGCGTAAGTGCAAACCCAATACGTCAACAAGGGGAAGATAAAACCCACCTTCCCCTTCTTTCTTCCTTTATGGTATATTGCCGCCGATTTAACCCTTCTCCATGTTTGCCAACTTCATCTGGTGGACCGCCATCGCCCTTGAGGTCGTCATTCTGTTTCGCGGCGCACTGACAGGCCTCCTGAAAAAGTACCCGCTCTTTTTCACCTACATCGGCTGCGTACTTCTGAAGGAAATTATTGGCCTGCTGACCAACGCATTGGCTCCCAAGGTATATGCACCCCTATACTGGCCTGCCGACCTCGCCACCATTCTTGCCAGCTATGCGGTCATGGTAGAGATCTTTCGATGGTCCACCAGGCACAAGCCCGGTATACGCCGTCTAACGCAGCGCGCCCTGCTAACCGTATTTGCTCTCACGGTTGCCTATGCAGCTTCTAACTTTGTGTATGGCAAGTTCAGTTCTCCATCTCGTGCCGTTGCTGCCTTGGGCCGCGACCTTCGCTACGTCGAAGCCGGCGTTCTTCTGCTGATGTTGTGGTTGTTACTGCGATATCGCATTCCGCTGGGCCGCAATCTCCTGGGTCTGTCGATTGGCTATTCCTTCTGGGTGGGCATCAATGTAGTGAATCTGGCTTTCTGGTTTGTGCCCGGGAATGAGTTTTCGAATGTCCTGCGAGGGCTGCTTCCCGCAACGTACCTCTTGACCCTCGGCGTTTGGTGCGTGACTTTGTGGTCCGCCTATCCGGAGCCGGTGCAGCCCGCCGAGACCAGAATTGAGAGCGACTACGAGCTTCTTGCCGCGAAAACCCAAGCGGGCCTCGCTCGTACCTCCACTCGTCTAGTGAGGTTCATTCGGCCATGACCGGATTGCTAGGCATCGTCATCCTCGGATCGCTGATTCTGATATTCGGCCTGCGCCTGGTTCTGCAGTCGCCAAATACAAGTGCGCAGTCTCCGTCGGTAACCCTGGAGGAGTTTGCCGACGCACGAGAAGCGCTTGACACCGCCTTTGTCGAGGCCGCCGCCATCGAGAGGATTTTCTCGACCGAGGACATGGCGTTCATTTCCCACGCCAGTTCTCCCAAGGCCCGGCAACTTTTCCTGGAGGAGCGCAAGGCGCTTGCCATCCAGTGGCTTCGCAAAACGCAAAAGCAGGTCGCTCAGCTCATGGACCTTCATTTGCGGCTCGCCGGCCACACTCATGAGCCAAGTCCGCGATTTGAGTTGAAACTGGCTGCCAAATATCTGTCCTTCTTGGTTGTTTCTTACCTTCTTCTGTTCTTGTTATGGCTGCGCGGTCCATTCAAACCCAGGCGGTTTGTTGCTTACACCTCGCGCGTGGCCGGATACTTTTGCACGGTCTTCAGCCTCCGCCTTGAAAGCGTAAACGCCGTGCATCTCGGACCCGACGGTTCCGACCCCGGCATTTAGCCACGGGTCGGTGTCGAAGCGAACTGTCCCGAGACCCGCATTCCGCCTCTTACCCCTCCAGAAACCACCCACACAGTTCAGAGTAGATCAAATGGCTATGGATTGTTCTTCAGTTGTAGTAATGCAGACGCGATCACTTCCGCGCGCGGAATATCGGGGCGTGCCACAACAAAGAGCAGGTCGATTCGCCGCGGTGCAACATAACACGAGTGCGCCGTCAACCAGGTATGCGGCTCTTTTTCGCTTATTTTCCGCTTGACACCTTTGCTTGGAGAGAGTAAAGGATTCGGCACCAACGTTTCCCCGCGGGTGCGCTGAGCCTCAGGTTAAACGAATGGGTCGGCTAGGAAGGCCAGTACGTTTGGCTCCGAAACAGTTGTTCGCGGCTTTATCGAATCAGCTCTCGCTCATCCGCAAAAAATATCGGATTGGCGTTTTCTCCTTCGTGATTGGTTGCGATTTCGATAGACGTTGGCGACCGACCGAGGGTTAAGTCATGTTCCAGTCCCTTTTGCTTAGACTTAGCTCGCAAAGGGGAATTGCGGTCCCAGCGCCCGATCTTGTGGGCGCTGGTGAGGTTCGTGGCAGATTATCCAGGCACATGTCCCGGTGCCTTTTCCATTAAAAGGTGATTGGCAGTTCGGCCCTTGCTACCCAGTCCGCCTTAAGGAGGCCATTATGAAGCTTTTTGAATTGAAACTGCGCCTAATCGCGCCGGTGGTTTTGCTTTGCGGTTTCGTCTTCTTCAGCAGTCAGTCGGCGCGCGCTACCTGTACACCGGTAAACGGCGGTTCCGGCGTGGGCGCGACCGACACCAACACGGTACTAATGCTAGCGACGACACTAACCGATAGTAGCGGCAGTCTTACGGGGAACCTATGTACGAGCGTTGAAGCAGTCCAGGCGAACGCGTTGGGCTTCAACGTCGAAATCGACGATGCTGCCGCATGGGGGGCGAAGTCGAGGGCACAATTTGCCAGCTATCGGGCGATAGTTCTTGGCGATCCTAACTGCGCCGTAACTCCTGCACCGGTCGCCGAGGCCGGGAGTACCACTGGGACTTGGGGCCCAGCGATAACAGGTCGCGTAGCGATTGTAGGTACAGACCCAGAGGACCATTCGATAGCCAACGGCGCGACGCTCCAGGGTAATACGGCCCGCCAGTTAACGGAGAACGCAGTCGCTTATGCGACAAGCTTATCTGGGCAACCCGGGGCGTACATTTCCTTGAGTTGCTACTACTTTAATTCTGCTGCGAACACGGCCGTTCCCGTGCTTGCCCCCTTCGGTTCTTTCACGGTTCAAGGACAAGGCGGGTGCCCGAACAATTCCAGCATCGTGGCGACGACAAGTGCGCTCGTCAACAATCCAAACGTGCTGACCAACGCTGGGCTGTCAAACTGGTCCTGTTCAACCCACGAGGCCTTCAATAGCTACCCGTCCAACTTCACGACAGTAGTGCAGTCGGTCGACTTGGGCCTGCCATACATCCTCACGGGGCCGTCTGGTGTTGCAACTCAGACCAAGACGTTAGGGGCGGCGGGGACAACGACCACCTACACGTTTAACACAGACAGTTACAAAATCACGGGGACAAACAATACAGGTGGGGAGTCGCTGACCATTACAGCGTTCCTGATCCCCAAGAATGCGTTTCCTCCGTTCACCGTTACAAATAGGACCACCGGTGCTACAAATACCGAAACGTGTGTCCCCTACGGCGATTACAGTGCCGCCTTGGGCGTGGATACATGCGTCGAGTTCCAGGCAACGTGTACTACCACGGCTGGCGCTACTTGCAACTTCCACTACGTGCTGGCCACAGGCTACGATCTGCCCGCCGACCTTCCGGCGATCGGCGCTCCTGATTTCGTGGTCCTTCACGGCCAACCCTGCCCGCTACGGAGCACCAGCTCGGTCGTAAGCATCTTCGATGCTTATGAGGTGAGCATTAAGGATCCGACCGACGTGGCCAGTAGCGACGGGCCATCCTGCTTTGTCGCCACGTATGTGCCGAACGCGCCGCCCATTACCACCGGCGTGGGATTTGTAGGATGGGGATCGCCCGTGGATAACAGTGCGTTGAATCAGGTTCAGGCGGGAGCAACGCGGCCGTTGTCGTTTTTCTTTTACGACAACAATGGCAATCCGGTCACAAACCTGGCTTATTGCGACTTGCCCAGCAGCACGGCGGGCGTTTGCAGCAACCCCAGCATGACTGCCACGGCGACGATGCCGTGGATAAACATCGCCTCCGTTGCCATACCTTGCCAGGCCGGCGCTCCTGTTAACACAACGACCAATGACACCACCATATCGACCACCGGCGGTTCACCATTCCAGAACAATGGAAGTGGAGCTTACCAAATCAACTGGAAGACTATGAAAAGTTGGCAGGGGTTTTGTGCCAACGTTCAGGTAACTTATTCTACTGGCGGCGCGGCGAACGTGGTGCTGTTCCCCGCAAGCTTTGGTTTCCAGTTCCAATGATTACTAACATTTGGCATGAAAAGGTGCAGGCTACGGCCTGCACCTTTACTTTTTGCGGCACATGCCAAATTTCGAGAAGACCCGGCAGGCTCGGTACACCCTCGCGGCATCCATGCCCCTCCTGGTTTCTCTTTATGGGGATTCCTCAGGATGGTCCGCGGACCAAATCCCTCAGTTCGTAGCCGTTTGGGCCCAGCGGCTCGCGTCGTCGTAAATGGTCTTTAAATCCGAGCGCTGCAGGATTTTCTCGGCGCCCGCTTCCTTGCGCATGGCATCGAGCAACTGGATAGCGTTGCGATAGTGGTCCTGAGCTTCCGCTTGGTTGCCCGACTCACGCAGGGCCACGGCCAATAGGTAATGAGCTTTGGCACTAAGCGGCTTCAGACCAAGCTTGTCGGCTTGCAGCAGGGCGCGCTCGAGTTCCTGGCGCGCGTGCAAACCGTCGTGGTTGCGCAGCATGGCGTCTGCCATGTACACCGAGCACTCCACAGCCATGTAGGCGAATCCCTGGTCTTCCGACTGCTTTGCCAGGGAGCGCAGGCTGATGACAGCGGCTGCGGCGCGTCCTGAGCCGATATCCGCCTTGGCCAAATCGGTTTTGGCGATCAGCACTTTGTCAGGTTCCTTGGCGTGCGCCGCTGCCTGCACTGCGCGTTCATAATAGGAGCGGGCTGACTTCAAATCGCCGCGATAGTAGGACGTGTCGCCCTGGAAGGCCAAGGTTTGCGCGACCAACCCGTCGTTCTTCAGCTCGCGAGAAAGATTGAGGGCTTCCTCCAAATAAGCTTGTGATTCCTGGCCGCGACCGGCAAGCGTGAGGGCCTCGGCGTACCCCCCAAGAATCTCGGCCATCCAGAACGTGCGGTCCTTCAGGTCGCGGAAGGTCTTGAGTGCGTCCTGCTTGGAATTGATGGCCGCGCCAAATCGGCCCTGATAATCAAACAGCGTGCCCATGCTGTAGGACTCGATCGCTCCACCGCGTGCGTCACTTTTGCTGCGCCGGAGTTCCAGAGCCCGCATGTACTGGGTGACGGCCTCGTCGTATTGCCCCATCCTCGCCGAAGTCTCGGCCACATTATGGACGCTCTCCACAATCTGCGGCACTTTCGACTTTTCTCGCAATTGCAAGGCCTGCTGGAAGTAGGTGAGGGCGTCCTGGTACTCGCCCTTGGAAAAATAGACGCTGCCGATATTGTTCAGGCAGATTGCCTGCATGCCTTCGTTGCCGAGATCGCGCTCGATCTGCAACGATTCCTTATAAAGTTTCAGGGAGCGGCCGTGATCGCCACTGTCGTTGTAGAAATTGCCCAGATCAAGCAAATTGTCGCCCAGTCCGCGTTTATCACCGATCTCGCGAGTAACCTGCAAAGCCTCCTCGAAGTGGGCCGGGGCAGCCTTGTTTTTTCCGAGCGCAGCTTCGATTCGCGCCATTTTGTTAAGGCTTTTCGCGATCCCGCGCTTGTCGCCAATGCGGCGCCGGATCTCCAACGCTTGCTCGTAATTGCGGAGAGCTTCGTCGTTCTTGTTAAGGAGCTGGTAAGCGTAACCGATGTCGTACAGGCTGGTGGCCTTTTCCTCATCGTTGCCGACTTCAATCGAGAGACTGAGGGCACGATTCAGCGGTTCAAGACTCGCTTGCGCATTGCCTGCCCTAAGGGCGATACGCCCAATCGCCAGCGTAGCGAGGAGATCTTTGGGGTTCGCCGCCAGGATTTTCTGGTAGTACTCGCTTGCCTTCGCAAAATCGCGGCTGTCTTCATACAGACCGGCTAACGCCGACTGCACATCCGCATTGCCGGGCGAAGTCTTCGCGAGATTCTCGTAAGCCTCGATCGCCTTCTTGTTGTCTTTCATTATGCGAGCGTGGTTGGCTTCGATCAGGTATTTCTCCGCCAGCGGGAGTTGCTGGCTGAGTTCCACGGCCTTGCGGGAATACTTTTCCGCGTCGGTGTCGTATCCGAGGGCCGAATCGGCTTCAGCCAAGCGCGAGTGAGCGAGGGCAAACTGCGGATCGTCTTTGATTGCGGACTGGAACGATTTAACGGCCTCGAGGTTCTTGCCGCCGCGCAAAAGCTGTACACCCTGATTGTAATCGCGGAGTGCCGGCACGGATTTTGAGGTTGGCTGGAATGAACTGGCCTTCAACTCTTTCAGCACATTGGGGGAAACCGCCAGGTTCTTGCGGATGAGCTCGGCAAGCCCATCCACGATTCTGGGGATCTCCTTCTCACTGGCGGCTTCGATTTTCAAGGGCGTGCGGGTGTTGTGCTTCAGATCCGCCAGCGTGGCGTCGATGCGAATCTGGTCGCCGAACTTGACGTATTGCCCCCAAACCACGGTGTCCGCATTGGTGAACTCGGCGATGCGGCCGACCATCGTGGGATCAATTGCAGTCGCAGGAGTGACCCGCAAGTCCGACAGCACCTGATGCAGGCGGTCCGGCGAAATCGTGCGCAGGTGCGCCGACTGCCCTACGTCCGTGCTCAGCATGTCCGCAATGCTCGGGCCGATCCAATCCACAGATGACTCCATGGTTCGGTTCTGGAACGGCAGAATCGCCAGCGATACATCCGGCGCCACCACTGCCTTGCTTGCTGTCTTGGACGTCAGCTTGCCGCTCACCGCCCATGCTCCGATGGCCACGACCACCGCCAGGCCGCCCACGGCAACCCACTTCCAAACCAACCCGCGTCGAGGCCCGGGAACAATAACCGGTAGCGACGCCAGCGTCGGGCGCTTGTCCCGCCACGCATCGAGATCCGCAAGTATTTCCCCCGCGTTCTGATAGCGCAGGGCCAAATCCCGATCCAGGCACTTGCTCACCATCTCGCTCAGCCCGCGGGGAATCTCAGGCACCAGCTCGATCGCCGGCCGTGCCGCTTCCGTAGTGCGCTTAAAAAGAGACGACATGACCGTGTCCGCTTTGTACGGCGAATTTCCTGTCAGCAGTTCATAGAAAACGATTCCGAACGAAAACAAATCCGAGCGCGCATCTAGTTTCTCGCCTTTCGCCTGTTCCGGTGACATGTACTGCGGCGTGCCGATGATCGCACCCGTGTAGGTCATCGCTTCAGCCACCACTTCCGTGCTTCGCGCAATCCCGAAATCCATGACCGAAACTTTTCCATGCGCGTCGATCATGATGTTTTGCGGTTTCAGGTCGCGGTGAACTACTCCTTCCATATGCGCAGCTTCCAGCGCGCGGCAAACTTGCTCCATAATTTCCGCTGCTTCCTTCGGCGCAAGTTTTCCCTTCTCACGGAGCAGGCTCGTCAGATCCCGGCCCTCGATATACTCCATCGTAATGAACTTGACCCCGTCGGCTTCGCCAAGATCATAGATACGCACCACGTTCCGGTGCGTGACCTGCCGGGCGAGGATTAATTCCTGCTTGAATCGCTTAATGATCGCGGGATTGGCGGCCAATTCGGGGCGGATGGTCTTCAGGGCCACCATGCGATCCAGCTCCCGGTCTGTGGCCTTGTACACTGTGCCCATTCCACCTTCGCCCAAAGCTTGCAGGATCTCGTACCTCCCAGCGATGATGGCTCCCGGAGCAAAGCCGACGGACGCTTCGGACCCGCCAACGCTCACTCCTTGGCCGGAGGGCCACGCCGAACCTACATCGAGGGTTAGTTCTTCACTACTGGGCAGTTTCGAAGGAAGATCGGGGCCGGCCAAACCACCAGTGGTGACGGCAGCCTTTGCGCCCTTGGGGTCAGAGAGCGGCGATGATTTGTTCTGCATGCTTGCGAGTTTGGCGTTCGCCGGGCCCGTACGGGGCGCCGCCTATGTCTTCAGTCGCGGGACTTTTGGCCCACTGCAGTAGGGAATTTATACCGCTATTGGTCATGAGTTTCAATGTATTAATGGGAATTTTGGGCAGCGCTCACCAGTGGAGCAGATCGAGCAGCGGTTGAATCAGTCCAGATCTTTTGTCGACGCCTTGGCCGGATCGGCCACTGGGAAGACGTTGTGCTGGGGCGCAGGCATCGGGATGTCGCCCTTACGGTCGCTCCAGAGGAACTCATTGAGCAGCGCGGCGTCGACGCCGTCGGCACGGCTGAAATCGAGATTCTCGCCTTCCTTCCATTCCTCAGTATTCATCTGATAGATCAAGCGGTTGTCGCGGTTGCGATAGTCTGCAGTGAACGCGGGCTGCTCACCCGACCCGCTGAAGAGTGGGGCCATAACCGCGGCGCGCGAGTCATTCGCGTTCATTGGCGGAACGCCAAGGAGCGACTCGATCGTGCGCACCATGTTGATGGTCGTATAGAAAGAGTGATCAACAAACGGAGCAGCGGTGGCATCCCCGTGCGTGGCTGGCAAAGGCGAGTACTTGCTGATGACCAGCGCGATGCTGCGGTGTGAGTCGATGTGGTCGGGTCCGTTCTGCGCGTCGTCTTCCAGAATGAGGAAAGCCGTATCGTCCCAATAGGGGCTATGCGATACGGCGTCAACGACACGCCCGATTGCCAGGTCATTGTCAGCAACCGATGCGGCAGGCCTGGGTTTGTTCTTGGTTCCACCCGCGGTGTGGTCGTTTGGAAGACGAAGCAGGATGAATTGCGGCATGGCGTCTTGGTGCGCGTTGCGTGAGGCAACGAAATTGTTGAATTCGTTCAGGAATTCATCGGCCCGGAGCTGATCGGGATAGGCGACCTCGAAATCAGGAAACAAGGGATCGAAGTGGCCACGGAGTTCGACTTCCGCAGCGACATTCTTGGCCAGGATTGGGATGGCCCACGGGTAGGGGCTCGGGCCGCCGCGAGGGTCGCCGACATTATTTTCCAGAGCCTCGCCCTTGTTGATGGTGCTGCGCGGGCAGCGCAAGCCGTCGGCTTTGGGCGGTCCGGAGCTGGGCGAATCTGTGCCCTGTTCCGTGTTGCACCAGCGGCTCACGATGTATTCGCCGTAATGTCGGTACGATATTCCGTGGCTGGCGAAATTCTTCCAGAGATACCCACCGGTAGGCTCGCCGGCATCGGGAAGCTCATCTTCGGCCGAGACGCCGCCAAGTAAAGCGCCTTCGGAATCGTAGGTGCGTTCGCTACTGCGGTAGGCGATCGGCCAAGTCTTGGCCACGTAATCGGAAATGGAAGCGGAAGTGGACCACACGTGGCCATCACCGGAAACGTCGCCACTATCATAGAAATTATCGAGCACGCCGAATTGACGAGCGAGCTTGTGCTGATTGGGCGTGATGTCCTCCCCGTACATCGTCAAGGATGGATCGCCATCGCCGGCGCCCAGATCGCCGAAAACCTGGTCGTACGTGCGATTTTCTCTGATGATGTAGATGACGTGCCGGATCTTGTTCTCACCGGCAGCGAAGCGGACGCGGTCGGCATTGCCGCGCACGGCGTTGGCTTCGGAGACCTGTTTCGTGAACGTCGCCAGATTTGCCGACAAATCCGCCAGGGCGATGCGCGCGAGCGAGCCGTTAATCATAGCTGGCACATACGGATAGCGGGGGCGTCCGTCCGCGGTTTTGCCGATGGATTTTGGATTCGGCCCGGAGCCGCGACCCTTCGCGCTGGCGATAAGCAGATCCTTGCGCGTAGCGGCGACAACGGTGGGATACCACTCGGTAGGAATGAAGCCGGCGGCTTGGAGCGGCTGGCCAGACGTCATTTTGGCGAGATCGAAAACCGCGACGCAATCGGAAATAGCGTTGGCGGAAAACAACGTCTTCTCGTCGGGAGAGAGCGCGAGATATTCTGGGTCGCTGCCACCGTATTGTTGTCCGGGGAGCTTTGTCGAAAGATAGGAGACCGGTTTGCCGCTGGCGGTGTCAAGGACCGCGATTTCGTCACGGTCGGTGAGTGCCACGAAAAGCCTGGAGTTGTCGCGATTGAGGAGAAGAGCGGTCGGATGAGACCCGCCGGCAAGCGGCGAAGTGGGATGGCGGAGAGGAATGAAACGGCGGACGCGTCCCTTCAGGAGGTCGAGTTCCGCGACCGTGGAAGCATTCCAGAGAGAGACGAAGCCTCGCCGGCCATCGCTTGTCATAACTGACGTATAGGGAAGGGACGCCGGGATGTGCTTGAACTTGGAGAGATCGAAGCGGCGGATTATTTTCCCGTCGCTGGTATTCAAGAGCAGGGCTTCATCGGAATTGTTGCACGCGACCAGCAGCCGCTCTTCGCCTCCGCTCATACCAATGGCGAGGCCTGCAGGATAGGTAACGTCCCGGAATTCCGGGCGGCGAATTTTCCCACCGGGGATTTTGTCGCGCGGAGGCAAAGGCAGGAACCTCTCCGGAATAATGCGCCCATTCTCGAAGGTATAGACCGCGATACCGTTGCCTGTGCTCCCCTTTTGCTTTCCCAGCGGATCGGTGAGAGAAGCCATGGAAGCAAAGAGGTGTTTGCCGTCGAGCCCGAAGGACAGGCCGAGGAAATACGTCTGACGCGCTTTACTCCCGAGGCGATCGTCCGGATAGTCTGCGAGTTCGTCCGTTTCCAGATTCAGGACGGAGAGAGACTGTTTCTCACCCGAGGTGTACGAGCCGAACCCGCTGTGGAGCAGCACGGCAAAGCGGCCATCGGGTGAGAGTGCGACAGCGGTGGGAAGATTATTGATTGGGCGGGGATTCCCTGGAACGTCCGTGAGGAGCTTGCCGTTCGGGAGTTGCGTGCTGTGCGGCGCATCCTGTGCAACAAGAGAGGACGCCAAGAACAACAGGACCACGAAAAGGAAATGGGGCAAATGGCGAGAGTTATTGTACATGGGAGAGAGTATATGGCTTTTCGGTGACAGAACTGTAAACGAAGGACTAGTCTCCTCGATAAGGAACGAAAGTGGGCTCAGTTGTTGCAGGCAGACCAAGCACACGGCCATACTGCGCCACCAGAGGTGCCAGTTCCTCCGTCCGACGCGCTCCGGCCACCACGTTGTCACCTGCGGCCACTGCCGCCTCGGCGATGTCTCGTCCCAATCCGTTCCCACTTCCCGTAATCAACCAGACCTTCGCCATTGCAATATCCTCCATTCTCCTTCTTGGATGGACCTAGACCCGGCCGGCCTTCCGGGCGAGTGCCAGTGTGATTACTCACTCATTTATACCATGCACGGGACTCATCACTTGGTTATGCCGGCCTGTAGTTGCGCGAGCACCTTGCGCTGCTTAGGATTCGCAATGCCCCAATTCACATAGCGATCCCAAACATGTCGCAGCCTGGTACGAACATTCTTCTTCCGAGGGAAATCCGACATCATGGCGTCTGCGAGTTCCAGCTTAATCTCCCGGTAAAGCGAGTTGATCAAATCGTCCTTAGTCTCGAAATACGTAAAGAGAGTTCCCTCCGCAACGCCGGCCCGCTTGGATATTTCGGACGTCGGGGCAGCCGCGAGACCGCGTTCCGCAAAGAGGCGCGTTGCGGCGTCTAGGATTGCATTTCTCTTGTCTTCGCTCTTAGGGCGCGCCACGTAAATCCCCCATGGATGAGTCTCCACTCAACTATACACTATTGGGCAACCGAGCCTGCCCAGACCTGGAGTGACGAAACGGATTTCTAAGGACGGCTATATGACCGGCCGAGGTGGTCCATCTAATTTTGGAGACCAAGGCGATGCAAGAGAGGCTGGAAACGAGGAGTGGAGCGCAAAGGGTCCAATTGTGGATCAACCTTGGAAAAGACTATGGCATTGGAACGATCCGTGTAGGCCTTCTCGAGCCAATCGACCGCTTTATCATTCTCAGCCAGTCCCACATATACGATTGCCACGTAAAATGGGGAAACATACTGTTTCCTTGATTGCTCCATCAATTTAGCCAAAACTTTCTCAGCCTCGGACCGGTTGCCAGAAGCGCCATAGGCATGCCCTAGAGCTCCGAGCATCTGCGGACTGTCGTGCGAGATCCTGACGGCCTTCTGAAGCTCCGCGAGGGCTTGTGGAAATGCCTTCTTCTGCTCGTATGCCTGGCCGAGAACCATGCGAGGCAGGGCGAAGTCCGGGTCCATTTCGAGTGTGTTTTGCAGTTGCTCGATGGCCTGGTCGTACTTGCGCGCCATGTAAAGCCGCCAGCCCAGACTAAAATTCATGCTGATGGACAATGGGTCAAGCTCGCGTGCCCGCGTCATCTCTGCAAGACTCTCATTCGTCCGGCCCATGGCCATGAGATAAAGAGAGTAGCGCTGATAAGCCGTGGCGTAGCTTGGGTTGAGTTCGATGGATCGTTGGAAGCCACTCGCCGCGCCAGCCCAATCCCAATCGTAATTGAAGCGCACTGTAGCCAGGGACGTTTGCGCTTCGGCAAGTGTGTCGTCCAGTTGCAACGCCTTCACGGCCGCGTCCTTGGCCTTAGGCGCTACATCCTGAGAAGGCACCGTACCGACAATCGCGGAGCCGATAATGCTGTAACAATCGGCGAGACCAGCGTAGGCAAGCGCATAATTTGGATCTTTTTCGATTGCGAGCTGAAAATACTCGATAGCCTTGGTTAATCCTTCCTGCGATCTCTTGTTCCAGTAATATCTGCCTTTCAGATAGTCCTCATAACTCTCACCGCTGACAGGGCGAGAGCTGGCCAGGCGGTGCTTCTCCTCAGGAGTCAGATTCACTCTGATTTCGTTGACGATGGCGCTTGCCACCCGGCTCTGGAGTCCAAGAACATCTCCCAACCGGCTTTCATAGGTTTCGGCCCAGAGGTGGCGGTCAGTGGCCGTTTGCACCAACTCCGCCGTGATTCGGACCTGATTGCCAGATCGCAGGACAGTGCCTTCGACGACGGCGTCCACATTCAAGTCGCGGGCAATCTGGGAAAGACTCTTGTGCGTGTCTTTGTATTCCATGGAGGAGGTGCGCGAGATCACCCGCAACGAACGAATCTTCGCGAGATGCGCGATCAGTTCATCGGTCATGCCGTCGGTAAAGTATTGCTGGTCTTTATCCCCAGAAAGGTTTTCAAACGGCAGAACAACCATCGATTTGATCTGGTTAGCGTGGGCGTTGGCCGCGGCGCCCCTCTGCCTGTTGCGAAACGCGAATCCAAAAACCGCGAGAACAACCAATCCAAGCAGAGTTCCAAGCACAAATATCGGACGGAGACCCATCTGTTTCTCTCTGAGCCACTGATTCTGCTGTTGCGAATGGACTGGAAAAGCGGCATCGGACCCCCGGACCCCGCGTTTAGACTCCGGTGCGGCGGCAGGGGCGCTGCGGTCATGCTTTTCGGGTTCGGTAGCGGTAACTTCTTCGACCGGGGCAATAAACCGATACCCATGGCGTGGGAGGGTCTCAATAAAGCGCGGGTTGTCCGACGAATCGCTCAGAGTCTCGCGCAGCCTCATGATCGCGGTATTCAGGCTGTGATCAAAATCAACGAAGGTGTCACTGGGCCAGAGGCGGCGCTGCAATTCATCGCGCGTGACCATCTCCCCGCGGTGCTCCAAGAGGATGGCGAGGATCTGAGAGGGCTGTTCCTGGAGCTTAATTCGAATGCCATGTTTGCGTAGCTCTCTGGAGAGCAGGTCGAACTCATAGGCGCCGAAGCACAGAGAATTCGCCGGGAGCGTTGAGTTTTTCATGGCGTCGTGTGGGGAGACGAGAGCGAGTATAACCCCAGGACTACTGGAGGCAAAGCGGCGAGTACGTTACCAGCCCCTTTAAGTAGTTTGTTTTGTGCACGGCAGCTTGTGACAAATAAATGCTTTCGCTGTGACGCAATAAGACTTGAAATGCTTGGGGCCGGGGGGCCAGAGTACGGCTCACACTCGGAGCGTCCGCGCAAGCGGACAAATCAGGGGCCCGAACAGACTGTCTAGTGTGCCTGCCACGCGGTGAATTTCTTCGTGTTCGAATCCTGCGCCTGGCAATTTAGGGGGATGAGATGAGCATTGCTGGAAGACAGAAGGGTCTGGGGCTGAGATTCGTCGTGATCGCGTTTGCGCTGCTAGTTGAGATGGGAGGGTTTGCTGCCGCGGCACATGCCCAGGCCGTGGGAGCGGCACTGTCTGGCCTGATTACCGACGAAAAAGGCGGCGCTGTGCCGGGCGCCACGGTGAGCATCAAAAACGTCGGAACCGGGGTCGTGCGAGAAGTCGGCACGAACGGAGACGGTTTCTACTCTGCACCCAACTTGCTCCCGGGAACGTATGAAGTGCGGGTAACAGCGCAAGGATTTCAGACCTTCGTGCAAAAAGAGATTGCGCTTACCGTGGGAGCGCAACAGGCTTTGAATTTGAGTTTGAAAGTGGGGCAGCTCACTCAGACTGTCGTGGTGAGTGCGGCACCGCCGGATGTGCAGACAACCTCCTCCACCATCAGCGCGACAGTCGACTCGAACACCGTGCGAGAACTGCCGCTAAACGGCCGTGACTGGACTTCCTTGGCGACCCTCGAGCCTGGAGTCTCCAAAATCCCCAATCAGGTTGGAACAGGGTTTAGCGCGAACAAAGGCAACCGCGGTTTCGGAGACCAATTGAGCGACAGCGGCCATCGCGCCAATGAGAATACCTATCGCGTGAATGGCATCAGCATAAATGACTATTCCAACGGCGCACCGGGGGGCGCCTCCGGCCTGAATCTGGGCGTCGATGGCATCCAGGAATTTTCCGTACTGACCAGCAACTACACCGCGGAGTATGGACGTACTTCCGGCGCGGTCGTTAATGCCATCACCAAGAGTGGGGTTAATGATTTTCACGGAACGGCCTTCATCTTCGATCGCGATAAGATATTTGATGCTAAAAATTTCTTCGATCCGGCGGGCCCCATTCCATCGTTCCGGCGTGTTCAGTTTGGAGCATCCGGGGGAACCGCGCTCGTCAAGGACAAGACCTTCGTGTACGGAACGTACGAAGGAGTCCGTCAGAATAGGCCCGGCTCGCAAATTATTCGCGTGCCCTCGCAGGAAGCCCGGAATGGCATGCTCTGCGTCACCTCCGGAAGTAACTCGTGCGCCTCTCTGGCAGCTGTTACCGTGGACCCCAAGGTTGCGCCTTATCTGCCTCTTTGGCCCTGCCCGGTTTCCTGCCAGAATGCAACCAACACGGACTCGGTGACTACAAATGTTGCTTTGCCGTCCATCTCCAATGAAAACTATTTCACCGGCAGAGTCGACCAGAAAATTTCGGCAAAGGACAACCTCGCGGCAAGCTACTTCTGGGATTCCGGCCCGCAGTCCCAGCCCGACCCGCTGAAAAACGCCATCCACCAAGTGTTCTCCCGGCGACAGGCGGCCAGTGCGGAGGAGACCCATATTTTCAGTCCCGCTTTAGTCAACACGTTTCGCGCAGGCGTGAGTCGTGTGCGAGGCGATATCAACAGTCCTGTGTCGGGCGATAAGGTTGCGACCGACCCGACTCTGGCTGTCGCGCCCGGCGCGGCAGGGCCGCCGCAAATCGGAGTGCCAGGCGTCGTCACAACGGCAATCGGCTTGGGAGGCCTGAACAGGTTTCTGCATCGCTGGACTTCGGCGCAAGCAAATGACGACGCTTTTCTGACGCGCGGCACGCATTCGATCAAAGTTGGATTTGCGTTTGAACGCATGCTCTACAACGTCACCGAAAAGTTGAGCCCCAACGGGAGATTGAACAATTACGGCCAACCGAAGAGCGGTCCCTGTTCGACATTCACTTCCGGAGGACTTTGCCGGCTCTTGACCAATGCTCCCAACAAGCTCAATGCACTGGCTCCCGGAGGGTCCAACGAAGTTGCCATTCGCGAGAGCCTGTTCGCCGGGTATGTTCAGGACGACTGGCGGTGGCGCCCCAATCTCACGGTAAACATGGGCGTGCGCTATGAATTCACGACTCTTCCGAAGGACGCCAACAACAGAATTCAGGAAATCACCACCATCGCGAATTGCGCCACACCGGGCGTTGCGCCTGGCCCCACCAGCCCCTGTGGTCCAGTTCACGTCAACAGCTTCATCGCCAACAACCCGACGACAAAGAATTTTGAACCGCGCATCGGTTTTTCGTGGGATCCCTTCAAGAATGGCAAAACTGCCGTACGCGGCGGGTTTGCCATTTTCGATGTGCTGCCGCTTCCCTATGAGTTTGGCCTCAACACCGCAGCGACCTTTCCATTCCAAGTTGTCGGCTTTGACTCCGTTGCAACGCTGGGCAACGGCATCGATCCCAACATTAGCTTCAATCCCAACGTGGTCAGGAACCGGTTTGTGCAACAGAATCCCAAGCGCGCCGATGTGCTGAATTGGAACTTTAACATTCAGCGGGAGGTCGCTCCAAGCTGGACATTGCTTGTCGGCTACGTGGGCTCCCGCTCGGTACACTTGTCGGTCGCCGCAGACGACATCAACCTTGTCCCGCCGGTAGTCACCTCTGCCGGGATTCTAATCCCTGCCAATACGTATCAGCTCGATCCCAATTGGGGAGGCGGGAACGGAGGCGTGACTCCTGGAGGCCCCGGGGGTCCGGGGATTCGCCCCGTCATATTTGACGGCGAATCGACTTATCACGGGTTTCAGGCGCAAATCAAAAAAGCCATGACGCATGGCTTGCAAGGCCAGGTGTCATATACCTATGGGAAGTGCAAGGACACAAGTTCTGCCCCAGTGACGGGAGATACTTATGTCAATTCCATTGCTGTACCGCTTCTGCTGAGCCACGCCTATCGCGTCGGCCCTTGCGACTTCGATATCCGGCAGACTTTGGTAGGCACTTTCATCTGGGATGTTCCGGGTCCCAAGTCCGGCACGATGAGGTACTTGGCGGGAGGATGGGAACTCGGCACCATCGTCACTGCTACGAGCGGTTCGCCTTTTACCGTCACCTTTGGCGGAGGCGGTGATCCCCTCAACACGGGCTTCAACGGCGATTTCTCCATGGATTTTGCGGATCTAGTACCCGGCTGCAACGCGACTCCGGGTGTTACCACAAATTCGCTGGGGCAGCTCCTGGCCTTCAACCCCAAATGTTTCATAGCGGCAACTGCAGTCGCTGGAGGCGTTCTCGTAGGCCATTCGGGCCGCAACCGCTTTTATGGGCCGGGGCTTACGACCGTGGACTTCTCCACTTTTAAGAATTTCCGCTTCACGGAGCGGATTAAGCTGCAATTCCGCGCGGAATTTTTCAACGTCCTTAATCACCCTAACTTCGCTGCCCCCAATTTCCTGAACGATTCGAACAACTCGTTCGAGGCCGCAAACGCGGGGGTCATCGGTCACTCATCCACCGATCCTCGCCAGATTCAACTGGCGTTGAAGCTGCTCTGGTAAACGAACGGACATGCCGCAGGCGGAGGGAAGCCGGCCAGCCAGCGCTCCTCCGTCACAAAGGTCCTCGACCGAATTATGCCGTTGATTCATCGCTGAAGGTCTTGAGTCGCGCGTTCTTACGTGGCTGTCTCGCCGGGTGATACGAAGGCCGCGGCAAAGGTTTTGGTTTATCGAGTGCTGTCGCAGCGTAGCAGCCGAGGCGCACGTGGCAGTATGAAGGTTCCTCTGTTCGCGGGTCAGTCGTCGAGACTGTGGATGTTCCAATGGCAAGGGAGGTCGCAATGATCAATCATGGGGCAAGAGAACGGTGGGAGTCGGGGCTGCAAACGTTTGTCGTGACGCTGCTCTTCTTCTTTGTCCCAATCGCCCCAGTTGCGGCTCAGGAGGCCGGCGGAACCATCGTCGGCACTGTGGCGGATCCGACTGGGGCAGCGGTGGCAAGCGCCAGCGTGACCATCAAGAATGTCGCCACGGGTGTCGAGCGCAATTCGACAACGAATGACGATGGCGTGTACGCCGCGCCCAATTTGATTCCAGGCACTTACGAAGTCACCGTCACTGCGACGGGATTTGCGACCTCCGCGGTGGAAGGTGTCGGTTTGCTGGCGGGAGAACGGCGGGAAGTCAACATCGCCATGAGGCTCGGGCAGGTCTCCGATAAAGTCAGCGTAGTCAGCTCGGAAATCTCCGACGTTGAATTGGCTTCTTCTGAAGTGCGCGGGGTGGTCGATTCTCACACCGTTAACGAGTTGCCTCTCAACGGTCGCGATTGGACCTCGTTGACCCTCCTGGAGCCCGGCGTGGCGCAGGTGCGGACACAAAAAGCCTTGGGCGTGAGTAACGACCGGCCAAACCGCGGGCTGGGCACGGACGTGACGATCGGCGGGAACCGCCCTCAGGGAAACAACTATCAGCTCGACGGAGTCAGCATCAATGACTACAGTTCCGGCGCGCCGGGAAGTGTTACAGGCGGAGTACTTGGGGTGGATGCGGTGCAGGAGTTTTCGGTGGTGACGAGCAACGCGCCGGCCAACTATGGAAAAACTTCGGGAGGCGTAATCAATGCGGCGTCCCGCTCCGGTACGAATCGGTTTCATGGATCGGCCTACGAATTCATCCGCAACAGCAAGCTCGACACACGCAATTTCTTTGACACGGCGAAAGACGCATCAGGAAATCTGATCGTCCCGCCGTTCAAGCGCAACCAGTTCGGCGCAAGCGGCGGTGGACCGATCATCAAAGATCGCACCTTCTTTTTTGCCGATTACGAAGGCTTGCGCCAGAGTCTCAGCCAGACCAATACCATCACGGTGCCTTCGCAGAACGCTCACAACGGGATTCTCGTCAGCGGCAACGTCACCGTGAACCCGAAGGTCGTGCCGTACCTTAACCTGTTTCCTCTCCCGAGTTCCCCGACAACCGGAGATACCGGCACTTTCGGATTTGTCGCCAAGCAGGTCACCAATGAGGATTTTGCCACCGGGCGGATAGATCACAGGATATCGGCGTCCGACAATCTTTTTGGAACCTACGTCTTTGATCGGGGACAGCAACAGAATCCGGACGTCTACAATTTTAAGCTGATTGGTAATCATTCAAGCCGACAGACCTTTGCGTTGGAGGAATCCCACATTTTCGCGCCGACACTCGTAAACACCGCGCGCTTCGGGTTTAATCGAGACGTGGTGATCGCCTTCACTACCCTGTCTGCGATTAACCCCGCCGCCGCGGACACAACTCTCGGATTCAATCCGGGCCTGCCAGTCGGAATCATCACCGTGGGTTCAGGCGTTCAGCAATTCTCCGGAGGGTTGGGTGCTATATCGGCGTATCGCTTCCACTTCAATTCATTTCAGGCCTTTGAGGATCTCTTCTGGACGCGAAACAAGCACTCTTTGAAATTTGGTTTTTATGCCGAGCGCATCCAAGCCAATCAATTCACTCAGGGCGCCAGTCCCAACGGCTTTTATCAATTTGGGTCCCTGTCGAGCTTCCTGCAGAACATGCCCACTACGTTTCAAACGTTGCTCGGCACGTCACACACACCACGGGATCTTCGACAGAGTGTGTTTGGCGGGTACATCCAGGATGATTACAAGATCAAGCCGCGGCTGACCCTAAATCTTGGCCTTCGCTACGAGATGGCCACCGTGCCGACGGAGACGGCCAATCAGCTCTCTACGCTTGTCAATTTTACAGATACGACACCGCATCTCGGTTCACCGTACTATTCGACTCCTACATTGAGAAACTTTGCGCCTCGCGTGGGATTTGCTTGGGATCCTTTCGGGCGCGGGAAAACATCTGTTCGTGGTGCATTCGGCATTTATGATGTCCTGCCGTTGCCCTACCAATTCCAGCTCCTGACGTTGCTTTCCGCCCCTTTTACAGAGGGGGCCAGCACCCCCGTTGTTGCTGGTGACTTTCCTTCCGGGGGCTTCGCAAAAGCGAGCAACCCTACCAACCTCCGCAACGCATATGTCGAACAGAACCCGCACCGCAGTTACGTCGAGCAGTGGACCTTAAACGTTCAGCGTGAAGTAATTCCCAATCTCACGGTTACGGCGGGTTACGTCGGTTCACACGGCGTTCATCTGCCCTTCCATGCAGACGAAATCAACGACATCCAGCCCACTCTTACGTCCGCCGGCTACCTTTGGCCGGGTCCGGGCGTCGCCGGCACTCGACTCTTCCCTAACCTCGGCGGCCAAGTCAGCACGGTTCAGTGGTCCACGTCTTCTACCTATCACGGCCTGAATCTTTCGGCGATCAAGCGCCTCAGTCACGGCGTTCAATTTCAGGGCTCCTATACATTCTCGAGGAGCATTGATACGGGATCGTCAGGAATTTCGGGAATTCGGTCTCCAGCCTCCCGCTGTTCAATCCCCAAGTACGCAGAGGTCTTTCGGACTTCGATGTGCGGCATGTTGCCGCTATCAATGCGATTTGGTTGGTTCCAAATCCTGCGAACTGGAGCGAGGTCCCGAAGTGGTTCGCTTCCGGTTGGCAGATCGGCGGTATATATACCATTACCAGCGGGCTACCCTTCACTCCGACGATCGGCGGCGACCCGCTTGGCCTGAAGGGCGCAGACCTCTATGCGTTCCCAAACCGTATCCCCGGATGCGATCCCGTGAATTCCAATTTCAAAAGTAACGGGCTGCACTATCTCAATCTGAATTGCTTCACTTTGCCTAACGCCCCCGCCTCGTTTGCGGCGGCGAACTGTCCAGCAAATAATCCTGTTGCGAAAACAGGTTTCTACCTTGCTGCCCCCGCTCTTTTTCTGCCCTCTGGCAACACCTTCTGCTCCAATCTATTGGGCAACTCCGGCCGCAACACGGTGAGCGGTCCCGGCCTGCAGGAGTTTGATTTTTCCCTGTTCAAAAACAACCCAGTTCATCGCATCTCGGAAACGTTCAATGTGCAGTTTCGCTGGGAGCTCTTCAACATCTTCAATCACGCAAACTTCAATCCGCCCGCGCCTGGCGCGCGCCAGGTTTTTGCGACATCGGGGGCTTTGAACAACGCCGGACTGTTGACGAGTCCTACGATCACAACTTCACGACAGATGCAGTTCGCCTTGAAGTTCATTTGGTAGGTGGTGCAACGGAATTCCAACGCCGCGTACATTCAAATAAAGGAGAGTGAAATGCGAGGCTTGAAAACAATGAATGGGGTATTGCCGCTGCTCCTGGTTTTGGGAAGCGCGCTTTTCGTCTCAGCGCAGGAAGGCAAGAAGATCTATGCGCAGAAACTTGTGGATGAGACCCTTGCTAACCACAAAGAAGTCGTGATCATGGCCATGCACGTCACGCCGCCGGGCAAGACCGATAACGTCATCATTGCCTCAAACATCGGTCGGATCGGTAAGAAGGCTGACGAGGACGACATGCGCGTGATCGAAACGGGCAAGCCCAACCTGGAAGTCAACAAGAAGGGCGATCACTTCGAAGTAGAACTGGTGCTCCAAGATCAATCCGGCAAGACCATTGGCGCAGTCGGGATAGTCTTCATGTACGAAAAAGGAAAAGAAGCGGAGTTCCAGAAGAAGGCCGAACAGGTCCGCGACGAGATGAAGCAGAAGACTCCGACCCTCGCGAAGCTGTTTGAAACGGCCGATTAAGCAACGGAAGCCTGGTGGCTCCTCGCGATCTTGTTTTGTCTTGCTCCCGCGCTCGCGTCGCTTTGGAAGGTCGATCTGTCTGTACTGTCGCCGGCCATTCGAAGCCACCGGCAGAAGCGCGCGTTTTCTGAAAATAATGAGGCCTGATGACCCCGCCTTCCAGTCGGAAATCGAAGTTCTGGTCTGTGATTCGCGTCTCCAGCGGAAACTTTCTGGAGATGTACGACTTCATGGTGTTTGGGTATTACGCCTCTGCGATAGGCAGGGCGTTCTTCCCAAGCGGCAATGCCTATTTGTCATTGATGTTGTCGCTGATGACCTTCGGAGCGGGTTTTCTGATGCGACCCCTCGGAGCCATTGTGCTCGGGGCCTACACCGATAAACACGGACGGCGCGCCGGACTCCTTCTGACGTTGAGCCTGATGTCCGTCGGGATTTTTTCCATCGCCTGCATGCCCGGCTACGCAACAATCGGCCTTTTGGCCCCGTTGCTGGTGCTGATCGGCCGTCTACTTCAGGGATTCTCCGCGGGCATGGAATTGGGCGGCGTGTCGGTTTATTTGTCGGAAATCGCAACGCCCGGCCACAAGGGTTTCTATGTCAGTTGGCAATCGGGGAGTCAACAGGTGGCCGTCATGTTCGCGGCATTGGTTGGCGTTGTGCTGAGTTCCTTCTTCCCGCCGGAAAAGATGGCACTTTGGGGGTGGCGTGTGCCTCTGCTCCTGGGCTGCGCGATCATTCCGTTCCTCTTCAGGCTCAGGCGGTCTCTCCAAGAGACGGACGAGTTCGTCGCCCGCAAACACAGGCCGAGCACGTCTGAGATTCTGCGCTCGCTCATGGCGAACTGGAGGATCGTGGTCATCGGCATCCTGATGGTCACGATGACCACAGTTTCGTTCTACATGATCACCGCTTATACGCCGACGTTCGGCAACTCCGTTCTACGTCTCGCAAGCATCGAGAGTCTAATCGTCACGCTGTGCGTGGGAGCATCCAATCTCTTTTGGCTTCCTGTCATGGGCGCGCTCTCCGACCGGATCGGGCGACGCCCCTTGCTGTTCGCGTGCACCATATTAATGCTGCTCACCGCCTATCCAGCCATGTTATGGCTGGTCCGCGAGCCCTCCTTTTCGAGATTGCTAGAGGTCGAACTCTGGCTGTCTTTCATCTACGGCAGCTACAATGGCGCCATGGTTGTGTTTCTAACGGAGATCATGCCGGCGGATGTGCGGACCACGGGTTTCGCCCTCGCCTATAGTCTGGCCACTGCCATCTTCGGCGGCTTTACGCCTGCGATCAGCACTTACCTGATTCACGTCACCGGAAATCGCGCCATTCCTGGGTTGTGGCTGTCCTTTGCGGCCGCCTGCGGTCTCCTAGCAACACTCCTAGCCCAACCCCAGGACACCATGCTTGAAACTCGCCTCCCGGCAACTGTGAAACATTGATCATCGCGTCGACTTCTGGCCCGTTTCGAAGGATTCATATCTACAAGCAGCGCGTTATCCGTCCGGGTGGAATCGCGGGCAGAGGATAGACCTGTGGAGCGATCAATCGCGTGGTTGCGCCTGTGAACGTCGGCGGAAATCATCCGAAGCGACGAGAGTTTACGCTTGGGGAACTCCAGAAGTGGATGTCCAAGCACGTCGAAGCCGCGACTCTATAATCAATCAGAGAGCAGCTAGGCCCAAGAAGGCTCATCTGAAGCGAATTGGCAAATACGAGGTTCTACGCGAGCTGGGACGCGGCGCGATGGGTGTAGTGTATCAGGCGCGTGACCCTTCTATCGGACGACTAGTTGCACTCAAGACGATCACTTCAGCAGTCGTCACGGATACGGATCATTTGGATCGTTTCCGGCGAGAAGCGCAGGCCGCGGGGGGCTTGCACCATCCCAATATTGTGACCATCTATGAGATGGGTGCCGAAGACAGTGTGCCCTTCCTCGTCATGGAATACCTGGACGGCGAAGGATTAGACCATCTCATTGAACGCCGCGCCGCCGTTCCGTTTCTTGAAAAATTCAGCTACATCGTCCAACTATACCGCGCTCTCCAGCACGCCCATGAAAATGGCGTGGTTCATCGCGACGTTAAACCCGCCAACATTGTTGTCAAACGAGACGGAACAATACGTGTGGTTGATTTTGGAATTGCCCGCCTCGTTGACACGACACGCACCCAGACAGGTGTGGTCATGGGCACGATCGGCTACATGTCCCCGCAGCAGCTGCATGGACAGCGGGCAGACGAACGTTCCGATATCTACGCGGCGGGCGTTGTTGCTTATGAACTGATTGGGGGAAGAAGGCCCTTTTCTGGTGAGAATCACGGGGCCCTGATACTCGATATTCTGTCGCGCACTCCGGAGCCCCTCGCCACGCTCGCTCCAGGATGCCCTGCAGAATTGGTCGCCATTATCGAAAGGGCCATGCACAAAGAGGACGTTCAACGGTATCAAAGCATGGGCGCGATGCTCGCAGAAATTGAGCCGCTCTGGAAGCGAGAGCAGGAGCGCGGCGTAAATCAACTCATGGAACACACCCAGGATCTTCTGGAAAAGGAAGACTATTCGGGGGCCCGCAAGCAGCTTGATTATATTTTGCGAATCAACCGAGAAAGTGCAACTGCGGCGGTATTGCTGGAAGAGCTTCGCTGCGCCCGCGAAGGCTTGGTGCTGAAGCAGGAGGTTGCTGAGCTCATCGAGCGCGGAAGGCTGTACCTCGAGCAGGGACTTTTCAGTGACGCACTTGCGGACGCCAACTCGGCGCTGCAACTTGACCCAACTTCCAAAGGAGCTCGCGATCTGCTGGCTGATGCCCGAGAGAGTGAGTCCGCCGCGAGCCCTGCGTTGCAAGACACTTCGGACCGTGTACCGGTTCTAGAACATGAGTATATGTTGCAGGATTCGGCTCCTGCTTCTGCCCTTCGTTCTTCTCACAGTTCCGTTCCCTATGCGGGCGGGCGGCCGATGGCGGCGACACTCCGCTCTGGCGCCCGTTCTGGGCCGAGCACTGGATCAGACACGCGCCTGTCTTCAGGGACTATGGTAGCGCCGCAAGTACCCCCGAGGCCCAGACCGAAATTGTTCACTTGGATTGCAAGCCTGTTGGCGTGTGTTGGGCTTTTTGCCGTTTTAGTTTACGTGCGAGGCGTTCGGAAAAACTCGACTTTACCTCCCGCAGGTCCTTCGGCGACGGTTGTGGGATCCGCTGCACCCGCATCCGTGAGTATCGAGGACCAACAGCGCACCTTGATTGCCCAGGCGCACGAGGCAGCCGATGCAAATGACTACGAGAAGGCGCTCGAAAGTCTTGACCAAGCACAAAAGCTGAAAGGTCCGCTCCAACCTCTGATCCTGGACTTGCGCCATCGCTTTGAAGTCGAGCAGCAGGACACCGGCGCGCGTGATGTGGCGCGGCAAGAGCACGACCTATGGACGCAAGGTTCCGGCGCACTTGCACAAAATCGCTTGGATCAAGCCGAGCAGGCACTCAGGCAAATTCTCGCGCTTCCGGAAGGTGGCCGGCGCCGAGAGGATGCGCAGCGGCAGCTCGAAGAAGTCTTGCCTCGAAGGCGGGAGGAAGAACGCCTTTTCGCGGAGGCTCAACAGGCTGCTCGAAAGGGCGACGCTGCCAGCTTCAATCAAGCGCTAAAACTCCTCGACTCGGTGATCGGATCAAACGGTCCACGCCGCAACCAGGCCCAGCAGCTGGAGGCTGCGTTTCGCGACAAACTGAACGCCCTCGATGCCAAGACCCGACTGGGTCAGCAGGCGATCGCGGAGGCTGCGGAGCGCTCACGCTTCTCACAACTCGAGGAGCAATTCCATCAGGCTCAGCAGCGCGCTGACGATTCCGCCCGCCAACAGCTTCGTGATCTTCTGACACAATTCCGCTCCATCGTCGATTCTGGCGGTTCCTTCAGTGCCAGTGCGCGCAATTATGCGGACAATCTCATTCCCGCTGCGCTAAAGGACATGGAGGCGAATGCTGCAAAACGGAACAGCGATACTGCAGATGCGGCGCGCTTTAATGATGCCGTATCGCATTATCGACGCGCGGTTGAGGCACATGACGCAGCCACCCTACGTTCTATGGTTTTGCCGGAATTCCAGGCCATTGCCGCGACCGCCGGACCCAGAGCTGCCGAGGCCAGCCACTATGTCTCTTCCCTGATCCCCGCTGCAGTGCGGGAGGCCATGCCATGGCCCGTGATTGGATGCCCTGCGAGCGCTCTGGGCCTCAGCCCAAGCATCAAATCGGGTGATCTGGTTGCCTGCGGCATGCTTGACTCGCCAAAACTGAAGTGGGTCCAATTTGTCTGGCCGGAATTTCCGGCTCCTGCCCGACAAGCCGGACAATCTTCCGGCATTGCGATGCTCTCTGTCACCGTGGATGAAAACGGAAATATCGCGGACGTGCGCCCGCGCGGAGCTAAGGACTCCTATGGATTTCTCGATGCCGCTCTCGCTGCCGCCCGCCAGTGGAAGACAAACCCCCCGCGGGCGCAGGGAAGATCTGTTAAGACATCTTTTGCCGTGGATGTTACCTTCTCGTTGTAACGCTGGTTTGGCTATACCAGCGCGTGCAAGGCTCAAAAGATCAATTTGAGGGCCATTTGTAAGTGGCGGCTGCTCGTATTCATAAACTTCGCGCTCAGAAACAGAGGCGCTCCGCTTGCCGCGTCAAACGCATCCAGTGAATTCTCCGGAATCAGCCCGCTCACACGCGCCGGTGTCGACGAAGGGATCACCTGGCCGAACGCCAGCGCAGGCACGTCCTGCGCACCGACGCTATATACATTGCCAAGCGGAGCACCAGGATTTGCCTTATTCAGCAGGTCGTAAGCTTCCACGCGGAACTCCAACGTAACTCGTTCGCCGACACGGAAATCCTTAAAAACCGACATATCGAAATTGATCAAGCGCGGGCCGATTAGGATGTTACGGCCAGCGCTGCCGGCTACGAACGTGGACGAGCCAACCGAAAACGGAGTTCCAGGGGTCCGTCCCAGGGGCACCTGAACAAAATGTGTGGTCGAGGGATCAATGGAATTGCCCGTCGCATCCTTGTAACCGGTCGGGAATTGTGTTGTTGGCGCAATGCTAACGCAACTGGGGTCCGCAACCAGCGCGATGCTGCTTAGCGGAGCGCGTGGATTTCCGACGCTGGGCCGGTCGTTGCTGAGAATGCCGTCGCCGTTCGCATCGGTGCAAGCGCCAAAACTGTTCAGGGGGCTGAAAGGCTGGCCCGTCTGCGCCGACACCACTCCGCCGAGCGCCCATCCGCCGAAGGCCCCCTTCATCTTGCGGGACGCCGGCTCGGGTAGCGACCAGAGAAAGCTGAGCGAACCACGGTGCCGCCGATCAAACGAGGAATTCCCGCGCTCGCCCGCGTGTGGATTGTTGGGATCCTGTGCAAAGGGTGTAATGATTTCAACGCTCCCCGCCTCTTGACGAAGCGTTTTGAAGCTGCGCACGCGGCGCACATCCGGACCAAAGATCTCGCTCGTCGTGTCAATCATGTGGCTCCAGGTGTACGAACTGGTTAGCGCCAGGCCCCGGAAGATCCCCGGACGCGTATAACGCTTCGTCACAGAGACTTGAAGGCTGTGGTAACTCGAGCGCGCGCCGTTTCCAACCGTCGTGATCTCCCTGCGATTGGGGTTGAGCCGCTGCCTGGCCACTGCACATGGCGAGGGAGACGCCGCGCAGGGGTTCTGGATCAGCCAGCCCTTGCGCGGGTTCGTATCCAAGCGCTCATAGAGCCTAGTGCTCGCGTTACCGGCGTAAGCTACTTGGAAGAGGAAATCCTGGCCGAGTTGCCGCTGGAGGCTTAGGGCAAAATTCTGCGCCAGCGGCTGACGCAGTGTCGGGGAAATGGCGACCTGATTTGTGCAATCCGCATACGTAGGACCGGGACCTTGCGTAACCGTAGATGAGTCACAATTCGTGAAGTGAGTCAGCACGTCACTTGGATTGAATGGCGGCTGCGGATAGACATTTGTTGGCGTACCGGCCACAAACGGGGAGACCGGGCCTGTCTGCCATGCCGCCAAAGCAATATTGTAGGGCGTCGGGTTGTAGTAGATGCCATAGCCGCCCCGCAGGGAAGTCCGCCGGCTAAGCCCCAAGGCAAATCCTACCCGCGGGCCCAAGTCTTGATTGTCCGGTTGTATCTTTGGTCCGAAATTCGGATTAAGCTCCGCGATGCGGTTAACCGGCTGGCCGAAGTTCTCATAGCGCAGACCCAGCGTAAAGGTTAGCCATGGTTTTACACGAATGTCATCTTGCGCGAAATAGAAGTGGCTGAAGACCCGGAGAGGCAGGACCTCGCCGCCGTGGCCTCCGAAGTTCGGAAACACCTGTACTGCAAAAACCCGCTCGTTATCCGCGAAAGCTTGCAGGCCCGTCTTCTGGCCCGTGTCGAAGTAGAAATACTCGCCGAGGTCGTTCGGAATGTCCCGGATGTCGCTGAGCGTCTGGCCGAGGTTTACGCCAAACTTCAGGCTGTGCCGACCGCGGGAGACCGAGAAGTTGTCTTGTACCTGATAAAGGTCGCTCTGAATCTGGCTCGGCCGGGAATCGACGCCTATCGTGAAGACGCCTCCTGCGGATGGAAAAGCGAAAAGGAATTGGTCTCTGGCGCTATTCGAACTCCCGGGAGCGGTTCCCAGCGCGAAATCATCAAACACAGTTACGGCGGGGAGAGTTTCACGAGTGAATTTGTTTTCCCCCAAATCGCCGACTTGCGATGCTATGCGGCTGAAAGAAAAACGCAACTCATGGAGTGCGTGAGACCAGGCGTGCGTCCAGAAGGCCCCAACGTTCTGCGTGCGCTGAGCAAGCATGTCGGCAGATCCCGGCAAGATTCCAGTGTCGAAGAAAGCCACGTTCATCGGTGCTGCACCCGCGACGAGGGGGGTCCGCAGATCGTCAAACAGGTAGCGCGCGGACAAATCGTCTTTCTGCGTGAGCCGGTGATCCACACGGAAGGACAATTGATGATCCCGCACATCGAAGACTCCCGCTTTCGGCACCAGATAGGAACCGAAACCCACGCTCTGGCCATTGAGCGGAACACTCCCTATCGTGCAGGGATTTGTTGCGGGGAGACTCGAGATAAAGCTCACGCAAGGGGCTGAAGCTACGGGCAGCAAGTTCACCGTGGGATTGTTGAGGAACGCTGCCAGCGTTCTCGTCTGCGCCGTTTGGGAAAGCGTATTCAGGCCGGCCACTGTGGGCAGCGTGGCAATTTGTGGGTACAGGGCGGTCAAGTCGTTGCGCAATCGGTCCCACTGGTAGGATGCGAAAAACCATGTGGAATCACGCCGGATGGGCCCTCCGAGGGTCGCCCCAAGGACGTTTTCGTTCAACGGTGCGGAGCTCTTAAGACCAGCGGCGCGTTCGACGAGGTTGGTCGCATTGAGCAGGTCACGCTGGGCGAACCAGAAATCGCTGCCATGCCAGGCATTCCCGCCGCGGTGTGTGATGATGTTGACGACTCCGCCGGAATCGCGGCCAAACTCCGCCTTGTACTGGCTGGTCAGAATTCGATATTCAGCAAACAGATCCGTATTGTTGAATTGCGTGGCGGCACCGCCGAACAAGGGTTCATTATTGTCTACGGAATCGATGATGAAATTGACGTCGCGGCCTCGCGAGCCGTTCACCGCAAAAGGCACCAGCGTGCTCGCGAAACTGAAAGAGCGCACGCTCACCACGCCCGGAGCCAACAGTGCCAGGTTGTTCACGTCCCGCGTCAGAATGGGAAGTTCACGTATCTGTTTGGCGTCGAAGGCGCTGCTCTGTGCGGGCGTGTCCGTTTCCGTCAGGTCGCTCACCGTTGCCTTCACCTCCACTTTTTCGTTTCCCACCTGCGCCACGCTGAGTGTTACGTCCTCCAGCCGCACCGTTTCCGCCACGCCAACCCGCACGCCTGGTACCTTCGCAGTATTGAAGCCTCCGCGCAGAATCGTCAAATCGTACAGCCCTGGCGAAATCTCTGACGCCTGGTAACTCCCCTCGTCGTCGGTGCTGATCGCGCGGATCTGTCCCGTCGATGTGTTGACGACCTGCACGAGCGCAGCGGGCACCACGTCACCCCGCTGATCGCGCACCCGGCCAAGGATGCCGCCACCCACACTCTGTGCGCTGCTGCTGTCGGGAACGAAAACACGCAGGGCGAGAAGTAATAGCAATCGGCGACTCATGGCACGCTCCCCAATGCTTGTTGCATGGAATTTCGATATGCCTAGGAACTTTAGAATAGTGGCGAATCTGAACGAACTCCGGGCGTGTGGCGGATTAGCTATTAGCAGAACGGCGCTATTGGTGTGGCAGAAGTCAATTCATCGATTGTTGCACCCGTCCCTGTACAACGATTCTGGCTGGAGCGTGGCAGAAACTTCGTTCCGCTCGATCAGAAACTCGTCAACATTGCCTAGTTCAATAGCCGGTCACGACCTGACCGATCAGCCCCGTTTCAATTGGTCGAATCCCCGACTACCGCCAGGAATGGTTCGAAATCGAAGCGAGCCCCTTGATAGGGAATCAGAGCGGGCTCGTGCTTCGAGGTAGGCTCGGCATCCCGGGCCAAGTCCCAACCAAAGGGCAACTTCCCACATCCGGACTTCTGGCCCGGAATAACTAATGGGATGGTCCGCCGCTTTTACCGAGCCAACGGGGCGGTTATAAGGAGTGGAGGAGGCGTCCCATGGAACTACACACCATCGGCATTGATCTTGGTAAGACAGTTTTTCATCTGGTCGGGCTTAACCTGCG
>WNFD01004951.1_pt1 | contig 35855 bp, 30 predicted proteins | sample 5400491 | NCBI WGS metagenome assembly WNFD01 (sample SAMN13153343, study PRJNA577476) | soil metagenome | isolation source: 120 cm saprolite under Douglas fir tree site 2 hole 2 replicate 2 | place: USA:California | collected 2015-04-18 | reverse complement strand
CCCATCACCCTTGGATAACGATCCACCGCTCCGAACAGGTGGACACAAACCACGGGCGGCCACGTCGACGACATCGTCCTCGACGTGGCAACCCAGGTCAGCGCCATGATCAAAAATGAAGCTGAAGATAACCGACGTCAGCGGCATCTGCGGATCGCGGGACATGCGATACGCGGCACTGTGCCGCAGAGCGTCAGGTTCCAGCGTGATCCCAGCCCCGCGTTGACCCGGGCGAACATCTGGTACGCGGCGTGGTAGGCCAGCTGCCGGAACGGGCGCCGCAGCGTCCACCACAACGGCTGATCCGGCCCGGCCGGGACCAGCCCCTGCATCTGCTGCTGATACAGCCGCAGCCAGACGAACGCATCCGCGCTAGCCGGCAGCTGCTGCAACGCGCGTGATCCCTTCCGGACCACGGTGATGAGCTGCTGGCCGGGATCGGCCTCCCCGCACATCACGCCCAGCAATTCCGATGCCCGGGCTCCGGTCGAGATCCAGAACGCCACCAGGGCGCGGTCCCGGTGACAGGACAACCCGGCGAACAATTCATCGAACATCTCATCGGGAATCTGTTGCGGCGCCCGCTGGGCCAGGCGGGGACGATACAACCCGCTGCGCTCATTGCGGAATGCCTCCATCAGGTTGTGGTGGGCGTTCGCCCGCCCGCCCTTGCGGTCCCGGGACAACGGGAACGGATTCACCATCGGCCCCGACCCGGCCTCCAGGTGAAACTCATAGAAGCTGCGCAGCACCGTCTCGCCGTGAGCGGCAGTGGCCGGCGCGTACCGGACGCCCGGAGGGGCCTTACCGGCCGCGGGCTTCGGCCGATACAACCTCCGGGCATCCGCCGGCCGCTGTGATCCGGTCGGGGACGCTGGCCCATCGGCCCGGTGCCGCCAGTGCGGCTGAGCCGGCTTGGCCGTGATCTGGACCCACCGGCTGAAATCCCGGGCCTCCACCCGGGTCGCCTGATCCCAGGCCACCCCGATCGCCCACAGGAACCGGAACCACCGGAGCAACGCCATCCCATAGGACCGCTGGGTGGCCTGAGGGCGCCCGCAGCCCTGCAGCTCCCGCAGATACTCAGCGACCGGCCCGACAACCTGGCCGGATGGGTCAAGCAGCCGGAAAGGCTCGAACGGCTCCCCGGTCTCCGCCAGCGAACCTCGCCGAGGCACCGCCAGCGCCGCCAGATTCCGTGACGGTTCCTCTGATCCGATCATGAGCAGGGACCGTAGCCACGCGAACCGGTACCTGTCCTCTGAACTGCGAAGACACTCCCCGTAGTTCAGTTAACAGGTACAGCCGCCCGGTATAGGGGAAGTAGCCGGAGAACTTCACGCAGACCGGGCCGAACTCCTCATCGACGCAGTAAAAGTAATACTGGTTGACCACTCCCGAGCCCGGGACCAGCCACGGGTAGGTGGCCCCGGTGACCGGGTTACGGCGCTTGCTGGTCCGGAACACCCGCTGCTTTTCCTGCGCCACCCCGGCATACAGCACCTGCGCGGGTACCAGCCCCCGGGCATCCAGATCAGCCCGCCTCAGGTACTCGCGGGTAAGGTCGTCCTTGCGCTGTCCCCTGGCGAACCGCACCAGGTCCAGGCCGCGGGCAGCGATGAAGTGATCGATGTCCGCGGTGAACGCCGCCGTCATCGGCGCCATCAGCGCCGAGGAGGCGAACCGGTGCCCCCGGTGTCCCACGAAGAACGCGGCGATCCCGGCGCCGTGCTGCAGCCGCGGCTGGTACAGGTTCAGGTACATGCGGTCGATCGCCTCGATCTCGAACAGCACGTGACCTGCCAGCACATCAGCGGCAGAACGAGGTAGCGTCATAACAGGCTCCGGCCGGACGACTCGGCCCGCAAAGGGCCACCTAACCGCTGCACGCGGTCCATGAACGGGCACATCGTTGCACCGTTTCGTCGCCGGCCGGAGCCCTTTCACTCACCTCAACCCATCACCAGCACGCCTCGTCGGGCTGGGGCAAAGCCCCGTTAGGCGGTGCCCTGGACGGCGGAACCCGTGATGAGGTTCTTCGGCAGCGCCTGGTCGTGGGCGAGGTCGCTGAAGAACTGCTTAGCCGCCGCGGTGTTCCACTCGACGACCGACCCGACGCTCGTGGGCGCGAACTGGCCGAACGGCACCGTGGTAGTCACCGGGTTCCGCAGCGCGAACGCGACCGAGGCCAGCGTCGATAGCTGGGTCCCCTGATCCACCGATATCGCCGACGCGGCGCCGCTGGCCGCGGGGATGACCGCGAACGGGTTGATCAGCGTGCCGGCCGACGTCATCTTGGACAGCAGGGCCTTCAGCAGCACCCGCTGGTCCTGTTCCCGCTGAAGGTCGCTCAGCGCGAAATTCCTGGTGCGCACGAAGCCGAGCGCCTGGCCGCCGTTGAGGGTCTGGCAGCCGGCCTTGAGGTTCAGGCCCGCCTTCGGGTCCTTCATCGGTGCCTTCAGGCAGATGGGCACCCCGCCGACGTCGTTGACCACGCCGACCAGGCCGCCGAAGCCGATGCTCATGAAGTGGTTGATAGGCAGCCCGGTGGCGTTCTGCACGGTCGCGATCAGCAGCTTAGGCCCGCCGATCGCGTAGGCGGCATTGATCTTGTTGTAGCCCTTCCCCGGGATCTGCACGTAGGAATCCCTCGGGATGCTGACTAGCGTCGGACGGGTGCCGTTCGCCGGCAGGTGCAGGAGCATGATCGTGTCCGTACGGCCGCCGGTGATGTCATGCCCCAGGGCCAGCTGGTTTTCCTGCTGTCTGGTCAGGCCGCTGCGGCTGTCCGAACCCGCGATCAGCCAGTTCGTCCCGGCCGAGGTGAGCGACGTTGGCACCAGCACGTTGATCCGGGTCAGCTTGGAGTTCAGGCTGAAGTAGAGCGCCACGGTCGCCAGCAGGGCCAGCACCACCAGGCTCGCCAGGATCACCAGGACGCGCTTAGGCCGCAGCCACCGCCGCCACCCGCGCTGCCCTGACCGTCCTCCGCCGCCTGTCCCGAACCGCGAAGGCGGCTGAGCGGGCCACGCGGTCCCGCTCGCCCCGGTCGCGCCGCCGCCACCCGCGCTGTACCAGTCCCGGGCCCCGCCCGGGCCCTGCGGGCTGGGCGTGAAGCTCGGCTGAGCCCGTTGACCAGGTACGCCGGGCTGGTCCGGCTCGTCGCTGTACCACCCGCGTGGCCAGTCACCACTCATGACGACCCCCGTACCGCGAAGCTGGACATTCCTCCGTAAGCACGGAGTAGAGCCTAATAGCAAAGTGGCGCTGCTTAGTCAACCCTCTGACATGGACCGGCGGGCTGGCCGAGACTGGCACCATGACTTCAGCCGAACTCACTCCTGACCAGCTACGCCGGGACCCGCTGCCGCTGCGCGGCCGCGTGGCGGTGGTAACCGGGCTCAGTCGGCGAGCCGGCATCGGCTACGCCATCGCCCGCAGGCTGGCGGCCGCCGAGGCGTTCGGGCACCTGGACATCCTGGGCCGTCAACACCCGTTCCGCGGGTCACCCGCACCCTGGCCGATCAGCTAGCCGACCAGGGCATCGCAGCGGCTCAGCGGGATCGGCCGGCCCGGCGGGCCACCACAGCCCGCGCCACGAGTGAGAGGATCAAGATGCCGATGATGAGAACCAGCGCGCCCGTCCACGCCCGGGCCTGCTGGGCCGGAAACGGCGACCGTGAGTTGGTGAAGATCTCCAGGGTCAGCGAGGCCTCCGGCCCGTTCCAATTTCCCCAGCCCACGAGTAGCTGATTGCCGAACGCGGTCAGCAGCAGCGGGGCTGTCTCCCCGGCCGCCCTGGCTATCGACAGCAACACCCCGGTCGTGATGCCCGGCAGGGCGGTCGGCAGGATCACCGAGACGATCGTGCGCCATCGCCGCACGCCGAGGGCCAGCGACGCCTCTCGGAGCGTCCCGGGAACGAGCCGCAGCGCCTCCTCCGAGGTGCGCACGATGACCGGCAGCATCAGTATCCCCAGCGCCAGGCCACCGGCCCAGCTCGAGAAGGAATGCGTGGTCAGGACGATAGCCGTGAACACGAAGATCCCCACGAAGATGGAGGGGATCCCGGTCATGACGTCGGCAAAGAACCGCACCACCGTGGCCAGCGGGCCCCGCGGGTCGTACTCGGACAGGTAGACGGCCGCCAGTACCCCGATCGGCACGGCGACGACCGTGCCCAGGGCGACCATCTTGATCGTGCCCCTGACACCGGCCCCGAACCCGCCGCCGCTCGCCGTCGCCACGAACGGCTCCGGCTGGGTGAAGAAACTGGCGGACAGCTGGCCGATACCCTTCGCGATGACGTCGGCCAGGATGAACGCGAGCGGGACGATCGCCACCACGACCGCGACGACCATGGTTCCGACCATGATCCGGTCGCGGCGGTGCCTGCGGGCCAGCGTGCTCATGCTCTGTCTCCCGCTCGCCTCCGGGGCTCGCTCACGCGGCCCTGCCTCCCCTTCGGATGATGAGCCTGGCCGCGATGTTGATAAGCAGGGTCTGGGATATTCACTTAACCGGAGTGCCCCACCTCGGCGGCCGAGGTCTGGGATATTCACTTAACCGGAGTGCCCCACCTCGGCGGCCGACGTTTGCGCTGGTCACGGACCGAAAGAGCCTGTTGCCCGGATGACACTGGCGGGCCTCTGACCTGCGTTGCTCCAGTTAAGTGAATATCCCATAGCAGGGTTATCACGAACAGCACCACTCCCAGGGCGATCAGCGCCGCCTTGAACAGGGGCAGGCTCGCCGCCTCGTTGAACTGCAGGGCGATGTTCGCCGCGATGGTCGACCCCTGCTGGAACAGGTGCGGTGTGACCTTGTTGGGCACGCCGCCGATCAGGTAGGCGACGGCGATGGTCTCGCCCACCGCCCGCCCGAAGCCCAGCATCACCGCGGCCACCACGCCAGGCCTGGAGCGGGGCAGCACCGCCAGCCTGATCATCTCCCACCGGGTGGCGCCAAGCGCCAGCGCCGATTCACGTTCGTCGGCCGGGACGGTGCGGAAGACTTCCCGGCAGACAGCCGAGATGATCGGAACGATCATCAGCGCCAGGATCACCCCGGCGGTGGCGAAATCCCGGCCCGACGAGAACTGCGAGAACAGCGGGATGAACCCGAGATTGCTGGATAGCCACTGCCAGATGGGCGTGAGGAAGGGGACGAGGACGAACACGCCCCACAGCCCGTACACCACGCTCGGGACCGCGGCGAGGAGATCGACGACGTAGCCCAGCGGAGTCGCGATGCGCGCCGGGGCGATCTCGGTCAGGAACAGCGCGATCAGCACCGAGACGGGGACGGCCAGCAAGAGCGCGATGAACGACGTGACGAGCGTCCCGTAGATAAAGGACAGCCCCCCGAACTGAAGTAGGTTCGGGTTCCAGCTGTTACTCGTGACGATGCCGATCCCGGAGTGGGAAAAGGCAGGCCACGCAGACCAGGTAGTGCGGATCAGCATGCCGGCGAGCAGGATCAGGACGATGGACGCGCACGTGGCCGCAGTGAACCGGAACAGGGCGTCAGCGGGCCGCCTGGTAACCAGGCGGCCCGCCGAGAGTACCGTCATTTGCCGGGTCAGCCAGTCGCTCAGTGGACCGTCTTGAGCGCAGCCATGTCGAGCGAGATGAGCTTGGACGGCAACGGCGCGTAACCGAGCGACGTGACCTCGTTCTGCTGGCCGGACGCCAGGTCCCATTCCAGCCATCCCTTCAGCGCGCTGCCCGCGGCTGCGTCCTTCTGAGTCTGGGCGATGAGGATGTAGGTCGGGGTCACCAGGGGATATGCCCCGCTGGCCGTGGAGTTGACCAGGCTGAAGGTCAGATGGGTCAAATCGGTGGGGTAGGTGGCCGCCGCGGACGCCGCGTTCGTAGACGCCGTGGACGGCGCCACGATCTGGCCCGATGCGTTCTTCATTGACGCGAACGGGATGTGACCCTGGGTGGCGTAGCCGTACTCGACATAGCCGATGGCGCCCTTGGTCTGCTGCACGGCGGCCGCCACGCCCGAGCTGCCGGTGGCTCCGGTGCCCGTCGGCCAGGCTGGCGCCTTGCTCGCGCCCACCTGGCTCGCCCACGTCGGGGAGATAGCAGACAGGTATGACGTGAAGGCGTAGGACGTGCCGGACGAGTCCGACCGCTGCACCGGCTGGATCGGATCTGATGGCAGGCTCACACCGGGGTTCAGCGCCTTGATGGCCGGGTCATTCCACTTGGCGACCTTTCCGAGGTAGATATTTGCCAGAGTGGGACCGTCGAGCTTCAGGCTCTGGACGCCCGGCTCGTTGTAGATCACCGCGATCGCACCGATGATCGTGGGGATGTGCAGCACCACTGATCCCTGCCCGGCCTGAGCGGCCGCCTGCTCGGTGCCGGTCATCGGGGCGTCCGTCGCGCCGAAGTTCACCACGCCCTGGGTGAACTCCGAGATCCCGCCGCCGGAGCCGATGGCCTGATAGTTGATCAGGACGCCGTGGCCCGACTTGTACTGCCCAGCCCATTGCTGGTACATGGGCGCGGCGAATGTCGAGCCGGCGCCGTTGATGGTCGACGAACCCGATGTCGACGACCCCCCGCTCGACGAACTGCTGCTGCTGCACGCCGCCCCGGCCAGCAGGACGGCAATAGCAGCGACACCCATGGCGGCCTTGCGCGCGACGGGCCCTGGATGCACGAGCCTCATGACGGCTCCTCCCGGCCTGACGGCCCCTGCCGGGCCTGCCTGCGCGGCCGGAGTTCTAGACGAGTGAATTGCTCTCATTGCTCTCATCGTGGGATAAAAGCCATTCCGTGCGGGTTGTTCATGCCGACGATGAACGGGGTGATCTGCCCGCTCCCGAGGCTGACGGTACCTACGAAGCTGATGATGGTGGAGTCGTTCGGCGCGGCGGTGAGCGGCGTGCCGGTAACCCACAGGTTCGAGCAGACCGAGTACACCCCGGAGGCGTTGTCCGCGATGATCATGCACCCGTTCGATGACGTCGGCCACACCCTGTCATCCACCGGGGTCCCCACCCCCAGGACCTTCACCGATTGCGAAGCGGTCCCCGGGTTGTGGATGAAGAGCAGCTGCATGTCTCCCTGAGAGTCGAGCACCAGGTCACCCTGGGGGTCGATCATCATGGAGTCCGGGTCGGTGAGGGGCAGGGGGATGCTTGTCACCGGGGGATTGAGGGTGGTGCCCTTCGCTCCGCCCTTCAGCACCGGGGTCAGGCTGGCCGTGGTCCCGTTCAGCGTCACCTTGTAGAGGGCCGGGAAGACGTTGACCCCGGCGCTGTTGAGCGTGGGGTTGGACGCGTCGATGAACGCCAGCCCGTTCAGGAACTGGATGTCGTCAAACCCGCCGCCGTGCGGCGTCTTCGGCAGCGTGATCTCCGTGGCGGTGCTGCCGGCAGGATCGATGGTGAAGAGCCGGGGGCTTCCGTCCTCGTTGCACATCACCCACAGCACGTTCGTGGTCGGGTTCATCCGCATGCCGTCGGTGTGGCAGCCCGTCCCAGCCGTAGGCCCGCCCACGGTCCACGACTTCACCAGCGTGCCGCCGGTGGTGTAATCGCCGATCGTGCTGGACTTATTGTCGGCGCCGTCCTTGGCGGTGATGTTCTGCCAGCCGATCCACACCTTGCCACCGGCATAGACAACACTGTCTGGATGGTTAGCCTTCGACGTGGCGCCGATCAGCAGGCAGACCTGGTACCCGGGAAGGGTAGCCACAGTCGAGGCCTGCGAGGCCGACTTACAGCCGTTGGTCGATGAGGTGGTGCTGGCGGTGGTGGTGCTCGAACTGCTCGAACAGGCCGAGACCGCGAGTCCCAGGACTGCGGCGGCCGCGGCGTAAATGGCGCGCTTGTGAGGCGTCCTCACCGACATACCCCTTTCTGGTGGGGTTTCTTGCTGAGGGGAGACAATTCATTCCAGGCCATGTCACATTTCTCTCAGATTCCCCAATTGTTTTCGGGGTCGCTTTGCCCTGCTTTTCCTGACTCGGATGCGACCAGACGAGAACGAGAGCGGCGCCGACCGCGCTAACACCGCCACCAGCCATCGGGCCACACGTGAGCACGAGTTTGGCCACACAACATGGCCAGAAGGTGGCGCTCAGGATTTATGGAGGTAAACAGTACATCTCCTTGTGATCACGCTGCCCGAAGAGAGCACCTCACGGTGGTGCCGGCGGCACGGCAGGTAGCCGCCGAAATCCAGCTGGCGTTCACCAGATGTTTACCCTGATGATTTCCCGGCGCCTGTGACTTGCCCTACGATTCAGCACAGCCGATAGTAAGAATGTCTGCTGGCACGGCTCGCGCCGTCCCACGTCCCCGGGTGGTTTTGGGAGGTTTGCTGTGGCTCGCCAGCCCGGCTCCGAAGACCTGGAAGCGGCGACTGGCGCCGCCGCCCTTCCCCCTTCGCCGCCCCCCTCGCCAGGCGCTGCCGTGGCACTGGAGGCTTCCGGGCTGAACGCGTGGTTCGGCTCCCTGCACGTGCTGAAGGACATCAGCATGACCGCCAGGGCGCGGGCGGTGACTGCTCTTATCGGGCCGTCCGGGTCCGGCAAGTCCACCTTGATCCGCTGCCTCAACCGGATGCACGAAGAAGTCCGGGGCGCGAAGCTCGACGGACAGGTGCTGTTCAACGGCACTGATCTGTACGCGCCCGGCACCGACCCGGTAGATGTCCGCCGCCGGATCGGGATGGTGTTCCAGCGTCCCACCCCGTTCCCCACGATGAGCGTGATGGAGAATGCGGTAGCGGGACTGAGGCTCGGGACGCGGATGGGGAAAAGCGAGGCTCACACCCGCGGCGAGGACGCCCTGCGCAGGGCGGGGCTCTGGGACGAGGTCAAGGACCGGCTCCGCAACCCCGGGGGAGGGCTCTCCGGCGGCCAGCAGCAGCGGCTGTGCATCGCCAGGGCGCTGGCCGTGCAACCCGAGATCCTGCTCATGGACGAGCCCGCCTCCGCGCTCGACCCGGGCGCCACGCTCCGGATCGAGGAGCTGATCGAGAAGCTCAAGATCGACTACACCGTGGTCATCGTGACTCACAACATTCAGCAGGCCACCCGTGTCGCCGACGACACCGTGTTCATGCTGGATGGCCAGGTCGTCGAGGCCGGGCCGACCGACACGATTTTCGGCCGGCCGTCCGACAAGCGGACCGAGGACTACGTGAGCGGCCGCTTCGGCTGAGCCGGGACGCCGCGGCGTCCCGTGGTGCGCTCGGGAAGCGGCGGTCAGTCGGCCAGCGGGAGTTCGGCGTGCAGGGAGGTGCCGGCGTCGGCCGGGCTGTGGATGGTGAACGTGCCGCCGAGCGCGTCGACACGATCCTTCAGGCCAACCAGGCCGGAGCCCCGGGCAGGGTCGGCGCCGCCATCGCCGTCGTCACGGACGCGAAGGTGAAGGACCCGGCCGGCTACCTCCGCGGCGACATGGATGACCGACGCGTTCGCGTGCTTGGCCGCGTTCGTGAGCGTTTCGGAGATCACGTAGTAGGCGGCGACCTCGACCCGCTCCGGCAGCCGCCCCACGGCCCGCACGTCGAGTTCGACCGGGACGCTGCAGCGGCGGGCGAGTGTTTTCAGTGCGGGGGCGAGGCCGCCCTCAGAAAGAATCGCGGGATGGATGCCGCGCGCCATTTCCCGCAGGTCATCCAGCACGCTCGCCAGCCCATCGGCCACGCGGGCCAGGTCGCCCCCGAGGTCGCCAAGCTGCGGCGGGACCGCCTCCTGCGCGGCTCGCAGCGCGAGGCCGAGGGAGACCAGCCGCTGCTGGGCGCCGTCGTGCAGGTCGCGCTCGATCTGACGGCGGGTCTCGTCCGCGGTCGCAACCACCCGGGCCCGGGAGGCGATTAGCTCGGCGAGGTTCTCGGCGTTCGAGACCGCGGTCGCGACCAGTTCGGTGAAGGACGCCAGCCGCGCCTCGGTGTCCGGAGCCAGCGGGTGCTCATCCACGGAGCCGGCGATCAGGGCGCACTAGAGGCGGCCAAGCACGATGATCGGCGTGCCCACCGCTGAGCGGAAGCCAACCCCTTGGGCGACCCTGCCGACGGGGCCGGAGGCGTCGGCGTAGCTGGCGAGGCGGGCGGGGCGGCAGGTCTGCGAGATGATCGTGGTGAGGTTGTGAGCAGCTGTCCGGCCTCCTCGCTGACCGCCGTGAACACATCTTCTGGGGGCGCTCCGCGCGCCACCAGCGTGGCCACCCGCCGCAGCGCTGTCTGCTCCTGGGCGAGGCGGGTGAGCCCGGCACGGCTGTCAGCGTTGGAGATCGCCGCCGCCAGCAACGCCGCCTGCTCTTCGGCGAGCTGAGCAAGCTTGCCGATCAGGACCGCGACCGCGGCCCCGGCAACCGTAAACCCGATCAGCGAGACAAGGTTGGGCCTCAGGGGAGCGAACAAAAACTCTCGCGCCAGGACCGCGAGCACGATTGTGGTGAACGTCGGCAGCGTGCCACCGATGATCGCGACCGCGATGACCACCAGCAGCGTGGGAAACAGGAACCCGCCCAGCACGAGCGACGACCGCAACGGCAGTGCAGCGAGCGTTAGCAGCCCGGGGCCGGCGACGGCGAGGACCCACGCGACCACCCGGCGGGTGGGTGACCGCTGCCACAACCACGCGTCGGCCAGGCCACCCAGCACGCTCATAAACCTGAGGCTAACTGATAGCTACGAAGGTGAGCCGTCCCAGGACGCAAGCTCTCCGTCAAGGAGCGTAAACCGTCAGCTGCCCGGCAGACCGGCCCCGAGCCGGGCACCGATCAAACTCCCAAAATCGGACCTCAGGAAGACCAGAGCCCCGGCCATCATCCTGGCCGGGGCTTCTGACCTGCGTTTTCTTCGGGGTGAGCGAGGGGATTCGAACCCCCGACATCCAGGACCACAACCTGGCGCTCTAACCAACTGAGCTACGCCCACCATCGCCGCCCGGCCACGCCGCATATCCCGGAACTTCCCGGTATACGCAACCCGGACGACAGCAGAACGCGCGCTGCCCCGAAGGACATCGCGCGGCTAACGAAAGTATAGCGGTCCTCGGGCCTCCTCGCGTCACGTGCCCGGGGTGACCGGTCCCCCTGGCTCGGAGTACCGCGCGGCGATCTCCCGCGCGGTCGCGGAATCCGGTCCCGGCTGCGGGACGAACAGCGCCTCCCGGTAGAACCGGAGTTCCTGCACGCTTTCCCTGATGTCTGCCAGGGCCCGGTGCCCGCCGTGCTTGGCGGGGGAGGAGAAGTATGTCCGCGGGTACCAGCGCCGCGCCAGTTCCTTGATGCCGGACACGTCGATCATCCGGTAGTGCAGGTAGGCATCGAGTTCCGGCATGTCACGGGCGATGAACCAGCGGTCGGTGGCGATGGAGTTACCGCACAGCGGCACCTTCCTGGCCTCGGTGACGTGCCCGCGCACGTAACCGAGCACGAGCTCCTGCGCCTCGGCCACCGCGATCCCGCCGGGCAGCTCGGCGAGCAGCCCGGAGGCAGTATGCATCTCGCGGACCACGTCCGGCATTGATTCCAGGGCCTCCGCCGACGGCTTGATGACCAGGTCAATGCCCTCATCGAGCAGGTTGAGGTCGGCGTCGGTCACCAGGCACGCGATCTCGACCAGGGCGTCGCGTTCGATGTCGAGCCCGGTCATCTCGCAGTCGATCCACACGAGCCGGTCGTTCATCCTCACAGGGTATGACCTTGACCGCCGTACGTGGCCAGCAAAAATCTCTTTTTGACCGAACGAACCGTGGTGCGTGCACCGCCACAGGACGATTCGCCCGACGCGGCTCCGCCCTGGAGGGTCTCAGTCCCGGCTCCGCCCTGGAGGGTCTCAGTCCCGGCTCCGCCGGAGCCGGATGTGCTCCGGGGTGGCGGTCCCCGGCCACAGCGCGGCGTCAGGCTCCGGTTCTCCGAACGACACCATGACCGGTACGCTTGCCGCGCTCGCGGGGGGTCAGACGGCTGCCGCTCGTAGCGCCGCGGCCGGGATCTGGTGCGCCGGGCGCGGGCCGAGGCGGATGGCGGATCCGTTGACGGGGGCCGGCTCGGGCAGTTCGCGGGCGATACTAGCATCCAGCCGGGTGAGGTGGTCGATATCGATGCCGCCCGGCCCGATGTTGTCGCACTCGGGGACCTGGGAGGCGCCGTAGTGGCCGCCGCGGGCCCACAGCGCCCGGCTGCGCGGCCGGGTCAGCTGCCGGAACGGGGCCGGCGGCCCGGCCGGCCAGCGCCGCGGGATCTGCCACGAGTCCAGCCAGCCCAGGATCGCGGCCAGCCCGATCATCTGGTAGCTGGTGAACGGCTCCCGCGGCGAGCCGAGCACCCCGATCTGTACGCACAGCCTGCCTTCGCGGTTAACGCCGGCCGGGCGATGCGGAAGCCGGTCCGGCTCGTAGTCGAGGTACTCGGGCGTGCCGAGCGCGCAGCCGGCCCGGACGATCGGCAGCAGCTGCGCGATGTCACCGGTCAGCGGGTCCCACACCAGGTGACACGGCCGGTCTTCCTGGTTGAGCCGCTGTGCGGCTGACGAAACCGAGACGCCGCGCGGGTCGGCGCCTAGCGTGAGCCAGACCACCCGCGGTGCTCCACCCCCGAGATGCCCCCCGTCGGTCTGTGCCCGGATGCATCTGGCGCCCGGCATCCACGCGTCGGCCACAGGGTCCCTCCCACGATCTAACGGTCTAGACCTTCTAGCTCCCATTCACCTGCTTACGTCACCACCGGTGATTAGTCCATAGGGGGGACGTTAAGATTTCCGTTCTGTCTGTTCTACGATTCGGTAGATCATGACCGTAACCAGCACTCCTCCAGGAATTCCCAGCCCTGCGCGGCTGGAAAAATGGCTCAGCGACACCCTGGCCGGCGAGCCCGTCGAGCTGACGGAAATCCAGCTGATCGCGGGCGGCCGCTCGAACCTGACCTACCGCCTGGCCGTCTCGGGGCTGTCCGCTCCTGCGCCTGGCGGCGCGGACGCAGACCGCCTGCTGGTCCTCCGAAGACCGCCGCTCGGTCATGTGCTACCCACCGCGCACGACATGTCGAGGGAGTTCCGCGTCCTCAGCGCGCTGGCCGGCACTGCGGTGCCGGTGGCCCGGCCGGTGGCGTTCTGTGCTGACGCCGAGATCATCGGCGCGCCCTTCTACCTGATGGAACACGTGCCCGGGATGGTGCTCAGGTCCAGGCAGGACACGGCCGTGCTGACCGAACCGCAAGCCTCGGACCTGTCCGAACAGCTGGCCGACATGCTCGCCGCGATCCACGGCGTCGACGTCGAGGCGGCCGGCCTCGGCGGGCTCGGCCGCGGCGCCGGATATCTCAGGCGGCAGCTTGACCGCTGGCAGCGGCAATGGGACCTGTCGAAGACCAGGCAGGTGCCGGGTTACGACGAACTCGTGGCCAGGCTGACGGCCGCGCTTCCCCCCGAAGGCGAGACCACGCTGGTGCACGGGGATTTCCGGCTGGACAACGTGCTGGTGATGGTGTCGCCGTGGCCGCGGATCACGGCCGTCGTGGACTGGGAGATGGCCACCCTGGGCGACCCGCTCGCGGACCTGGGGCTGACCCTGGTCTACTGGACCGACCCGGGCGAGGAAGGCTGGCTCAGGCCGGACCCAAGAACCCTGGGATCGGCCGCCGCGGGGCCCGGCCTGACCACCGACGGCACCACCAGCCCGGGGTTCCTGACCCGGGCCGAATTCGCCGCCGGGTACGCCCGGCGGACCGGGCGTGACATCTCCCGGATCGGCTACTACGTGGCGTTCGGCTACTTCAAGCTGGCCGTCGTGCTCGAGGGCATCCATGCGCGCTACCTGCAGCACCAGACAGTGGGCGAGGGTTTCGAGCAGGAGGGCCTAGCCGTCCCGACGCTAGTCGCCCGCGCGCACGCCATACTCGACTCAGAGGGCTGAGCCTCGACGCGGACGACTGAGCCAGGCAGCGCGGACGACTGAGCCAGGCAGCGGAGGCTCGACGGGACCCGGCGCCCCGCTCACGCCCGGCCGTGGCCCGGCGCCCCGCTCTCGCCGGGCCTGCCGCTCGGCTTCCGCCTGCCGAGCTTTTGAGGTCCGGTGCCCCGCTTACGCCGGACCTCTACAGAAAACGACGCGCTACCCCCGCCCGAGGTTCACGCCCGGCGCGGTAAAAGATGACATGGATGTAGCAACCTGCCCGATACAGGCGGTACGGTGCCACATCCATGCGCCCGGGCGGGCACGGGGAGAGGCTAAGACAGCTCGGAAAGGGCGGCCACGTGGGCGGCGATCGCGGCGGCGGTGTCCGGGTCCGGGGGATCCACGGTCATCCGGGCCATCGCGCCGCCCAGGCCGCGGACCTGCAGCGCGTGCTTGATCCGGCCGATACTCGCCCCCAGCGCGACGATCCGGTCCAGTCTTTCCTGCCCGGCCGGGTCGAACCGCAGGGCGGCGTAGGCCTCGGGGTAAGCGGCACTGCGGCCGGAGATCACGCCGGCCCCGCCGGCCCGCATGGTGGCCGCGGGGTTCGAATCGTCGCCGGAGTAGATCCGCAGCCCGGGCGCGGCCGCCACGTAACCGGCCAGGTCGGCCGCGGCGGATCCGCTGACCTTGGCGCCGGCCAGGCCCGCGGCCTCCGCCATCTGGGCGAACAGCGGCGGGGGGACTCGCAGCCCGGTCCGTTCGGGAAAAATATACGCATAGAGCTCGGGACCGGGCGCGGCGTGGCGGATGTGCAGGTAGTGGTTGCTCAGCTCATCAGGGCGCGCGGGCAGGTAGTAGGGCGTGATCGCGGCGATGCGCGCGGCGCCTAGCCCGGCCGCCGCCTGGGCCAGCCGGCTGGCGTGCCGGGCGTCCGGGGCGCCGATGTGCGCGATGACGCGATCCGGCCCCGCCTCGGCCAGCGCGAGCTCGATCAGCGCCAGCCGTTCCTCGTCCTCCAGGGCGGGGAACTCGCCGGTGGTCCCGGCCACGAACAGCCCGTCCACCAGCCCGGCGACGAGCTTGTACAGCGCGCGGTTGGCGTCGAGATCGAGCTCGCCGGTGGCGCCGAACAGGGTCGGGACCGCGGAAAGTACGACCGGGGCCGAGCTCACACAAAGCCTCGTGGCTTGAAGAACGCGCTCGATTCCCCGCGCCACAGCAGGAATACAGCGCCCGCGCCGATGAGCCAGGTGAGCACGGGGAACACCAGCCCGAGCAGCGTTTTCGGCTGGCTGATGACGCCGAACAAGTCCAGGGTCGCCAGCACGAACAACACGGTGGACACGATCCGGGCCCAGTTCCGCCCCTGGCTGTTCGCGCGCGCCATCCACAGCCACAGCGCGATCCCGAGCACGCCGGAGACGATGGCCAGCGTGATGATGAACGTGTTCAGCTGGTTGACCTGGGTGGCGGTGAGGCTGGGTCGTGCCTTCCTGATCGCGTCCTTGGTGCCGCCGATGTCGACCAGGGAGATGACCAGGCTGACCGTGCTGACGGCGGCTCCGGTGTACATGAGCTTGACCGCGTTCAGCACCGACGCGGGGGCAGGAGGCCGCTCCGGCTCCACCGGCTTGCCGCTGGACGGGTAGGGCTGGTACATGATGACCTCTGCTAGGTGAAGATGCCGAACGGATGCGGTCCCGCGCTGATCTACCGAGCTTAGTGGCTAGCCCCGGAGCGGGCTATTCGGCTCCGCGGGTTCGGCGATACTGAAGAACCATGACGGACGAGACCTCGACGAGCTCCGCGGTTTCGCGGACCGCCCCGGCCCCGCCGGCCGCCCCGGCGCCGTCGGCCGCCCCGGCGCCGTCGGCCGCCCCGGCCCCGTCGGCTGGCCCGGCCCCGTCGGCCAGCCCGGCGCCGCTGGCCCCGCCGACCGCCCGGCTGCAGCGCTGGGAGATCGTCGCCGTCTTCGCCGTCTCACTCGGCGCCAGCGGCCTGTACGCCCTGGTCCAGTTCATCGGCTCGCTGACCGCGCACAAGTCGCTGGCCAAGCAGACCGCGGTGCTCAACGGCTCGCTGGCCCCCGGCCGTCCGCTGTTCGACCTGTTCCTGCAGCTCGTCAACATCACCCTGTCGCTCGCCCCGGTGCTGCTCGTCTTCTACCTGCTGGCCCGGGCGGGCGAGGGGCCGTCCTCGATCGGCCTCGATGCCCGCCAGCCGGGCCGGGACCTGGCCCGGGGCGCCGTGCTCGCCGCGGTCATCGGCGGCAGCGGCCTGGGCCTGTACCTGATCGCCTATCACATCGGCGTCGCGCTGAACGTCGTCGCGGAGAACCTGCCCGCCGTCTGGTGGCGGATTCCGGTGCTGGTGCTGTCCGCGGCCCAGAACGCCATCGTGGAAGAGGTCATCGTCGTCGGGTACCTGCTGAGCAGGCTGGAGCGGCTCGGCGTCAGGCCGTCCAGGGCGATCGTCATCAGCGCGGTGATCCGGGGCTCCTACCACCTGTACCAGGGGGCGGGCGGGTTCCTCGGCAACGCCATCATGGGCCTGATCTTCGGCTTCCTGTACCGCCGGTGGGGCCGGGTGACCCCGCTGATCATCGCGCACTTCCTGATCGACGCCGTGGCCTTCGTCGGCTACGCGGTCCTGGCCGGTCACGTGTCCTGGCTGCCCAAGCCATGAACAAGCCATGAAAGAGCCCGCGCCGTGACCGTGCTCGCCCGGCTCTGGGACCGGGTGTCGGGCAGCCAGCCCTTGCCGCCGGCCTGGCTGGTCGGCGCGGCCGGCCTGGTGGCTCTGGTCGTCGTGCTGAACACGGGGTCGTGGCGGCTGGCCGGGAAGGTCATCACGATCGCGCACGAGGGCGGGCACGCGCTGGTGTCGGTGCTGTCCGGGCGGCGGCTTGACGGCATCCGGCTGCACTCGGACAGCTCCGGGGTGACCTACTCCCGCGGCAGGCGGAACGGCCCGGGCCTGGTGCTCACGGCGGCCGCCGGTTACGTCATGCCGTCGCTGCTCGGCGCGGGCGCCGCGTGGCTGCTGGCGGCGCGGCACCTGACCGCGATGCTGTGGCTGGCCCTGGTGCTGCTGGCCGCGACGTTCCTGGCTATCCGCAACGTGTTCGGCGCGATCGCGGTGCTGGTCACGGCGGGCGGGGTGTTCGTCGTGAGCTACTACGCCCCGGCCGAAGTGCAGGCCGGCTTCGCCTACCTGGCCGCGTGGTTCCTGCTGTTCGGCGGGGTGCGCCCGGTGCTCGAGCTGGCCCGCGGCCGACGCCGGAGGTGGACGCGGGGCTCGGACGCCGATCAGCTCGCCCGGCTGACCGGTGCCCCGGCCGGCCTGTGGGTCACGCTGTTCCTGATGGTGGCGATCGCCGCCCTGGTCATCGGCGCCCGCCTGCTCGCCCCGCCCGGCTGGCACCCCTGATCGGGCCCGTCGGCCACCCCCGATCGGGCCCGCCGGCCGCCATTCCTGAATTCCGTTGACCGTATACGATCGACACCGCTATCATCACCCGATAGTTACATTCTGGTTGTCCGAGAAGGGTCAATGGCCAAGGCTTCCGCGGTCAAAATGCCTCCGGAGGCGAACGCGGCGCACGGGTGTGAGGGGGCCCGCCGCGTCCTCGCCCTGATGCTCACGTTCTCCGCCGACGAGAACACCCTCACCGCTCGTCAGCTGGCCGAACGCACCGGCATCGCCCTGCCCAGCGTCTACCGCTACATCACCCTGCTGCGCGAGACCGGGTTGCTGGCCGGGGACGAACGCGGCAGTTACCGGCTCTCCGCCCGGCTCGTCGGCCTGGCCCGGGCGGCGGAGGCCGCGGAGAGCATCATCGACGTGGCCGATCCCGTCATGCAGAACCTGGCCGAACAGACCGGGGAGACCGTCATCCTGGTCCGACTGATCGGCCGGTCGGCGGTGTGCGTGCACCGGGTTCAGTCCGCGCAGCAGCTGCGCATCTCGTTCGAGCCGGGCCAGTCGCTGCCGCTCGACCGCGGCGCCAGCGCCCGGCTGCTGCTGGCCAGCCTGGCGCCCAACGTGCGCAAGGAATGCCTGGCGCCGCTGGCCGAACGCGATCCGGAAGCCGCCGCCCTGCTCGAGAAGAAGATCGTGCTCGCCGGTCAGCAGGGCTTTGCGACCAGCGAAGAGGAGATCCACAAGGGCGTGTGGGCCGCCTCGGCCCAGGTGACGCAGGGCAAGCGCGTGGTGGCCGCGCTCACCGTGCCGTCACCGCTGGTCCGGGCGCCGGCCGAGCAGCGGGCGTTGCTGCTGAGCCAGGTCAGGACCGCGGCCGTGGCCATCCACGAGGGACTACGCACCGCGCGGCGATAGCCCTCCCCGCCGCCTTCACCGACCGCCGATGACACCGTTATTCTTCCCGCATGCCGGATTTCCGCGACATGATCCCGGGCACCCAGATCAGCGCGAGCCAGCCGTCGCTGGCCGGCCTGCAGGCCGCGATGGCCTCGGGCGCGCTCAGCTCCGCCGCGCTGACCGGCTTCTACCTGCAGCGCATCGACCGGCTGAACCCGGCCCTGCACGCGGTCATCACGGTGAACCTCGACGCCCCGGCCGAGGCGGCGGCCCGCGACGCCGCGCGCGCCGCGGACGGCCCGCGCGGTCCGCTCGACGGCATTCCCGTGCTGGTCAAGGACAATATCCAGGTCGCGGGCATGCCGACCACGGCGGGCTCGCCCGCGCTGCTCAGCGCCGAGCCAGGCGACGCGTTCCTGGTCTCGCGGCTGCGCGCGGCCGGCGCGGTGATCATCGGCAAGGCGAACCTGTCCGAGTGGGCGAACTTCCGGTCGACCCATTCGACCAGCGGCTGGTCCACGCTCGGCGGGCAGACCGCCAACCCGTACGCGCTCGACCGCAACCCGTCCGGGTCGAGTTCGGGGTCGGCGGCGGGGGTGGCGGCCGGGCTGGCGCCGCTCGCGGTGGGCACCGAGACCGACGGCTCGATCGTCTGCCCGGCCAGCGCCTGCGGCATCGTCGGCATCAAGCCGACCAACGGGCTGGTCAGCCGCCGCGGCATCGTGCCGATCTCGCCGGTGCAGGACACCGCGGGGCCGATGGCGACCTCCGTCGCGGACGCGGCGGCGCTGCTGTCGGTCCTGGCCGCCGCCGACCCCGAGGACCCGGTCTCAGCCGCGGAGAACGAATCGGCCGAACGAGCCGGGGTCGGCCCTTTCGGCGCCGCTTACATGCGGGCCCTCGACGGCGCCGCCCTCGAGGGCGCCCGGCTGGGCATCTGGCGTGCGGGTTCGGCCGCGGCCGGGGCCGCCACCGTCGCCGTGCTCGACATGGCGGTCGCGACGCTGCGCTCGCTTGGCGCCGTCGTGACCGATCCGGTGTCCCTGCCCGACGCGGAGAAGATCACCGAGCCGGAGTTCGCCGCGCTGCGCCACGAGTTCAAGTACGGGATCAACGCCTACCTGGCCTACGTCGCGGAATACAGCCAGGCCGGAGCGCTGCCGGGCACGCTGGCCGAGCTGATCGACTTCAACAAGCGCAACGCGGACCTGGTGCTCTCCCGGTTCGGCCAGGAGATATTCGAGCAGGCCGAGGCGACGAGCGGCGACCTGACCGACCGCGATTACCTGGCCGTGCGGCGCGACGCCACCCGGCTGGCCCGGACCGCCATCTCCGCGCCGCTGGCCGACCACGGGCTGGAGGCGATCGTGGCCCTGACCGCCAACCCGGCCGGCCTGACCGACTACGTGCTCGGCGATCACGACGTGTTCCACACCTCGAGTCCGGCCGCGGTGGCCGGCTGCCCGTCGATCACCGTGCCGTTCGGGTCCGTGTCGGGGCTGCCGGTCGGCGTCTCCTTCTTCGGCCCGCGCTGGACCGAGCCGCGCCTGATCGCCCTGGTCTACGCCTTTGAGCAAGCGACCCAGAACCGCCAGCCTCCCACTCTAGCCCCCAGCGTCACCCCCCACCCGCTAGCCGCTCAGCGTCACCCCGCCCACGCCGCTAGCGGCCGCCCTCCCCGCGCAGCCCACCCACTGGTGCGGCTCCTCGCGCGTCCCAGGGGGTTTCATGTTCGCGTAAACAAAGTGTCTTCAGAAGACGCGAGACTTTCGATCATGAAACCTCCGCGGCTATATGAGCTGGCGCGGAGGCCCGGATGGCCCGATCAGGACCGCGCGATAACCTGACGAGCATGGAGTCTTGGCGCCGTTTGGATGTCCCCGTGCTACCGGGGAGCGGTCCGGCGCCGCGGCTGCACGACACGGCCACCGGTGAACTGGTCTTGGCCTCGGCAGGCCCGGTAGCCACGCTGTACGCCTGCGGCATCACCCCGTACGACGCGACGCATATCGGGCACGCCGCCACCTACACCGCCTGGGACCTGCTGGTCCGGGCCTGGCTGGACGCGGCCCCAGAAACCCCAGAGGCCCCGGAAACCCCGGAAACCCCGCCGGCCCAGTCGCCCCCGCCGGCCCAGTCGCCGCCGCCGCGGTTCACCGTCATCTACGTGCAGAACGTGACCGACGTCGATGACCCCCTGCTCGAGCGGGCCCGCCGGGATGGCGAGGACTGGCGCGAACTGGCCCGCCGCGAAACGCAGCGGTACCGCGAGGACATGGAAGCGCTGCGCGTCCTGCCGCCGACCCACCTGGTCGGGGCGGTCGAGGCGCTGCCCATCATCGAGCGGTTCAGCGCCCGGATCGCGGACCGGGGCGCCCTGTACAACGTGGACGAGGACGTCTACTTCGCCAAGTCGGCAGACCACGGCTTCGGCGCGCTGTCCGGACCCGGCACGGCCTGCGGGTTCAACCCCGCCGAGATGGCCGAACTCGCCGCGCAGCGCGGCGGTGACCCGGACCGCCCCGGGAAGAAAGATCCGCTCGATGTCCTGGTCTGGCGCGCGGAACGGCCGGGCGAGCCGGCCTGGGACTCGCGGTTCGGGCGCGGCAGGCCCGGCTGGCACGTCGAGTGCGCGGCGATCGCCACCGAATACCTGGGCAGCACCTTCGACGTCCAGGCCGGCGGTTCTGACCTGGTGTTCCCGCACCACGAGATGAGCGCCTCGCACACCCGCGTCGCGCTGGCCCCGGCCGAGGGCGTGTTCGCCCGGGTATACGTCCACGCCGGGATGGTCAGCTACCGCGGCGAGAAGATGTCCAAGTCGCTGGGGAACCTGGTGTTCGTGAGCAAGCTGCTCGCGGACGGGGTAGATCCCATGGCCGTTCGGATGGCGCTGCTCGCGCACCACTACCGTTCCGACTGGGAATGGACCGACGCCGTCCTGGGCGACGGCCAGGCCCGCCTGGCCCGCTGGCGCGCCGCCCTAGCCCGCGCCGAAGCCGCCGTCCCCGAAGCTGGCCGCCTGCCCCCCGAAGCGGCCACCCCGGCGAGTTCTGCCGGACTGGTACTGGCAGGGGTGCGCGCTCGCCTTCGCCACGACCTCGATGCCCCCGGCGCGCTCGCCATCGTCGACCGCTGGGCCGATGCCCTGCTCGCCGAACCCCCGACCCGCATCATCCCCAGCGACCTGGCCGGCGCCCGCCTAGTCCAGGTCACCGTCGACGCCCTTCTGGGCATCCGCCTGTAGCCCTTCCCCAGGCGTCAGCGTGACGCCCGGAGTAGCCGGTCCCGGCTGTCAAATCGTGCCGCCATCCTGTGGATAACGCTCCAAGTTATCCACAGGCTCCAGGTAGGCCCAGACGGCGGATTTCCCTGTGCCGCACGCTGGCCAGATGGCACAAACGCTCACCGCGGGTGACGATACCCCCCAGACCCCGCCCACGCCCCAGACCCCGCCCACGCCCCAGATCCCGCCCACGCCCCAGACCCCGCCCACGCCCCAGCACACTCCTCAGACCCCGGAAACCCCGCAGGCTCCGCAGGCAGGTGCCATCCGCGTCCAGGTCGGCTCGCCCGCGGCGGTGCTCGCGATCGTGCCGCACCTGCTCGGCTTCGTGCCGCAGGCCAGCCTGGTCGTGATCGGGACCGAGCCGCCTCGCGACCGCATCAAGGTCACGCTCCGCTACGACTTGCCCGATCCGCCGGGCGCGGGGGTCGCTGCGGACATTGCCGCGCACGCCGTCGGCGTGATCGGCTCGCAGCGGCTGTCCGCGATGGTCGCGGTCGGTTACGGTCCGGAGTTGCTGGTCGACCCAGTGGCGGACGCCTTGCGCACCGCGGCATGGAAGGCCGGAATCGATGTGGGAGATGTCCTGCGGGTCGAGGACGGGCACTATTGGTCCTACCTGTGCATCGATGAGGCCTGCTGCCCGGCCGCGGGCACGCCGTTCGATCCCGGCGCGCATTCCGCCGCGAACGCCATGGCCGGCGCCGGAAACCGGGTGCTGGCCGACCGGACTGCGGTGGCGGCCCGGGTCGCGCCGCTCGGCGGCATCGCCGCGGAATCCATGCGCCAGGCCACCCGCCGGGCGGAACTGCACGTCGGCCAGCTGCTCGCGAAGGTGCGCAAGTCCGGCCGTATCGGGGCGGCGCGGCACATGATCGCCGCCGAGGGGCTGAGCGCGGTGGGCAGCATGATCGCCACCTATCGCGCCGGCGGCAGGTACACCACGGATTACCAGATCGCGTGGATGACGGTGGCCCTGCGCGACCTGCGGGTCAGGGACGACGCCTGGGCCCGGATGGATCCGGCCTACCTCGACGAGCACCGGCGGCTGTGGATCGACGTCATCCGGCGGGCTCAGCCCGGTTACGTGGCCGCGCCCGCCGCCCTGCTCGCCTTCGTGGCCTGGCAGTCCGGCGACGGAGCGCTGGCGAACGTAGCGCTCGACCGGGCCCTCGCCGACGATCCCCGGTACTCGATGGCCCTGCTGCTCCAGCAGGTGATCAGCGCCGGGGCGCCCCCGTCGATGGCCAGGCTGCCGATGACTCCGGAGGAGGTGGCCGCCAGCTACGACGATGCCGAAGACGACGAGGCGGCGGAGGACGCCGACTATGACCACGAACCGGACTCAGATGTCCACGACCCGGACCCAATGGGCGAACAGTGAGGTCAGAGCGATGGCGAAATTCCAGGCCTGTCTTTGCGAGATACACTGCCTGAGGCGTTCGTCCGGCTCAGCATGGATCTCGCCGGTATGTTTCGTTCCCGGCCGTTTCCATAATGGGTGACAGCCCTTAACCGGAAGGATGCCGCATGACTGCCGACACGCATGAGCTCGAGGTGGCCAGGCTGCATGAGGCCTACGCGGCCTGGCCGCCGGGGGCGCCCGTACGGCTGGCCAAGCGCACGTCCAACCTGTTCAGGTTCCGCGACGCCGCCAAGGCTCCCGGCACCGGCAAAGGCTCCGGTACCGGCAAAGGCACCGGCTCCGGCACCGGCACCGGCTCCGGCACCGGCACCGGCTCCGGTACCGGCAAAGGCTCCGGTACCAGCAAAGACCTCAAGGCCCAGGCCGCCCAGGCGGCCGCGGCCTCTCGGGCCGGCCTGGACGTTTCGGCGTTCGGCCACGTCCTGCGGGTCGATCCGGCCCAGCGGACCGCGTGGGGCGCGGTCACCGGGCTCGGCATCGAGTCCACCTCGCTGCGCAACGGCTGGCCGCACGAGTCCGTCACCGAGATGGAGATCCTGACCGGCGACGGCCGCGTCATCCGCGCTACCGGAGACAACGAGTATTCCGACCTGTTCCGCGGCTTCCCGAACTCCTACGGGACGCTGGGCTACTGCCTCTCGCTGACGATCGAGCTCGAGCCGGTCCAGCCTTTCGTGCACATCCGCCACTTCCCGTTCGGCACCGCGGAAGCCTGCATGGACGCGGTCGGCCAGATCGCCGCCGAGGGCAGCTTCCGTGGCCATCGGGCGGATTTCGTCGACGGGACCGCGTTCGCGCCCGACGAGCTTTACCTCACCGTCGGCGCGTTCAGCGACGTCGCGCCGTGGCGCAGCGATTACACCGGCCAGCAGGTCTACTACGAGTCGATCCGGCGCGACAAGGAGGACTTCCTCACCATCCGCGACTACCTGTGGCGGTGGGACACCGACTGGTTCTGGTGCTCGCGGCCCTTCGGCGTGCAGAAGCCCATGGTCAGGAGGCTGTGGCCGCGCCGTTACCGGCGCTCCGACGTGTACCGCAAGCTGGTCGCCTTCGACCGGCGCTATGGCCTCAGCGACCTCTTGAACGCGCGGCGGCACCTCCCGCCACGGGAGGCGGTCATCCAGGACGTGGAGATCCCGGTCGAACGTGGTGCCGAGTTCCTGCGATTTTTCGAGGAAAATGTGGGAATGAGTCCGGTATGGATGTGCCCACTGCGACTGCGCGGCGAGCGGGTCTGGCCTCTTTATCCCCTGCGGCCCGGCGAGGTGTACGTGAACTTCGGGTTCTGGGGGACCGTGCCGCTGCCCGCGGGTCTCGGGGTCCGGGCCGACGGCTACTACAACCGCCTCGTCGAGGACGAGGTCGCGAGGCTGGACGGGCACAAGTCGCTGTATTCGACGTCGTTCTACGCCGAGGACGAGTTCTACCGGCGCTACAACGGCGACGCGTACCGCGCGCTCAAGCGCGCCTACGACGGTGAGGGGCGCCTGCTCGGCCTGTATGAGAAGTGTGTCAGGGGACGCTGAGGTATCGGACCACAAGGAAGGAACGCGAAGGATGGCATTGGCGGAGGTCTTCGAGGCATTCGCGGGGCCTGAAGCCCCGGTGGAGTTCACGGCCTATGACGGCAGCCATGCCGGCGCGGCCGGATCTCCGGTGAAGGTCACTGTCCGCTCGCCAGTGGCCGTGGCCTATCTGGCCCAGGCGCCGGGCGGACTCGGCCTGGCCAGGGCCTACGTGGCCGGGCACCTGGACGTCGAAGGGGACATGTACGAGGCCCTGGCCAGGATGACCAAGGCCCAGTCCATCGACATGAGCATGGCGGAGAAGCTGCGGCTGCTGCAGGCCCTCGGCGGCCCGAAGCTGCTGCTGCACCGGATGCCGCCGCCGCCGCAGGAAGTCACGCAGACGCGCCGCTGGCTGAGCGGCCGGCTGCACTCCAAGAGCCGCGACGCCACTGCGGTCTCCCATCACTACGACGTGTCCAACCGGTTCTACGAGTGGGTGCTCGGTCCGTCGATGGCGTATACCTGCGCGGTCTTCCCGCGCGAGGGCGCGACCCTGGAAGAGGCGCAGGGATACAAGTTCGACCTGGTCGCCCGCAAGCTAGGGCTGCGAGAGGGCATGCGCCTGCTCGATGTCGGCTGCGGCTGGGGCGGCATGGTGATGCACGCCGCACGCGAGTACGGCGTCAGGGCCCTCGGCGTTACGCTGTCCGCCCAGCAAGCCGCGTGGGCCCAGGCCGCGATCGAGCGGGAAGGGCTATCCGGGCTCGCCGAGGTGCGGCACGTGGACTACCGCGACGTGCCGGAGACGGGCTTCGACGCGATCAGCTCCATCGGGCTGACCGAACACATCGGCAAGCAGAACCTGCCGTCCTACTTCGCGTTCCTGCTCGGGAAGCTGAAGGTCGGCGGACGGCTGCTGAACCACTGCATCACCCGGCCGGACAATCTCGAGCCCGCCATCCGCAAACGCGGGTTCATCAACCGGTACGTGTTCCCTGACGGCGAGCTCGAGGGGCCCGGCTACCTGATCTCGCTCATGCACGACACGGGCTTCGAGGTGCGGCACGAGGAGAACCTGCGCGAGCACTACGCGAAGACCCTGGCCGCCTGGTGCGACAACCTGGACAAGCACTGGGACGAGGCGGTCCAGGAGGTCGGCCAGGGCACCGCCCGGGTGTGGCGGCTGTATATGGCAGGCTCACGGCTCGGGTTCGACCGCAATCACATCGAACTGCACCAGGTGCTGTGCGTCCGGCTGGCCGCGGACGGGACCTCCGGCATGCCGTTGCGGCCCGACTGGGAGCTGCCGCGGGTGCTGGCCAATTAAAACAATTTTCCCGAACGGACCGGGGTTCTCGCCCCCATGCCCTGACCCGCGACTCCGGCGGCCGGCGGAGCCGGCACGGGCTGCTCCGCGACCCGCATCCGCGGAACGGTCCTGCTGGCCAGCGTATCGGCGTCGGTGCCCGCGCACCCGGGTGGGCTGAAAAGAGCCAGGAACGGCATCAGGTCGGCGATGGCCCCGGCGGCGAACAGCGCGGCAACCGCCTGGGTCAGCGTCGCGCGATCCGCGTCCGCGCGGACCGTGCTCCCGGCCGGGGGGGACGCCGGGATCGCGACGGCGGGTACCCGGCCGCATTCGGCGGCCCTGGCGGTCAGCCCGGCATCTGGCCCGGCCGTCACGATCAGGTCAGCGCCCTCGGCCGCCTGCGCCATCGCCTGGGCAAACAGCACCGGGAGGCATACCTGGCTGGCCAGCAGCCCGGCGATGTCGTCCTGCGGCATGATCACCCGGCCGGTGATGCTGGAGACCAGGCGGCGCCGCGGCGGCGCGAAACGTGTGCCCGCGAAGATGCTCCGCAGCGGGGCGGCGCACCAGGCCATGCCGGGGGAGTGCATCGGGCTCGTGCCGCTGAGCACCTCGACCGGGACGCCGAGCGCCCCAGCCCGCCTGGCCATCTCGCGGATGCCCGCCGTGGACCCCGCCAGCACGTGCGCCCGGGGTCCCTCGTAGGCGGCGATGTGCAGGCGGCCGGGCGCGCACAGCGCGCGGGTCACCTCGGCGCCGGCCGTGACGCGGGCCATCGCGGCTGGGACCCGCGAACCGCAGCCGCAGGCCCGCAGGACCTGGCCGCACTGTGCCACCAGTCGCGCCGCCTCGGCTACGGGCACGCTGCAGGCCCAGGTCAGCCCGGTGATCTCGCCCAGGCCGTAGCCCACCCCGGTCGTCGGCCTGACGCCGAGCAGGTCCAGGGTGCCCAGGGCCTGGAGCGAGGTGGCGAGCAGCGCCGCCTGGCCGGCCGCCGATTCGGCGCGTCCGGGGAACAGCACCACGACCGAGCCAGCCGCGCCGGCCGATATGCGCACGTCCGGCCCGGCCATGCTGGCGGCCGGGCCGCTCGCCCTGAGCAGCCGGGCGGCGTGCTGAGCGTGCTCGGCCAGCTGACGCGCTGTCGCCGCGGTCACGGCGACCCGCAGCGGTGCTGGGTGATCGCCGACCCGGAGCACGCCGGCGGCCAGCTGACGGGCGAGCCTGCCGAGTTCGGCGTCCGGGAGCACGGCGGCGCTGGCGGCGATGACGTCAAGCTGGCTGATCAGCGTGCCGAGATCCCCGCCGCACAGCGCGAAGAGGTGGGGATGCTCCGCGTTGTCCTGCGGGGCCCGAGCCGACGCGCGCGGCGGCGAGGCCTGCCCTGGTGCGCCGGCCTGCCCTGGTGCGCCGGCCTGCCCTGGTGCGCCGGCCTGCCCCGGTGCGCCGGCCTGCCCCGGTGCGCCGGCCTGCCCCGGTGCGCTGACCTGATCTGATACGCCTAGCTGGTCCGGTGCGCCGGCCGGGCCTGGTCCGGGTGTGCCCGGCCGCGTGCTCGCCCGCTCATCCGCCCGGCGGCGCCGGCCGGCCCCGCGGTCGGCCTCACCCTCGCGGCGCAGGACGAGATGGATGCCTTCCGCGTCGCGCAGACCAGGAAGACCCGGCATCACCGCCGGGTCGGCCGTGCCGAGCGAGTTGACCGCCGCGAGCCGGGGCCGTCGAGTTCTTCGGGCCCCCGGGTCACCGTCCGGCCAGGGTTCCGGCTGCGTCGGCAGCCGCAGCCGTGCGTCGCCCGACGCGATGAGCGGATGCGGCCGCGCGCACCCGGTGCCGGGCGGGATCATCCCCGTGGCCATCGCCGCGGCCGCCTTGACCAGGCTCGCGATGCCCGCTGCCGCCCGGGTGTAGCCGATGCTGACCGAGACCGCGCCGAGCGCCGCGATGGCGCGCCCGCCCCGCCTGAGCTGCGTGATCGCGGCCAGCTCGGCCGAATCGCCCGCCGCGGTGCCGGTGCCCTGACCCTCGATGAACTGGATATCCGCGGGATCAACCCCGGCCCGCTGGTAAGCCGGCAGCAGCGCGGGGACGGCCAGTTCGGATGGCCAGGCGGGCACGGTGCTCCAGCCCGCGATCTCCGCATAGACCGGCATGCCCGCCTCCCGGGCGTCGGCCGCGCGGGCCAGCACCACGATGCCGCAGCCGTCCCCGGGCAGCAGCCCCGCCGGGTCGGCGGCGTAGACGCGCATCTCGTCGGTGCCCAGCGTGCCGGCCCGGGCCTGCAGGGCGAGCCAGACCGGATCGACGCCGAGCTCGGCTCCGCCGGCTACCGCGAGGTCAAGGTCGCCCGCCTGCAGCGCGTCGGCCGCGGCCGCCACCGCATGCAGGGAGGACTGGTAGGCCGCGCGCGGGTACGGCCCGCGCGCGGGGAAGCCGAACTGCTCGCGAACCAGATCGCACACGCCCGGCGCCGTGCTCGCGATGATCAGCCCGGTCCGGCTGCTCGCGGCCGCTTCGCGCAGCCCCGCGTCCGTGAGGGCGAGCGCGGTCATCTCGGCCGCCAGCTTCTGCACCGGGCCCAGGTCCTGCGGCTCGAGCCCGGCGCCACCGAACAAGGGGTCGCCAGAAGCCGGGTCACCGAACGAGAAGTCACCGCTCGGCACCTGCGGAACCGTCCAGTCATCGAGCAGCGCCGCCCGCAGCAGGCGGCCAGGCAGGCCGGCCACGGGCTGGAACATCCGCCGCCCGTCCACAGCGAGGTCGTGGAATTCCGCGGGATCCCGCGCGCCGGGGAACCGGCAGGCCACGCCGATGATCGCGACGGGGCTGCCGTGATCCCCCCGACCGTCCATTGCCCCCCAATACCAGGAATGGTTCGCTGGATCCTCCAGTAGGAATAAGCGCTGCCGGGGCCGGCCGTCAAGGGGAACGACGAGACGCGCTGATTTCCGCGCGCGAATGTATTTCTGGCCCGTGATACAGGCCTTTGACCGCTATGCGCCCGCGGGGCCGAGCTCCCGCCGGGGCTGGTCGCCTGCCGCGCCAATGTTGCGAGGCTGCCACGTCAGACGTTATCGCCGCGTGTACTTCGCAGGCTGACTCCGGCAAGCAGGCCCGGACCGAAGCGGCCCGGCAGCCCGCCCGGGCGCCCGCCGGGAGCCCGCCGGGAGCCCGCCGGTAGCCCCCCACTCCGGCTGGCGGACACGCGGGGCCGGCGCCCGGCAGGTGCGCTATCCTGTGCCCATGCGTGCCGTCCGGCTGCTTCTTACCTAGCCGCGCCGACTTACCGTTGGCGCGGCTGCCCCTCGTCTCGAGGGGCGTTTTCATTGCGGGTGATTATCACCCGAAGGGTTTAATGGGGCCGGACCGATTCAATGGTGAGGAAAACGATGACAGCGGCCGAGAGCGCGGACCTGGCGCAGCGCTATGACCCCCGTGATGTCCAGGAGAAGTGCCAGGCGCGCTGGGCGGAGCTAGACCCGTTCCGCGCCAGTGAGGATCCCGCCGATCCCCGGGAGCGCTTCTACCTCGTAGACATGTTCCCGTACCCTTCGGGTGACCTGCACATGGGTCACGCCGAGGCGTACGCCATCGGGGACGCCCTGGCGCGCTACTGGTTCCTGCGCGGCCGCAACGTACTGCACCCGATCGGCTGGGATGCGTTCGGCCTGCCCGCGGAGAACGCCGCCATCAGGAACAACTCACACCCGGCCGACTGGACCTACGCCAACATCGAGACGCAGGCGGCCTCCTTCCGGCGGTACGCGACCTCGTTCGACTGGAGCCGGCGGCTGCAGACCTGCGATCCCGCGTACTACCGCTGGAATCAGTGGCTGTTCCTGCGCTTCTACGAGCGCGGGCTGGCCTACCGCCGGGACGGCTACGTGAACTGGTGCCCGGTGGACCAGACCGTGCTGGCCAACGAGCAGGTCATCGCCGGGAAATGCGAACGCTGCGGCGCCGACGTGGTGCGGCGGATGCTGAACCAGTGGTACTTCAAGATCACCGAGTACGCGGACCGGCTGCTCGCGGACGCCAAGCAACTCGAGGGCTGCTGGCCCGACCGCGTCCTGCTGATGCAGCGCAACTGGATCGGCCGCTCGGAAGGCGCCGAAGTCCACTTCACCGTGGAGGGCCGCGACGAGCCGGTCACGGTGTTCACCACCAGGCCCGACACGCTGTACGGCGCCACGTTCTTCGTGGTGGCGGCGGACTCGCCGCTGGCCGAGGAGATCTGTGCCCCCGATCGCCTGCCCGAGCTACGCGCCTACGTGGAGCAGGTCAGGAAGCTGACCGACATCGAGCGGCAGTCCACCGACCGCGAGAAGACCGGGGTTTTCCTGGGCCGGTACGCGATCAACCCGGTGAACGGCGAGCGGATCCCGGTGTGGGCCGCCGACTACGTGCTACCCGACTACGGCACCGGGGCGATCATGGCGGTGCCCGCGCACGATCAGCGCGACCTTGACTTCGCCCGCGCCTACGGGCTCAATGTCCGGGTCGTGGTGGACACCGGGCAGCCGGATCCGGCCCAGACCTGGGTCGCGACCGCGGGCGACGGCACGCTGGTGAACTCGGGCCCGATCAACGGGCTGCCCAAGGCGGAGGCGATCGCCGTGATCACCGCCATCCTGGCGGAGAAGGGCCAGGGCAAAGCGGCGGTCAACTACCGCCTGCGGGACTGGCTGGTGTCCAGGCAGCGCTTCTGGGGCACCCCGATCCCGATCGTGCACTGCCCGTCCTGTGGCGAGGTGCCGGTACCCGACGACCAGCTCCCGGTGGTGCTGCCCGACCTGCGCGGTCAGGACCTGGTGCCCCGGGGCGTGTCCCCGCTAGCCGCGGCCGAGGACTGGGTGAACGTGCCCTGCCCGGCCTGTGGTGGCCCGGCCAAGCGGGACACGGACACCATGGATACGTTCGTGGACTCCTCCTGGTACATGTTCCGGTACTGCTCGCCCGACTACACCGACGGGCCGTTCGATCCGGCGGAGGTCCGCCGCTGGGCGCCGGTGGACATGTACGTGGGCGGCGTGGAACACGCCATCTTGCACCTGCTGTACAGCAGGTTCTTTACCAAGATCCTGTACGACATGGGCATGCTCGACTTCACCGAGCCGTTCACCCGGCTGATGAACCAGGGCCAGGTGATCAACCACGGCAAGGCGATGTCCAAGTCGCTCGGCAACGGCGTCGACCTCGGCGAGCAGATCGAGCGGTTCGGTGTGGACGCGATCAGGCTGACCATGATCTTCGCCAGCCCGCCCGAGGACGACATCGACTGGGCGGACATGCACCCGGAAGCCATGGTCAAGTTCCTCGGCCGGGTCTGGCGGATCGCCGCCGACGTGGCCGACGCGGACCAGGGCACCGGGGATCCGGCCGCTACGGCGGGCGATACTGAACTGCGCAGGATCACGCACCGGACCATCGACGAGGTCACCCGCCAGGTGGAGGCGTACCACCTGAACGTGGCCGTGGCCCGGCTGATGGAGCTGGTCAGCGCCACGCGGAAGGCCATCGACTCCGGGCCGGGAGCGGCTGACCCGGCGGTCCGCGAGGCGGCGGAGGTGCTGGCCGTGCTGCTGTCGCTGTTCGCGCCCTACACCGCCGAGGAGTCCTGGCAGCTGCTCGGGCACAAGCCTTCCGTGGCGCGCACCAGCTGGCCGACCGCCGACCAGGCCCTGCTGACCCAGGAGAAGGTGATCTGCGTGGTGCAGGTCAACGGCAAGGTTCGCGACAAGCTGGAGGTCTCGCCGCAGATCGGCGAAGACGAGCTTAGCGAGCTCGCGCTGGCCGCCCCCGGGGTGGTCCGCGCACTGGGTGACCAGCAGGTGAACAGGGTCATCGTGCGGGCGCCAAAGCTGGTCAGCATCGTCGCGGCGTAGCGCTCGCCCGCCCAGGCGAGGCCTCCCCTAGGAGCGACGCCGGGGCGGACGCGTTCGGCCATTAATGGCCCGAACGCCTCCGCACCGCCCGACGACTTCGTGCTCAGACGCGGTCCAGCTCAGACAGCCTCGCTCGGACCGCCCCGCTCAGATGGCGCGGCTCAGACCTTGCGGAGCACGGCGACGACGCGGCCGAGGATGCTGGCCTCGTCGCCGAGGATCGGCGTATAGGCCGGGTTGTGCGGAATCAGCCATACGTGCCCGTCGCTCTGCTTGAACGTCTTCACCGTGGCCTCGCCGTCGAGCATTGCCGCCACGATGTCGCCGTTGTTCGCGTCCGGCTGCTGCCGGATCACCACCCAGTCCCCGTCCGCGATGGCGGCGTTGATCATCGAGTCGCCGGCCACCTTGAGCAGGAACAGCGTGCCCTCGCCGACCAGCTGCCTGGGCAGCGGGAAGACGTCTTCCACCGCCTGCTCGGCCAGGATCGGCCCGCCCGCGGCGATCCGCCCGAGCAGCGGCACGTAGGCGGCCTCCTGCGACGGGATGTCGATGCCCGGGATGTCGCCAGCCTCGTCCTCTTCCCGGCCCGGCTCCGGCCGCACGGCCGGGTGACCAGGCAGGCGCACCTCGACCGTCCGCGGCCGGCCCACGTCCCGGTGCAGGTATCCCTTGCGCTGCAAGGTGCTGAGCTGGTACGAGACGCTCGACGTGCTGGTCAGGCCGACGGCCTCGCCGATCTCGCGCATCGACGGCGGGTAGCCGCGCTTCTGCACGGATTCGCGGATGACCTGGAGCACCTTGCGCTGCCGCCAGGTCAGCACGTGATCGGGGTCGGGCTTGTCCGGCGTTTCCGGGATGACGACCGGCACGCTGCCCTTCGGCTTGCGCCCCGGCCGCCCCTTAGGTCTGGGTGTCTCCACTGGATCGGTGTCGGATGCACCGGTTGCGGTGCCTCCCATGAGGGTTTCCTCCATCTGATGACCTTCCGTGTCCGAGTTCTTGCGTGCTGAGTAGAGAGTAACGGTTCTCGTCCGAGATCCCAAACATCTGTTCGACGTGTCGCCAAAATGTCAGACCCTCGCGCTACAACGACTACATACCCCGTTCGATCGAACAGTAATGCGATCGAATGGGTGTACGATCGAACACAGCACGGCTCGAACGAAGGTTTGATCATGGAGGTCACCATGAATGCGATGCCAGCGGTGGTGCTGCCCGGCGGTTCAGATATCCGCCCACGTCAGGCCCCCCGCCCACGTCGCGCTCCCGGCCCGGGCCGCGCTCCCAGCCCGGGCCGCGCTTCCAGCCCCGGCGGCGTGCCGGGCGCCCCGCTGCGGCTGACCCGGCGGGGGCGCGTGGTGGCCGCGGCCGTGGCCGCGCTGCTGGTGACCGTACTTTCGCTGCTCGCGGCCGGCGTGGCGCAGGCGACGAACCACTCCGTATCGCCGCGCGCGGCGCGGCAGAACCTTGTCCAGGTGATTGTCCGCCCGGGCCAGAGCCTGTGGTCGGTGGCCGAGAGCGCTGATCCGGACAAGGACACCCGCGCCGTCATCCAGCAGATCGTTGACCTCAACACGCTGAGCGGCAATGTCGTGTTCGCCGGCCAGCAGCTGTGGGTGCCGCGCGGCTGAGATCCGGCACACCGGGATTCCCGCTCCCGAGACACGGCACTCTGGCCACATAGCCCCCGCGAACCACGAAGAAAGCGTCCCGAGAATCACCGGGACACCCCCGCCGATCAGCGCGCCGCGACACGCCGGCGCGCCGCCCGAAGGCCCACGGCGGCCGGGGTTTCCAGATTCTCCGCTCGCGCTCGCTTGCCTCCGGCCGCGCTCGTGGTCTACGGTAACCACAACATCTAGTACTTACACGGTTGTGTTTTTTCCACAAGTTGTGTTCACGGGTACAATAGGTAGTGAGCATACACGGCGGCCAGGGAGGTGATCGCGCGTGCACTGCCCCTTCTGTCGCCATCCGGACAGCAGGGTCATCGACAGCAGGACGGCTGACGACGGCGCCGCGATCCGCCGCCGGAGGTCATGCCCGGAGTGCGGGCGGCGGTTCACCACCCAGGAGACGGTCATCTTGATGGTGGCCAAGCGCAGCGGGGTCACTGAGCCGTTCACCCGGGACAAGATCATTCGTGGCGTGCAGCGCGCGTGTCAGGGACGGCCGGTCAACGAGGACAAGCTGGCGATCCTGGCCCAGCAGGTGGAGGAAACGATCAGGGCGCGGGGGCTGGCCGAAGTCCCCTCACACGAGGTGGGCCTGGCCATACTGGGCCCGCTGAGGGATCTTGACGAGGTTGCCTACCTGAGGTTCGCCTCGGTCTACCGAGGGTTCGAGTCGCTCGCCGACTTCGAGGAAGAGATCACCGCCTTGCGCCGGGGGCGCCGTAGCGTCGCACCGATCGCGGCGCGCACGGAACCGGCGTCGTAAAGGCGGCACCAGAGTTGTCATTGTTGCAGCATGGCCACGCAGGGCCTGGCAGGGATCCGGACGGATCCCGGAAGGGGGACGAAATGACGGAGACGGTGAGCGGCGCGACGACCCGCATGGGAAAGGCATCCCAGGCTGGGCATAACCGGCTCAAGATCGGGCGCATCCACACCACCTCGGGCGTGCACCCCTATGACCAGGTGACGTGGGAACGCCGGGACGTCGTGATGACGAACTGGCGGGACGGCTCGGTCAATTTCGAGCAGCATGGCGTGGAGTTTCCCGACTTCTGGTCAGTGAATGCCGCCAACATCGTGACCACCAAGTACTTCCGCGGCGCGGTTGGCTCACCACAGCGCGAGTGGAGCCTGAAGCAGCTTGTCGACCGGGTCGTCGGCACCTACGAGAAGGCGGGCCGGGAGCACGGCTACTTCGCCACCGACGAGGACGCCGAGATCTTCAATCACGAACTCAAGTACGCCCTGGTCCACCAGATCTTCAGCTTCAACTCCCCGGTCTGGTTCAATGTCGGCACCGCCTCCCCGCAGCAGGTGTCCGCGTGCCAGCCCTATGACGCCCTGGTCAGCACGCCAGGAGGGCTGGTCCCCATCGGCAAGCTCGTGGAAGATGACGCCGTCGGCACCAAGGTCTACGACGCCCACGGTGTGACCAGGGTCGTTGCCACGAAAGCAAACGGCGCGAAGCAGGTGCTCCGGCTGCACACTAAGGCCGGCTACGCGCTCGACGTAACCTCGGATCACCTCGTATGGCGGTCGCATGGTGGCGACGCCGGCCGCTTCGTGGCAGCCGGAAGCCTGAAGCCGGGAGACAAGCTGCAGTGGCACCGCCGCGACAGCCATGGCGAGGCCGAGATCAGCCGGTATGAGATCGCCGAGGCAGCGCTGGCCGGCTGGCTGCAGTCCGACGGGTTCGTGGGTCAGTACGACGGCACGAATCGGTCCCTGACCATCGAGGCCATGACGGTTACCGACGCGGAGCTGGCTTGGGTAACCGAGTCACTGGATCTGCTCTTCCCCGGCGTGCATCGTCATGAGCGATATGTCAGCACGCAGGACGAGCGGCTCGACTGTAGGCGTACGCGGCTGTACGGGGAGGTCCTGCGGGACTTCGTCCATCGCTGGGATCTGCTGACGCGCGGTACCGAGATGACGGTCCCTCGCCAGCTCTTCACGGCGCCGCTTCCTGTCGTGGCCGCCTATCTGAGGAGTATCTTCCAGGCCGAGGGATTCGTGTCTGCGCGCAAATCCTCCACCGTGGTGGAGGTCGACATGATATCTGAGCCGCTTCGGCATTTACTCACGCGTCGGCTTCAAGCAGGATGCTCGCGCCGACCGGCACGGATGCTGGACTCTTCGCATTCAAGCAACTGGCGACAGGCGCATCTTCGCCGATGCGATCGGCTTCATCGACCCCATCAAGGCAGCCAAGCTCGAACGGAGCTTTGACCTTCCCGGACTCCTGGCGCGCGAGACAAAACGCCTGGAGATCGACCGGATCGAGGAATTCGGTGTCATGGAGGTCTTTGACATCCAGACCGAGAGCGGTGAGTACCTCTCCGGCAACTTGCGCGTCCACAACTGCTTCATCCTTTCCGTGGACGACACGATGGACGCCATCCTCGAGTGGTACCGGGAAGAGGGGCTCATCTTCAAGGGCGGCTCGGGCGCCGGCGTCAACCTGTCCAAGATCCGGTCGAGCAAGGAGCTGCTGTCGTCCGGCGGCACCGCGAGCGGCCCGGTCTCCTTCATGCGCGGCGCCGACGCCTCGGCCGGCACGATCAAGT
>WNFD01002283.1_pt1 | contig 35856 bp, 23 predicted proteins | sample 5400491 | NCBI WGS metagenome assembly WNFD01 (sample SAMN13153343, study PRJNA577476) | soil metagenome | isolation source: 120 cm saprolite under Douglas fir tree site 2 hole 2 replicate 2 | place: USA:California | collected 2015-04-18 | reverse complement strand
CTGCATCTGTCCAATGACCGTAACCCCGGCCGCCGCCGACCCCCGCATTGTTGACGAGAATATGGACCCTGCCGTACCGCGCCACGGTGGCGTCCGCTGCGGCTTGGAGTTCTGCTTTAAGCGATACATCCGCTCTCACGCCGTCAACGTCGGCGTTGGTAAGTTTCAATTTCTCTACCGCCGTTGCTAACGCCTCTTCCTCGATGTCGCATAACATGACCTTTACCCCCGCCTGCGACAGCGCCGTGGCGATCCCTAATCCGATGCCTGATGCTGCTCCGGTGACGAAGGCTGTCCGTCCGGCAAGATTTTGCATGTGCGTGTTTCCGTTGCTTTTGCAATTGGCCTTGGCTCTCGGTGCGCAGCCGTCGGCGTAGCGGCTCGTACCAATCGTGGCGACCGGTATTCTCAATCGCCATCATCCATCCCATATCGAACGCGTTCTTCGATACGTTGAACTTGCGCATTGCAGCGACACGCAATTCGTCTTTGGTCAAGTACTTCGGCTGGTTGTTTTGCATGAACGGCAGCAAAAAGTCGCGGCATTGCTGCCACTGCTGCGCAAATGTCTCCGAGAGTTCCTGACGTTGGCTCTTAACCATCACGTTTACGATCGCAACGCGACGACGTTACGCTCAGGGGCGCCTTTGGGGAATAGGGCTCAACAGAGCCATTCTCGATATGTCGCACAATCGCCGTTTTACGACCTATCGCGACGCTGATGAGCAGGGAAGTCGCCGCGGTCCGTCTGGCAAGATTGCACATTCGTGCCTTGCAACAGACGGAGTTCAGTATGACCAAGTCAACCTCTCCACTCAGACAGCGAATGATCGACGACATGAAGCTTCGCAACATGTCGGCGTTGACTCAAGCCGCTTACATTCGAGCCGTCAAGAACCTGAGCCAATTCTTTGGCCGGTCGCCCGATCAACTGACTTACCGCATCGGAAATGCACGCGTTATCCAAAGAGGTCATTACCTGTAGGCACGGCAATCCGGCAAACGACGAATCTTGTTTTGGGAGTTCAATGTTCGATCGTCTGGCCGGGACAGAGACCGGTTGGTGCTCCGTGTCCACACTGGAGCAATACGCGAAGCTCGCCCAGATCGTTCAGCAGCGGATGATGGCGTGCCCATGTTTGGCAGAAACTCTCACTAAATCCCCATAGCCCGACCCGCGGCCCGCGGTTCAGTGCAACAGAGTTTCTGCGATGCTGCAGGAGCGGCTGCGGTGGTCGTCGACGTGGGAGCACAGCACCGCAGAAACCTCTATCTTTTACGTGATTGCGCACGGTAGCGGTCGTTGCCGCGCTCAGGACGACTTCACGAGCGACGACGAAGAGGTGATGCTGGTGGAGGCTGCCAACAATCTTGTCAGCAAGCCGGCGATGATACCGGCCGGGATCTACCCGCAGGCGCAGCCTTCCGTTATATCACGGCCGCATCGAGGCTGGTCGGCGCGGTGCCGGCTTCGATATCCTGAAGAAGTTGCAGCAGTCTGGCGCCGCCCTCCAGCAAGTCGGCCTGGATCGACTGTTTCACGGCTTCGGGATTTCTCGTCACCAGGCCATCGATCACGTTCAGATGCTGGTGCCGTCCCGGATAGGTCGGGGTCGCATGCGGATACAACATGTTGAGCATGGGTCCGTTGCGAAGCCAGATCGTCTCGATCATCTCGAGCAGTTCCGGCGCGTCGGCGGCCTTGTAGAGCGTGTGGTGGAATTGCCAGTTCACTTGCACGGCTTCGCGCCAGCGCCTGCCGCGCTCTGCCGCGACCAGCGCCTGATGATATTTCTTGAGGTTGGCGATGTCCGCCTTGGAGATCCGCGTGGTCGCGCGTTCGGCGGCCAGTCCTTCGAGCAGAATCCGAATGCTGCGCAGTTCCTGATACTGCGAGGCGCTCAGGCTGGCGACCTCGATCCAGCGGCTCGCCTGCATGTTGAGCACGCGCGCGCGCACCAGTTGCATCAGCGCTTCCCGGATTGGCGTTTCCGAGACACCCATCGTTTCGGCGAGCTCGCGGATCTTGAAGCGATGGCCGGGACGGAAACGTCCCTCCATCAGCGCAAGCCGTAGCTCCTGAAACACGCGGGCCGTCAGGTTGTCGCGGCCGATCAGACCGACAGCATCGTTGGACATCGAGGGAATCCTGCTTCCAATTGAATCACGGCGACCGATATCTGTGCACGCCATGCACTTCTGCAGGCTCTCTTTGCAAGACCAAAAGTCGAGAGATGCTTCGACGCGTGATATATCATATATGTGTCCTTGACAGCACGATATATCATATATTCAATCGATGGGACGCAACGATGCCGCCCGCCCGCTATGAGGAACACGTGATGGCACCTCACGCGACATCCGCTCTCCTTTCGCCGGACGAGGCGCTGCGGGCACGGGCTCTGAAGGTCATTCCCGGCGGCATGTGGGGACACATGAATGTCGCCCGGCTGCCTCCCGGCTATCCGCAATTCTTTCGCAGCGCGAGCGGTTGCCGCCTCTGGGATGTGGCGGGCACGGAATATGTCGACCTGATGTGCGGTTACGGGCCGGTCGTGCTGGGCTACGGCGATCCGGACGTGGAGGCGGCAGCCGCGGAGCAGCGCGGGCGCGGCGACTTGATGACCGGGCCAGCGGAGTGTCAGGTTGAACTCGCGGAGCTCGTGGTCGAGACGATTCCGCACGCTGACTGGGTGCTATTCGCCAAGAACGGCACCGATGCGATGACGGCCTGCGTGACCATCGCGCGTGCCGGCACGCAACGGCGCAAGGTGCTGGTGGCGAAGGGCTCCTATCACGGCGCTGCGCCGTGGTGTACACCCTCGCTGGCCGGCGTCACTGCGGAAGATCGTGCCCACATCCTGCACTATGACTACAACGACATTGCGAGCCTCGAGCGCGCCGCCGATGAGGCTGGCCGCGACCTCGCAGCGGTGCTGGTGACAGCGTTTCGTCATGACGTGAGACGCCATCAGGAAGCGCCCACAATTGCATTCGCGCAGGCGATCCGGCGGATCTGCGATGCGGCCGGCGCGGCGCTGGTTCTTGACGATGTCAGGGCGGGCTTTCGCCTCCATATCGGCGGCAGCTGGGAGCCATACGGCGTGCGGCCCGATCTGTGCGCCTGGAGCAAGGCGATTGCCAATGGTCATCCGCTTGCGGCGGTGACCGGCAACGATCGATTTCGCGACGCGGCGCAACAGGTCTATGTCACCGGCTCGTTCTGGTGCTCGGCGGTGCCGATGGCGGCCGCGGTCGCCACCATCAAGAAGCTGCGTGCGACCGACGCGATCGCGACGATGGAGACCATGGGTCACCGGCTGCGCGAGGGGCTGCAGCAGCAGGCGCGCGCGCACGATCTGCAGTTGCGGCAGACCGGGCCGGTCCAGATGCCGATGATCACGTTCGACGACGATCCGGATTTCGTGCTCGGCCATCGCTTCGTGTTGGAGGCGCTGCGGCGCGGCGTCTACATGCATCCTTGGCACAACATGTTTCTGTCAACGGCGCATCAGGCGGCCGACATCGACCGTGTCCTCGAGGCGACGGATGGAGCCCTCAAGCAGGTCGCCGGGTTGGCCGACCGGCGCCAACCCGCGAAAGCAACCCCGTGAGCGTCGCTCAGCCCAGCACTGCCGAGGCCATTGTCCAGGCCTATCTCCGCCCGCCGGGACGCCGGCGTCCATGCAGGTGAACGACAGTTGATGCACAAGCCCAACAGGAAGGCAATTGTGATGACAAGCTTTTCGGCCATGTTTCGTTCGATCGCCAGGATGGGCTTGGCGTTTTCTCTTCTGACCGCGCTCGCGACCCCGGCCCGTGCCGCCGAACCGCACCGCGGCGGAAGTCTCGTCTACGCCTATCTCTCGGGGCCGGGCACGCTTGATCCTCATGTCGCATCAAGCCTCGTCGAGCTCGAGGTCATCCACCACATTTTCGAGCCGCTGGTGGCGATTGACAGCAATTACAATGCCAAGCCCGTTCTGGCCTCGAAGATCGAAACCAGTGCCGATGCTACGGTCTTCACCTTCACGCTGCGCAAGAGCGTGAAATTCCACAATGGCAAGGAGATGACGTCGGCCGACGTGCTGGCGTCGTTCGAGCGCTATCGCAGGGTCAGCCCCAATGCGTCCGTGCTCGCCGATGTCGACGGCTTTGAGGCGCCCGATCCGTACAGTTTTGTGATCCGCCTGAAAAAGCCGAACGGTGTGTTCATCGACGTGCTGAAGTCGCCGGTCTACCCGTTCGAGATCCTGCCGGCCGAGCAGAAGGACAAGGGGGCGCGCGAGATCGACATCATCGGAACCGGTCCGTTCACGCTTGGCGAGTGGGTCAAGGACAGCCACCTCGTCATCAAGCGTTTCGACGGCTATGTGCCCGACGAGAGCGCGCCGGGGCCGGACGGTCTCGCCGGGCGCCGCACCGCCTATCTCGACCAGGTCCGCTATAATTTTGTACCCGAGGCGAATGCCCGCGTCGCCGCACTGCAGACCGGTGACGCCGACGTCATCGGCGATGTTCCCCGCGATCTCGCCAAGCGCTTTGACGGTCAGTCGAACATCACGACACAAAGGATTTTCCCATATTGCATGCAGGTGTTCGTCGTGAACACTCAGGCGGCGCCGACCACCAATCCGCTTGTTCGCCAGGCGATCGAGGCGGTGGTCAATGTTGACGATATTACCGGAGCCATGGGACAGATCTCGCAGCCCGGCCATTCGCTGGTCTATGCGTCGAGCCCTTACTATCAGGGCGATGCCATGAAGCCCTATTACGACCAGCGCAACCCGGCCAAAGCCAAGGCTTTGCTGAAGCAGGCCGGATACAATGGCGAGAAGATCGTGCTGCAGACCAACTCCAACTATCCGAACTTCCGCGACGCCATCCTCGTTTTGTCCGAGCAGATGAAGGACGCCGGCATAAACGTCGCGGTCGACATCGTCGACTGGACCACCAACGCCAGCAACATGCAGCGCGGCACCGGTATCTGGAATATATCCACCACGGGATATTGCTCGAATCCGCTACTCGGGCCGCAGCAATGGAAGGTGATGTTCTACACCTTCCCGCATGTGAAGGACGACCATGTTCTCGATGCTGCTTATGACGCGTTCTACACCTCGCTCGATCCGCAAAAGCGTGTCGCGGCCTGGGCCGACATCGAGAAGCGCGTACTGGAGCAGGCCTACATGATCAAGATTGCCGACATGGGCACGATGCGAAGCTACAACGCCGCCAAGGTCGAGAACTTCCAGCCGTATTATATCGTTCACTTCTGGGATGTGTGGCTGAAGTAGCGTCGTCGACAAAACGGCAAGCAGGGCAGAGACGCAAGCTTCGTATCGGATATCTCATGTATCGCACGATTGCCGTCCGTCTCACGCAATCCATACCGGTCCTGCTGCTGGTTGCAGTGTTGTCCTTCATCCTGATGCATCTGTTGCCGGGAGATCCGGCGGTGGTGATCGCTGGAGCCGATGCTACACCCGCGGCGGTGGAACGGATCCGCCGCGAACTCGGCCTCGACCAGCCGATCTGGCAGCAGCTTCTGTCCTGGTTCCTCAACCTTGCACAGGGCAAGTTCGGCAGCTCGCTGGTGCTGAACCAGACCGTGCTCTCGGCGGTCGGGGAGCGCCTTCCGGTGACGTTGTCGCTGGCCGCTCTGTCGCTCGCCATCACCTTGCCGATCGGTATCGCGCTCGGCATCTTGGCCGCTTATTTCCGCAGCAGCTGGATCGACGCCGGCGTCATGGCGATCGCATTGATCGGAGTCTCGGTCCCGAGCTTCTGGATCGCAATCGTGTCGGTCATCCTGTTCAGCGTGACACTGGGATGGGTGCCTTCCTCGGGTTATGCGCCGTTGCTGACGGCGGGCCCCGGCGCCTGGTTTGCCTCGCTGATCCAGCCGGCCATGGTGCTCAGCTTGTTTCAAATCGGCTTCCTGGCGCGCATGACGCGCTCGGCGATGCTCGATGTGCTCGACCAGGATTTCATCCGCACGGCGCGCGCCAAGGGCGTCAGCGAGTGGCGGACAGTCGGCAAGCATGCCTTCCGCAATGCCCTGGTCGCGGTCGTGACGGTCAGCGGCATCATCCTGAGCCTCTTGATCGGCGGCTCGGTCGTCGTCGAGCAGGTGTTTGCGCTGCCGGGCATCGGCCGGCTGGTGGTGCAGGGGATTCTGGCCCGCGACTATCCGCTGATCCAGGGCACCATGCTGTTGTTCGGCTTCGCCTTCGTGCTGATCAATATCGCCGTCGATATCGTCTACACCCTGGTCGATCCGCGGGTGCGCTATGACTGACATCGTGCTCGCCGCATCTTCGACGCAGGTCCTGGCGGAGCGCCGGCGATTTCGCGTACTGCGCAAGCTCGCGGCGCACCGGTCGTTCAAGATCGGACTGGTGCTCGTGACCATCCTCGTGCTTTGCGCGATCATCGGACCGATGCTGACAGGCACCGATCCGACAGCGATGAGCATTCGCTACCGCTTCAAGCCGCCGTCCGCGCGATTCCTGTTCGGCTCGGACCAGTACGGACGGGACATCCTCACGCGTGTGCTCTATGGCGGCCGGCTGTCGCTGTCGATCGGGCTTTCCGTGGCCCTGGTCTCGGGCATCTTCGGCGCCTTGATCGGGATGGCGGCGGGGTATTTCCGCGCGCTCGATCCGTATGTCATGCGGTTGATGGACGCGCTGATGGCGTTCCCGGCGATCCTGCTCGCCATCGGCATCGGTGCTGCACTCGGTTCGCAGGCCAGCAGCATCGTGGTGGCGCTGGCCGTAGCCTACGTGCCGCGCACGGCACGCATCGTGCGCGCCTCGGTTCTGGTCATTCGCGAGATGGAATATCTGCAGGCTGCGCGGGTGAGCGGCGCCGGAGACCTGCACATCATCGTCAAGCATGTGCTGCCCAATTGCCTCGGGCCGCTGATCGTCCAGCTTACCTTCGTCTTCGCCTACGCCATTCTCGCGGAAGCGGCACTCAGCTTCCTCGGCATCGGACCGCCGCCGCCGGCCCCGAGCTGGGGCAACATCATCGCGGAAGGGCGCGACTATTCGGTCGAGGCGTGGTGGGTGATGCTGTTTCCCGGGTTCGCGGTCAGTCTCGCCGCGCTCGGCATGAACCTGCTCGGCGACGGATTGCGCGACGTGCTGGATCCGCGCCTGAAGAAGTTCTGCGGCGACGCCGGCTGGGTCAATGCTGTCGAAGGCGTGAACTTTGCGGTTCGCTCCGGCGAGTGCCTCGGCATCGTCGGCGAGTCGGGCAGCGGCAAGAGCGTCAGTGCGCTCTCGATCCTCAAACTGCACAGCCGTGCCAATACACGTTACGCGTCGGGCGTTATCCGTTATGGCGGGCTTGATCTGCTGACACTGCCGCAACGTCGGCTGCGCCAGGTTCGCGGCGGGGAGATTGCCATGATCTTCCAGGACCCAATGTCCTCGCTCAATCCCGTCCTGACCATCGCCGACCAGATCATGGAGCCGTTGCGCCAGCATCAGGGGCTGTCCGCGCGGGCCGCCCGCCGGCAGGCCATAGAGCTCCTGGAAATGGTGCGAATTTCCGACGCATCGCGCCGCATCGATGATTACCCGCACCGGCTTTCGGGCGGCATGCGCCAGCGTGTTATGATCGCCATCGCGGTGGCGTGCCGCCCCAAGCTCCTGATCGCAGACGAGCCGACCACCGCACTCGACGTCACCATCCAGTCCCAGATCCTCGAGCTGCTGCGCGATCTGCAGCGCGAAATCGGCATGTCGGTGCTTCTGATCACCCATGATCTCGGCGTGGTCGCGGAGTTCGCGCAGCGCGTCGTCGTCATGTATGCGGGGCGGGTCGTCGAATCCGCTTCCGTCGCAGCACTGTTCGAACGGCCCCTGCATCCCTACACGGAAGGCCTCATCCGAGCTGTACCCAATCTCGATGAGGATGTGCACCGGCTCGCCACAATTCCGGGCAACATTCCCGATCCGTCGACGTCGATTGCAGGATGCCGGTTCAATCCGCGTTGCCGCGAGGCGGTCAAGTCTTGCTTGGCGGAGCCGCCGGCTCTGGTCGACGCCGGTGCGGGGCATTTCGCGCGCTGTCCGCCGCGCATCACCGCGGGAAGGATCGTATGAGCGCGCCTTCCATCGTCGTCGTGCGCGACCTCGTGAAGATGTTTGCGGCGCAGGGCGCTCTGTTGCGGGCTGTCGATGGCGTCAGTTTCGATGTCAGGCAGAGCGAGACGCTGGGCCTCGTCGGAGAGTCCGGCTCGGGAAAATCCACCACCGGGCGTATCCTGGTGGGGCTCGAAGCGGCGACCAGCGGATCGATCAAGCTGTTCGGACAGGAGATTTCAACAGGCGGCAAGGCCGCGCTCGGTGCGGTGCGTCGGCGCCTGCAATTCGTGTTTCAGGATCCGCAGAGTTCACTCAATCCCCGCATGCGCGCACAGGACGCGATCGCCGAGCCGCTCGACATCGTGGGCGGATTGTCGCGCGCCGCCCGCAACGATCGCGTCCGTGAACTGCTGGAGATGGTCGGCCTGCCGAGTTCGTGTGGTGACCGTTTTCCCCACGAGTTTTCCGGTGGCCAGCGTCAGCGCATCGGCATCGCGCGCGCCTTGGCGCTGAGGCCGGAATTCGTCATCTGCGACGAGCCGGTGTCGTCGCTCGACGTATCGATGCAGGCGCAAATCGTCAACCTGTTGCTCGACCTGCAGGAGCGGCTTGGCCTCAGCTTTCTGTTCATTGCCCATGATCTCGCGGTGGTGCGCAGCATTTCGACGCGAGTGGCCGTGATGTATGCCGGCAGCATCGTCGAGATCGCGCCCAAGCGCGAGCTTTACACGGTTCCTCGGCACCCCTACACGCAAGCGCTGCTTGCGGCGGTTCCCAGAATTACGCCGAATAGGAGCCGCACCGCGGTCGTCACCGGCGAGTTGCCGAGCCTGATCGACACCGTGCCCGGCTGCATGTTTCATCCGCGCTGTCCGTTCGCGTTCGAACGCTGTCGGGCCGAGAAGCCGGAGCTGCGTGAGATCGCACCCGGTCATCTCGCCGCCTGCCATCTTCACGAAACGCCCGACTGACGGCTGCAGCCGCCTCGTTGCCAATTGATGGAGTTCCAAGATGACTGATCGCGATCTTCTCTTCATGCCGGCCACGGCCGCCGCACGCCTGATCCGCAAGCGCGCCTTGTCTCCGGTCGAGTATGTGGATGCCGTGTTGGAGGCCATCGAGACGAAGCAGCCGATGCTTAATGCCTACGCGACAGTGACCGCCGACGCGGCGCGGGCGCAGGCGCGTGTAGCGGAGCAGGCCGTCATGGCAGGCGAGGAGCTCGGGCCGCTGCACGGCATTCCGATCAACATCAAGGATCTCTTCGCCACCATGGGCGTACGCACCGCGTACGGATCGGCGATTCACGCCGACAACATTCCGTCGCAGGACGATATCCTGGTGACGCGGCTGAAGGATGCAGGCGCGATCATGGTGGGCAAATCCACCACGCCGGAATTCGGCCACAAGGGCCACACCGACGGCCCGAGCTTTGGTATCACGCGCAATCCCTGGAATCCTGCGCGCACGGCGGGTGGATCGAGTGGTGGCGCCGCCGTCGCGGTAGCGGCCGGACTTGGGCCGCTCGGTCTCGGCACCGATGGTGCGGGATCGATCCGCATTCCCGCCAGCGCCTGCGGCGTGGTCGGACTGAAGCCGACCACGGGCGCGGTGCCCTACGAGCAGACCTCGGACTCGTTTTTCAATTATGCCGCAGCCGGACCGTTGACGCGGACCATTGCCGATGCCGCATTGATGATGGACAGCCTTGTTGGTCCATCCACGCTCGATCCATGGTCGCTCGGCGCGCCCGGGAATGGAGCGCTGCTGCCGAGCCTCATCTCGGAGGATCTGTCGAGGGTGCGGATCGGATACTTGTCCAGCATGAGTGACTGCAGCCCCGACGTCACGGCAAACACAAATGCGTCGCTCGCGGCCCTCGCAGCTCTTGGTGCGGAGGTGGAGGAGGCCGGCGTCGGAATGGATTGGATCGCCGACTCCGCCCGGCTCATGTATCTCGCTAATCTGAACGTCTATTTCGGTCACCATCTGGAAAAATGGCGCGACCGCATGGATCCAGTGCTGGTGGAATGGATCGCGGCCGGCAGCAGCGTCACTTTGGTCGATTTTCGCAAGGCGCAGGTCGCGCGCTCGCGGCTGTATCGCGGCGTGCAGAAGCTCTTGGAAAGCTACGACTTCCTTGTGACGCCCACCTTGCCCACCACCGCGATTGCAGCCGAGGCCGGGAAGACCGTCGATGCGCTGTTCAATCGCGGCTGGAACGCCTTCGTCTATCCGTTCAACCAAAGCGGCAATCCAGCGCTGTCGGTGCCGAGTGGATTTGGCGCGGATGGATTGCCGACCGGCCTGCAGATCGTCGGCCGCTGGTGGAAAGACGCCGATGTTCTGCGCCTCGGCGCCATCCTGGAGCGGGTTCGTCCCTGGGCGGATCGTCGGCCGTCTTTGTGAAATAGATCGGATGACGAAGTCGAGTGTAAACCTGACAACAATGGGAGAATGGCGTGCCAAGCACTGCCGCAGACGATCAATCATGCTTGCCTCAGACCAAAGGCGTCGTCACGCTGCACGGTCTTGAGGCCAACGTCGACGTCCATCGTGATGCCTGGGGCATTCCGCACGTCCGCGCGCGCGGAACGGTGGATGCCTTCTTCGCACAGGGCTTTGTCCATGCTCAGGATCGGCTTTGGCAGATGGATGCTGCGCGCCGGCGCATGCTGGGCCGCTGGGCGGAATGGGAGGGCAGCGCGGGTGTCGCGGCGGATACGCTGGCGCGGCGGCTCGATGTCGCGGGTGCGTCGCAGCGCGACTTCGCCGGTTTGTCGGGCGAAGCGCGCGCGATGCTCGAGGCCTATGCGAGCGGCGTCAACGCATTCCTGGCGCAGGGGGCGCCGTTGCCGTTCGAGTACAGCCTGGTCGGCGGCGAAGTCGAACGCTGGGAGCCGTGGCACTGCATCCTCGTCATGCGGCAGCGCGGTTATCTGATGGGCTCGGTCTGGTTCAAGCTGTGGCGCGCGGCAGCGCTGCGCAGCATCGGGCCGGATCATGTTGCCAAGCTGCGTTACGACGACGGCGGTCAGGATTTTCTCGGCACGCCACCAGGCGCGGAGGGCAAACGATGGATCGCCGCGCTGCAGGATCTGGCGCCAGCCGTCGAGGCGCTGGCGATGCTTGCGGGGCCGGAGGCCACTGATGGCGGCAGCAACAACTGGGCGGTTGCGCCATCGCGGACCGCGACCGGCCGGCCATTGCTGGCCGGCGATCCACACCGCGCCTTTGAGTTGCCGAGCCTGTATTCGCAGTTCCATCTGGCCTGCGATACGTTCGATGCTATCGGGTTTTCCGTGCCGGGGGTGCCTGCATTCCCGCACTTCGGCCACAACGGACATGTCGCTTTTTGCGTGACCCATGCCTTTGTCGATATCCACGATGTGTATGTCGAGAAATTCAAACCCGGCGACGCCTCTCGCTACCTGTTCCGGAACGAATGGCACGACACCACCGTCCGTCATGAGCGCATCGCAGTGTGCGGTGGACCGGCTGTCGACGTCGAGGTCGTCGCTACCCACCACGGGCCCGTGATCGCGGGTGATCCTCGTAAGGGAGCGGCGCTGACGCTACGGTCGGTGCAGTTCGCGGACCTCGATCTGTCGTTCGATTGCCTGCTGCCGATGCTGCGCGCCAGAAGCGTGGATGCGCTCTATGAGGCAACGCGGGGCTGGGGCTTGATCGATCACAATCTGGTCGCTGCTGACACCACCGGGCGGATCGGAAATCTCGTGCGCGCCGTTGTGCCACGTCGCCCGCGACTCAATGGCTGGCTGCCAGCCCCCGGTTGGACGGGAGACTATGAATGGCAAGGTGTCATTCCCTGGGAAGACATGCCGCGCGCCTTTGATCCACCGAGCGGCTTTCTGGTCACCGCGAACAATCGCGTCGTCTCCGACGATCATCCGGACTATTTATGCACCGACTGCCATCCTCCGTACCGGGCACGACGCATCGCCGATCGGCTCGCCGAACTTCCGGCCGCGACTGTCGACGACATGCGCAGCATTCATGCCGACTCGCACAGCTTTACGGCGCGCGAATTCATCGCTCGCCTGAGCCGGCTCCCGGCGATCGAGGGACCCGCGGCCGCGTTGAGCGACCTCATCATCGGCTGGGACGCGCGCATGTCGGCCGATTCAAAGGCGGCTGCAGCCTATGCCCGTACTCGGCTCGAGTTGGCTCGTATCGTTCTCGAACGGTCCGGCTTGAGTACCGTCTCGCGCGATCCGGTCGGCCAGGTAGCGCCCGGCGTGGTGCCGCTCAATCAGATCTGGTGGGCGCTGCCGTCATTGCTGCGCAACGACGATGCTGCCTTCCTCGGCGGCTGGGATTGGGATCGCGCGTTGGTGACGGCGCTTGAGCGTGCAGCCAGGATCGACGACGGCAAAACGTGGTCGGAGCTGCATCACGTCCGCATGGCGCATCCGTTGTCCGCGGCCTTCCCGCAGGCGGTCTCGCAGCTCGAACCGCCGGGGCTTCCGGTCGGCGGCGACAACGACACCGTCATGGCCAATGGATGCTACTGGGCGTCGTCCGGTCTCACCGCGGCCTATGGCGCTGTCGCGCGCTACGTCTTCGATGTCGGCAACTGGGATAACTGCGCCTGGGTGGTTTTCCACGGCGCGTCGGGACATTCCACCAGCCCGCATTATGCCGATCAGCATCCGGCATGGGCCTCCACCGAAATGGTGCCGATGCTGTACGACTGGGGCGTCATCGCAAAGGCACGCGACCGGCTTGTGCTGCAGCCGGCGTGAAGTCCATGCGGATCAAATCGCCCGGCTCGGCACGCGCACGCCGCTCGCAGGTTCGTCGCGGTCCGCAGCGATATCGCTCGCGGGCGCGGCTTCGTTGGGTCTTGCTTGCCGCCTTTTGCGCCCGATCTTGCTGACGACCGTATAAAACGCCGGCGTGAACAATAGACCGAATGCGGTAACGCCCAGCATGCCCGCGAACACCGCCGTGCCCAGCGATTGACGCATTTCTGAACCTGCGCCCGTTGCGACCACGAGCGGCGCGACGCCGAAGATGAACGCCAGCGACGTCATCAGGATCGGCCGCAGCCGGGTGCGCGCCGCGGTAACGGCGGCTTCGCCGGGGGTAGCGCCAGCCTCCTCGGTTTGGCGAGCGAATTCCACGATCAGGATCGCGTTCTTGGCGGCGAGTCCAACCAGCACGACGAAGCCGATCTGCGCCAGCACGTCGATCGCCATGCCGCGCATCAAAAGCCCGGTCACGGAGGCGAGCAGGCACATCGGAACGATCATGACTACCGCGAGCGGCAGATTCCAGCTCTCATACTGCGCGGCAAGCACCAGGAATACGAACAGCGCGGCTGCGCCAAACACCAGCAGGGACGAGGTCCCCGGCTGTTGCTGCTGAAAAGCAAGTTCGGTCCATTCGAAGCCGATACCTGGCGGCAGCACTTCGAGGGCCAACTCCTCCATCCGGTGGAGCGCGGTGCCGGTGGCAATGCCGGGCGCCGCGACGCCCATCACTTCAGCGGCGGGGAACAGATCGTAGCGGGGCACGCGATAGGGTGCGTTTTCGGATTTCAGCCGCGCCACCGTGCCGATCGGCACCATCTCGCCGGACGTGTTGCGCGCCTTCAGCCGCGCAATGTCCTGCGGATCCTGGCGGAAAGAGCCATCGGCCTGCGCGATCACCTGGTAGGTGCGCCCGAGATAGTTGAAGTCGTTGACATATTGCGAGCCGAGATAGACCTGCAGCGTGTTGAAGACGTCGGTGGGCGTCAGCCCGACTTTTTCAGCCTTCTCCCGGTCGATATCGGCATAGACCGAGGGCGAGCGCGTGCCGAACAAAGTGAAGACGCCGGCGAAACTCGGATCCTTGTTGGCGGCCGCGACCAGCGCCTGCGCCGCTTTCGACAGCGCCTCCGAGCCGAGGCCGGCGCGATCCTGCAGCATCATCTTGAAGCCGCCGGCATTGCCGATGCCTTGCACCGGCGGCGGCGGGATCGTCAGCACGTAGGCTTCCTGGATCACCGAAAGGCGTTTGCGCAGGTCGGCGAGCACGCTGGTCGCAGTCAGACCCTTGACCTCATGATTGTAAAGGGAGGGCAGACCGGAAAAGATCGTTCCGGCGTTGGAGGCGATGGTGAAGGTGGTCGCGTCCAGCCCCGCGAACGGCGCGACATGCTCGACGCCGGGCGTGGACATGATGATCTCGATCGCCTTCTTGACCACCGCTTCCGTGCGGTCGAGCGTGGCGCCGGGCGGCAGCTGGACGACGGTGATGAGATAACCCTGGTCCTGTTCCGGAATGAAGCCGGTCGGCGCGCGGGCGAACTGGAAGCCCGCGACGCCAATCAGCGCCGCATAGACCAGGAGGACGACGCCGGTGATCTGCACCAGCCGCCGCGTCAGCCGTCCATAGCTCGTCGACAGCCACTCGAATCCGAAATTGAAGCGGGCAAATCCGCCCCGAGCCAGCCGGACAATCCACGAGCCTGGCGCCTTGCGGCCGGGCTCATGCGCCTTGAACAGGACCGCGCAAAGGGCGGGGCTCAAGGTCAGCGAGACGAAGCACGAGATCAACGTCGAAACAGCGATCGTGACCGCGAACTGCCGGAAGAATTGCCCGGTAATGCCCGACAGGAAGGCCGAGGGCACGAACACCGCGCACAGCGTCAGCGCGATCGAAATCAGCGCGCCGCCGACCTCATTCATGGTGACGTGGGCCGCTTCTTTCGGCGTCATGCCGCGTTCGAGATTGCGTTCGACATTCTCCACCACGACGATGGCATCATCGACGACGATGCCGACCGCCAGCACAAGGCCGAACAGGGACAGATTGTTCAGCGAGATTCCGAGCACGTAGAGGAAGGTGAAGGTGCCGACCAGCGACACCGGGATCGCGATGACAGGAATGATCGCGGCGCGCCAGCTCTGCAGGAACAGGAACACGACGCCGACCACCAGCAGGATCGCGACGAAGATGGTCTTGATTACCTCGTCGACCGATTTGCCGACAAAGATGGTGGGATCATAGATGACCTTGTAATCGAGGCCGGGCGGAAAGTCCTTTGCCAGCGTTTGCATGGTGTCGAGCACTTCGTGTTCGACGGCGAGCGAGTTCGCGCCGGGCTGCGCAAAGATCAGGAGCGGCATGCCGGGGCCGCGGTCCATGAACGCGGTCGAGCCGTAGTCGGCAGCGCCGATCTCGACCCGGCCGACATCGCGCAGGCGCGTCACGCGGCCCTCGCTATCCGACTTCAGGACGATGGCGGCGAATTGCTCGGGCGCGGACAGCCGTCCGAGTGTCTGCACGTTGATCTGGTAGGCCTGCTTGGAGGCGACCGGCGGCTGGTTCAAGACGCCAGCCGACACCTGGACGTTCTGGGCGCGCAGCGCGGTGAGTACCTCGCTCGCGTTCATATTGTGCGCGGCGACCTTGTCGGGATCGAGCCAGATGCGCATGGCGTATTCGCGGCCGGCAAAGATCTGAACATCGCCGACCCCCGGCAGCCGCGCCAGCGTGTCCTTCACATGGAGCGTCGCGTAGTTCGAGATATAGAGCGTGTCGCGCGAACTATCGGGCGAATAGAGGTGCACCGCGAGCAGGATGTTGGGCGTCGACTTCCGCACCTGCACGCCGAGCCGCTGGACGTCCTCAGGCAGCCGCGGCAACGCATCCTGCACGCGGTTCTGCGTCAGCATCTGCGCGACGTTGAGGTCGGTCCCGATCCGGAACGTGACAGTGACGGTGAGCTTGCCGTCGCCGGTGGACTGGCTGCTCATGTAGATCATGTTCTCGACGCCATTGATCTGCTGCTCGAGCGGTGTCGCAACCGTGCGCGACACCGTCTCGGCGGATGCGCCAGGATAGGTCGTGGTGATCTGGACCGTGGGGGGCACGATCTCCGGATATTGCGAGATCGGCAGGATGTAGAGCGCTCCCAGTCCGATCAGTGTCAGGAAGACGGAGAGGACGGTCGCGAAGATCGGCCGGTCGATGAAGCTGTGTGTCACGGGAAGCTCCTGTTTCCGCCTTCGTTTCAACCCTGGCCGTCGGCGGTGGCGTCATAGTGGATGGCGCCGTCCTGTGGCGCGACCTTGGTGCCGGGAATGGCGCGCACCAGGCCGTCGATGACGACGCGGTCGCTTGCGTCGAGGCCCGACTGGATCACCCGCAAGCCGCCGCGAAGGTCGCCGGTGGTCACGATCTTCGGTTTTACGGTCGCGTCAGATCCGACCGTCATCACCAGGCGCTGCGACTGGTCGAGCACGACGGCGGCGTCCGGCAGGAGATAGACCGGCGTGGGCGGCGCGATCGCGACGCGCAGCCGCGCGAACTGGCCCGGCGCCAGGAACAGGTCCGCATTTGGCACTGTGGCGCGTGCATGAATGGTGCCGCTGGAGCGATCGAGCGCATTGTCGATGAAGTCGAGCGTGCCTTCGCGAGCAAAACTGTTCTCGTCGCTGAGCCGTCAGGAAATCGGATTCGCTCATGTCGAAATCGAGATAGAGCGGATCGAGCGAGACCAGAATCGCCAGCAACGTGGTCGGACTGGTCGCGGCACGGCTGCCCGCAATCAGGCTTCCAAGCGAGACCTGGCGCGCGCCGATGCGCCCGGTGAAGGGAGCCAGCACGCGGCAATATTCGAGATCGAGTTCGGCATCGCGGACGCGCGCCTTGGCGTCCGCGACCGCGGCCTGCGATGCATCCTGGTCGTTGGTGCGCTGGTCGACCGTCTCCTGGGTCGCGAAGTCGCTTCGCTTGAGCGACGTCGCCCGCGACAACTGGTTGCTGGCGAGCGCCACGCGGGCGGTCGCGGTCTGCAGCGCCGCCTTCGCCTGCTCCAGCCTGATCTCGTAGGGCCGGGGATCGATGACGAAGAGCAGGTCGCCCTTGTGGACGATCTGCCCGTCCTTGAAATGGATTTCGGTCAGCGTGCCGCCGACCTGGGCCCGCAGCTCGACCCGGTCGATCGCGGAGAACTGGCCGAGGAAGCCGGCCCTGATATCGACCTCGCGCTGCAAGGGCTGGCTGACGGTCACGACCGGGGTCGGCGTCGGCGCCGCCGCGGCCTGGTTGCCGCGGTGGGGCGCAAGGCCGAACCAGGCGAGGAAGAGCACCGCCGCCACGGCGACGCCGATCGCCCCGATCTTCCATCGCCACCGGCGCGGCTGCGCCACCGGTTCGTCCATCCGTTCTCGTTCGAGGTTCTCGGGGTTGGTGATCTGATCCATGAGACTATCCGTGAGTCCTTGCCATGCTGTCCGGAATTCGGTTGCGGCACGGACCGTGCCGCGGGCCGTGCGCGGCGGCCGCGCCGGGGTGTCGAGGGGGTGGTGCCAGGTCGTTGTCATTCACGTGGAAAAGCCGCGCGCCGGGTTGATATCTGGAGGAAGCACTCCAATATGGTGAGCTGCAGATAAACTCGGGGAGGCGCCGTTCAAGGATTATTGGAGCGATGACACCAAAAATAAATCAAGGGAAGAAAGCCAGGGAGATCAAGCGTGGCCGGGGACGGCCGGCGGTGTTCGACCGCGCCGTCGCGTTGCAGGAAGCGATGAAGCTCTTCTGGGAGCGCGGCTATGAAGGGACATCGTTCGACGACCTGATCGCCGCGATGGGGATCAGTGCGTCGAGCTTCTACAACTCGTTCGGCAGCAAGGAAGCGCTCTATTGCGAGGCCACGCGCTCCTATCTGGAGTGGTCGGGCCAATGGTTTTTCGCCATTCTCAATGACCCGTCGATCGATACCAAGACCGCCTTCGCGCATTTGTTCGAGGCGACCGCGGAAGAGTTCACCCGCGGCGATCATCCGCTTGGCTGCATGATCTCGCTGGCGGGCACGCATTGCCCGCCAGGCATGAGCAACATCCGCGACATGATGGCCGAGCATCGCGCCTTTTCGGAAAGCGCGATGGCGGCACGCATCCGAAAGGGTGTGGCGAATGGCGATGTGCCTGAAGATATCGATTGCGACTTGCTCGCCGCCTATTACAGCGCCGTGGCGCGCGGCCTTGCAGTCCAGGCTCGCGATGGAGCCTCGCGCGACAAGCTGGCGCAGATCGGTCGTCTTGCCATGAGTGCGTGGCCGATGGGGAGCAAGAAGGGACGATCAAAGCTCGGCCGCAATGGTCTCTCGCGTGACGCCTGATGCTTTTGATATCTGGGATGATATCGATAGCCTCGGGCCACGCTTGAACACCTACGTCGAGCGCAGCAAAACCCTGAAGCCAGAAGCGATCCGGCTTGAGGAAGCGCTTATTCGCGGGCGTTCGAGCGCGGGGAGAGCGCACGCATTACGGGGTTGCCCGACCGCACGGCGCATCCTTGCCGATGTCCAAGAAGCGGGATTGCTTGGCTCGGCGACCCCAAAGGGACCGGTGTCCTTACGATTTCCAACCGAGGCGCTCGATATCCTGTTTCCGCCCCTTTTCCTGGAAACATAAGCGCTGCGCTACCTATCCGTCGCGAAGCCGACGTTGAGGACGATCGGTTGAACTTCTGCTTCCCTGGGCGCGTAGCTGACATGCGCCTTGAGCGTCGCGACGTCCGATCTCAGGGGAAGCAGACTTCGAGCTAGAAAACGGGGTCATGATTGGACGCCGATCAAATTGTTCGAAAACGGCAAATTCAAGCGCTACGCCAAGCACTTAAAACAAGATCGAGGTGGGGTCAAAGTTCGGCGCCGATTCACAGCGCGGTATCTGCCGGTCAGGTCGGCAACGCTGCCTTGCTCTTGTTTTTCGGTTCCGCTGAGGGCTAGAGGCAGGCCGCAGATTTTTCCGATTTTGAATGGCCGGATTTTGGCGTCCCAATGGTGGTCTTATCTTCGGCCGCGCTGCGCGAGTCGGATCGCCAAGCCGGGCTCGCTCCACACGGACATCATCAACTTAAAGTTGTATGTCCAAGGTGATACATGAACCTCACGAAGCTGGAAAATGATCACATCAGGGTGACGGCCAAGATCATTTAGTTCCGAATCGAACTGTTTCTGAAGTCGTCTCGACTAACGTGGTGACAGTGAAGCAGTGACCAACTCTCCGGGCAACGGGAGGCCAATCTAGGATCATGTGTCTAGGAGATAGCGATGGGTAGGAGTACCGGATTGAGGGGTTTGATCCCTATAATACTGTCGAAGCCAGAGGTTCAAAAGATGCATTTTACGTGCGGAACGCGGAACCTCAACGGCGTCATCCTTAGTCAAGTTGCCGATAGGTTGAGAAAATGAAAGATACATATCGATGTTGACCCAACCAAATTAGCCCCTGACGTTGTTGCGCAGTATCGCCCCCGCCACCACACCTTTATTTTCTCAAGCCCATTTTTTGGACAGAACGTGTTCGAACAAGCCGCGATACTCCATGAATCGGTGCACGCTGGGTGGGATGTTATTGGGCATGGAAGACGCTTTAGATCAATTGACGACGAAGCGTCAGCCTATCTGGCCGAGAGTTTTTTTCTACTGAGTGCCGGTATTACTTTCGATCAACTTGATCAATCAAGTTTAGCGCTTCAGTTAGCTTTCACTATCGCTAGGAATATGCGGGACAAGAAGCAATCCTCAGTGTCGGCTGATGACTTGGTTCTCTTGCGCAATGGGGTCAATAGGGACGGAATCACCGCTGGCGATGCCGACCTAAGAAGCGGGACCGACGAATCTGTCTATCGAGGCATAGCCATCTAAGCCGAGGGAGGTAACGCCGGTGCCCCGATTTCTTGCCGTTTACACTATGAAGCCCGAAGACCTCGCGTCATTTCGAAGCCTGCCCAAAGCCCAGCAGGATGCAGTCGATGCTGTGGGCATACCACAGTGGGCGGCGTGGGAGGAACGTAATGCTGCGTTCATCCTTGATCGCGGTGGTATGGTGGGCAAGACAACGCGTGTGACAAAGGACGGTGTGGCCGAAGCCGGAAATCCGTTTTGCGGCTATCTGGTAGTCGAGGCAGAAACCGCTGATGCCGCCGCACGGCTGTTCCAGGACCATCCGCACCTCACCGTATTTCCTGGTGACGGCGTAGATATCATGCCTTTTCTAACTTGAACTCTTTTTGACGAACATCACCCACTTCCGCCTACCTTACCTTCGCTCGGGAGGCGGCGGACGTCTGCTTCGGGTTAACTGCCGCCTCGGGGCACATTTACTCGGCCGGGTAATTCCACGGCAGGAGTTCCTCAATCCGGCTCTGTTTGTGGCCGTTGACGATGGCAGTAAGCGTGGCGGTCAGGTAGACCTGCGGATCAACAGCATTGAGTTTGCAAGTTTCAATGAGCGAGGCGATGGTTGCCCAGTTCTCGGCCCCAGCGTCGTGCCCTGCGAGAGTGCGTTCTTCCGATTGAGGCTATCGGCCGGATGGTTCGCTCGACGCTGTTGTTGTCGATCTCGATGCGGCCGTCGGTCAGGAAGAGCTTCAAACCATCCCAGTATTGGCGATGTAGGCCAAAGCCTCGCCGAGTGGCGACTTGGTCGCGACACGGGCACGGTGATGGACGAGCCAGGCGTGCATGTCGATGCCCCATTGCCGCTGTGAGAATGTCCTGTCCTCCTAGGGCGGCTTTGTCTTCCTTCTCCGCGTGCTCGAAGGCGCGCCGAGACCCGGTCGACGGCCGTCCCGCCTGATCGTGCCGATTCCGGCTTCGAGGAAGAAGGCGTCAACCGCTCAGGCGTCACTCGAGCTGGAGAACTACACTGACCACGCCCTGATCAACGAAATTCGCGGCTATCTCGATAGCTGGCGCGAGCTGCGCAATCCGGCCGACTGGGGCGCCACTAACCTCCGAACCCCATCTTTCTTGGGGGGCTCGCGATGGAGCGCGTCGCGTGGCTCAAAAAGACGCTGGCTACACAAGCCGCCGCGGTGTGCGGTTCTCATGCCGCACGCAAGGAGGGCGACGTTATACTTTGATCGACGGCTATTGAGCGTTCGCGAAGGAGTCAGTGGACGGCCGCGAGAACAGGCTCCTCGCGGGTCCAGATTTGCCCCTCACAGAAAGTTATGCCCAGCGCACAAGCTCGCACGCGAAGAGTTTTTGCGTCTTCTAGTATAACTACCGACGGATACATAATATTACTTTCAGCGCTTGCGATCAGGCCGATCCATTCCGATGAAGAGGTCGGCTTTAGATCAATTAGTACTTTCTCTTTGTTCGATGAATCCGCGACATATCCGCATACAAACAGATCACATTGCTCGATATGAATTGCTCGCTTCTGCCCCTCAATCTGCCAATCGCCCAGCAACGACGCGGACCGCCCCGCATCTGAAGTTTCGCGATTCAGGTTTTCTTTGGCTTTGCGATAGCCCTCGACAGCAGGCGCCGACGCCTGGTTTTCTTTGGCTTTGCTATAGTACACGACAGCAGGCGCCAACGATAACGCTGTCTGAACAGGCTTGTAAACAGTGCCGGTTATTGGCGTAGCCGACTCGACGGTTGATGGTGAGGGTGAACGCGAAGAAGTTGCCGCGGCATTTGCCAGCGAAGCGGACCCATCCGACGTTGCATCAACCGGCATCGGCGAGTCGGTGGGGGACGGTCGCGTCCCGACCACCATATTGATCGATGGCGCTTTCGTCGGCTCCGTTGAAACAACAACAGGTCTCGAATTAGCCGTCGATATCGGCGTGCGGGGAGAAGCGATGGTATCTTCCGCAGGCGCCGATGTCTGGTTCTCTTTGGCTTTGCTATCGTACTCGACAGTAGGCGCCGACGATAACGCTGTCTGAACAGGCTTATAAACACTGCCGGTTATTGGCGTAGCTGAATCGACGATTGATGGTGAGGGCGAACGCGAGGGAGTTGCGACGGCATTTGCCGGCGAAGCGGACCCATCCGACGTTGCATCAAGCGGCATCTGTTTTGTGAACGAGGTTGGACCGGACACCGCATTCGAGTCGGTGGGGGAAGGTCGCGTCCCGACCACCGTGGCGGGAGGTGTAGGCATATCGATCGATGGCGCTTTCGTCGGCTCCGTTGAAACAACAACAGGTCTCGAATCAGCCGTCGATATCGGCGCGCGGGATGGAGCGATGGCATCTTCTGCGTTCGGTGTTTTTATCAAGCTCAACGAATTTAACGTTCCTGCTGGAGCGCCTGCTTTATCTTTCCTGGCGGAAACGGGCTTCGACGCTAGTTTATTCCTAGATCCGTGGCGGTAATTGGAACCGTGAAACCCGGGACTCGACACCGAAATGCACGCCAGAGAAGTACATCCGTTTGGCGCGTTGATGTGGACCACGCGTCCTTCGATTTCAAATGAAAATATAGTGCCGGCATGCGCGGAGGTACTAAGCAGAACGAGCGCTGCAAAAGAGCAAAGTCGTTTCATAGAGAGCCTCCAAGGGTAGTTGAACTTCTACGTCTTGGCTGCAATCCAAAAAGTGACTTAAATCACTCTCTTCCAAGCCGCCAAGCCAGCGCCGCCTGACGGATTTGTCGCCGTTCTCCCTGGAATCGTTCAGTCCCAACTTCTCCGCTATCCTCTCCATTTGGTGCCCGATCCTCGTGTGCTCTCAAAGGTGATGCGCGTCACATAACCTTCGGATCGGACCGGCGTACTCCCCTGTCGCCACGAACTCAGAAATGGTCGTCACCGAGCGCCACACGGCGGAATGCTTCTCTCGATTTGCCTGAGCGTTGTGGTGCGCCATGGCAGCTCTTCTTTGGCTCTTTGACGACGACCAGGACCGCACACTTCTATTTCGCCGCCCAGGTCTTCTTGTTCCTCAGCAACACCCGGCCGCGCGACCTTTTGTCGGTGAGCCCCGGCTTCCATGGAAAACGGGCCTTCTGGTAACTTGGTGCTCAATCGCTACTACGACCCCCGCTGTCCTGGCTTGATCTGCTAGTCGTAGTTTAGTGGGCCGGCGGGACTCGAATTCGAAGCCAGGATCAGTTCTATCCAGCCGCGCCATGTGGGCGCACCAGATTGTCGGCCCAGGTCTCCGCGATGTGCGGCAAGGTGAGGTCACGCTTGCGGTCGAGCAGGAGTTCGAGCACCCGCGGCGGCGTCAGCGGTAGTTCCTGGACGCGCTTTCCTGTTGCGTTCGCCACGGCGCATGCGACGGTCGCCCCGACGTTCAGAATCGGCACCTCGCCAGCGCCTTTGGTCCCGAGCGGTCCCATCGACGGTGCGCCTTCGTACAGGCTGATCTCCACGGGCACGACATCGAGCGCCAGTGGCACGCGGTAGGTCTCGAAGCTATTCTGGCACACTCTGCCATTCGCGCCGATGGTGACCTCCTCGTGCAAGGCGTAGCCCAGGCCCTGTACGACGCCGCCCTGAATTTGACCGCGAATAGCACGTGGGTTCAGCGCACGGCCGACATCCTGAACGACGTGGTAGCTCAGCACCTCGACATGCCCGGTCTCCCTGTCGACGGCGACCTCACAGTCGTGAACAGCGAAGACGGGGATGTCGATTGCGTCGATGAAATGACCGGCGACGCATCCCGGCATGGCTGGTACGCCGCTCCGCGTGAAAGCGCCGGTGCCCGCGATCGGGCCGAATTGTGCCTGAGCATAGGTGGCGACCTCGGCAATCGAACGACCGGAACCGGGCGCCCCCGCGATCTCAATTCGTCCGTTGCGCATGACCAGATCGTCGGGCGCCGCCTCGATCATCTCCGAGGCGACTTTCAAGAGTTTGTTGCGTACCTCCTGCGCTGCCGCGAGGCTGGCAGCGCCAAGCGCAACGGTGGTGCGGCCGCCGCCGACTCCCACATCGTAGCCGGCGGCGTCTGTGTCGGCTGCGCGCACGATTACGTCTTCAGGACCGATACCAAGTGTGGCGGCGACGATCTGGGGAAGCCCCTGCATCATCGAACCAGAGCCGATCTCGACGCCGGATGTGACGAGCGTGGCCGTCCCATCGGCGTTCATGTTCACGGTCGCCGCGGATGGGCCGACAAAGACGAACCAGGTGCCGACAGTCGTCGCGCGGCCGTAGAGTCGGCCGTCGGCGCGCTCGCGCGGCTTTGCGGTCGCTATGCGCATCGTATCCATCCGATCGAGCATCGGGCCGAGCACATCACCTTCGAACACCTGGCCGGTCGCGCCGAGATCGCCGTTGCCGAGCACATTGCGGCGGCGAAAGGCGAGGGGATCCATACCAATTCTCGCGGCGATCTCATCCGTGTGCCGTTCGAGTGCGAAGGTGTTGTAGACGCCGTTGCAGCACCGGAAGGCCCCATTCGGGGCGGTGTTGGTGTAGACCGCCCGTGAGACGAGCCTCACCGAACCGAGCCGGTAGTTTCCGCCGAGCGTGTGAACGGTCATAGTGGTCAGGAAAACCTGTTCGCCGCCATAGGCGCCGCAGTCCATCAAGACGACGGCCTCGCGGCCGATGATCTCTCCTTCCGGTGTTACAGCCGAGCGAATGCGGAGTTCAGCATTTTCGCGGAAGAGGCAAGTCAGCATTTCTTCCTCGCGCGAGTTAACGAGACGCACCGTCCGGCCGCTCGCCCGCGCAAGCAGGGCGGCGAACGGCTCAATTGCGATGTCGAATTTGAGTCCGAAGCCGCCGCCGACGGACGGCACCGTGACCCGCACCTGCGAGGCGGGAACGCCCAGCAAGCTTGCGGTCGCGTTGCGGACGGTCCAAGGCGCCTGAGTCGATGTTTCGATATGGAAGCGCCCGTCCTCGTAGCTTGCGACAACGGCGCGCGGCTCGAAGGCGACATGGTTCTGGCGACCGACGCGGAAGCTGCTGTCGACGATCACGGCGTCCGGTCGGGCAAAGGCGGCGTCGACGTCACCGCGGACCACGGTCGCTTCCCAGGCGACATTGCCTCCGCGCGCCCCGCCCGCGAGCAGAATCTCGTGCTCGCGCCAGTCAGGATGAACGAGCGGGGCCTCCGGGGTGAGTGCCCCTGTCATGGTGAGCACGGCCGGCAGCGGCTCGACCTCGACGTCGATCGCTGCGAGTGCGGCCTTGGCCTGGATCAACGTGTCGGCGGCGATCGCCGCCAGCGGTTCTCCGTCGTAGCGGATCAGGTCGCGGGCGAAAAGCGGATGGTCGGCGATGCCGATCCCGATCTTGCCGGGTGCATCCGCAGCCGTCACGACCGCGCGCACACCGGGCATGCGCGCGGCTCGGGAGACGTCGAGACGGACGATACGTCCCGAAGGCACGCGGGCGCGCAGCACCGCCGCATGCAGCATGCCCGGCAGGTAGCGATCGACGGTATAACGCGTACGACCACGCAGCTTGTCTCGGGCATCGCGCCGGCGGAAGTCGGTTGCTGCGAAAGATTCAGACATGGGCGCACCCCCGCTCATTTTGCCGTGACAGCGAGCAACGCCGCTTCGACGATACGTTCGTATCCAGTGCAACGACAGATGTTGCCGGTCAGCGCGGAGCGGATGTCGTCGCGCGTCGCGCCGGGCTCAGTCATCAGAAGATGTGTCAGAGTCACCACCATGCCGGGAAAGCACATGCCGCATTGGACCGCGTCGCAGGCCTCGAGTGCGGCCTGTATCGGTGTAAGCGTGCCGTCGACAGCCAGGCCTTCCACCGTGCGGATCTCGCAATCTTCGGCGAGTGCCGCCGGCATCAAGCACGACAAAGTGGGCGAGCCGTCGACCAGCACCATGCAGGCGCCGCAGAAGCCTTCGCGACACACCGGCTTGGCGCCGGTCAGGTGAAAGTCCTCGCGCAGGACGTCGACGAGCGGCGTGATAGGATCGGCGGCCGACGAAAGGCGATCGCCGTTGACGGTGAGGCTGAGGACCATGGTCGACTCTCCATCTTCGCAACTGTTCAGGCTTTGAGCGCCGTGACGGCCGCGCGGCGAACAAGGCTGGGCAGGACGCTGACACGGTACCAGGCAGGCAAATCCACGCTGTCGCGGCCTGTGAATTCGTCGGCAAGCTCGGCTGCGACTTCCGCCGCCTGCGCCGGGTTCAACGGACGGCCAACCAGGGCGGTTTCGAGCCGCTCCCATCGGCGCGCGACCGGCTCGACGGAGCCGACCGCAATTCGCGCGGCCTGAACGCGGGCCGCCGCGTCGAAGCTCACCGCGAGGCTGACGATTGCGGCCGGATAATCGCCGGACTTTCGAAGCGGCAGGCGGGCATGAGCGGTCTTGTAATCTCGCCGAGGCACGACGATTCTCGTGAGCAGCCGTCCAGGCTCGAGTGTCGGCCTGATCTTGAGGAAGCGTTCCAGGCCGATCCGCTCCTGGTCGCCTTGGCTGGAGACCTCGACTTCGGCATCGAGGCAAAGTAGCGCGGGCACACAGTCTGCCGCGGCGAATCCGGATGTCGAGAGATTGCCGCCGACGGTCGCCATCGCGCGGATCGCCGGATTGGCGGAGCGGCCGGCTGCCGTCGCAAGGACGTCGAATTCGGGGAGGTCTGCCAGAGCTGAGGCGAGCGCGGCATGAGTGACCATCGCGCCGATCTCGACAACATCGGTGTCGATCCTGATCGCCGTTAGTTCCCGGATCTTCCCGATCGCGACGTAATGGGGCTTGTGCGCTTCATGCCGAATTGGGGATCGCATGATCCAGGTGCCACCGGCGAATGGGGCGCCGGCGGAGCCGCATTCGTTGAGTGCACCGAGCGCAGCCGGGAGCGAACGGGCAACGTAGATCGATCCCGGGGAGCACATATTCATTGCATCGGTCCTTCGGTTGGATCGGCTCGGAAAGCGGGATCGGCCGGCATCAGCGCCGCTCCAGCCGCAGGCGATCGAGCAGCACGCCGATGATGACGATGGCGCCGAGCACGACCATCTGCACGTAACCGTCGATCCGGGTGAGGTTCATGCCGTTCGACAGGATCGTGACGAACAGCGCGCCGAGCACTGCGGTGCCGACGCCGCCACGGCCGCCGGCGAGGCTGGTTCCGCCCACGACGGCGCCGGCGATCGCCTGCAGCGACAGCGAGCCGCCGAGGTTCGGCTCGCCCGAGCCCGTGCGGGCCGTCATCATGATGGCGCCGAGTGCGGCAAGCGCCGAGCAGAGTACATAGGTCGCGACCAGGACTCTCTTTACCGGCATGCCAGCCACCGCTGCGGCGCGCGGATTGGTGCCGATGATGTAGATCGAGCGGCCGAACACGGTGCGAGTTAGCGTCAACTGCAGCACAGCGCCAATGACAACCGTGATGGCGATGGCGGCCGGCACGCCGAAGGCGCTGCCGCCGTAGAAAATCTGCGAGAACAGCTTCGGCACGCCTTGCACCGGACGCCCGGCGGAGAGGGTTGTCGCGACGCCGATTGCGATATTGTAGCTGCCGAGCGTCGCGACAAACGGGCTGACCCCGAGGATCGCGATGACGACGCCATTGAAGAGGCCGCAAGCGATGCCAAGGCCGAAGCCGGCGCCGAGGCCTGCGAGCAGCACCGTACCCGTATCATGGCCGGTGGCCGTCGCGCCGGCCATGGCCAGCGCCGTGCCGACGCTGACCATCGACACCGTCGGGCCAAGTCCGAGGTCGAAACCGCGCGTCAGGATGACCACGGTCTGTGCCATGGCGAACAGCGCGAGGTAACTCGCCTGTTGTGCGATGTTGAGCAGATTGGCGGGCGAGAGCACGCCCCGGTCGACGGCGGCGAAGCCGAACAGGAGCACAAGCAGGGCGATCGGCAGCATCGCGCGCCACAGCCACTGGCGCGGCAGCAGCTTTGCGTATCCGCTGTCCTTGGCGGTGACGGACAACTCGACGTCAGACACGGGACTTCCTCCGTTGGCTGAGTTCGTCCAGCGCCACGGCCGCCACCATGATGACACCGAGAAAGACCGGCTGCAGCCGCGAGTCGATGTGCAGGAGATTGAGCGCGTTGCCGAGAATGGTCAGGAACAGCGCGCTGATGGTGACGATCTCCGCCCGGCCGACGCCGCCGCGCAGGCTGACCCCGCCGATCACCGCGGCGGCGATCGACTGCAGCATCATGCGGTCGCCGCCGAGGCTCGCCTGGCCGGATCCGACCTGCGCGGTCAGCAGGATGCCGGTCAGAGCTGCCAGGACGCTCGAGACGACATAGGTGCCGACGATGTGGCGCTGGATCGACACGCCGGACACTACGGCTGCCTCCACATTGCCGCCGATCGCGTAGACATACCGGCCGAAGAGCGTGCGGCGCTGCGCGAACATCATCGCGAGAACCACGGCAAGCGCGACATAGACCGCTGTCGGCAGGCCGTAGACCTGGGCGCGACCGAAGCCTTTCACGAACACCTCGGGCATGCCGTAAACCGGGATCCCGCTCGTGATCATGAGTCCGACGCCGGCGGTCGCGGACATCGTGCCCAAGGTGACCACGAAGCCCGAGACCTTCAGCTTCGCCACGCAGAGCCCGTTGACGAGTCCGACCGCAAACCCGCAACCAAGCCCGGCGGCGACGCCGCTCGCGATGATGACGGTATTGTTGCCGGGAAAGGTGGCGGCCACGGCGGCCATGGTCTTGGCGGTGACCACGCTCGCCAGTGCAACGACCGCGCCGACCGAAAGATCGAAGCCGCCGGCGATGATCACCAGCGCCTGGCCGCAGGCGACAATGGCCAGGAACGAGGCGTTGCGCAGGATGTTGAGGATGTTGATGATCCCGTAGAACTGCGCGTCGATCGCCGACATGCCGGCCACGAGTGCCACCAGCAGAACCGGCAGGAAGCCGATCCGTCCGGCGATCGATCTGCCGAGGCCAGCCGCGGTGTGAGGTGGAGCGGCGGTGAGAGCGGTGCTCATGCGACCTCCGCCGTGAGATGGTTCTTGAAGAAGCTCGCGAGCACATTCTGCTCGGTTTTGTCCGCGCCCGTGAGCTCGGCGGCGATGCGTCCGTTGTGCATGACGTAGAGCCGGTTCGAGAGGGCGAGCACTTCCGGCAGTTCGGACGAGACCACGATCACCGCGGCACCGGCCTCCACGAGCCGCTTGATGAATTCGTAGACCTCGATCTTGGCGCCGACGTCGATGCCGACGCTCGGTTCGTCGAACAGGAAGACCGTCAAATCGCGCGTCAGCGCGCGGCCGAGCATCACTTTCTGGCGGTTGCCGCCGGAAAGCACGCCGGCGATGCGCTCGATATTGGGGGGTCTCAGCTGCAGCTGCTCCATGATGGCAGCGATCGCGGTGCGTTCCGCGCCCTGGCGCAGCACGCCGAAGCGGGCGAACGACGGAAGGTCGAGCACGGTCATTGAGGCGTTCTCGCGGATGGGACGCGACAGCGCGAGCCCTTCCGAGATTCGGTTGGCGGGAAAATAGGCGACACCGTGCTTTAAACTGCGGCGCGGGGCCGCGAATTCGTAGGGAGCGCCGTCGATGCGCACGACGCCGCCGGCGATCGGCTCGAGCCCGTAGATCGCGCGGATCAGTTCCGACTTGCCGCAGCCGACGAGGCCCGCGATGCCGGTGATCTCGCCGCCGCGGGCGTGGAAGTTCACATCGCGAACGCTGCCGTCGACCAGCGTGAGGTTCTCGACATCGACCAGGACCTTGCCCGGCTTGTGCGGGATCGCCGGAAAGAGCAGGTCGATCTTGCGGCCGGTCATCAGTTCGACCAGCTCGCTGTCGGTCGATGCGGCGGCATCGAGGGTGCGGATGTGGCGGCCGTCGCGCAGCACGGTGACGCGGTCCGCGAGCGCGCGGATCTCGCGCAGGCGGTGCGAGACATAGATGAGGCCGACATTCTGGCTCTTCAGCCGGGCGATCAACTCGAACAGCCGGCCCGTCTCGCGCTCGGTCAGCGAGGCGGTCGGCTCGTCGAGAATGAGCAGGCGCACCCGGCCAAGCAGCGCCTTGGCGATCTCGGCCATCTGCTGGTGCGCGCGCGAGAGGTCATCGACGCGCTTCGAAGGATCGAGGTCGAATCCGAGTTCGCCGATGAGTGCTTGCGCGCGCTTTCGCATCTCGCGGGCGCGCAGCACGCCTTTGCTGGAGATCTCGCGGCCGAGGAACAGGTTTTCCTCTACCGTGAGACTTGGAACGAGCGAGAATTCCTGGAACACCGGACTGATGCCGATCGCACGCGCGCGCTGCGGCGTGAGATGGCGGATCTCCTCGCCGCCGAACCGGAAGGTGCCTTCGTCGGGCGGAAACGTCCCCGCGACCACATTGATCAGCGTCGACTTGCCGGCGCCGTTCTCGCCGAACAGGACATGCAATTCACCGGCCCGAACATCGAGGTCGACCCGATCCAGCGCCCGGACACCCGTGAACCGTTTCGAGATGCCCTTCAACTCAAGCAGGGGCCCGGTCGGCGTCGCCTCTGTGTTGGTGTCCATCTCCTTCTCCGTATGAGCCCGGCAATCGGGCGGGAGAAATTGTCTCTCCCGCCCGACGCGGGCTTGCCTGTTCGGAGCCTGCTTCTTTCAGGACCTGCTTTTCTCCAGAGCCCGCTTTTTCCAGAACCTATTTGGCCTTGACCGAATAGACCGGGGTCCAGCTTCCAGGCGCGAGGACGAGCTCCATCTGCACTTTCGGCGCGGTGGTCTTGTCGATTGCGGTCGCCAGCGGCTGCGCCAGGCTCATGACGGGCTTTTTCTCGATGAGACGCACGGCCTGATCGACCGAGACGGCGCCTTCGCCGACCGGATATTGGGTCGCGAAGGCCATGACGTCGCCGCGGTTCAGCGCGTCGAGCATGGCCTGGTTCTCGTAGGAGGACATGATTTTCATGTCGCTTCGTCCGGCTTCCGAGACGGCGCCAATTGCGGCTTCGGCGGTTGGAGCGGTGCCCCAGATCACGTTCATGTTCGGGTAGGCTTGGAGCGCGTCCTGGATCAGCTGCAGCTGGACCGCGACGCCGGAGTCGCCGAACTTTTCGGCGAGGATCTTGGCGTCCGGGTTCTTCAAAACGGCCTTCTTGAAGCCCTCATTGAACGATTCCGCCCAGCCCGAGCCGGCCGGACCTGGAAAGGTCACGATGTTGAGCTTATCGCCGGACTTGGTCTGCGCAAGCAGACCCTCGCCAGTCACCGCGCCCATGGCGACGAAATCGACATAGATGGCGGCGGGTAGGGCGTTTGGCGGCAGCGGGTTGGCGACGCCGACGACCGGCATGCCTTTGGCCTTGGCCTCTTCGAATTTCTTGCTGAGGCCTGCGCCGGAGATGGCCCCGACGATGATCGCATCGGCGCCGCTCGCCATGCAATCATCGAACTGCGACAGCTGCTTGGGCAGGTTCTCGTAGCCGCCGGCTTCGTAGAGGGTCATGTTGACGTTCATCGCCTCGGCCTGTTTCACGATGCCGTAGGCGACCGCTACCCAAAAACTGTCTTTCATATGCGGGAACAGGACGCAGAGCTTGTACGGCTTCTCGGCCTTGGGAAGCGGCGTGTACTCCGCCGGCTTGGGCGTGCCGGATGAGGCGTCGTAGACTTTCATCGGAAACCATGGCGTTTCCGCCGCGGCCGGCGTGATCGCGGCGGCAAGCGCGAGGGCTGTTGCCGCTCCGAGCGTGGAGCGCATCAGCCGGAGCGGAGTAGAGCGGAAGGACGTCGTGCAACTGGTCATAGGTCTATCCTCATGATTCGAGACAAGTGGCGAGGGCCGATGACTTCGGATCCTCATTGCATGCACGCTCCGTGCCGCCCGAGGGGGCGGCACGGCTGCCGTCGGGATTAGCCGTCGGCCCACATTGCGACCGAGCGCCGCTCGAAGACCTCGCGGAACTGACGCGTGGATTCGGGAAGAAGAGCGCCGGTGCCCCAGTCGAGGATCACGGCGTGCTGGCGGATCACGTCGAGTACGTCGATCGTGCCGCTGCGATAGTGCTGCGCTACGATCTCCGGATCGAGCCGGACATTGGCGATGCGCTCGGCTCTGATCTTGGCGCGGAGCACTTCGGTCGCGGCTTTGTCGACCTCGTATTCGGAGAGTTCCGCATCGATGGTGCGCACGACCACGCCGTAGTCCTTTGCGGCGCGTTCGATCGAGATGTAATCATCCTTGATGTCCTCGATGACGAGGTTCGCCTCGCGCAGGAGCGGATCGCCGAAACCGCCACCGCCGGCGGTCGGGCGCGAGAAGACATCGCCTTCGCCGATCGGCACGTCGGAGAAGATCGAGCCGAGCCGCTCCTCGGCATCAGCCCCGGCGCGCGTCAAGGTCAGACCGTGCGGCATCGAAGGCAAGCCTCCCTCGATACCCCAGACCACGGCGCGTTCGCGATCGCAGATGTAGGAGATGACGGTCTTCTCCGCCGCCAGCATGCGCGAGGTCTTCACCACGCCTGCGCCGCCGCGCCATTTGCCCGGACCGGGCGAGTCCTTCAGGATCTCGCAGGTGGTGGTCAGGATCGGATTGGCGCGCTCCTGGCCTTCGACGGGTTGCGACATCAATCCCGTGCCGAAGCAGGCGGTGGTGACGTTGCTGCCGTCCTTGCCGTTGCGGCCGCCCCAGCCGCCGGGCAGCCAGTCGTAGAACATGAAGATCGGCTTGTCGGAACTGCGGGCGTCGAGGCCGCCTGTCAGCAGGTATTCGAGATTGAAGGCGCAGGCGAGCGCGCGCTCGGGCATCAGCTTCGACCACATCTCGTAGATCGAGTTCATGATCTTCTCGAAGGGCATCAGGAAACCCGTGACCGCGATCGGCCATTTGGCGTCGACGATCGAGCCCTCGGGTGCGATGATCTCGAAGCAGCGGTAGAAGCCGGAATTGAGCGGCAGGTCGGGAAAGAAGGTCTTCATGCCCGCCGCCACCGCCGAGAAGGTTGCGCCGAACGCCGAGTTGTAGATCGAGCCGATGGTCGGATGACTGCCGGTGAAGTCGTAGATCGCCCGGTCGCCCTTGATGGTCATCTTGATCCGGATCGGAATCATCCCTTCGCCGCCGGCCGGGTCGCGATCGATGAAATCGACGGTCTCCCATTCGCCGTCGGGCAGTGCTGCGATGCGCTGGCGGGCCGAACGTTCGACATAGTCCTGCACCGCGGCCAGCCCGGTCTCGACCGTGTCGCGCCCATACTTGTTGACGAGGCGAAGGATCTCGCGCTCGCAGACCTGGGTGGCCTGAGCCTGTGATTGAATGTCCCCGATGATCGAGGCCGGATCGCGGGTGTTCGATGCGATCAGATGGGCGACATCCCTGCAGAAGCGGCCCTTGTCGAACAGACGCACCGGCGTGATGCGCAGGCCCTCGCGGAACATCTCACGGGCGGCGACGTCGAACGATCCCGGCACGCTGCCGCCGACATCAGACCAATGCCCGTTCGACTGGCTGAAGGCGATGATCTTGCCATCGGCGAAGATCGGCCGGATCAGGCGCACATCGGAGAAATGCGTGCCGCCGGCATATGGATCGTTGATGGCGAAGACGTCGCCTTCGTGGATGTCACCGTCGAAGTAACGGATGACATCCTTGCAGGTGAAGTGCAGCGTGCCGACATGGACGGCGATATCCTGATTGCCTTGTGCAGCGCATTCGCCCTTGGCATCGTGCAGCGCGCTCGAGAAGTCGTGGTTGTAGATGACAAAGGAGTAGCAGGTTCGCAGCACCTGCTCGCCCATCTGGTCGACGCTGGTGATGAAGGAGTTCTTCAGGACTTCGAAGGTCACGGGGTCGAGCACAAGATCTCCGGCCATCGCTTCACTCCTTCACGCGAATGATGATGTTGAGATATCTGTCGACCTCCGCGCTGGCGCCGGGCTGAACGACGGTGGTCGCGTCGACCTGCTCGACGATCGCGGGCCCCTGAAAGCTGAAGCCGCAGGGCAGGTGGTCGCGCTGGTAGATGGGAGTGTCGAGCGCATGGCCCTCGAACCAGACCTTGCGTCGGCCGATCGGCTCAGGGGTCGCTCCGGTCGGCTCGTGCACGGCGAATTCGGCCTTGGGAACGACACCGACCGCCTTCAGATTGAGGCGGAAGAAGCTGACCGGAGCGCTATCGCGGCGGAAATTGTATTCGCGCTGATGCTCGGCATGGAAGCTTTGGACGAGGTCGGTAATCGCGCCGATCGGACGCGGCGCGTTGACGGCGAGCGAACGCCATTGGCCGCGATACATCATGTCGATCGATCGCTGCAGTACGATGTCCTGCTCGGCGACGCCTTCGTGGGTCAATCGGGCGAGGGCCTGCGCCTCCAGCGCGGCGAACTGCGCCTCGATGGCGGCGGAATCGGCCTCTTCGGCGCCGACCATGCAGCTCTGCGAGAAGTCATGCTGCACGTCGACCAACAGGCAGCCTAGCGCCGAGGTGACACCGGGATTGGGCGGCACGATTACGACGGGGATTGCGAGTTCACGGGCGACATCGACCCCGTGGAGGGCACCCGCACCGCCGAAGGCGACAAGCGCAAAGTCGCGCGGATCGTAGCCGCGGCTGATCGAAATCAACCGGACCGCATCCGACATGTTGGCGTTGGCGACCTTCAGGATAGCGTCCGCAGCCTCGTGCAAGCCAAGGTCGAACGGTTTTGCGACGCCTTCCTCGACCGCCCGGCGGGCGAGTTCCGGATCGAGCATGACCTTGCCGCCAGCAAGGCTGGTGCCGAGGCGGCCGAGCGTGACGTTGGCGTCGGTATTGGTCGGTTGCGGATTGCCGTTGCCGTAGCAGGCCGGGCCCGGATAGGCGCCGGCCGACTGCGGACCGTTGCGTAAGGAGCCGGCCGGATCGGTCCAGGCCAGCGATCCTCCGCCGGCGCCGATGGTGAGAACTTCGATCGAGGCAAAACGGATCGGATAGCCGAATTCGATGTACCAATCCTTGGTGATGCGCGAGTGGCCCTCATAGGCCAGCGAGACGTCGGTCGACGTGCCGCCCATGTCGAGGCCGATCGAATTGGGAAAGCCGCACAGGCCGGCGATGTAGCGGCTGGCGATGGCGCCGGCGGCAATCCCGGAGCCGGCAAGACGCGCAGCGAAATCCTTGACGCTCGCCGGCGTCATGACGCCGCCGCCGCTGTGCAGCAGCAGCAGGTCGCGGCTATAACCCTCGTTCGCCAGACGTTCGCCGAGCCGGCTCGTGTAGTTGACAACGACCGGGCTGACGACGGCATTGGCCACCGTCGTGGAGAAACGCTCGTGCTCGAAGATCTCGGGGAGCACCTGCGAGGATATCGAGACCGGGATATCCGGCATCTCCTCGAGCAGGATGTCGCGCATGACGCGCTCGTTCTCGCCGTTGAGGTAGGCGTTCATGAAACAAACCGCGACGGCGGCGACGCCGCGACGCTTCAGGATGCGTGCTACGTCCCGCGCCGCCGCGACATCGAGCGGCTCGATCACCTGGCCTCCCGCGTCAACGCGTTCGGGAACGGTCAAGCGATCGCGGCGCGGCACATAGGGCTTGACGACATCCTTGTAGGTGTCCCAGAGGTCTTCCTTGTTGGCGCGCCGGATCTCGATGACGTCGCGAAAGCCCCTGGTCGTCACCACGGCGGTGCGGGGCAGGCGGCGCGTGATCAGCGCATTGGTCGCGACGGTGGTCCCGTGCGAGAACAGCGCGACCTTGGAAAGGTCGATCCCGGCCTTGGAAACGCCGCCCATGATCCCGTCGATCGGGTCGGGCGTCGACGACGTCTTCTCGATGCGGATGAGGCCGGTCGCCTCGTCCATGATACAGATGTCGGTGAAGGTGCCCCCGACATCAACTGCCACGCGAAGGTTCTGCACGACACGACTTTCCTTTCGAACACGCCCGCCATGCGGCCGTTTGGGCGAGCGCGCGGGCTCACCCGGATCATGATCCGGGTGCCGCGAACGTCCCGTTCGACCGGCGGATTTCGGAGGTATCGCGAAGAACTATACGCAGATCGCTGGCGGCACTCTTGACGCTGAGCGCAGGAAGATTTGTGCCAGAGAGCACCAACAGCTCAAATTCTGGACCTGACG